>Ga0207691_10002335_pt1 | contig 18572 bp, 14 predicted proteins | sample KBSM13metaG_FD_184327 | JGI IMG/M metagenome (GOLD analysis project Ga0207691, IMG submission 184327) | Miscanthus rhizosphere microbial communities from Kellogg Biological Station, Michigan, USA - KBS M1-3 metaG (SPAdes) (version 2) | ecosystem: Host-associated > Plants > Roots > Rhizosphere >... | reverse complement strand
GCTCGCTGCCGGTGGACGAGTTCACGACGGTCGACTCGCGTGGAGTGAAGGAGATCCAGGTGCCGGACAGCACACGCCGGTATCAGCTCGTCTCGCGCCAGAGCCTCGATGCGGCCGAGGTACAGGACCGGAAGCGGAACACGTTCCGCGGCAACCTCCACATCGCCGACGCCTCGAAGTTCTGGGCGCCGTCGAAGTACCTCGTGCTGGTGGAGCGGTAGCGGCCCGGGACGGACCGGTACGACTGGCGTAGCGGTCGCTAGCCGCCGGACGAACGCGGAACGTCGCCTCAGGCACTCGGCCCAGAATCCTTTCTCGAACGCCCGCTCCACGACTGTTCGTGGAGCGGGCGTTGTCTTTGGCCCCTCACGCCCCTGCTGGCGCTCCGATAGATTCGCCGGATGAGGACAATCCTCGTCGTCGACGACTCTCCGACCATGCGCCGGATGATCATGGCTGCGCTTCGGGAGCTCGGGGACGTGACGTTCGACCAGGCCGCGAGCGGGCTCGAAGCGATCGAGCGGCTCGCGGTGTCGCCGGTGGACCTCGTCGTGCTCGATCTCAACATGCCGGACGTGCACGGGCTCGAGGTGCTGCGATTCGTCCGATCGCACGACCGATTCCGTTCGCTGCCTGTCGTGGTGCTGACGACGCGGGGCGATGACGAGAGTCGGCGTGCGGCGCTCGACGAGGGCGCGACGCGCTACCTGACCAAGCCCTTCCAGCCCGCTGCATTCGCGCCCGAGATTCGCGCCATCCTGGACGCGGCGTAGTGTGTCGTCGTCGAGCGGAGCGGGTTCATTCTTCGATCAATTCATCGAGGACTACTACGCGGAGTGCGACGAGCACCTCGGCACGGCGCGTCGCGTGCTCCTCGCCCTCGAGGACTCGCCGGCGGACGGCTCTCCTGCCCCACCATTCCACGAGCTGCTGCGCAGCCTCCATACGCTGAAGGGGCTGAGCGGCATGGTCGGCGACGGGGTTGCCGAGCAGGTGGCGCACGCGCTCGAGGACGCGGTGCGCGGAGCCGAGCGGGCACCGGGGCGTCCGAGCGCGGCCACGCTCGATGTGGTCTTCGCCGGCGTCGACGCACTGCAGCGCTGCGTCGTCGCGCACCGGCGGGGCGAGCCGGCGCCCGACGTCGCCGATCTCCTCGCGACGCTCGCGCAGCGCGCGCCCGACGTCGCGCCGAGCGTCGTGGTGGCGGCGCCGTCCGTGGCCGACGCGCTCGGGCGCAGCGGTGCGACGACCGTGTACCGCTTCGAGTTCGTGCCGAGTAAGGAGCTCGCGGCCCGCGGCGTGGGAGTCGACGCGATACGCGCGCGACTCCGCGCGTTCGGCACGCTGCTCGACGCGAAGCCCCGCGTGGTTCCGGGCGGCGTCGCGTTCGACTTCCGCATCGTCGCGCCTGCCGGCGCACGACCCGATCCGTCGTGGCAGGACGACGGCGTTCGCTGGACCTTGGAGGGCGAGACCGCTCCGCCAGCGGCGGACGACGGGATGGGAGACCAACCGGACACCCCCGCGGCGGTCGTGTCGTCGTCCCCCGTGTTGGTGGGCGCGTCGGGCACGAACGTGGTGCGCGTGGAGCTCGGGCGGCTCGACGACGTGATGCGTCTGATCGGCGATATGGTGGTGAGCCGATCGCGCCTCGAGGACGCGCTGCGGGGCGCCGCAACCACCGAGGCATCGACGCTGCTCGACGTGCTCGCCGACACCAGCTCGGTGATGGAACGGCAGCTTCGCCAGCTCCGCGAAGGGGTGATGCGTATCCGCCTCGTACCGATCGGTGAGGTGTTCGAGCGGCTGCGCTTCGCCGCGCGCGACGCGATTCGCGAATCGGGCAAGCAGGTACGGCTCGTCTTCCACGGGCAGACGACGGAGATCGACAAGGTGGTGGTGGACCGGATGCTGGAGCCATTGCTGCACCTCGTGCGGAACGCCGTGAGCCACGGGATCGAGGACGTCGAAATGCGCGCGGCGCGCGGCAAGGCGCCCGAGGGCACGCTGTCGCTGCGCGCCGCCGCCTCGGGCGATCGGATTCGCATCGTGGTGGAGGACGACGGCGCCGGCATCGACGTCGAGCGCGTGGTGCAGCGTGCGCGAGTGCGTGGACTCGTCATGCCCGACGACGCGCTGACCGACGACCAGTTGCTCGACGTGCTCTGCGCGCCCGGCTTCTCGACACGCGACGAGGCCGATCGGACGAGCGGACGTGGCGTCGGCATGGACGTGGTCCGCTCGGCGGTGCGCGCGCTGGCGGGGGAGCTGTCGATGGAGAGCGTTCCGGGCCGCGGCACGGCATTCACGATCGAGCTGCCGCTCACGCTGATGATCCTCGACGCCCTGCTCGTCGACGTCGGCGGCCAACAGATGGCGGTGCCGCAGCCGGCGCTGCGTGAGATCGTCGAGGTGGACGCGGGCTCGATCGTCACGTTCGAGAACAACGCCGTGGTGCGGTACCGCGACGGTGTGCTGCCCGTCGTGCACCTCGCACGGGTATTCGGTTTTCCGGAGGCGCCGAGCGCGCGCTGCTATCTGCTCGTCGTGGGAAGCGAAGCGGCGCCGATGGGCCTGCGGGTGGACCGGCTGCTCGGACTCCGCGAGATCGTCGTGCAGCCCGTGGCGGATCGGCTGGTCGCTATGCCGGGAGTGGCGGGCGCGACGGATCTCGGGAATGGCCGTGTGAGCCTGATCCTCGACACGGCCGCGCTGCTGCGCATGGCCGAGGCGCAGCGCGACGAACGGGCGGCAGCACGGCTCGACCGGCGAGGATCGCGGCAGACACCGAGGACGCGCGCATGAGCATCGTGAGAGGCGAGGGAGAGAACTACGTGCTGTTCGAACTGGCTGGCGCGACCTACGCCTTACCGAGCCGCCAGATCGTGCAGCTCGACATGGTGCAGACGCCCACGCCGGTGCCGAACGCGCCTGCGTTCGTCGATGGCGTGGTCTCGGTGCGCGGCCATGTCATCCCCGCCGTGAACCTGCGCGCGCGGTTCGGATTCCCGCGCGTCGCGCACGACCTGCGCAGCCGGCTCGTGATCGTGCGCGAGGATGCACGCACGGTCGGTCTCATCGTCGACAGCGCGCGTGAGTTCGCGACCATCGCGCCGGAGTCGATCAAGCCACTCCCCGAAGGGATCGGCGGCACGAGTGGCCGGTACCTGCACGGCATCGCCGAGCAGGACGAGCGGCTGCTGCTGATCGTGGACGTGCACGAACTGCTCGAGACGGACGAGCAACCGACGGACACGGTGCCGGCGGCAGCCGACACCTTCATGTGAGCTTCGAGGATCGACCCATGGCATTCTGGACGCGCGGCGACGACCGCCCCGGCAGTGGAACGAACGGTACCAACGGCACTCGCGCTGCGCCGAGCGATGCGCTGCGGGCGGCGGCGGCGATGTGGGAGGGGACCGAGATGCAGGCGCGCCTGCTCGACGGCGCCGTCTCCGGCACGACGGAGATGACGGAATCGCTTCGCCAGTCGGCGCAGCAGGCGGAATCCGTGGCGACGTCGGGCGAGGAGCTCGCGTCGTCGGCCAACGAGCTGGCGGCGTCGATCGAGGAGATGACCGCGAGCGCTGCGACGCTGGCGACCTCGGTGGCCGAGACGGCGGCATCGGCCGAGGAGACGAGCCGCTCGATCGCGGCGGTGGCAGCCACGGCTACCGACATGACGCAGGTGGCGACGGCAGTGGCCACCGGGATGACGGAGATGGCAGCGTCGGTGCGCAGCGTCGCCACGGACACCGATGCGCTCTCGACCTCGGTAGCGCAAATCGCGGCGTCGATCGAGGAGACGGCACGGAGCATCGAGGGCGTTCGGGGCAATTCGGACGATCTCGCCGCGGCGGCGGAGCAGACGTCGCGCTCGGTGTCGGCGCTCGCCGTCGCCACGGAGCAGGTCGGCGCGAGCGCGGACAACATGTCGGGACTCGCCGAGCAGGTGGCGGCATCCGTGGAGGAGACGGCGCGCTCGGTCGAAGGGGTCGCCCGCAACGCCGACTCGATCACGGGGTCGGCCGAGAGCGCGGCGGCGAGCGTCACGGAGCTCGAGCGCTCGATGCGGAGCGTGGCGCTGCTGACGACCGAAGCGACGGAGCTGTCGCGGCGTGCGACGCGCGAGGCGGAGGAAGGAGGCAGCGCGGTGCAGCGTTCGCTCGAAGGGATGGGTCGCGTGCGCACGTCGATGGGCGAGTCGGCGACGGTGGTGAAGGAAGTCGGGCGGCGCGCCGGCGAGATCAGTACCATCGTCGACACGATCAACCTGATCGCCGAGCGTACCAACCTGCTGTCGCTCAACGCCTCGATCGAAGCGGCACGCGCGGGTGAGGCGGGGCGCGGCTTCGCCGTGGTGGCCGAGGAGATCCGCAACCTCGCCGATCGCTCGGCGAAGGCGACGGCGGACATCGCGGCGATCATCCGTGCGCTGCAGTCGGTAGTGCAGGACGCCGTGTCGTCCACGGTGGAGGGACAGCGCCTCGCCGACGAGAGCGGGCGGCTGGCCGAAGAGGGCGCGGCGGGACTGAAGCGCATCATCGGAGGGATGGAGCAGAGCACGACGAAGATTGCCCAGATCGCCGCCGCGACCCAGGAGCAGCTCGGTGCGACGCAGCAGCTCGTCTCGGGCGTCGGCTCCGTGACGGCGCAGGTGCGCCAGGTCTCGGTGGCCACGAGCGAGCAGGTGACGGCAATGCAGTCGCTCGTGCGAGCGACGGGACAGATGCGGACCGCGGCGCGGCAGGTGATGACGGCGATGGACGACCAGGGGCGCTCGACGCGCGAGATCGTGCAGGCAGCGGAGAGCAGCGCGACGCTCGCATCGCAGGTCCGGCGCGCGATGGTCGAGCAGACGACGGCGGCGAACGAGATGGCGAAGGCGGCGGAATCGATCCGTCGCGGCGCGGCGAGCACCTCGCGCGCGCTCGCCGAGCAGACCCAGAACGTGGAGAGCGTCAGCAAGGAGGCCGACCGGTTCCGACGGATGAGCGCCAGCATCACCACGGCGATGGCCGAACAGGCGTCGGCGGTCGGGCAGATCGCGCAGGCGTCCGACGACATGCGGCGCCAGTCCGAGCATACGAGCAAGGGCCTGGCCGAACAGGGGCGCGCCGCGGCCGAGATCAGTGACGCGACACACAACGTGGCGCGCCAGATCGGGCTCATGGTGCGATCGAATCGAGAGCAATCGGAGAACGCGGCGGCCGCGGCGGAGACGATGAGCGAGCTGCGTCGCGTGAGCGAGCGTGCGCGCGAGGAGGTCCGAGCGGCGGGCGTCGCGCCAGCGATCGCGGCGGTGCTCGGCGATCGCGCACGCCGGTCGCCGGCCGGCACTCAGGGGACGACGGATCGCCGGTGACGTCTGTCGGCAACACCGCTGGAGTCTTCACGACGGACGTCGCCCTGGTGGTGCAGACGTGGGATGCGTGGCTCGCCGGTGCGACGGGGTTGGCGGAAGAGGAGGTTCGCGGACATCCGCTGGCCGAGCTCTTTCCGGACCTCGAGCGTCGCGGCCTGCTCGCGCGGCTGCGCCACGTCGGCGAGACCGGGGAGGTGGTGGTACTCGCTCCTGCCTTTCACGAGTACCTGCTGCCCTGCGCTCCGCGCGCGCGCACCGCGCACTTCGCGCGCATGCAGCAGCACGTCACGGTCGCGCCGCTGCGCGCCGGCGAGGCGATCGCCGGCGTCGTCGTCACGATTGAGGACGTGACGGCACGGCGCGACCGGGAACGCCAGCTCGCCCGTCAGCTTCAGAGTGACGACGAATCCGAGCGGCTGCACGCCGCACGAGCGCTTGCGGAATCGGACGGGGCCGGCCCGCTCGTCGGCGCACTCGGCGACCGCAGCTGGCGCGTGCGGCGTGCGGCCGCCGAGGGGCTGGCGCACGAACGCGACGACGCCGCGCTCGACGCGCTCGTAGCCGCGGTGCGCGAGCGGCATCGGGATCCCGCGGTGCTCAACGCCGCGCTGACGGCGCTCGTGCACTCCGCGCTCGACGCAGTGCCTCGGCTCGCGCCGCTCATGGACGACATGGATGCCGACGTGCGCACCTATGCGGCGCTCGCGCTCGGACTGCTCGAAGATCCACGTGCGGTGCCGCGCCTGGTCGCCGCACTTGGCGACGCGGACGCGAACGTCCGGTTTCATGCCGTCGAGGCGTTGGGACGGATCGGCTCCCGCGACGCGGCGCTGCCGGTCGCGGTGCTGGCCGAGTCGCGAGATTTCTCGGTGGCGTTCGGGGCGCTCGACGCGCTTGCGCGCATCGGCGAGCCGTCGGTGGCGCCGCACCTGGTGCCCTTGCTCGACGATGCGCTGCTGCAGGCGGCGGTGGTGGACGCCATCGGCGCGCTCGGCGGGCCCGAGACCACGGCCGCGCTCGCGCGGCTGCTGGACGCCCCGGACGCGCCCGTCGCGGCGCTGGCGAGGGCTCTCGCGTCACTCGACGAGCGGCATCTCGAGGAGGTCGACGGCGGCTCGCTCGTGGCGGAGCTCGCACGCCGCAACATCGGCGCGGCGGGGACGACCGCGCTCCTGCGCGGCCTGCGCACGGCGAGCGATGCGGATCGCGCGGCCATCGCGCGCGTGCTGGCGTGGCTGGACGGCGAGGGGATCGACGAGGCGCTCGCCGCCGAGCTGGCGCACCCGGCGACGAGCAGTGCGGCATCCGACGGCCTCGTGCAGCGCGGCGCGCGTTCGATCGGTGTCCTGCTGGCGGTGCTCGGGACGGCGCCGAGTCAGGATGCCGACGACGACAGCGATCAGCGTGCGCGACGCGCGGCGGCAGCGGCGCTGGGCCGGCTCGGCGCCACGAGCGCAGTACCGGCCCTGGTCGCGCTGCTCGACGATGCACCGGAGGTCGCGATGGTGGCGGCTGGCGCGCTCGGGCACATCGGCGACCGCCGAGCCTTCGAGCCGCTCGTCGCCGCGCTGGACAACCCGCACGCGGCACTGCGGCAGGTGGCGGTGTCGGCGCTCAATTCGCTCGGGCATCCCGCGCTCGCCGACCGGTTGTCGGCGCTGCTGCGCGACGGATCGGCCCGAGTGAGGGAGGCCGCGGCGCGCGTCGCCGGCTATCTCGGCGATCCCTCGCTGCTCGCGCCGATGCTGGCGCTCGCGGCGGATGACAACGAGCCGGTGCGGAGAGCGGCGATCGAGCAACTCGCGCGGTTCGACGATCCACGCGCCGAGGCCGTCATGGACGAAGCGCTCACGGACGGCTCGGCCGGCGTTCGTGCCGCCGCCGCGCGTGCGCTCGCGCATGCGGAGCGATCGGACGCCGTCGCTCGCGCGGCGATCGCGTGCGATGATGCGGATCCGTGGGTGCGCTACTACGGAGCGCGTGCGCTGGCACAGCTCGGAAATCGGGCGCGCGCCGACGCGGCGAAGGTGCTGCTGCCGCTCGCGTGCAGCGATCCCGTCCCTCCGGTTCGCATCGCCGCGCTCGACGCGCTGGCGGCGATCGGCGACGCCGGCGAGCTCGACGCGCTGCGAGCGGTCGCCGACGATCCTGATGCCACCGTCGCCGCACCGGCGCTCATCGCGCTCGGCGCAGCGCGCGGTCGCGAGACCCTGGACGCGCTCCTCGCCGCGCTGTCCCACCCCGATCGGCTACGCCGCCTCGCTGCGCTGGACGCGCTCGCGCGCCGCGGCGACGCCGGCGCCGTGGCGGCCGTCGCGTCGATCGCGCGGCTCAGCGCCGATCCGGACGAGCGGATCCGGGCACTCGACGCGCTCGTGTCGACGGCGCACGAGCGCGCGGTCGCGGCACTCGTCGACGTGGCAGGTGACCCCAGGCGGAGCAGCGAGGTGGTCGCCTCGCTCGTGAAGCTTCCGGAGTCGCGGATCCCCTGGCTCCGCGCCGCCCTCAAGGATTCCGATGTGCACGCGCGGTGCGTCGTGATCGAGGCGCTCGGGCGGACCGGATTCCGCGCCGCGAGCGTGTTGCTCGCCGAAGCGCTCGACGATGCCGATCCCGGCGTCCGTGCCGCCGCGGCGTACGCACTGACACGCGCCGACCTTCGCGCGACCACCGGCTGACGGGATGGCCGATCTGTCGGGACGTGGTTCGCGCGGCGGTGGATCGAGCGCGGACGTGCTGGGGTTCACCGAGCCGGCCTTCGTGCTGCTGCGCGACCTGATCGCTCAGCGTACGGGCGTGCACTTCGCGCCCGACAAGCGCGACATCCTCGCCGACAAGCTGGCCGACCTGCTCGCGGCGCAGGGGATGACGTCGTATCTCGACTACTACTATCTGCTCCGCTACGACGCCGACGCCGAGCGGCACTGGCGCGAACTGGCGGACCGGCTCGCCGTCCCGGAGACGTATTTCTGGCGCCAGCCCGATCAGATCGTCGCCACGGCGAGCGTGCTCGCGGCGCACCACATCGAGCGGCGTCCGTCGGCCCCGTTCCGCATCTGGAGCGCAGCGTGCTGCTCGGGTGAGGAGCCGCTGAGCATCGCCATCGCGCTCGCGGAGGCGGGGGTCCTGGACCGCCATCCGGTGGAGCTGGTGGCGAGCGACGCGAGCGAGGCGATGCTCGCGCGCGCGCGGCTCGGCGTGTATGGCGAGCGATCGTTCCGCACGCTGCCGGCCGCACTGCGCGAGCGGTACTTCCGCGCGGAGTCGGGCGGCTGGCGAATCGATCCTGCGATCCATGGGCTGGTGCGCTTCACGCGCGCGAACCTCGTCGATGCGCGCGAGGTCGTCCGTTTGGCGTCGGCGGACGTCGTATTCTGCCGCAACGTGCTGATCTACTTCTCGGACGATACGATCGCTCAGGTTGCTCGCTCGCTGGCCGCCGCGATGCCGGAGCACGCGCACCTGTGTCTCGGCGCGTCGGAGTCGCTGACTCGCGTGTCGAGCGCGTTCGACCTCGTCGAGGTTGGTGGCGCGTTCATGTACACCAAGCAGGGCGCGACGAACGGCGTTGGCTCCGCTGGCGCGGCGTCGATGACCGTCCGCTCCGCTCGGGAGAGCCGATGAAGACGAGGTCGCGCGTATTGGTGGTGGACGATTCCGCCTTCGTCCGGAAGGTCGTGATCCAGATGCTGAGCCGAAGCACGTCCCTGGAAGTCGTGGGGTTCGCGCGCGACGGGGAAGAGGCGCTCGATCAGGTCGAACGACTGCGACCGGACGTCGTGACGCTCGACCTCGTGATGCCGCGGATGAACGGCGTGGAGTTCCTGCGCGAGCAGAACCGGCGGCGCCGAGTTCCGGTGGTCGTGTGCAGCATCGCGCACCAGTCCGGCGAGATGGCGCTCGAGGCGCTCGAGGAGGGCGCGGTCGAATTCGTCCAGAAGCCGACGGCGCTCGCGACCGACCGGGTGTACGAGATCGCCGCCGAGCTGGTGGCCAAGGTCGAGTCCGCGGCGCTCGCCGTGGTGAAGACGTCCGCGGCCTCGCCGTCCACCCCGTCGCCCGAGCGTACCGCGCCGGTGCGCGCGGACGGGGGGAGACCAGCTTCGGCACGCTGCGATCTGGTCGTCCTCGGGATCTCGACGGGAGGCCCACAGGCGCTCCGGCACCTCGTGCCGGGGCTGGCGGGCGACTTCCCCGTCCCGATCGCGATCGTGCTGCACATGCCCCTCGGCTACACCGAGATGTACGCGCGCCGCCTCGACGCGATCTCGACGCTCGAGGTGCGCGAGGCCCACCAAGGGGACGAGCTGCGTGCCGGCGTGGTGCTCGTCGCGCCCGCAGGGATGCATCTCGCCGTCGTGCGCCACGGCGGGATTCTTCGCGCGCACCTTGACGATCGTCCGGCCGCCACCCAACATCGACCATCCGTCGACGTCCTGTTCCAGTCGGCGGCCGACGTGCTCGGTGCGCGTGTGCTCGGCGTGGTGATGACCGGGATGGGCACCGACGGGTTGCTCGGTGCGGCACACATCAAGGCGCAAGGGGGCCGGATCGTGACCGAGGCCGAGTCGTCGTGCGTCGTCTACGGGATGCCCCGGGCCGTCGTGGAGGCATCACTGAGCGATCGCACCGCCACGCTCGACCGGATGGCGGAAGCCATCGTGGAGATGATCTGAGATGGCCAGCATCATTATCGCGGACGACTCGGCATTCACGCGGCGGACGCACCGTCGCATCCTCGAGTCGGACGGCCACGTCGTGCTCGAGGCGGCGAGCGGGATGGCGGCACTCGAGAGCTTCGCGGTGAACCGTCCCGACCTCCTGCTGCTCGACCTCACGATGGAGGACATGAGCGGGCTCGACGTGCTGACGCGCGTGCTCGAGATGGACTCGACGGCACGCGTCGTCGTGATCAGCGCGGACGTGCAACGCTCGACGGCGCAACTCGTCGCCGACGCCGGCGCGCTCCGGTTCCTCGGCAAGCCGGTGACGTCGGAGACGCTGCTCGGCACCGTGCGCGAGCTGCTCTCGGAGATCGCGTCATGACGGTCAGTCGAGTCGACCACGATGCGCTGACCGAGCTGTTCAACATCGGCCTGCACAAGGCAGCAGCGGCGCTGTCGGAGCTGACGGGACAGCGCATTCTCGTCGACCTCCCGCGCCTGTGGGTCTGCCCGATTGCGGAAACGCACGCGCGGCTGCGCGACCTGATGGAGGGCGAGCTCGCAACGGTGCATCAGGTCTTCATGGGAAGCATGACCGGGGATGCGGTGCTCGTATTGGAGTACGAGAACGCGTCGCGACTGGCCGCGTTGCTCACGCACGGCGACGTTGCGAGCGACGGGCGGTTGGACCAGTCGGCCCGCGAGGTGCTCGCCGAGGTGGGAAACGTGATCCTCAGCTCGTGCCTCAGCGCGTTCGGCGACATGCTGCACGTCGCCGTATCGTTCTCCGTGCCGCGCATCCACGTGGAATCGCTCGAAGGACTCCTCCGCTCGCTCAAGGTGGAGAAGGACGAGATGCACTACACGCTGCTCGCCGCGACGCGATTCCGGCTCACCGAGGGCGAGGTGGGAGGCTACCTGCTAATCGCCGTCGGCATCGCGTCGCTGGAGCTGATCTCCAAGGCATTGGCGGAGCACGAGCCCTGATGTCGCGCGATGAGCTGCTCCTCTCCGCCGACGGGGAATCGCTCACGGTGCTGCACGAGCTCGCGCAGGTGCTGGAGCTCGGCGTGCTGACGGTGGATCGTTCGCTGACGATCACGAGCTGCAACCGCTGGCTCGCCGCGGCGATGCCGCAGGCCAGGAGCTCGATCGTGGGCCAGCCGCTGCTGACCGTGTTCCCCGAGCTGCGCGGCAGCGCGGCCGAGCAGGCGTTCCACGGTGCGCTCGCCGGTGCGACGACCGTGTGGGCGCATCGCTTCCACCGGTACCTGCTGCCGCTGCCGCCTCGGCCAACGGTCAGCGAAGGACGCTTCGACCGCATGCAGCAGAGCGCGCACGTCATGCCGCTCGGACGGGGCGGCGCGATCGAGGGCGTCGTGGTGATCATTCAGGACGTCACCGAGCGCGTGACGCGCGAAGAGCAGCTTCGCGAGGCGCTCGCCCAGGCTGAAGTGGCGAGCCAGGCGAAGAGCGACTTCCTCGCCGCGATGAGCCACGAGCTACGCACGCCGCTCGGTGCGATCATCGGCTACATGGATCTGCTCGAAAGCGACATGGTCGGACCCGTCGCGCCGCTGCAGAAACAGTACCTGGGCCGGGTGAAGTCGGCAGCGCGTCACCTGATTCACATCATCGAGGAGATCCTGACGTTCTCGCGGGTGGAGGCCGGAAAGGAACCCATCGCCCTCGAAGCAGTGGACGGCGTGGCGCTGGTACAGAGCGTGGTGGAGCTGTTCGAGCCGCAGGCCGCGACCAAGCGGGTCGGGCTGCACGCGACGCTGCCTTCGGCGCCCGTGATGCTGTTCACCGATCCGACGAAGCTCCGGCAGATCCTCATCAACGTGATCGGGAATGCGATGAAGTTCACCGACGCGGGGTCCGTGCGGGTCGCGATGTCGTGCGATGCGGAGCGGGTGTCGTTCGGGATCACGGACACCGGTCCGGGGATCTCGCACGACGACGTCGGGCGGATCTTCGACCCATTCACCCAGCTCGACCAATCGCTCACGCGGCCGAAGGGCGGCACCGGACTCGGGCTGCCAGTGAGCCGCAAGCTGGCGCACCTGCTCGGCGGCGACCTCCTGGTGCACAGCGTCGTCGGAGTGGGAACGACGTTCACGCTCTGGTTGCCGATCGTCGGCGATCCGACGGGCGCGCTCCCAACCGCACCCACCGGCGCGCAAGCGATCGCCTGATCGGCGATCGCGCCGTCGGACCGGCGTCAGCCCTCTCCGCGCGCCACGGCGATCCCCGCCTTCGCGGCCCATGCGCCGAGGTCTCGTTTCTGCAGCGCGTTCGCCATGAGGTCGGGGAAGAGATCGGGAGTGCAGGCGAACGTCGGCACTCCCAGCGCGGCGAGCCGCGCCGCGTTCCTGGCGTCGGAGACAGGGGCGCCCGAGTCGCTCAGCGCGAGCAGACAGACCATGCGCACCCCGCTCGCCACGAGCGCGGCCGCGCGGCGGATCATCTCGTCCGCGTCGCCTCCCTCGTACAGATCGGTGACGAGCACCAGCACGGTCTGCGCCGGCCGCGTCACGAGCGTCTGGCAGTAGGCGAGGGCGCGATTGATGTCGGTGCCGCCGCCGAGCTGGGTGCCGAACAGCAGATCCACCGGATCGTGCAGCTCGTCGGTGAGGTCGACGACGGCGGTGTCGAACACCACCATCCGCGTCGTGACGGCGCGCATCGACGCGAGCACGGCACCGAACACGCTCGAGTAGACGACCGACGTCGCCATCGAGCCGCTCTGGTCGATGCACAGCACGACGTCCCGCAGCGACGACCGCCGGCGTCCGTGACCGACGAGGGTCTCGGGAACGACCGTGCGCGTTTCGGGATCGTAATGGTGGAGGTTCTTGCGGATCGTGCGGTGCCAGTCGATCTCGGCCAGCCGCGGGCGGCGGTTGCGCGTCGCGCGGCTCAGGCTTCCGGTCACGGCGCGACGCACGGGTTCGGCGAGCCGCTTCTGCAGGTCGTCGACGACCTTCCGCACCACCATGCGCGCCGTCTCGCGGGTGCGCTCGGGGATGACGCGATTCAACGAGAGCAGGTTGGCGACGAGATGCACGTCGGGCTCGACCTCGCGCAGCATCTCGGGCTCGAGGAGCATCTGCTGCAGCCCGAGCCGCTCGAGCGCGTCCTTCTGCATGACGTGCACGACGGACGACGGGAAGTACGTGCGGATGTCGCCGAGCCAGCGCGCGACGTTCGGCGAGCTCGCACCGAGACCGCCCTTGCGATCGGAGTCGTAGAGCGCCTGGAGGGCGCGGTCCATCGCGGCGTCGGCCTCGCTCAGCGCGATCTCGCCGAGCGGCTGGCGAGCCTCGTCGCCGAGCACGAGACGCCAACGGCGCAGTCGTTCGTCGGCGGCGGCGTTCGTCGGTGGAGTCATCGCGGGGTCACTCCGAGGATGCGGGCGAGCACGGGCAGCACGGCGTCGGCGCGGTCGCGGTCGAGCGGCGTGTCGTCCGCACGCGAGGGACGAGACGACGCCGCTCCGATCGGCGAAGGTCCGAGATGCCTGACGCGCTCCGCCATCATGCGTCGCTCCGGGCCGCTGAAGCCGGAGAACGCACGACGCAGGAGCGGGAGCATCTCCTGAAAGTCGTCCGCCGAGAGGCGCACGATGTAGCGGTCGAGCGCGATCCACACGCCGTCCTGATGGAGCAGCGCCATGCTCGCGCCGTGCAGGAGCCCCTCGATCCACGCCGCCGCATCGAGTGCGGGAGTGACGGGTGAGAGCGCGAGCCCGGCGCGCCGATCCAGCTCGTCCTCGCTCAGCTTCCCGCGCTCGAACAGCGACCGGCACGACCAGCCGCGAATCAGCCCATGCACCGCGTCGTCATCGGCCGCATGACGCAGCGTGAGCTCCCACTCGCTCTGCCACGCGGCGTCGTCCAGGATGCCGAGACTCTCCTGCACGCCGATCAAGGCGCGCAACCGCTCGGCGGCGGCGTCCGCATCGATGCCGGCACACGCCGGACGCAGGCCGACGACGACGCGCTCGAACAACGCGCCGATCACGGCGAGCAGCGCGACCGTCGGCGTGCGACGCACGTCGCCGTAGCGGCTCGCACGCGCGAGCGGGGGGAGCGCGAGCATGAGATGCTGCACGTCGGCGCCCACCGCCGCGCGCTCCTGCACGCGACCGAGCAGCTCGTCGACCGCACCCGGCAGCTCGGCGAGCAGCGCACGATCGAGGATCGGGGTGAGCGCGGCGAGATCCGGCGCCTGAGCGCCGTCGTGACGCGCGCGCGCGTCGGCGGCCGCCTCGACGGTGTTTCCCCACACGCTCGCCTCGATGAGCGATACCTCCATCTCGGGCACCCAGCGCAGCGACCACGTCTCGGCGAAGGTGCCGAGCTTCCGGCCGGCGGCGGCTTTCCGCTCGGCCCACGCGATCTGCAGCACGTTCAGCCGGTGGAAGAGCCGGCTGCGCTCGCGGTCCGTCTCGTTGCGAAGGTCCAGCTCGAGCGGCTTGATCTCGCCGGACGGCTTGAGGCGAAGGCGCTTCTGCAGCGCCTGGAGATCGCGCTGCAGCGGGACTGTCGGCGCCTCGTCGGGAACCTTGCCGAGCACGTCGCCGATCTCGAGCCGGTCGCGCACGAGTCGCAGCACCGTGGGCTCGCCGCCGCCGAGGATGCTGACCGCCGACTCGTTCAACTCGGCCAGCCCGGGGGAGCGGAGCCCGCGCAGCGCCGCGAGCGTGTCCGCGAGACGCACCACCTCGATCACGCTCGCCGATGGCGCGTCGAGCTCCTCGCTGCGCAGCAGCCTGGCCATCTCGACGGCCCAGCGCGTGACGGCGTGATCGGGCGCCGTCCACAGATGCGCGTACCAGCCGGGCGAGTGCACGCCGGCGCCATAGCCGCTGCGGAAGCTGAGCCGCGAGTGCGTCCACGGGATCCAGGTCGCATCCACCTTCACCTTCGGCAGCCCCTTGAGCAGCGCGGCATCGGCCTTCGCGGTGCCGTGGTCCACGAGCACCGGCGAGTGCCAGGCGCCGCAGACGACGGCGATCCGCGCGCGTCCTTCCTTCACCGCGGCACGCACGACGGTGCGCATGTACGCCTCTCGGCGTGCCTCGAACAGGTTCTTCGGCGCGGCCTCGTCACCGCGGACGGCGTGCATCGCCTCGCGAATCGCGTCGAACAGCCCGGTGGCGTCGCGATGCCGCTCGATCTGGTGCTCCCACCACAGCTCGTGGTCCGTGTATCCCGCCGCTTCGGCGAACAGGTCGAGGGGATCGCGCTCCGGCGCGGCGGCGGAAGGTGCGGGAGCATCCGTCGCGGGAACCTCGGTCGCGGGCGCGTCGACGGCCGGCGCGTCGGTCGACGGAACGATCACGTCCGGCGCAGCGCCGTCGACGTCGAGCGGCTCCGCCATCCGATGCGCCTGCGGGAGATCCATGAAGCGCACGTCGACGCCGCGCGCGAGCGCCCAGCGGATCGCCTGCCACTCGGGCGAGAACTCGGCGAAGGGGTAGAACACGGCGCGCTTCGGCTCGTCGACCGGATACACCAGCAGCGCGACGGGTGGGGCGATGTCGGCGTGGGCCGCGAGCGCGAGCACCTCCTGCGCGTCGGGCGGCCCTTCGACGAGGACGACGTCGGGCTCGAGCGCGGTGAGCGCGCCGACGAGACTGCGCGCGCACCCCGGCCCGTGATGCCGGATTCCGAAGACGTGGACGCTCACGACGTCAGACGATCTCCATGCAGCTGCGGTAGAGATCCTTCCACCCGTCGCGCTCCTTCACCACGGTCTGCAGATACTCCAGCCAGACGAGGCGGTCCTGCACGGGATCCTTCACGATCGCGCCGGTGATGCCCGAGGCGAGATCGCCGGCGCGCACGGAGCCGTCGCCGAAGTACGACGCCATGGCGAGCCCGCCGTTCATCACCGAGATGGCCTCCGCCGTGGAGAGGCTTCCCGACGGAGACTTGAGCTTCGTCCTGCCGTCGGCGGTGACGCCGTCGCGCAGCTCGCGGAAGATGGTGACGAGGCGGCGGATCTCCTCCACCGGCGGCTTCTCCGCCGGCAGCGCGAGCGCACGCCCCGTCTCGGCCACGCGGCGCGACACGATCGAGACCTCCTCGTCGAGCGTCGCGGGCGTGGGGAGCACCACCGCGTTGAAGCGGCGCATCAGCGCGCTCGAGAGATCGTTCACTCCCTTGTCGCGGTTGTTCGCCGTGCCGATGACGTTGAAGCCGCGCCGCGCCTGCACCTCGATCCCGAGCTCGGGCACGGGGAGCGTCTTCTCGGAGAGCATCGTGATCAGCGTGTCCTGCACCTCGCTCGGGATGCGCGTGAGCTCCTCGACGCGCGCGATCTTCCCCTCGCGCATGGCGCGGTACATCGGGCTCGGCACGAGCGCCTGCTCCGACGGTCCTTCGGCGATGAGCCGCGCGTAGTTCCAGCCGTAGCGCAGTGCCGACTCGTCGGTGCCGGCCGTCCCCTGCACGAGCAGCGTGGAGTCGCCGGAGACGGCGGCGGCGAGATGCTCGCTCACCCACGACTTCGCGGTGCCGGGCACGCCGAGCAGCAGGAGCGCGCGATCGGTGGCGAGGGTCGACACGGCGATCTCGATCAGCCGGGCGTTGCCGATGTACTTCGGGCGCACCTCGAAGCCGTTCGGCAGTGTCCCGCCGAGCAGGTACGTGCGCACGGCCCACGGCGACAGCCGCCAGCTCGGCGGCCGCTCACGATCGTCGGCGGCCGCGAGCTCGGAGAGCTCCTCGGCGAACTCCTCCTCGGCGTGGCGTCGCAGAACGGTGTCAACGTCGGGTTGGCTCACCTGGGATCTCCTCGTGAATGCGTTGGCGTAAACGGACGACGTCGCGGAACTCCTCGAGCTTGCGCCGATAGGCCGGCGGCAGCGTGTCGATGGACGTGAGGTCGCGCTCGAGCGCGAGCGCATCGGGGAACGCGGCGGGCGCCAGGCGCATCGCGACCGGCTCGAGCGACTCGAACCAGGTGCCCGGCGTCCATTGCGTGGCTGCAGCCGCCGAGGTGAGCAACGGTGCGAGCTCGGCGAGGAAGCGCCGCGAGTGCTCGACGCTCCATGGCGCGGGCACGACGTGCACCAGCACCGCGAGCCCGATCGGAAGCTCGACGGGAGTGCGGCGCATCAGCGCGAGCGCGCGGGCTTCGGCGTCGGCTGCGGACATCACGCGGTGGAGCGCCATCATCGCCGCGCCGCGCGCCGAGCTCTCGAGGCGGGCGCTCGCGTCGCCCGGCTTCACGTCGTCGAGCCACGCGTCCCAGAGCGCGGCGGCCCATGCCTGATCCCCCACCGCGATCGCGGCCTGAGACCAACCCTGCAGCACCGGGACCGCCCACTCGGACTTCATCGCGGCGCGGATGAGTGTGCGCGCATCGGTGCCGAACCGCTGCGTCCACCGCTCGAGGGCGACGAGCGCGAGCATCTCGGTGAGCCAGTACGCGCGCTCGCCCATTCCCTTCGGCGGCTTCGCGGCGATCCCGTCGCGCTCCCACGCGGCATCCCACTGCTCGGGCGGATGCACGGCGAGAGTACCCGCCGACTCCAATCCGACGGCTTTCTGCATGCGCCCGAGGAGACCGCGCGCGCTCGGCGCCTCGTACGCGAGCATCGCGTCGGCGCGCGCGGCGAAACGCTGCGCGACGTCGCTGCCCGGAAGGCGCGCGAGCAGTCGCGCCGCGGCGGCACGAACGTTCGCGCTGCGGTCGCCGAGCGCCTGCTCGAGAAACGCGGCGTCGTCCGGCACGAGCGTCTCGCCGACGACGCCGAGGATCTGTGCACGATGCTCGGCGCTCTCGGCCGCCCAGCTCGCGGCGATCCAGCCGCGTGCGTCGGCGGGATCGGCGTGGCGACGCTCGCGCAACACGGCGAGCCTGCGCGTGAAGGGTGCTTCCTCCCACACGCGGCGCGCCTCGGCCGGATCGAGCACGTCGGCGACGAGCCAGTCGTCGCCACCGACGAGCGCGGCGAGCCAGCGCCCACGCTCGCCGATGACGCGAGGGAGGAGGGTCGCGAGCGACGGATCGTGCGTGTCGAGCAGATCGGGAAGCAGCGCCGGCGTGACGATCATGCCGGCGCCGCTCAGCCGTGCGAGCGCCTCGGCGAGCAGCACACGCGGACGGATCGCGAGCAGGTCGCCGAGCAGCGCGGCCACGGCCGGTGCGCAGTGCGGCGCGGTCTCGCTTCCCGCCGGGGGCACGAGGTCGACACCGGCACGCGGCACGCGGCCCGCTCGTTCGTACGTATCGTGCAGCGCCGCTGCGAGCAGCACACGCCGCTCGACGCCGACGCCTTCGTCGAGCGCGGCGACGAGCGCATCGACCGGCATGTCGCCGGTGAGCGCACTCTGCGCGCGGTCCGGCTGGCGCGCCGTTCCCACGAGTGCCGCTTCGACCAGCGCCTTCATCAGGCGCTCAACCGCTCGAACGCGCCGGCGGTCAGGACCGCCAGCGGCAGGAGTGCGTCGCCATCCCACTCGGCGGCGACGTGCATCGGGTGTCCGCCCGAGACGGCGAGCAGGCGCCGATGATCGCGCGACGCG
>Ga0207691_10002334_pt1 | contig 18579 bp, 20 predicted proteins | sample KBSM13metaG_FD_184327 | JGI IMG/M metagenome (GOLD analysis project Ga0207691, IMG submission 184327) | Miscanthus rhizosphere microbial communities from Kellogg Biological Station, Michigan, USA - KBS M1-3 metaG (SPAdes) (version 2) | ecosystem: Host-associated > Plants > Roots > Rhizosphere >... | reverse complement strand
ATGATGACGATGCGGCTGTAGGGCAGCACGACGTTCGAGAAGAGCTGCCCGCCGCCCGACATCCACGCGGGATTCTCGACCTGCACGTTCTGGGCGCCGAAGATCGTACGCACGGCCTGGATCAGGATGAGGCTCAAGCCCCACGTCGCGAGCAGCGTCTCGAGCGGCCGCCCGTAGAGGAACCGGATCACCGTGCGCTCCATCACCATTCCGGTGAGCGCCGACGCCGCGAACGCCGCGGGCAGTGCGGCGAGCAGGTAGAAGTCGAACGCGGCGGGAAGATAGGTACGGAACAGGTTCTGCACGACATAGGTCGCGTACGCGCCGATCATGATGAGCTCGCCGTGCGCCATATTGATGACGCCCATGAGGCCGTAGGTGATCGCGAGACCGAGCGCTGCGAGCAGCAGGATGCTGCCGAGGCTGATGCCGCTGAATACGCGGCCGACCATCTCCCCCGTCGAGAGACGGCCTTCGATCGCGCGGAGCGACAGCTCGGCTTCGGCGCGAATGTCGCTGTCGGGCTCGACGAATTCGCTGCCCTTTTTTTCGAGCAGTGGCAGGAGTAGCGTCTTGATGTTTGGATCGCGAGAGTCCGCGAGCGCGTGGATCGCGGCAAGCCGCGTCGGCTTCTCGGTGCTCGCCAGCTGGAGCTTCGCCTGCGTCAATGTCAAGAGCGTCCTGATCTCGGCGTCCTGCTCTTTCGCGAGCGCACGCTGGATCACCGGCAGGACGTCCTCGTCCGCGTCGCGCTGCAGCGCCCGCGCGGCCGCGAATCGCATCGCCCGTTCCGGAGCCTCGAGCTGAAGCGCCGCGATGGCGGTTGCAAGCTCGCGCCGTACCCGGTTGTTGAGCACCACGTCATCGCGCGATTCCGGAAGCGGCTCGACTTTGGCGCCGGTCGACAGATCCGTCGCGACGCCATCTTTCACGCGCAGCACGGTCGTCTCGCCGACGGTCTGCACCTCGCCCGCCAGCAGTGATTGCAGCACCGGCAACGCCTGGGGATCGCCCGATGCGACGAGCGCGGTGATCGCCTTGACCTTCTCCTCGTTCTGGCCGAGCGCGAGATCGCGGATCAACTCCGGCGCGACTGCATACGCGGGAGACGGAAAAATCGACCCGACGAGCGCGGCACCGCCGAAAAGCGCAAGGGACGCAAGGACGCAGCGAAGGCCGGCGAGGAAGTTGATCATGTTCGGAACACAGGCCATCCAAGGCAAAACGAAACGGCGGCAGCGGTCACCATGAACGAACCGCCACCGCCGTCGAATGGACTACGACGCTGCCGTCACTTCTTTTCGGGCTCGTCCTTCTTCTTTTCGTTGCCGTCGATGTACTGGCTCCACGGTTGGGCGCGGATCGGTCCCTTGGTCTTCCAGACGACGTTGAACTGGCCGTCCTTCTGCACTTCACCGATGAACACGGGCTTCCACAGATGGTGGTTCTTCTCGTCCATCTTGATCTCGAACCCGTCCGGCGCCTTGAACGTCTGACCCGCCATCGCCGCGACGACCTTGTCGGTATCCGTCGACTTGGCCTTCTCCACCGCCTGCTTCCACATGTGGATGCCCACGTACGCCGCTTCCATCGGATCGTTCGTCAGGGGCTTGTCCGCGCCGGGCAGCTTCTTCTCCTTCGCGTACGCCGCCCATTGCTTCTTGAACGAGTCGTTCGACGGGTTCTTGAGAGTCATGAAGTAGTTCCAAGCCGCGAGGTGTCCGACCAGCGGGTTCGTGTCGACACCTCGCAGCTCTTCTTCCCCCACGGAGAACGCGACGACAGGCACGTCGGTCGCCTTGAGACCCTGGTTGCCGAGCTCCTTGTAGAACGGAACGTTCGAGTCGCCGTTGATGGTCGAGACGACCGCCGTCTTGCCGCCGGCCGAGAACTTCTTGATGTCGGCAACAATCGTCTGGTAGTCGCTGTGACCGAACGGCGTGTACTTCTCGTCGATGTCCGTGTCCTTGACGCCCTTCGACTTCAGGAACGCGCGCAGGATCTTGTTCGTCGTGCGCGGATAGACGTAGTCGGTTCCGAGCAGCACCCAGCGCTTCGCGCCACCGCCTTCCTTGCTCATCAGGTATTCGACGGCGGGAATGGCTTGCTGGTTGGGCGCGGCGCCGGTGTAGAACACGTTCTTCGAAAGCTCCTCGCCTTCGTACTGCACCGGATAGAACAAGAGCCCATTGAGCTCCTCGAACACGGGCAGCACCGACTTCCGCGACACGCTGGTCCAGCATCCGAAGACGACGGCCACTTTGTCCTGCGAGATCAGCTGGCGCGCCTTCTCGGCGAAGAGCGGCCAGTTCGAAGCCGGATCGACGACCACCGCCTCGAGCTTCTTACCCATTACGCCACCTTTGGCGTTGATCTCGTCTATCGCCATCAGCGTCACGTCTTTCAGCACCGTCTCGCTGATGGCCATCGTGCCGGACAGCGAATGAAGGACGCCGACCTTGATCGTGCCTTCAGCGGCTAGTGCTTGCGTTCCGACCGCGAGGCCGGACAGCGCGAGCGCCGTGGACACAGCCAATCGTTTCAGAACCGTTCTGCGTTGCATGTTTTCCCCGTTTCAATGAATTGACGATGACAGCACCAAGCGCTTTCGCGTTTTGCGCCGGCCCCGGCAACGTCATCGCACGATCCATGCCATGCATCGCAGCATGACCTAGTAGGTTGTTTGACAACGGAAATTCGCCGTGCCACGACGACACGACGCTATTGCGAGCGCTGCGCGCCGATCCAAAACGGTGCGACGAACTTCACGACGCACCGAAATGGATCGCAGCGTCTTGTGATCGCGGGCTAGCGCGCCACGGAGCGCGACGCGCTTACCATTCCCTGCTCGACGACGAATCGAATCACCGTGTCGAGTCCCGTGCCGGATTTGAGATTGGTGAATACGAATGGCCGCTCGCCACGCATCTTCCGCGCGTCACGCTCCATTACGTCGAGCGACGCGCCTACCATCGGCGCCAGATCGATCTTGTTGATGACGAGGAGGTCGGAGCGCGTGATGCCGGGGCCGCCCTTCCGCGGAATCTTGTCGCCCGCGGCGACGTCGATCACGTAGAGCGTGAGATCGGACAGTTCGGGCGAAAACGTAGCCGCCAGGTTATCGCCGCCGCTTTCGACGAACACGATGTCGAGATTGCCGAAGCGCGCCGCGAGCCGGTCGACGGCTTCCAAGTTGATGGACGCGTCCTCGCGTATCGCCGTGTGCGGACAACCGCCGGTTTCGACGCCGATGATCCGGTCGGGCGCGAGCGCGTCGTTGCGGACCAGGAACTGCGCGTCCTCTTCCGTATAGATGTCGTTGGTGACGACGGCGATCTGATACCGGTCGCGGAGCGCGCGACACAGCGCGAGCGTCAAGGCTGTCTTGCCGGACCCGACAGGGCCGCCGATGCCGACGCGCAGGGGTTGCTGGATGTTCATCTCATGAATCGCGTCAGGTTCGAATACGCATCGTTTCCCACGGCCGATTCAGGAACGGAAAAGCCGCGAGTACTGCGTCTCGTGCCGCGCGCTCGCGAGGCAGAGCCCGGGAGCGAATGTCGACAGGTCCGCATCCTCGATTGCCATGGCCGTCGCGACGACTCCCGGAATCTTCTCGCCCAGCGTGGTGAGCAGTCGCTGTCCCGCCACTTGGCCGAGCGGCACCAGCTTGATCGCCGCCAGCACCTGGTTCTCGAGCCACGACCAGACGTAGCCCGTGAGCGCGGCATCGACAGGCACGGCGAACGCTCGTGCGGCGACCGCAAATGCAGCCGGCAGCGTGATGGGCGCGAGGTCGCGCATCATGTCCAGCTCTTGCGAATCGACGCGGCCGAGGTCCGAGAGGAGCTTCGCCAGCGACCCACCGGTCTGCTCCGTTTCGGCGCGCAGCTCCGCCGTTTCGCGCGACCCGCGGAACCACGCGTTCCATGTCGCGAAGCGAGGCCAATCGTGCTGCTCGGCGGCAGCGAGAAGCCGGAACAGGAGCGCGGCTTCACCCGGCGCCATCACGAGCTCCAGGATGTCGCCGATCCACACGCCGGCCGTCGCTGCGCCGCGCACCTCTTCGACCTCGACAGCCCATTCGAGGCCCTGCGAATAACTGTAGGCGCCGATCGGCAGCGCAGGGCTTGCAAGCTGCAGCAGGCGGACGAGCGGCAGCAGCGACGTCGCCTCACTGAGGGTCGACGCGGTGATCGCAGCCGCGGAGACGTCAGCGGCCATCGCCACGCCGCGCGGCAAAATCGTGGATGATCCCGCCGTGCTTCGCGTCGCGCGAATGCGCGTGATGGCCGGCTGCATACGCGCCCGCCTCGGGCTCGAAGGGCGCGCGCAGCGGCGTCACCGTGCCGCCCAGGCCGCGCAACATTCCGGCGAGCACGTCGTCGGCGGCGAGGCGCAGCCACCCAGGGCCGACCTGCACCGGGGTGTGGCGATTGCCCAGATGGTAAGCGGCACGCGCGAGCGAGTCTGCATCCGCGCAGCGGACCTCGAGAAGGCTCTCCTCCGCGGCGGATACGCGAACCACGCGGCCGTCGTCGGCCTGCAGGCAATCGCCATCGCGCAATACCGTGCCGCGCGCGAGGAAAAGTCCGATCTCCTCGCCACCTTCGACAGTCGTGCGGAGCCGGCTCTTCTGCCGCAGGTCGAAGGAAAGGATCAGTTCCGCATCGAACGTGGATTGAGGCGACACGCGCTTCTGGACGATCAGCATAATGCCCAAAGGGTGTGAGCCAGCGACTTCATGGAGTCCGGGCGGGTTTCGCGCCTTCAAAACAGGAAATAGCGCTGCGCCATCGGCAGAACGCTCGCCGGCTCGCACGCCAGCAACTCACCGTCCGCGCGCACTTCGTAGGTCTCCGGATCGACCTCGATCCGCGGCAGGAGAGCATTGTTCTTCATGTCGCGCTTGCCGATCTTGCGCGTGTCGGTCACGGCGACGAGCGGCTTCGCGAGATCGAGCTTGCGCACCCGCGGGTTCTCGAGCGCCGCCTTCGAGACGAACGTGATCGACGTTGCGAGCGCCTTGCCGAACGCCGCGAACATCGGGCGATAGTGAACGGGTTGCGGGGTGGGAATGGACGCGTTCGGATCGCCCATCGCAGCCGCGGCAATCGCGCCGCCCTTCAATATCAGCGACGGCTTCGCGCCGAAGAAACCCGGCTTCCAGAGCACGAGATCCGCGAGCTTGCCCGGCTCGACCGATCCAACGACGTGTCCGATGCCGTGCGCGATCGCCGGGTTGATCGTGTACTTGGCGACGTAGCGCTTGACGCGCGCGTTGTCGTGCGCCGCCGGATCGCCGGCGAGCTTGCCCCGCTGCTGCTTCATCTTGTGCGCGGTCTGCCATGTGCGGATGATCACTTCGCCGACGCGCCCCATCGCCTGGGAGTCCGACGACAGCATCGAGAACGCGCCGAGGTCGTGCAGGATGTCCTCGGCCGCGATCGTCTCACGGCGAATCCGCGACTCGGCGAACGCGATGTCCTCGGCAATCGCGGGATCGAGGTGATGACACACCATCAGCATGTCGAGGTGCTCGTCGATCGTGTTGACGGTGTAGGGTCGCGTAGGATTGGTCGACGACGGCAGCACGTTAGGCTCGCCGCACGCCTTGATGATGTCGGGGGCGTGGCCACCGCCCGCGCCTTCGGTGTGATACGTGTGGATCGTGCGGCCGCCGATCGCCTGAAGCGTCGTCTCGACGAAGCCCGACTCGTTCAGGGTGTCGGTGTGGATCGCGACCTGCACGTCCATCCGGTCGGCGACGTTGAGCGCCGCGTCGATCGCTGCAGGCGTCGTTCCCCAGTCCTCGTGCAGCTTGAGGCCGATCGCGCCCGCCTCGACCTGTTCCATGAGCGGCGGGAGCAGGCTCGCATTGCCCTTGCCGAGGAAGCCGAGGTTCATCGGGAACGCTTCGGCCGCTTCGAGCATCCGGTGCATGTGCCACGGCCCGGGCGTGCACGTCGTCGCGAACGTCCCCGTCGCGGGTCCCGTGCCGCCGCCGAGCATCGTCGTCACCCCCGACATCAGCGCCTCGTCGATCTGCTGCGGACAGATGAAGTGAATGTGCGAATCGACGCCGCCCGCGGTCACGATCATGCCTTCGCCGGCGATGATCTCCGTCCCGGCGCCAATCACGATGTCCACGCCCGGCTGGATGTCCGGATTGCCCGCCTTGCCGAGCTTCGCGATCCGGCCGTCCTTGATCGCGAGATCGCACTTGACCACGCCCCACCAATCGATCACGAGCGCGTTGGTGATCACCGTGTCGGCGCAATCCTTTGCGGCGCGCTGGCTTTGGCCCATGCCGTCGCGGATCACCTTGCCGCCGCCGAACTTAACCTCTTCGCCGTAGACCGTGAGATCGCGCTCGACTTGGACGATGAGATCGGTATCGGCAAGGCGAACGCGATCGCCGACCGTCGGCCCGAACATCTCGGCGTAGGCGCGCTTGCCGATCTTCATCGCCGCACCTTCGTTTTTGCGCTGGATTTGCGCGGCGGCTTTGTAGCCGGCGCTTTCCGCCCCGCGCTGCCTTTGCTTTTCTTTGGGGGCGCGTCGAGTGGACCCATCACCTCGCCCGCGAACCCGTAGACGATGCGATCGCCGCCGAGCGCGACGAGCTCGACGCGGCGCGCCTGCCCCGGCTCGAAGCGCACCGCGGTTCCTGCCGCGATGTTGAGACGGAAGCCTCGCGCCGCTGCGCGATCGAACGCGAGCGCGGCGTTGGTCTCGGCGAAGTGATAGTGGGAGCCAACCTGGATCGGACGATCGCCGGTGTTCGCGACCGTGACCGTTTGCGTCGTGCGGCCGCGATTCAACTCGATCTCGCCGTCGTCGACCAACAGCTCTCCTGGAATCATGCAACGTGCTCGCTTTCGACGCGTAACCTGGCTCGACTCATGGAATGGGGTGATGGACGGTGACGAGCTTCGTGCCGTCCGGGAACGTCGCCTCGACCTGGATCTCCGGAATCATTTCGGGCACGCCCTCCATCACCTGTTGCCGCGACAAGAGCGTCGCGCCGTGGCTCATGAGCTCGGCGACGGTTCGGCCATCGCGCGCGCCCTCGAGGATGGCCGCCGAAATGAACGCCACGGCTTCCGGATAATTGAGCTTGACGCCTCGCGCGAGCCGGCGCTCGGCCAGGAGCGCCGCGGTGAACAGCAGTAGCTTGTCCTTTTCTCTCGGCGTCAGTTCCATCGGGTCTCGTCGGGAATGCGTCAGGTGCTGAAGATGCGCGGGAGCACGGCGTCGCGACCCGCGAGGAGCGGCCGCAGCAAGCGCCACAGATTAGCAAAATACGTGCGCGCTGCACTTGCCGAGTCGCCGCGATAGCGGGCGACGAGGACGTCCGGGAGGAGTGTCACCGCGCCGTCTCCATCCCTGCAGACGACCGCCCGGCACGCTGCTAGCAGCTCGTTGGGTATGGTCGCGCCGGCAGCTACCAGCGTTCCGAATACGGGCGCACCGTTCAGGATTGCACCGGATTGGAGCGCGCGATCGCCGCCGTTGACCGCTGCGCGCTCGCAGAAAACAAGCGCCCCGCCTCGAGACAGATCGAGCGAATGCCGCAGGCTTCCGTGCGTGAACCGCTCGTTCGAGGCCGTGCGGCCGAGGCAGACGACTTCCCACCCGAAAAACCTCGCGGTGGGCGCGAGCTGCACGCGAACCGCGATCGATGCGCGCGCGCCGTCGAACAGTATCGACTCCTGAGGTAGCCACTCGAGCAGCGCCCCCGGACCCGCATGCAACGTCGTCACGGCCTTCGCGCAAGCTGCCGCCGACCGATACCATTTGGAAGCGCCGGGCGTCGTCAGTTGCGCGTGCGCGCCGGCGCCCGCCTCGATGTCGATGCCGAGGGTGTCGCCGGCGACGATTCCGCCGGGCGGATGGACAATGATCGCCTGGCACACCTCCGGTCCCTCGGGATAGAGCGCCTTCTGCACGCGCAGCGGGCCGACGTGCGAGCGTGCGGCAAGCATCGTTCTCGCGCCGGCTCGCTCGAACACGAGGCGGAGCCGCGCGTTCCACCCCTCGGATGGCGGGGACAGCGCAGCGGGCGGTGCGCCAGCGGAGAAGCTCGGCACGTTGATCGAAGAGCGCGGCACGTCGATCGTTTCGCTCCGGATCAGGAGCGTCCCGCCTTGAGCTCCACCGCCTGCGCATAGAGCGCGTCGCGGGGCAATCCGGTCACCGCGGCCGCAACCCGCGCTGCACGGGCGGGAGGAAGCTCTTCGATAAGCGCCATCAAGAGCTCGCGAGCGTCGATCGCCGGGGCTCGTGTGCGTTCGAGCGGCGCGTCGACCAGCAGCACGAATTCGCCCCGCTCGCGGTTCGGATCCTCGATAAGCCATTGCGGTGCTTCGGCCAGCTTTGAGACGCTGATCGTTTCGAACTTCTTCGTGATTTCGCGCGCGATGACGAGCGACCGCTCGCCGCCCAAAGCGTCCCGCAATTCCCCGACGGTGGCACGCACGCGGTGCGGCGCCTCGTAGACGACGAGCGCCGCGTCGAACTTGGCGGTGCTGGCGAGAAGCTCGCGACGCGCTTTCGCCGCCGACGGAAGGAAGCCGAGGAACAGCCAGCGCTCGGCCGCGAGACCGGCAGCCGACACTGCAGCGACCGCCGCGCATGCGCCAGGGATCGGCACGACCGTGAGACCCGCATCGCGCACGGCGCGCACGAGGCGCGCGCCTGGATCGCTGATCGCCGGCGTGCCGGCGTCCGTCACGAGGGCGACGCTTTTTCCTTGCCGCAGCGCTTCCACGATCCGCTCCGCGCGGGCCGCTTCGTTGTGCTCGTGGAGCGACAGCGGCCGCGCGACGATTTCGTAATGTCGCAGCAGCACCGCGGTCACGCGCGTGTCCTCGGCCGCGATCGTATCGACGCTCGCGAGGATGTCGAGCGCGCGAAACGTCAGGTCGCGCAGATTTCCGAGCGGAGTAGCGACGACATATAATGTGCCCCGCGCCGCCGCGAAGCGTTCGGGTTCCGCGCTCTTCGCGGTCGCCGCAGCCCCGCTTTCAACCATGCGAAATTCGACCCCGTTCGTATGATCGCTTTCCGCCGCATGGGGAAGGCGAGTCGCGGCGCGAACGCGAGCAGCCGAATGGAGGCCGCGTGCGGAGCCTTGTGCCGGGGCTCGTGTGCATACGGGACGGCGGCGTTTGCGGCATTTGTGCTTTCACTGTCGGCATTGTCCGTTGCGCCAACCGCCGCTGCAAGCGAAGCGCCCATCGTTGTTCAAGATGCGACGGCCGCACCGGAACGGATCGAAGGCGTGGAATTCGCGTCGGACATCGAATCCGTGGCGGCAAATGCAACGGGCGGCAAGCCCGGTCCCATCGTCCTCGTGCTGCCGCTCGCGTCGGAGAGCTTTCGCCGGGCGGCAGAGGCCGTTCGAGCCGGCTTTCTCGCGGCGGCGGATGCGGCGAAGGCAACGCCTCTCGTCATCGAGCACGGCGACGGCGACGTGATGACGGCGTTCGCCAAAGCGAAAGCCGCCGGCGCGAGCGTCATCGTCGGGCCGCTGGTTCGCGACGACATGAAGGCGCTCGGCCAGTCCGGGGTCGAGCTGCCGCCGACGATCGCGCTCAACCAGCTCGACGAAGGCGCCTCGCTCCCGCGCAACGTCTACATCCTGACGCTCACGATCGATGGCGAGGCGCGCCAGCTCGCGCGCGTCGCCCGTGACGACGGTGCGGCGACCGTTGCCGTGATCGCGAGCGACACGCCGCGGCAGCAACGCTTTGCCAGCGCGTTCAACGCCGAGTGGATTCTCGCCGGCGGCGACGCCCCGGTGATGTTTCGCTTCGATCCGTCCCCCGACGTGCTGCGGCTGCTGAAGCGCGAGCTCGGCACCGCGCGCGTCGATGTCACGCTGCTCGCGGTGGATGCCGCAGATGCCGCGCGAGCGAAGCCCTACGTCGGCTCCATCCCGAGCTACACGAGCAGCGAGGTCAACGAGCGCCAGCCTCCCGACGTGTTGCGTGATCTCGACAACGTGCGCTTTGTCGAGATTCCGTGGCTCGCAAACGCGGACACCGGGGCATCCCCCGACCCGAAGCGCGCCGAGTACTCGAATCCGGCGCTCGAGCGGCTGTACGCGCTCGGGATGGATGCGTTCAGGGTCGCGCAGGCATTTGCCGACGGCAAGCCTTCACAGCTCGAGTTCGACGGCGCCACGGGCCATCTGTCGCTCGAGTCGACGCGCCAGTTCGCGCGGGAAGGCAAGCTGATGCAATTCCGGGCCGGTCACGTGGTCCCTGCTGGTGCCCGCTGACGCACGCGCGGCGTCCGGTGACCGCGCCGAGACGCTGGCTGCCGACTTCCTGATCGCGCGGGGGCTCGCCATCATCGAGCGCAACTTCCGCTGCCGCCGCGGCGAGATCGACATCATCGCGCGTGACGGCGACACGCTGGTCTTCGCCGAAGTGCGGCTGCGAACGCGCAGCGACTACGGTGGCGCGGCGGCGAGCATCACCGCGAGGAAGCGTGCACGCATGACCGCAGCAGCGCTCTACTATCTTGGCCGGCGATCGCGCACTCCGCCTCCCTGCCGCTTCGATGCGCTGCTGCTCGACCGCCTGGACGCCGGACGCATCGAGTGGCTCAAGGACGTCATCAGCGCCTGACCTCCAAACTAGGCCAGGTGTCATTCCCCCATCCGGGATGGGGCCAGGTCCAATTTCGTGAAATTCGACCTGGCCCCATTTCGGGCGGCTACAATTCGAGGGGGTCAGCCATGGATCACATCCCGCGCATCCGCGCGCATTTCGCCGACAGCGCGCAGCTCAAGATCGACGCAGTTGATGCGCTTGCGCCGCAGCTTGCGCGTGCGGCGGACGTGCTCGCGACGTGCCTCTTGTCCGACGGCAAGATCCTGGCCTGCGGCAACGGCGGCTCGGCCGCCGACGCCCAGCACTTCGCCGCCGAGATGATCGGTCGCTTCGAGCGTGAGCGCCCGGAGCTGCCCGCGATCTCGCTCGTCACAGACACTTCGATTCTGAGCGCCGTCGCGAACGACTACTCATTCGAGCAGGTCTTCGCGAAGCAGGTGCGCGGGCTCGGCGCCAAGGGCGACGCGCTGATCGCGCTGTCGACGTCGGGCAATTCGGGCAACGTCGTCGCTGCGATAGCGGCGGCGCACGAGCGCGAGATGAACGTCATCGCGTTCACCGGCAAGGGCGGCGGACGCATCGGCGAGATGCTCCGTGCCGGCGACGTGCACTTGTGCGTCCCGCACGAGCGGACCGCCCGTATACAGGAGGTGCATCTCTTGATGATTCACTGCCTTTGCGACGCCGTCGACGCGACGCTGCTCGGAGACGAAGAATGAGCGCCAAGCGAACGGTGCTGGAAAAGGGAAGAACGCTCGGCATCGCCGCCCTCGCGCTTGCGGCGATGGCGACGCTCGGAGGATGCGCGGCAATCGTCATCGGCGCCACTGTGGGGGCGGGCACGCTCGTCGCTATGGATCGCCGGTCGGCGAGCGTGATCCAGAGCGATCAGGCCGTCGAGCAGAAAGTGGGCAAGGCGGTGAGCGACCGCTGGCCGCCCGCAAGCGGCGTTCACGTCAACGTCACGAGCTATTCCGGCAAGGTGTTGCTGACCGGTGAGGTGCCGACGGCGGCCATTCGCGGGCAGATCGAGAAAATCGCGTCGTCGACGCAGTACGTGCAGGCCGTGACCAATGAAATTCTCGTCGGGCCCGAAACGCTGATGACCGCGCGGACGCGCGACACGTACATCACGTCGAAAGTAAAGGCGCGGCTGATCGAATCGAAGCAGCTCGATGCGAAAGACGTGGTGGTGGTCACCGAGCGCGGCGTCGTCTATCTGATGGGACTCGTCTCCCCGTCCCAGGGAGACGCCGCTGCGCAGGTCGCCGCCTCGACGTCGGACGTCGTTCGAGTGGTCAAGCTGTTCGAGTACCGCACGTAAGACGATCGTGACCGCCGGATTTGAAGCGCGCCGATGGCGGCGCCCGTAACCATCCCCGCGCCGCGCTATCCCGCCAAGATGGCGACGGCGGCCGACGCGCTGGAGCGCATCCGGCGATTGCCCAAGCCGCTCGTATTCACCAACGGCGTGTTCGACGTGCTTCATCGCGGACACGTGACCTGCCTCGAGCAGGCGCGTGGGCTCGGCGCGTCGCTCGCCGTCGCCGTCAACACGGATGCTTCCGTGCGCCGGCTGCGCAAGGCAGGCAACCGTCCGCTCAATACGCTGTCCGATCGGATGGCGGTTCTCGCGGCGCTCGCGGCCGTCGATCTCGTGGTTCCCTTCGACGACGACACCCCGCGCGACCTGATCGCCGAGTGCCTGCCCGACGTGCTGGTCAAGGGCGGCGACTATTCCGCCGACACGACCGCGGGCGCGGCCGAAGTCATAGCCGCGGGCGGAAAGTTCGTGGCGATACCTTTCGCGACGCCGCACTCGACGTCGGCACTCATCGAGAAGATTCGAAGCTAGGGCCTCGTCGCCGCCGGCCCGCGTTTACGCTACTTCCGGTAACGGTTGAGGAAGTCGCCGACGATGCCTTTCTGGCTGCGCTCGATCGCCAAATCGATCGTCCGGTCGACAGGATCATATTGCTTCGCCTTGCGCAGCGCATTGAGCGCTTCCTGGTGATTGCCGAGTCCCTGCAGTCCCTCGCCGAGGCATCGCCACGCTTCCGCATTCGAGAGCTCGAGATCGGTCCAGGCGCGGCATTGATCGACGGCGCGCCGGTAATTGCCCGATCGCAAGCTTCGCACGCCGTCGGCCTTGTAGGCGGCGACCTTGGCGCGGCGGTCCGCGAAGATCGCCGCGACATCGGAATCGAGGGGCGGCGCCGACGACGTTTCCGGCGGAATTGCCGTCGTGCCGGCTTCGGGCGAGCGGATCCCGCCGGCGACACCCGTGATCACATCGGCGCTGTCGGACAGTCCCTTTGGAATCATCGTCTGCATCGACGGCATCGATGCGACGATCGAACTGCCGACCTTGCCGATGGTATCGGCGAGCGGCTTGTGCCAGGCGACGCCATACAGCCACAGCATGGCCGCGAGGCCGCACAGGCCCGTCGCCGTGTTGAGCGCACCGGCCGGCGCGTGGGTGGTCAGGCAATCCTGCGCGAAGTCCCAGTCGCTCTCGTGGTTCTGCGCGAGCCGCTCGTACGCGATGGCTATCAGGATCGGCGCGATGAGCGGGAAGCCGCAGCCGAGGCCTTCCCACCATACGCGAAACGCGCGCTTGAAGCTGCGCCAGATCTGCGACTTCATCTCGCGCCGCGCGTACGCGTCGGAGATCGAATACTGGACGTAGCACCCGAACAGCCACTTGCCCGGCGTCGTGCCCACCGAAGCCATCAGCAGCGTCTCGACGCCGACCCACGTCCCGGTGATGATGACGGGCGCCATCAGTGGGTGCGATAGCCAGTAGTTGACGGTCTCGGGGACGATGCCGGCCCGGCGCAGCTCGGACAGGAGCAGCGCAAGCACGATTCCCCAGAACGCGTAATCGAACATGCGCGCGCCGAGGCGATTCCACGGGCGGGGCTCGCTCGTTCGTCCCGTCTTGGCGCGCTCGAGCTCGGCCATGCGCAGCTGGAAGATCCAGCTCGCATCCTCCTGCGGCTGGTTAGTTCCGAGGAACACGCTTTTCTCGCGCCGCCAGTTGAGGATCGCGATGTCCGTCTGCGGCATCAGCACCTGCACGGGCGGTGCGCCGCGGCGGCGCGCCCACGCGAGGCTGTGCACGATGCCATAGACCAACGTCAGTGCGAGCAGCGTCACGGTGATCCAGACGAGCACCTGCTTCGCCACCGCCACGGTGTCCATAGGCATCACGAGCACGATGGCGCCCGCGATAAATCCGCCAAAAAGCACGCATAGCGCGAACGTCACGATGCCGGGACGGCCGAACGAAGCGACCGGCTCGGTTAAGCCAGGATGATGGACGTTGCGCGCAGGATCGGATGCGGGCTCGGCGATGTCCGCGGCTGCGATGCGCTCGGCCCCCGAATCGGCAACGGGGTGCGCGACGTCGGTGCCTTCGTTGGTCGCGACCAGCGCACTCAGGACGGCCTGCTGGATTTTCGCCGGCACCGAGTCGCCCGATCGCGCGAGCTCGCCGTTGTAGCGGACGCGCCGATCAGGGTCGCTCAGTATGCGGCTGGCATGATTGATGAAGCGCAGCGCTTCCTCGACATTGCCCTGGCCGTCACGCGTCTTCGCGTAATACTTCCTGATGAGCCTTCGAAGCGCCGCACGCACCTCTTCGTCGGAGGCGGTTGGCGGAATTCCCAACGCTTCGTAGAGCGAAGCTCTCATCTAAGGCCTGTTGGCGCGGTGACGTGGAATATTCGGGGAAATTGGGTCGCGAGGCAAGGTTCCGGTGCAAGATTCGCGCCAGCGCGTTCCCCTATGGAGCATTTCGCAAACATGTGCGAATCCCGGCAAATTCCGCCGTTGCGCAGCATTGTGCCGGATAAAGCGAAACGGGCAGCCGCACGGGCTGCCCGCTTCGTGTGGCCGGAAGTTGCCGCGGCAGCCGGCTTACCAGGCCGCTTATGTCTGCCGCTTATGTCTGCGGCTGCTTATCCTGCTTCTCCCGGTGCACGTGCGCGAGCTTCTCGCGGATGCGCGCCGACTTGCCGGAACGGTCGCGAAGGTAGTAGAGCTTCGCGCGACGGACGTCGCCCTTGCGCTTCACGTCGATGCTCGCGATGAGCGGGGAGTACGTCTGGAACGTGCGCTCGACGCCTTCGCCGCTCGAGATCTTGCGCACGACGAACGACGAATTTAGACCGCGGTTGCGCTTGGCGATGACCACGCCCTCGTAGGCCTGGACGCGCTTGCGCTCGCCTTCGACCACGCTGACGTTGACGATCACGGTGTCGCCCGGCGCGAACGCCGGGATCTTCTTGCCCAGCCGCTCGATCTCTTCCTTTTCGATTGTAGCGATGATGTTCATGCTGCGTTCTCCGTTGTTCCCTTGCATTTACCCGACTGCGGGTCTCGCAGGTGGGTATGACCTCGCGCGCAGCGCAGGGCGCCCCCTGATGCGCGCGGCTTCTTGTGCGGCTATGCTCGCGTTAACCGGTCGCTTCGCCGTTCACTGCTTCTGCATTGCCTAAAGCAAGCCGATCGCTCTCGCGCTCCTTCCCGGCAGCGCGGTCGCTTTCGTCTTCTCTCAACCGCTCCGCCCGGTACGCGGCGAGCAGCGTTCGCTCCTCATCGGAAAGCGCCCGCCCCTCGAGCAGGTCGGGCCTTCGTTCCCACGTGCGGCCAAGCGCCTGCTGCAGGCGCCACCCGCGTATTGCCTCGTGATGCCCGGACAACAGCACGTCGGGCACGCGGGCGCCGTCGTAAACCTCGGGCCGCGTGTAGTGCGGACAATCGAGCAGCCCGTCGACAAAAGAATCCTGCGCCGCCGATTCCGCATCGTTCAGCACGCCGGGCCGCAAGCGCAACACGGCATCGATCAACATCAGAGCCGGCAACTCACCGCCCGAAACCACGAAATCGCCGACGGCAACTTCCTCGACCTTCTCGTGCTCAAACAGCCGCTCGTCGATGCCCTCGTAGCGTCCCGCAAGCAGCACCAATCCCGTCGTCTCGCCTTCCGCCGCAAGTTCCGCGACCCGGCCATGCGCCAGCGGCTTGCCGGCCGGCGACAGGTACAGAATGCGCGTCGCCGCGCGACCGTCCTTTGCCTGCGCCGCTCTTGCTGCCGCCATCGCCGACGCAAGAGGCTCCGCCATCATCACCATGCCCGGTCCGCCGCCGTACGGCCTGTCATCGACCGTGCGATGGCGGTCGCTCACGAAATCGCGCGGATTCCACACACCCAATCGCCACAACCCGCGCTGCAGGGCACGGCCCGTCACGCCGAACCTCGCGGCATGCTCGATCATCTCCGGGAAGATCGTGACGACGTCGATCCGCATGCTGATCCCCGACAACACCACAGCTAGTAATCGGCCTCCCAATCCACGTCGATCCTGCGCGCTTCGATGTCGACCCGGTCGACGATCGCCGGCACGTACGGAATCAACCGCTCGTCCTTGCCATTCGCCGCGCCGGCGTGGGCCGCCACCCGCAGCAGCGGATGCGCTCCGTGCTCCACGACGCCACGAACCTCGCCCAGCGGAACCCCGGTGCGATTGACGACCGCGAGCCCCTTAAGATCTTCCCAGTAGATCTCGCCATGCACGGCCGGGAGCGCGGTGCGCGGTACGCCGACTTCGAATCCTTTCATCGCAAGCGCCGACTCGCGCGATTCCACTCCAGCCAGGGCGACGATCAGCGAACCCGAATGCAGCCGTCCTTCAACGTGCGAAAAGCGTTTCCACGCGGCACCCCGCTTCGGTCTCATCCACCACTCGGCAAAGTCCAACAGCGTCTGCGGCGACTCCGAGAACGACCTCACCTTCAACCAGCCACGGACGCCGTACGGCCCGGCGACCTCGCCCATGACGACAATCGGATCCGGATCTTCCGTCATCCCCGAGAGCGACGCTTGCGGCCGGTGGGCGCCGCTGTACCGCGATCAGGCGGCGGGTGCCGCCGGGGAGGCGGGCGCCGCCGGGGAGGCGGGCGCCGCCGGGGAGGCGGGCGCCGCTGGCGCCGCGGTCGCCGCGCTCTTCGACGAGCGCTTCACGAGGCCGGCAACGGTGTCCGACAGCCGGGCGCCGCGCTGTTGCCAGAAGCTGATACGGTCGACCGACAACCGGAGCGCCTCTTCGCCTTGCGCCGCGATCGGGTTGTAGAAACCGACGCGCTCGATGAAACGGCCGTCGCGGCGATTGCGCGAATCGGCGACCACAATGTTGAAGAACGGTCGCTTTTTGGCGCCGCCCCGGGCTAATCTGATGACTACCATGGACTATTCTCTTTGTCGGCTGAAAACGATGGAAAGCTTTTGATTATACGGCGAATCGGCGCCGTTCGGCAAGCGACGCGGCGCGGTGGCCGGGATCCGTCGCTCGCACCGCGGCAGTTATAGGCGCGGCGCGAGTGTCGGCGGGCGCGGCGAGGGTTGGCGTGGGCAGCCCTCGGCACGTACGCGCGAACCGTCTCAATGCGCGCGCGGCAGGAAACCCTTCATTCCGCGCAGCATCTTCTGCATTCCGCCCTTGGCCATCATTTTCATCATTTTCTGAGCCTGCTCGAACTGGCTCAGCAGCTGATTCACCTCCTGCACCGAAACGCCGGCGCCGGTCGCGATCCGCCGCTTGCGCGACGCCTTCAGAATCTCCGGCTTCGCACGTTCCCCCGGCGTCATCGAGTTGATGATGCCTTCGACGCGCGCGATCTTGCGGTCGTCGATCTGCGTCCCCTGCGCCGCGCGGGCAAGCTCCGCCGGCAGCTTGTCGAGCATCGCCGAGAGACCACCCATCTTGCGCATCTGGCCGATCTGCGCCTTGTAATCGTCGAGATCGAAGCCCTTGCCGGATTTGACCTTGCGGGCGAGCTTGCTGGCCTCGGCGACGTCGATCGTCTTCTGCGCGCCCTCGATGAGCGACAGCACGTCGCCCATCCCCAGGATTCGCGAGGCCATCCGCTCCGGGTGAAACAGCTCGAGACCGTCGATCTTCTCGGACACGCCGGCGAACTTGATCGGCGCGCCTGTGACGTGGCGCACGGACAGCGCGGCGCCGCCGCGCGCATCGCCGTCGAGCTTCGTGAGAATGACGCCGGTGAGCGGCAGCGCGTCGCGGAACGCTCGCGCCGTGTTGACAGCGTCCTGGCCCTGCATCGCGTCGACGACAAAGAGCGTTTCGACCGGCTTCACCGCCGCATGCAGATTGCGGATCTCCTGCATCATCGCTTCGTCGATCGCGAGGCGCCCGGCGGTGTCGACGATCAGCACGTCGTGATAATGACGCTTTGCCCAGTCGAGCGCGCCGCGGGCGATCGCTTCGGGCGCTTCCCCAGTGGTCGACGGAAAGACATCGACGCCTACCTGCTTGCCCAGCACTGCGAGTTGCTCGATGGCGGCGGGACGGTAGACGTCCGCCGAAACGAGCAGCACTTTCTTCTTCTGCCCGCGAAGGACGTTCGCGAGCTTAGCGGCCGTCGTCGTCTTGCCTGCGCCCTGCAGACCAGCAAGCAGGATGACAGCCGGCGGCTGCACCGCGAAATCGAGAGGCGCCGCGGTCGTACCCATGAGCGAGGCGAGCTCTCGGTGCACGACACCGATCAGCGCCTGGCCCGGCGTGAGCGAGCCGATCACTTCCGCGCCGACCGCCTTGTCCTTCACCGCCGCGACGAAGTCCTTGACCACCGGCAGCGCGACGTCCGCTTCGAGCAGGGCGAGGCGCACCTCGCGCAGCGCATCCTGGATGTTGTCGTCGGTCAGTCGCGCTTCGCCGCGCAGCCGCTTGACGACTTGCGAGAGCCGCTCGGAGAGATTGTCGAACATGGGAGCGCGAAAGGTGTCGGGACGGGTTGGCGTAAGATTGAAGACGCGCGCGGGAGGCAACCGCGCGCCAATTCCGATGATTTTACTTCACGTGATGGTCGTGGCCTTGTACGGGCTCACCGCCTACGCATTGTGGCCAGCCACCGCGGGACATGGAGCCTC
>Ga0207691_10002329_pt1 | contig 18593 bp, 12 predicted proteins | sample KBSM13metaG_FD_184327 | JGI IMG/M metagenome (GOLD analysis project Ga0207691, IMG submission 184327) | Miscanthus rhizosphere microbial communities from Kellogg Biological Station, Michigan, USA - KBS M1-3 metaG (SPAdes) (version 2) | ecosystem: Host-associated > Plants > Roots > Rhizosphere >... | reverse complement strand
TTACGGTACAGGTCACGTCTGCCTGTGTGCCGTTGTCGCCAAACGTCGTCTGCTCCTGTACAACGACGTCCAGGTACCCCTGATTCCGGTAACGGATAGCGATCAGCCCGCGCCCGTCAGACAGGTCCTTCGCCAGGTAGCGGTCACCAATTTCGACCGGAATCGAGGCGAGGAGCTGCGACGCCGAGAACACGGTATTGCCCTTGAAATTAACCGCGCGGACGACCGTTCGTGGACCCTCGTCGATGTTGACGACGACCTCGACGCGACGCTCGGGCGAATCCGGCGAATCGGGTGGGAGCGACGGCGCGTCGAACATCACTTGCGCCCGCGTGAACCCTCGCGCCAGGTACTCGGCCTTCACCTGCGCGACCTGCTGCTCCACCGCCGCGGCGACGAACTCCTGGCCCTTTGCCGCAGTCAGTATCGCCTGCAGCTCCGCTGTCGGGATCGCGGAGTTGCCGGCAATGCGCACGTCCTCAATCGTGTAGTGAGGCCCACGTGTGATGTGAAACGTAATCTTCAACTGGCCCGGGGTCTTCTCGTCGCGCGAGGACTCGGCCTTGGCGTCGCGATAGCCGCGGGCCTGGAAGTACCGCTCGATCGCCAGTTTGGCGTCTTCGAGCAGATCCTCATCCGCTGAACCCTGGGTCCGGATCGGCACCAGCCGATCCCGCTCCTTTTCCGGAAGCGGGTCGCCAGTGAATTCCACCATCACGCTTGGCCCTCGCGACAGGCTGACGATGAGGCTGGCATCGTCGGGTATGACAGGAGCGACGCTCGCACGCGCTTGATAGAAACCCAGTGCGCGCTGCCGCCGTTCCCACCGATCGAGTTCCTCCTGCACTTTGTCGGCGTCGTACGGTTCGCCGGTACGAATGTTCGGCTTCGGAATCGGCTCGTTGGTGTCGAGCTGCCGGAACTGGACCTCGACGATCCGCGCGCGTCGGCCGGCCTCAACCTCGAACAGCAGCGTGGATCGATGCGGGTCATGCGTCTGCTGCACCATGGAAGATATCCGGGCAGCGGGGTAGCCTCGCTGACGGAACTCGTTCTGCAGCATCTTCTCGGCCTCTGGTACACGCGCCGGATTCGGCGAGCGGCCAAAACGATCCGTCACGACGCGGCGCAGATCGCTCGACGACAACGCCACATTGCCGCGGAACTCGATCTGGTCAATCGGGTGAGACGGCATCAGCACGTAACGAACACGAACGCCTACGGCAACCGGCTCGGCATTTGTCTGGATGTCGTCGAAGCGCCGCAGGTTATAGAGGTGGTCCGTGGTACTCCGGACGTCCACCATCGACAACGGCTGGCCGACGCGTGTCTCGAACAGATTCAGGATGAGCGGATCGGTCACCCGCTGCCCTTCCTCCTCGGCAACGACCTCAACGACGGGCTGACCGATCAGGTCTTGCGCCATGACCACAGATGGCGCAGCGAAATTCACAATGCAAAATGCAAAATGCAAACACAGAGCGGCGCGTCGCATCAATACGTCCGTCTCATCCTCAGATCGAGTGCGTAGGTACCGTCTTCATTGCGGGACAGGATCCAGGACAGCCGTTCGGTCTGATCGATCTCGACGACGATGACCTGGTCGCGAGTGGATGATGACAGAGACCGCGAGTAGGTGATGAACACGCGGGTGCCAACGCGCTTGAGCACCGTCACGCGCGCGGCCGGGTCGAGGCGCGCAGACTGCTGATTGGGATCGACCAGTCGCGTCGTGAGATTGACAGAGTCGACGGCCAGGGCCCGCTGAAGTCCTCTGGTGAGTTCCGATGTCGCTGCGCTCGTCAGCGCTTGCGTCAGCGTTTCGCGGAATAACTGTTCCTGCGGCGTAATGCCGGAGTACGGGGCCAACTCGACGTCCCTGCTTGGCGCGACGTCGCTGAGGAGCAGCGCGAGCAGCTGGTACTCCGGCAGCGCCGGATCCGAGGTGAACTGCAGGTTATCCAGCGGATTCGGTCCGCTCGCGGTGATCGTCACAACATACGTCTCGCCCGGGACTCGTTGCCGGGTGGTGGCTTCGATGTCGAAGAACGGTTCGATCGCGGCGGGATTGCTGAACTGAATTGCCGCCCGACGAATCTGATATCGCTTGCCCTGCAGGAACACGTCGCCGCGATCGACGTCGATGTTTCCCAGCAGACCCGGCTGGTCGAAGGTGCCCACGAGGTGCACCTCGGCGCTGGCGGTCACGTCCCGGAGGAGGTTGTTGCTGGCGCGGACGGCCGAGGGCGCGGTGGTAATGGTCACGTCGTACGACAATGGCAGCGACGGCGTGGGGAAGGTCGACGCGGGAGCGGCGGCTGCCCGGGTGCCGAAATCGAAGATGTTGGCCCCGGTCGCGAAATCTTTCGTGTACTCGGCACGGCGCACAGTGACGTTGCCCCGCAACGTCAACCCGTCGACGGTCCCGTCAACCATCAGGTTCGAGTCCACCGTGGCGGACAACCACGGGCTCGCCGTCGTGGGGTAGCGGAGCGTCATGTTCTCGCCGTCGATCGACACGTCCACACGCCCGGGACGATAGCCCTCGATGCCGATGCTGCCGCCGAAGGTGACGGGACCATTGCCAATCTTTGCCGTCAGTTCGTCGAGGTTGATCCCGCGCGAATCGAACTTGATGACTCCGGCGATCTGGTCAAGGGCGTGCGGCAGGCTGAAATGACGAATGCGGCCATCGTTCACTTCCATGCTGCCGGTCAGGACGGGCGTGCGCAGCGGACCGGCGAGGGCGGCGTTCACGGTGGCGCGCCCCCTGCTCGAAACGTTGCGCGTGAACCCTTCGAGAATACGCAGATCAGCGGCGCCCTTCATGCGCATCCCGATCATCTCGTTGTGCAGGTCGACGTCGCCGGACACCGTGAGCTCCGTGCCCTCGCCGACCAGTCGCATGTCGAGGACGCGCACGGAGTGACGATCCAGCGCCAGGCGAATGGGCAGCCGGCTCCCGGGGGTGTTCGGATCATCAGGATTCCGGATCAGGAAGTCGAACAGGCTCGCGTCGAACCGATCGACGGTTGCGTCCACGAGCACATTGTCGATGTCCGACAGCTCGCCGTAGACGTGAAGCGTGCCGCTGACTCTCGCCGTCGTGTAGGGAGACAGCCGCGGCTCGAACGCACGGATGTAGGGGTCAAGCGACGTGTCCGTGACGCTGAAGTGCACATCCACATCGTGTGTCTCGTTGAGCGCAATCGTGCCAACGCCGTCCACCGAGAGGCGCGCTGAACTGGCATTCAGCCTGGTGAAGGTGAGGCGGTCGCCGTCCACCGTGAAGTCGCTGGTCACCGTGCCGATGCCTTCGTCAGCGACGAACAGGTCGTCGATCGTGGCGTGCACGTTGTATTGCGGCTTGTCGAAATTGCCGCTGCCGCTGGCGTTGAACTTGATGACGCCGGAGAAGGGAATCTTCGATCCCTCCATGAGCGTCAGCTTCTCGGCGGCGATATTGCTCCCCTCGAAGTTGAAGGAGTAGGCTCCCTTCCACGTAATCGAGGCCGCGCCGCTGCCTTGCCCGGCCCCCTTCACCGCCCGGATGTTCTCGAGCCGGACACCGTCGCCGACGAGCCTGACGTCCGCGGTGGCTGTGTCGAACGTCTCGCCGTAGGCATTCCCGTCGGTAATCGACATCTGCCCGGAGCCGAACGGGCGTTCGTACTCGCCGGTCACGGTGAACTCGCCAGACAACGTGCCGCTGAAGTTGTAGTCGTCGATGTCGAAGGCGTGCTTCAGATCGATCACCGGCCGGCGGATGACGCGGATTCGCGCGTTGATTTCCTCGCCGCCGTCTTTGCGCGGGTAGCCGAGCGAGAACTTTCCATCGTCAACGTGGATCTCCGAGCCGTCCGCCGACGAGACCACGACGTTCTTCACGTCGGCATAGGAGTTCTCGATGACCGCATCGCCGGTCACCGAGCCCCACGTCACGTCGAAGGCGCGGATATCCTGGCCCGCAAATTTCCCCTCAATCCGCGGCCGGCGGAACGCCTCGAGCATCACGCCGTCGAACGTGCCGTAGCCGTCCACCGGGATCGCCTTGGTCTTCGATCCGAACGCCGTCAGCATGCCGGCAAAGAGCCGATCGCTGTCCTGCCAATCCGAACTGCTGACATGGAACGGCATGAGCGAGCGTTCGCCATATGCGGTACGCCCCTCAATCTCCACGTAGGTCGTCGGCGTCGCGATCTGACTCGGCCCGATCTCGATCCATTCGGGGCCAAGGGAATACGTCAGCGTGCCCCCGATCGGCACCGGGCCCTTGGGCAGATACGGGCTGAATTCTCCGGGTTTCTGGTTGCGCGGCGCGCGTGTCTTCAGCAGCTCGAGCGGCATCGCTCTCGCCATCAGCGTGGTGCCTGCCGGCGGCTCCGCGCGAACCTCGCCGGTCCATTTCCGTTCTCTGAATCCGCCAGACGGCCACTCGATCAGGTTGTGGCCCGTAGCGCGCCCTGCCAGCCGGATGCCCTGCAGCTCGAAGAAGTCGGACACCACCGTCAAATCCACGTTGCGATAGTGCGCGTCGAAGGTGTTCGTCGCCTTGACGCCGCGCACGCCGAGCGGCGACATCGAATACCTGAAATTGGCCTCGCCACCGTAGAGTCTCGCCGTCGCGTCGTGGACTTCGAGCGACTGCGGAAGCCAGCGCACCGATCCGGCCACGTCCTCGAACCGATAGTCGTTGACGCGCATCGAGGCGGTGCGGAATCTCCCCTTCACCTCGCGTCCACCCGCGGTCTTGCCGTCCGGACGAACGTCCCCCTTGAACAGGTGGAAGTAGCCGTCGAATTCCGCGGTACCGGCCATCTCGAACCTGTCCTTCGCGAAGAAGATCTGACGCATCCGCGTCATGTCGATCGTCGACTTCACCGAGTACATCTGTTCGGGCCAGTGCGACATGTCGATGTCGCCCTTCAGCACTGATTTCGTACCGTCGGTCGCCAGGTTGATCCGGTCGAAGAGCAGGCGACCGCCGTCGATCTTGAACGTCGTGTCCATGTCCGCACGGAAGGGCACGTAATCCTGGATGGTGACGAGGCCGTTGGAGAACCGGGCGGAGCCGCGATATTCGTCCGCGGGCTTGGCAACGGTGACGTCGATATTGCGGGCGATGACACCCCACGGCGTTCCCTGGTCGTCGTAGGTGAACTCACCGTTCGATGCGTGAACATGCCTGAGCGTGGTCGTCCAGCTCTTTTGGCCCTTGGAGTTGCGCGGGAAATTCGGGAAGCTGCTGCGGCCGTCGGCGGTCTGCTCGACGTACATCGTCCAGTCGGACATGTCGATCGAATCGATGATGACCTGTTTGTTGAAGAGCGCGCGGCGGTTCGGCATTCTGACGACGATTTCCTTCGCCACGAGCCAGGGCCGGGACGTCGGCGTGAGCCCGTCGATCGTCAGGTCACGGACCACATAGGCACCATCCCATATCCGGACGCTCAGATTGCCGATGTGCATCGAGCGCTTCAGGTAGCTGGAGCCGCCCTTCTCGGCTTGCTCCCGCAGTGCCGGGCCGAGGTCGCTGGTGAGGGAGAGGATAAAGGCCACCGCGAGAATCACCGACGTCACGGCGAGCGTCCGCCGAACGATCGTCCGCGTTGTCTGTGTGCGGGGATGGGCGAAGAACTTACGCAGGAAATTCAAAATGCAAAATGCAGCATGCAAACACGGAATGCACACCCCATGCGCTGGGTTTGCATTTTGAATTTTGCATTTTGCATTACCTCAACACCACTAATACCGTATTCGCCTCGACCGAGGCACCCTCGGCGACGCGAACTTCCGCGACGATCCCTGCGCGCGGGGCGCGAAGCTCGTTTTCCATCTTCATCGCTTCGACCACCACGAGCGGCTGGCGCGCGGCAACGACCTCATCTGGTTTGACCAGCACTTTGACGATCCGGCCGGGCATCGGCGCAACAATCGTCCTCGGCGCATCGCCGGTGTCCCCGTCCCCAGCGCCGCGACCGCGACGCTGGCGTGCCGCCTTCGCCCAGGGCTTCGGCGGGCCGGGTTGAACGATCGTCACCGGCACCGCGACACCGTTGACGTGGACGATCAGCTCGCCTCCGGCGCCAGGTTCGAAGGCGACTTCGTAACTCGAAGTCCGGCTGAAGCCGGACACTACGTCGGGGTTGTCCTGTCCAGCCTTAGCCGGACCGTCGACCGGACCCACCAGCATCGACCACCGACCAGCTCTCTCGACTACCGAGACCTCCACCTCTCGACCGTCGATCTCGACCAGCCACGCGACGCCCGCCTGGCGCACCGTAACGCGACGGCGGGTGCCGTCCTGCTCGATCTCGAAGGTCATCCCTCGATTTCGCTCGGGATGAGCCTGAGTGGGTCGAAGGCTCACTGTAGGATTTCGCGCTTTGCCTGTTGCGTCCATGCGGACTCGGCGAGCTCCCGTGGACGGCTCGCTGTCGCCTGAGACGCGCGCAGGGCCGCCGCAATCAGAGCGACCTCCTGCAGCGACGATTCCGGCTCTGAAAACGACTTTCCGCGCCGCTGCTGCAAGAGCGTGTCCAGAAACTCGGTGTCGAACGTCGCGTCGCGAAACACGGGCTGGTCCAGCAGCCAGCGGAAGAACGGGACGGTCGTGCGGATGCCGCGGACGTCGTATTCGGCGACGGCCCTCCGCATCCGGGAGACGGCCTGTTGCCGGCTGCTTCCCCAGGCGACCAGCTTGGAGATCAGCGCGTCGTAGTAGACCGGCACCTCGTCGCCGGCCTCTACCCCGCTGTCGTCGCGGATGCCGGGGCCACTGGGCGGACGGACGTCAGTGATCCGGCCCGGTGACGGGAGAAAGCCGGAGTCCGGATCCTCGGCGTAGACGCGACACTCGATGGCGTGGCCGCGCGGGGTCAGCGCCTGCGCCGGTTCGATCGTCAGCGGCTCGCCGCGCGCGATGCGGATCTGCCACTCGACGAGATCCACACCGGTCACCATCTCGGTCACCGGATGCTCGACCTGAAGGCGCGTGTTCATCTCGAGGAAGTAAAAACGCCCCGCCGCGTCGAGCAAGAATTCCATGGTGCCGGCGTTCGTATAGCCGACCGATGCCGCAACGGACGCCGCTGCTGCTGCGAGTCGATGGCGCAGATCTGCGGAGACGATGGCGGAGGGGGATTCTTCGACGACCTTCTGATGCCGCCGCTGAATCGAGCACTCCCGCTCGACGAACGGGAGCACCGTGCCGTGATGATCGGCGAGCACCTGCACCTCGATGTGCCGTGGCCGCGAGAGCCGGCGTTCCAGATAGATCGCCGAATCACCGAAGGCAGCGCCCGCCTCGGAGCGTGCAGCGCGAACGGCGCCCGACAACTCGTCACGCGAGCCGACGACGCGCATGCCCTTGCCGCCGCCACCGGCGACGGCTTTCACCATCACCGGATAGCCGATGCGATCGGCGATCCGCGCGATCTCGTCTTCGCCTGCGTCAGCGGTGAGCGGCGTCTCGGTTCCGGGAACGACGTCGACACCGGCGGCTATCGCCGCCGCGCGCGCCGCGGTCTTGCTTCCCATCAACGCGATGGCTTCAGGTCTCGGGCCGATGAACGTCAGACCGGCATCGCGGCATGCCGCAGCGAACTCTTCGTTCTCCGCGAGGAATCCGTAGCCCGGGTGAACGCCGTGCGCGCCGGTCGCGTTCGCGGCGTCAACGATGCGATCGATGCGGAGGTAGCTGTCGGCGGGAGGATTGCCGCCAATCGCCACCGCTTCGTCGGCCATGCGCACGTGGCGCGCCCCACGATCGCAGTCGGAGTAGACGGCCACCGTGGCGATCTGCAGGTCGCGGCACGCACGAATAATGCGCACGGCGATCTCGCCGCGGTTCGCGATCAGAATCTTCCGCAATGCTTGAAAAGCTTAGCAGTTCACGCTTCCAGGTTCTCAGTTCGCCGACGGCTTGGAGGCGCGGCGGATGACGTGGACGGGAATCGGTCCTTTGTCGGCAACGAGCTTGAGACCGAGGTCGCGCTCGAGCGCGGTGAAGATGGTCGGAATGTTCGGGTCGGGTGGGATGCCCCCGAACGCTTCGTCGTAGGTCCAGCTGACGGTGAAATCGAAGTTGCCGCTGGTGTTTGTTTCGTCAATGACCGGCGCGCGAAGCTGCCCGCCCAGCGTTACCGCGAACTGCCCCATCGTCGCGTTGTGGCCGACGTACTGATAACTGAGAAAGCCGTTGCCGTCCCTCCGCATTATCGAGACAAGCGACCGTTCATCAGGTTTAGCTGGCGGGTTCAGGTTGCGTGCGTTCCGGGCCGTCAACCGGTAGATCGCCCCTGTCTGCATCTCCCTGGCGATCTGCAGCTGGAAGCGATCGGCAAGAAGCGACTGCAGCATCAGCTTCATCTGCTCGCGGTCGACATCTTTCCCTGCCGTCGCCGTCACATCGAAGCGCTCGACGCGCACCCAGTCCGGCCCGCCGATAATCTCGCGCGGCTGAATGCCGTACGCCTGCTCGATGAGCTGGGACAACGTGACCGTCGTCGCGACAAATCTATTCGGAAAGAACCGGAAGTCGATCGGCCGGCCCGTGGATTCCACCGGCTTGATCGAAGCCGCCTCGAAAGCGGGCCCGGCGCCGGCTGGAGCTTGTGCCATGGCGCCGGCGCCAATCGCCGATATCACGACTGTTATCGCTACGAGGCTTCGCATCGGCGAACTCCGAACACTGAACGCCGGAACATGGAACCGAACCCCGAATACGAACCCGGAAGTGAGAACCCGGAACCCGGAACAGCCTATTTCAGGATCGTCGCTGTGACTTCGATGGTCGTCTTGCGGTCGCTGATCGGATCGGCCGTCGAAAGAATCTGCGTCCGCTTGCCGTCGAAAAACGCGCTGGTGGCGCTGGCGGTCACCGCTCCAGGCTGGACCTTTGCGTCTGGCACGTACGGCTGATACTCCACCGTCACGTTGGCCCGAACCGCATTCGTCTCCACCCAGCTCACGGCGCGAACGTCGACGTTCAGATTCACGGTACCCGGCTGAACGAAGGGACCTGGACCGACTATTTGCACCTGACTTGTCGGGTCGGGCGTCGGCCTGGCGCTGCTGCGGATTGACGCATTGTTGTTGCCTGGCGTGACGGTGAGCGACAAGGTCTTGGTCACCGGCTTCGCGCCACCTGTGTCCGTAATCGTCACGTCGAAACGCACGTTCGCGGTCGGCCTGAGCGGCGCGGGCTGCGGCGGGAACGGCGGCGCGGGCGGGACCGGAGTCGCCGTCCCCGGCGGAGCGGGCGCTTGCGCCGGAGCCGCAGCGGTGGCGGGGCGTGGCGCCGGCGCTTGCCGGGCCGGAGCGGCCGCCGGCGTGGGGGTCGCTTGCAGTGCTTGAACGAGAACGTCCTGCAGCGTGACCACGTTCTGATCGGCCGCGAAGGCGGGTGTTGCGATACCGGTCGCGCCGAACAGCGCGATCAACAGAACCTTCTTCATGTCGGTCTCCTCGAGTCCGCCTGAAGGCGGACACTACGATTACTGGCCGAGCAGAGGCTCAATCTGCAGCGGTTCGATCTCGATGGGCGTCACCCCTGAACTCGTGTCCACCGCGATTTGCGTCGTCGTTAACGGCGCGATCGCCAGCGGCGGAATCAGCGACTCCTCTTCGGCCGGCGGCGTGATGGCGTCCGCCAGCCTGCGTGAAAACTGACGCGCGCCGGTCCGCGCGGGTTGGATCGCTGCGGGCCGCACGGGGGCAGCCGGACCAGCATTCACCGGCGGCTGGACTGCCGGCAGGCTAACGGCCGCGCGCTGGTTGTTCTGCTGAACGCTCTCGCTATCGCCAGAACGATCCAGGAGCGTGCGACCGGCGATCAGCGCTGCAATGACGATGGCGAACGCGGCGCCCCACGCCGGAACGGGCAACCAGACCGGCCGCCGACGCTCAATGCGATCGCGCACACTGGTCCGCAGCGACGACGAGGGCTCACCAGCGACGAGGCGTCGCGCGGCGGCGTCAATCAGTGCGTCGATCCCGTTCGACTCGCTACGCCCGCTCAGGTCAGGCGGATCATTTCGCATCGACATATCCCAGGGTGGCGAGCGTCTCCCGCACCTTCCTGCGCGCTTCGGAAATCCGCCATTTCACCGTACCGAGCGGAACGCCGAGCATGCGCGCGATCTCGTCGTACTGATAATCCCCGCTCTGCGCCAGCAGCAGCGCGTCGCGCAGCTTCGGACTGAGCGCATGAATCGCGCTGACGATCTGCGCATGCAGCTCCGCGTTCTGCACAGCGGCGTGCTGACTGTCATCGCCGGCCGCCGGTTCGGCGACGTCGTCGATCGGGGTGGCGCGGCGGAACCAACCCGCCAGGCCACGTCGTTTCGAAATCGCGCGGTTCCACGTGATCCTCAGAATCCACGTGCGGAAGGAGCTCTCGCCGCGAAACCGGTCGAGCGCGCGCCAGGCACGGATGAACGCATCCTGGGCCACTTCCTCCGCGTCTTCCCGTACTCGCAGCGCGGCCAGCGCCGCGCGGTACACGGCCGACTGATGACGGGCGACGAGCTGGTCGAAGGCGTCAGGGTCGCCCTGCCGAGCCAGCAGGACCAGCTCCTCGTCCGTCACACGCTCAATAGACCGCCGCGCTTCGGCGATTGTTGGGTCGGGGAGAATCAGGAGGGTCCGGCTGAAGCCGGACACGACGGGCATGGCAGTCAGAGTGGAATGTTGCCGTGCTTTTTCGGCGGATTCTTTTCGCGTTTCGATTCGAGTGCGCCGAGCGCCATGATCAGCTTTGCACGCGTCTCCCGCGGCTGGATGACCTCGTCCACGAACCCGCGCTGCGCGGCGATATAGGGATTCGCGAACTTCTCGCGATACTCGGCGATCTTGGCCGCACGGGCCGCCACGACATCAGCGGCGGCGTCCAGCTCGCGCTTGTAGAGGATATTGACAGCGCCTTCCGCCCCCATCACCGCGATCTCCGCGGTCGGCCAGGCGTAGTTCACGTCCGTTCGCAGGTGCTTGCTCGACATGACGCAGTAGGCACCGCCGTACGCCTTGCGCGTGATGACCGTCAGCTTCGGCACCGTGGCCTCCGCAAACGCGTAGAGCAGCTTCGCGCCGTTGCGGATGATGCCGCCGTATTCCTGCGCCGTGCCAGGCAGGAATCCGGGGACGTCCTCGAACGTCACGAGCGGGATGTTGAAGGCGTCGCAGAACCGGACGAAGCGCGCACCCTTGATCGAGGCATCGATATCGAGCGTGCCCGCCAGGTGGGCCGGCTGATTCGCCACGATACCAACCGGGCGTCCGCCAAGCCGCGCAAACCCGACCAGGAGATTGCGCGCGAAGTGCTCGTGCACCTCGAGGAAGTACCGATCGTCGACCACCGCCTCGATCACGTCGCGCATGTCGTAGGCCTGGCTCGGCGACTCAGGAACGACGGTATCGAGCGACTCGTCCGCGCGATCCGCGGGATCCGTGCTCTCGACGTGCGGCGCGGCATCGATGTTGTTGTTCGGAAGGAACGTCAGCAGCTCGCGGATCAGCAGGATGCACTCCTGATCGTTGTCCGCCGCAAAGTGCGCCACGCCGCTACGCTCGTTGTGCGTCATCGCGCCGCCGAGCTCCTCCTTCGTGACCTCCTCATGGGTGACGGTCCGGAGCACGTCAGGACCGGTCACGAACATATAGCTGGTATCTCTGACCATCACCGTAAAGTCGGTGATCGCCGGCGAATACACGGCACCGCCGGCGCACGGCCCCATGATCGCGGAGATCTGCGGCACCACTCCGGACGCAAGCGTGTTACGGAGAAAGATGTCGGCGTAGCCGCCGAGCGAAACGACGCCTTCCTGGATGCGGGCGCCACCGGAGTCGTTGAGCCCGACGATCGGCGCGCCCATCTTCACCGCCAGGTCCATGACCTTGACGATCTTCGCGGCATTGGTTTCGGAGAGCGATCCACCAAACACCGTGAAGTCCTGAGCGAACGCGAACGTCAACCGGCCGTTGATGCGCCCGAAACCCGAGACCACGCCGTCGCCCGGGATCACCTGCTCGTCCATGCCGAAATCACGGCAGCGATGCGTGACGAATTCGTCGAGCTCTTCGAAGGTGCCGGCATCGAACAGCAGCTCGATGCGCTCGCGGGCGGTGAGCTTGCCGGCCTCGCGCTGACGCCGCAGGCGGTCCTCGCCGCCGCCGAGCCCGGCCCGGCGGCGCAGATCGGCGAGTGTGGCCTTCGGATCCATCAGCGACGGGCGCTTAACGCGCGGTGGCGGCCTGCTGCGACTTCTCCCAGTCCTTGAGGAACTTCTCGAGGCCGATGTCGGTGAGCGGATGCTTGAAGCACTGCTCGATGACCGCGGCGGGCACGGTGACCACGTCGGCACCCATCCGTGCCGCTTCGACGATGTGAATCGGGTTGCGCACGCTGGCGACGAGCACCTCGGTCGAGAACTCGAAGTTGTCGAAGATATCGACGATCTCCTGCACCAGGTTCATCCCCGTCGTGCCGATGTCGTCGAGCCGGCCGACGAATGGACTGACGTAGGAGGCGCCGGCCTTCGCGGCGAGCCAGGCCTGCGTCGGCGAGAAGATCAGCGTGACGTTCACGCGCAGACCTTCCGACGCCAGCGTCTTGCACGCCTTCACGCCGTCTTTCGTGAACGGCACCTTGACCACGATGTGCTCGTCGATGCCGGCCAGATCGCGCCCCTCGCGAAGCATCCCGGCGGTGTCCGTGGCGACCACTTCGGCGCTCACGGGCCCTTTGACCGTCTGGCAGATCTGCTTGAGGATCTGCCGGTAGTCGCCGCTCTCCTTGGCGAGCAGCGACGGGTTCGTCGTCACGCCGTCGAGAATGCCGATCGCGGCGAGCGCTTCTATTTCCTTCAGGTTGCCGGTGTCGACAAACAGTTTCATGACTACCTCTTTAACGGCGACGCACGCGACGGTCGCGAAGACTCCAGATCACCGCGCCGTCACCGGAATCTCTACAGGGTCGCTCACGTTCGGCAGCGGGACTCGAGTATCAACTGCCTCTACTACGTATATATACATTTGTCCCGCCAACAGGTTCAGTTGGTCGGTATACCGTGTCGCGATAATCGGCTCTGGCGTGAGCAGCTGAAGTGTGTCACTGCCAGACGTGCGGCGCAACACGACATAACCGCGCAAGTCTTCTTCACCGTTGGGCTCCCAGCGCAAATCGATCCTTCCTTCTTCAACCGACGCCATCAAGCCAGTGGGCGCGGCCGGCGGTTCGGTATCGATTGGCACGATGCACGCGCGAGCGGATGGCTCGCCTTCGATGCGCTGAGCGCCGGTGCCACGTACGCCCCGCACCTGGTAGCACCGCTCACGATCGTCGAACGGCACGTCCTCCGTAAGGCTCAGCCCCGGCTGGGGCTGTGCGTTGATCGGTGTCGCGGGTGACGAGGCCCACGGCGATGGGACCGCGCGTTTCGAGGGCAGCTCCAGCGGGTCAGGCGCCAGATCCCGATAGATGTAGTAGAGCGTCGGTCCCGATGGCGCCGCCGGTGCTCGTGAGCCGGACGCTGACGCCGCCTGACGCTCCTCGACTGGCGAAGGTTCCAATGGCAGGACGCGATCGAGGAGCCAGCCGAGCAGTCCACCCGCCGGCTCCCACTCGAGGCGGATGTCGTGGCCGCGCATGGCCACGCGGATCGCCGGTACCTTGTCGGGGATCATTGTCATCGGCACCTCGACAATCGCGCTCGGTGCCCCGTTACGACGCCGGTCACTCCTCGGAATCGTCATGTAGAAGCGACGAACCACTTCGGGCTCCGCGGTGGCAGCCTGCGGTATCGCCACGGCAGCGGTCCCCCTCGGCGCGGGCCTACCCTCCGTCGCTTTAGCGGAGGGAGGGAATTCGCGCGCGATCTTCGCGTCCGGTGTCAGCGACTCGCTGATCGTGACTGGAATGCCCTGGAGGGCGCCGCTCCTGGGATCCGGCACGATCGTTCCGCTCCTGTCCGAGGGATCCGGATAGCGCGCAACGGGGATCTCCATGATGCGCGTCGCGAGGGTCGTAAACTGCGACTGCGACGGGGGCGAGGCCGCTGTGACAGCCCAGACTTCAATCGTCGCCAGCGACGCCGGCATTGAGTCGTCAACGTTCGCCGTCGGGACCGCGATCGTCAGGTAGACGTCGTTGCCGACGCGGCGCGCGCCGGTGATTTCGGCAGCCTTCGGCTGACGCATGAACGGCAGGAGAGGCGGACCTTTCTTCCCGCACGCCGTCGTCGCCACCAGCAGGATGGCGACCAGGAGCCTCCGCATCGTCTAGGACGCCGTCATGTGATCGCGCGTGATCTCTGCGGCGGACCCCGAGCGTCTTCCGGCCTCCGGCGACTTGAAGCGGCGGGCGTCGATGGCGTAGCCGCGCACCTTGTAGTTGAGAATCCGCTCGGTCGTATCGAGGAGCCGCGCCGCCTTGGCCCGGTTTCCTCTCGTGGTCTTCAGCGCGTCCTGGATCAGATCGCGTTCGTAGGCGGCCACGGCATCCTTCAGGGAGACACGCGTGACGGTACCGGACGAATCCGCCGTCTGCAGCGAGGGGGGCAGGTGATGTCCATGGATGACGGCGCTGTCGCACACCAGGACGGCACGCTCGAGCGCGTTCTCGAGCTCGCGCACGTTGCCGGGCCAGTGATACGCCGTCAACATGTCGATGGCCGGTGTCGAGATCCGTTTGATCACCTTGCCATGCTCGCGGGAGAACTTCTCGAGGAAGTGATCGGCCAGCAGGAGCAGGTCGGCTTTCCGCTCGCGCAGCGGCGGAACGAAGATCGTGAACACATTCAGGCGGTAATACAGGTCCTCACGGAACGTCCCGTCCTGAAGCGCCTTCTCCATGTCCTTGTTCGTCGCGGCGATCAGGCGGACATTGACCTTGACCGTCTCGGTCCCGCCCAGCCGTTCGAACTCGCGCTCCTGGAGCACGCGCAGCAACTTCACCTGCGTGCTGGTGTTGATGTCGCCGATCTCGTCGAGGAACAGCGTGCCGCTTTCGGCCATCTCGAAGCGGCCCTTCTTGCGGGTGTTGGCGCCTGTGAATGCCCCCTTTTCGTAGCCGAAGAGCTCGGACTCGATGAGCGTGTCGGGCAACGCCGCGCAGCTGACCTTCACGAACGGCTTCTTTGCGCGCAGCGAGTTGTAGTGAATCGCGTGTGCGATCAGCTCCTTGCCCGTTCCTGATTCGCCGCGAATCAGCACGGTCGTGTTCGTCTGCGCGACCTGAGCCACCTGCTCGTACATCTGTCGCGTCGGTCCGCTCGTCCCGATGATGTTGGAGAAGTCGTAGCGCTCGCGCAGCTCCTGACGGAGGTGGGTGTTCTCGTCGAGCAGCCGGCGCCGCTCCTCTTCCACCATGCGCTGGACGTTGAGCGCCTGACCGATCATCGAGCTGGCAATGCCAAAGAACTTCACCGAGCTGTCGTAGTCGCGCTCGGGCTTGAAGCGCAGGTCCACGGCCAGGGCGCCGACGGCCTGACGGTTCAGCATGATCGGCACACAGATGAACGTCAGCTCCTGCTTCTGGTGGTCGAGCCGGCGCGGGGCGATATTCAGGAACGTCGGCTCCTTGCTGACCCGGGGCACCACGATCGGCTTGCCGCTCTCGACAACCTTACCGGTGATGCCTTCGCCGACTTTGATTCGGATCGAGCGGGCGCGATCCTCGAATCCTTCCACGGCTTCCACGTGCAGCTCGCCCTCCCGCAGCAGGGTGACCATGCCGCGAACGACGCTGTGATGCCGAATCAGTGTCTGCAGCACACGCTGCATTGCCGCCTTCAGGTTCAGCGTGCCCGAGAGCGCCTGACTGACCTCGAGGAGCGTGGACAGTCGACGTGCGTCGCGTGCGGCAGTGGTGGAGTCGGGTCCGGAACGGGCGGCAGGCATGTCGGGCCTCCTACATTTCTGGGCGGTGAAGCCGGGTTCATTCGAAAACTGTCGTCACTCGAGCCCGGGAGCGACGTCTCTAACCCGCCTGCGCGTCTTGGAGCCTGCGGCCGGAGGGGATTCAGCCCTCCTGTTCATACGATTCTGTAGTAACGGCTATGTCACGCCACCCGTTTGTTGTTTTTCGCGATGGCGGCGACAGGGCCATTCTACCGGATCGACGTGGAAATGCGAGCGTTTCCGCACGCCCCATCCAGACCGCGGCTGGCGCGTCGCTTGCCCTTGCCGGCAGGGCATGACCCACTCACCGCTTGCTCGCATCGTGACCCTGCTGCTGACGCTGACGACTGGATTCGCGATCGACGCTCGCGCCGGCGAGAGCGCGGCGTCGTTGCCGCGCATCCGCGCTGCCGACCGCGAGCTGCGCGCACTGATCGACGACGCCCTGGCGACATCTGCAACCGTCCGCGCGCTCGCCGAGCGCATCACCGCATCAGATGTCGTCGTTTACATCGCGTGCGAGACCGATCCCAACGTCCGCGGGCCTGGCCGTTTGAATTTCATGTCGACGGCTGGCGGCTTTCGTTACGTGCTGGTCAGGATCAGACCGAGGCGCCGTGCCGCAGCCATTGCGATACTCGCGCACGAACTGCAGCATGCGGCAGAGATCGCCGAGACGCCGGCCATTGTGGACGAGGCATCCCTGGGGCGCGAGTACGCGCGGATTGGCTACCGGAGTCACGCCTCGCCAGGCGGTCTCTCGTTCGACACAAAGGCGGCGGTGGAAACGGGCCGGCGTGTCGAGGACGAGTTGAGGACCTTGCTGCGGGACGGTTCGTAGGGCACCCCTTACGGGGTGCCAATCATGGCCGCTTCTCGTTCGGCCAGTTGAGGACGACTGACAGCTCCTGCCGCCGGCTCGACTCGGAGGGTACCGCCAGGATCAGCCGCTGCAGATCCCGTGACGTGTCGGCAAGCGCACCCGGATTGCCCGCCTGCACGAGGAACGGCCGGGGCATCTGGAAGAGCGCTTTCGGCGCGCTCGCCTTGAACACCGGCGTCGAGGTCACGTCGACAGACATGAGCTCGCCGTCGGGGCTGAGGAACACGAGCTCGCCGCTGTCCGCACGCCAGCGAATCAGTCCGGCGGTGCCGTTGTTCGACACCAGCCACTTGCCGCCGGCCGGCGTGCCGGGGGTACCTGGCGTGAACGGCTGGACGTACACCTCCTGCTGCTTCGTTTCGTTCGAGATGTACGCAATCCAGCGCCTGTTCGGTGAGACGGAGGCGCCAAACTCCGTCACCGTGGGCGTCGCCGCGATAGCGATCGGCTTTCTGTCGTTCCCGGTCACCGGAAGTGCGAACACATCTCCGCCGTACGCATAGATCAGGAACGCGCCGTCAGACGTCCAGTCGGACATGTTGACGTTCTTCCGCTCCGGATAGGTGATCAACTCCTCTTCCGAACCGGCGCCGTCAGCAGACTTGCGAAAGATCTGGACGTCCTTGTCGCGGGCGCGCACCCAGGCGATGAACTTGCCATCCGGCGACCAGACAGGCTGCGCATTGGCACCGCCGCCAAAGGTGAACTTCGTGCTGGTCTCTGCAGCGAGGTCAGTGACCCAGATGTCGGCGAAGTTCCCGGTCTGCAATTCGGTCCGGCTGGTGACTACGCGCTTTCCGTCGGGCGACAGCTTGACCTGGTTGTAGCGGCCAAGCTCGGCGAGCTCACCCTGCGACTTGCCATCTCTGCTGAACCAGGCGAGCTGTCGCGACAGACGATCGGCGATCGTGCCGGTTCGGTAGACAAGCGTGCCTTGTTCGGAGACCGAATAGAAGGCGACGGCAAAGTTCGCCGTGTTGACCACGAACACGTTCTCCGCCAGCGGATGTGCCTCGCCGGAGAGTTTCAGCGAATCCGGATCAAAGGTCTGCGCGACGACCGTCGTTTCCCGAACGAAGACAAGTTGACCAGACCCGTCGGCCTGCGGAACGAACTCCGCCCCGAAGTCTGTCTTCAGAATCGGCTCGGTCGGCTGACTCTCCGGCGCTGCGTCGATCGAGGCGACGTACACGGCGCGCGTTCCAGGTGCGCCGCTGTGCGTATACAGAACGTGCTTGCCGTCGGGGAGGAATTGCAGCGCAAGTAACAGCCGCTCGGGCTTCGCCGTCGCCAGCGGTCTGGGCGTGGCGCCGGCGGCGTCAACCCGGACGAGACCCTGCAGCGTCCCGTACACCATGACGCCGGCATCATTCATCGCGAACCCCAGCGTGTTCGGCGGCAGGTCGGCGACGATCGCTGGCGGCCCGCCGGCGACATCAATGCGTTTCAGCTTCTGATCTTGCGAATAGAGAATGGCGGTGCTGTCAGGCGTCCACTGCAGCACCTGCGGATTCGCGGGAACCTCCGCGTTCGCGAGCGCATGGGGCTCGACCGCGCCAAAGTCCTGCAGCCAGAGACGGGTCATGCCATCGGAGCTGACGGCCGGAAACGCCAGCATGCGGCCGTTCGGGGAAATCTCAAACGGCGAGGTCTGTGTAAACGTCAGTTCTGCCGGCATGGTGATCTTGAAGCGGACCGGGTTGGCCACAGGCGGGGTTTCGCGCAGATGGATCGTGAGCAGTCCGGCGAACGCCACGGCTGCGAGCGCCGCGGCCGCCCACGGCAGCCAGGCACGTGGGCCAGAAGCCCGCGC
>Ga0207691_10002328_pt1 | contig 18599 bp, 17 predicted proteins | sample KBSM13metaG_FD_184327 | JGI IMG/M metagenome (GOLD analysis project Ga0207691, IMG submission 184327) | Miscanthus rhizosphere microbial communities from Kellogg Biological Station, Michigan, USA - KBS M1-3 metaG (SPAdes) (version 2) | ecosystem: Host-associated > Plants > Roots > Rhizosphere >... | reverse complement strand
CTCGGCCAAGGCCGACGCGAAAATGACCGCGGCCCGCGCGCCGGCGGCAATCGCTTCGGCGAGCGTCGCTTCGAGGCGATCGTTGCGAACCGACAGTACGGCGAGGTCGGGCGGGGCCGGCAGGTCCGCGAGGCTGGCCACGCACGGGTACGACTCGATCGTCCGATAGTTGGGGTTGATTGCGTGGACCGTCCCGCGAAAGCCCCCGCGTTCGAGCGCGCGAACCATGTCGTGGCCCGGCGTGTTCGCCCGCTGGGTCGCACCGACGAGCGCGATCGAACGGGGAGCGAGCAGCGGACCGAGCGGGTGCCCGTGCATGGCGACGGAGAGTTGCAACGAAGGCAGTGGGCGGAGCGCGCGTGCCGTTCAGCGCGCGCGCCGCCGCCGCATCATGCCAGCTGGAAGCGGTTCCACTCCGCCTCGTACTTCGCGGAATACTGTGCCGCCTGCTCCTCGTTGATGATGAGCATCTTCTTCGCGTTCTCGGGCGCCGTGACCAATGCCTTCTGCTGCTCGGGGGTTGCCTTGGCAGCAGCGGTCGTCAGAGCGGGGCCATAAGTGCCGGCGTCGAGCAGGCGCAGTTGCGCCTCCTCGGAGATCGCGTAGTTGATCGCCTCCATGGCGAGCTTCGCGTGCGGCGATCCCTTGACGACGACCCATGCGTTGCCCCACGCGATGCCGTCCGAATAGGTCATCGCAACCGGCGCCTTCTCCTTCATCACAGCGAGGATGCGGCCCGTCCAGGCCGAGCACAGCGCGAGCTCGCCGCTCGAAAGCAGTTGCGGCGGCTGCGCGCCCGCGGTCCACCACACCTTGACGTGCGGCTTGATCTCGTTCAGCTTCTGGAAGACGAGCTTGACCTTGTCGTCGGTGACGGGATAGATCTGGTTGCGCGGCACGCCCGCCGCGAGCAGCGCGGCTTCGTAGTTGTAGTAGAGCTGCTTGTAAAGGCCGCGCGCACCGGGGAATGCCTTCACGTCCCAGAAATCCTTCCAGGATTGCGGACCCTTGTCTTCGGGAAACGTCTTCGTGTTCCAGGCGATCGCCGTCGCGCCGGTCGACGTGAAGATGCCGCGGCTCGTGACCCAGCCCGGATCGAGGTTCTTCGCGTTGGGGATGAGGCTCATGTCGAGCGTCTCGAGCATGTCCTTGCCCTGGTCGATGAAACGGCCGCCGACGTCGACGAGATCCCACTCGGGCGCGCCGGCCTCGACCATGGCCTTGATTTTTGCGTAGTTCGTCGGCGATGCGTGAGCTATCTGGATGTTCTTCTGCCTGGCAAAGGGATCGAGCATCGTCGTCTTCTCGAGCTCGGACAGCGCGCCGCCCCATGAGCAGAACGTCAGGGGACGACCCTGTTGTGCGTGCGCCGAACGAAGGCCCGCGGTCAGCCCGAGCGGGCCGGTCACGAGCGAGGCAGCGCCGAGCGATAACAGCATCCGTCTTTTCTTCTGCATGAGTTCCTCCTGTTAGGACTGCACCGAAGCATCCGGCAGTATCGAGACCGCGCTCGCATCCCAGCCGATTTCAACCATGTCGCGCCCGCTCCATTCGACGGCGTGGCGGCGAGACCAAAGCTCGTGGCCGCTGTCGAGCACAAGGCGCACCGCAATGAGCTCGCCAAGGTACACGCGCTCGCAAACGCGCGCTTGCAAGCCGCCCGCCTGGGCGCGGACGGACTCCGGCCGAAGCAGCGCGGAGGCCTTCGCGCCAGCCCGCAGGCCATTCGCCGCACGTCCTTCGAGCGGACGGGGAAACTCAGCAACGTCGAGCGTTGCCTGTCCATCGGCGAGTGAGCGCACCGTGCCCTCGAGAAGATTCGATTCGCCGAGGAAGCGTGCGACGAACGTATCCGCCGGTTGCTCGTAGATGTCCGCGCCGGATCCGAGCTGGACGATGCGGCCGGCCCGCATCACCGCGATCCGATCGGACATCACGAGAGCTTCTTCCTGGTCGTGCGTCACGTAGATGGTGGTGCGGGGGCGGGCCTTGTGCAGGCTGCGAATCTCGAACTGTACCTCTTTGCGCAATTGCCGATCCAGCGCGCCGAGCGGCTCGTCCATCAGCAGGATGTCCGGCTGGATCACCATGGCGCGGGCGAGCGCGACGCGCTGCTGCTGCCCGCCCGAGAGCTCGCGGATCGCCCGCTCTCCATAGCCTTCGAGCTGCGTCATGCGGAGCACGTCGGCGACGCGGCGTGCGACTTCGTCGCGCGCGAGGTTGCGCACGGTGAGGCCATAGGCGACGTTCTCCGCGACCGTCATGTGCGGGAAAAGCGCGTAATTTTGGAACACCATCCCCATGTTGCGATGTCGCGGCGGCAGCGCGGTGATGTCGCGGCCGCCGACGACGACTCGGCCGGCCGACGGCGCCAGGTATCCCGCGCAGATGTTGAGGAGCGTGGTCTTACCCGAGCCGGATGGACCAAGGAGGGTGAGGAACTCTCCCTGCGGAATTTCGAGGTCGATTGGATGCAGTGCATGCACGGACCCGAACCACTTGCTGATCCCGGCGAAGTGGACTGTGCTCATTTTCGATTCAGGAGGCGGCTCGCGCTCGCCGCACCCAGCGCCAGCAGCAACATCACCGTCGCGCCGACGGCAACGACTGGGGTGTAGGCGAGCCGTATCTCCTCCCAGATCCGCACCGGCAGCGTCTTGACGGTGGGCCCGGCGAGAAAGATCGACAGCACGACCTCGTCGAACGACGTCACGAACGCGAACACCGCGCCCCCCACCACGCCCGGCGCGATCAGCGGCAGCGTGATGGTTCGAAAGATGCGCCAGTCGCCGGCGCCCAAGCCTGCGGCGGCAAGCAGCAGCCGCCGATCGACCCCGTCCAGCGAGACGCCCACGTTCAGCACGACGAACGGAAGCGCAAGCGTCGTATGGGCGATCACTAGTGCGGTCGTCGTGCCGACCAGGCCCGTGGCGCGCGCCATGCTGTAGAGCGCGACGGCGAGAACGATGGCGGGCGTGACCACCGGGCCGAGGAACAGCGCCGTGGAGAGAGCGCGGGCGCGAGCGCCGCTGCGGGCGAGCCCGAGCGCCGCCGCTGTTCCCGCCACGACGGAAATCAACGTCGTCAGCGCCGCCACCTCGAGGCTCACGAGCAGCGTCACGCGCCACGACGCGTCGGCGAAGAACGTGCTCCACCAGCGGACTGACCAGGCATCAGGCGGCAGCCGGATGAAGCTCTGCGCGCTGAATGCTGCCGGCACGATTGCGAGAATCGGCAGCACGAGAAACGCCGCGGCGAGCGCGACGAAGGCATTGAGGGCAATGCGGCCAGTCATCGCCGACGCCCGCCGTCTCGGCGCGCTGCGGAGCTCACCGATGCACCCTCGCGAGGGCGCCGATCGGAACGAAGCGGGACGCGACGGCGACCACCGCGAGTGCCGCGACGAGCAGCAGCACCGATGCGGCGGCAGCGAGAGGCCAGTCGAGGCGATCGCTGACGAAGCCGTCGATCAGCATGGACAGCGTGATGCTCCCGGCACCGCCGAGCAGCGCCGGGGTCACGAAAAAGCCGAGCGCCAGCAGGAACGTGAACGTGGCCGCGGTCGCGACACCGGTGAGCGACAGGGGAAACAGCACTCGGCGAAACGTCGTCGCCGGCGATGCTCCCAACCCTTCGCTCGCGCGGAGCAGTGCGGGATCGATGCGCACGAGCGCCGCATAGATCGGCAGCACCGCGTACGGCAGCAGCACGTGCACCATCCCGATCAGAACAGCCGTGTGGTTGAAGAGGATCGACAGCGGCTGATCACGAAGGCCGGCGGCCACGATGAAGCGGTTGATGGGGCCGTTGCGCTCGAGCAGGAGCATCCACGAGAACGTCCGTACGAGCACGCTGATCCAGAGCGGCAGCAGCACGCACGCGAACACGAGGGCGCGCCACGCGCGCGGCAGCCTTGTCAGCGCGAACGCGATCGGAAACGCGATGACCAGCGCCGCAACGGTCACGACGACCGCGATCACGAACGTATTCGCGAACACGCGGGCATAGACGTCGTCGCCAAGGAGTTGTGCATAGGCGACAAACGGCCCTGCCTTGGCCGAGAAGCTCAAGCCCACGAGTCGCGCGAGCGGGACGAGAAAGGCGAAGAGCGCGATGAGCATCGCAGGCGCGAGAAGCGCGATGGCGCCGAGCCGGTTACCCAGCACGCTCATCGCCGAAGGTCCTTCAGGATTTCGCGCGCTGCATTGTGGCCGGGCACGCCGCCGACGCCGCCGCCCGGATGTGCCGATGCGCCGCACTGGTAAAGGCCGCGGATCGGACTCCGATAGTCCGCATAGTGCGGGGCAGGACGGGCGAAGAACAGCTGGTCGACCTGGAGCTCGCCGTGAAAGATGTGGCCGTGGGGCGAGCCGATGATCGATTCGATGTCGGGCGGGGTGAGCACCTGGGTACCGACGATGCCGTCGGAGAAGCCGGGTGCGTGCTCGTCGACGATGCGCAGGACGTTCTTCTCGAAATCCGCGCGACGCGATTTCCAGTCGCCTTCGCGCAGTGTGTACGGTGCGTGGCCCCCGAATAGATGCACGACGTGTTTACCCGGCGGACTGATCGTGTTGTCGACGAAGCTGGGCGTGACCACGGTGACGAACGGATCGGCCGACCAGTCGCCATTCGTCGCGTCGACGTAGGCCTTTTCGAGGTACTCGATCGTGGGCCCGATGTGCGTGTACGTCGGGTACGCGAAGCCGCACTTCGCCGGGTCGAAGGCGGTGTAGGCGGGCAGGCGCTCGCAGGCGATATTGATCTTGAAGGCGGTCGAGTAGGTGCGGTAATTCTCGACGTCCCGCACGAACTCGGCCGGGAGCGCCGTCCGCGGCAGGAACTTGAGGAATGTCAGCTTCGCGCTCACGTTGCTCGCAACGACCGGCGCCTCGATCTTCGTCCCGTCGCGGAGCGTCACGCCCGTTGCGCGGCCATCCGCCGTGTCGATCGCGATCACCTCGGCGTCGGTGCGAATTTCGAGCCCCTTCGAGCGCCCGTACGAGGCGATCGCCTGCGTGATCGTCCCCATGCCGCCGCGAATGAAGCCCCAGCCTCCGGCGCCGGCGTGCTCGCCCATCAGGTGATGCGTGACGACGTACGCCGAGCCCGGGCTCTTCGGTCCGACGAATGTTCCGATGCCGCAGTAGTACGCGAGCACCGCCTTCACATGCGTGCTCTCGAACCACTCGGACAGATAATCGTCCGCGCTCATCGTGAAAAGGTCGATGAGCCGGAACAGCTTGCCTCGCACGCGTCGGTACTTCCACAGGAACGCGAGCGTCTGCTTGAACGACTTCCAGTCGCGACAGGACGGATCGGGCGGCGTCTCCAGCAGCACCTTGCGCAGGATCACGACGGACTCCATCAGGTACCGGTCGAACTCGGGATAGACGTCGGCATCCTTGCGCGAGAACCGCGCGAAGCTGGCTTGCGTCTTCTGCACCGAATCGCTGAAGACGATGTGGTTGCCGCCATGGATGGGACCGAACATGTCCGTCGCCGGCAGCACTTCGAAGCCGTGACTGCGCAACTCGAAGTCCGATATCACCTTCGGATGCAGCAGGCTCATGAGGTAACTGAACACCGAAAAGCGGAAACCGGGGACGATTTCTTCGGTGACGGCGGCTCCGCCGACGACGTGGCGGCGCTCGAGCACGATGGTCGAGAGGCCAGCGCGCGCGAGATAGCCGCCGCACGTGAGTCCGTTGTGCCCGCCGCCCAGGATGATCGCGTCGTAGCGCTCGGACATGTCCGACTCCGTCGCTTTTGATTGCCGAGAAAAGCTTAGCCAAACTATACTGGGCAGAATCTTGCGTCAATAAAAAATATAGGCCATCTTTTTACTGACGACAAATGCCTTATTCGACGTCCCGCCGCCCTGCGCGCTCTGCCGTGCGGTCTGCCGCGCGCCTTCCGGACCACGGGCCGCAGCGCGTGCATGCGCGTGGCCGGCCTCGTGCGGCGCCCAGCACCGCCGAGGCGGTGCGCCGGCTCGGCCGCGAGATTCGCGGATTGCGCAAAGCGCGGGGGTACACGCTCGCCGTGCTTGCCGCGAAAGCCGATCTGTCCGTCGGCTATCTGAGTCTTCTCGAGCGCGACCTGGCGACGCCCTCGATCAATGCGCTGCATGCGATCAGCCGGGCGCTGGGCGTCACCATCAGCTGGTTCTTCGATGCGGGAGAAATCCCGCCCGGCGAGCGCGATTACGTCGTCCGGCGCACGCGCAGGCGGCGGCTCGATTTTTCCGACGGCATCGTCGACGAACTCCTGAGCCCGTCGCTCGATAGACAGCTCGAATTGCTCGCGAGCCGGTTCCCGCCCGGATCGTCGTCTGGCGCGGCCCCGTACACCCATGACGGCGAGGAGGCGGGCGTCGTGATCCGCGGCAAGCTCGAGCTTTGGGTGGAGGGTAAAGTGTTCCTGCTCGAAGCCGGCGACAGCTTCGGCTTTCCGAGCACGCTCGCGCATCGCTATCGCAATCCGGACTCCGAGGAAGCCGAAGTGATCTGGGCGATCACGCCCCCGAGCTACTAGGTCAGGATGCTCGCCGGTACGCGGCTCGCGAACGTCTGGGAGGAGACTGCCGTGGCGGCGCCGTCCGTGCCGGCGCTCGCGGGCTCCGAGGCCGCAAGCGTGCTCGTCATCGGCGCCGGGTACCTTGGGCTCTCTGCGGCGCTGCATCTCGCCGATGCGGGCGTCGACGTGCTCGTCGTCGACGCGGAGCAGCCTGGCTGGGGCGCGTCGGGCCGCAATGGCGGGCAGGTGATTCCAGGGCTCAAGCATGATCCGTCCGAGCTCGAAGCCATGCTCGGCCACGAGCGCGGTGAACGCGTCTGGCGATTCGCCGGCGGTGTTGCCGATTTCGTGTTCGATCTCGTCGACCGGCACAAACTCGATTGCAACGCCCGAAGAGCGACGTGGATCCAGGGCATCCATTCGCCGAAAGCGAAAGCGCGAGCGCTGCGGCGCGTGGATGATTGGGTCGAGCGTGGCGCGGCCGTCGCGTATCTCGACCGCGCACAGGTCGCGTCCGTCGCGGGCACCGATGTCTATCTTGGCGGATTCGCCGACTACCGTGCAGGCGCGCTGCAGCCACTGTCGTACGCGCGTGAATTGGCACGGGCCGCCATGGAAGGCGGCGCACGCATTCGCTCGGGCGCGCGCGTCGTGAAGCTCGACACCCAACCGGATGGCTGGCGTGCCACGATCGCGACGGGCGAAAGCGTGCGCGCCGCCACCGTGATCGTGGCAACCAACGCCTACTCCGACGAGCTCGTGCCGGGATTGGCGGGCTCGATCGTCGCGCCGAGCTCGTTGCAGATTGCCACGGCGCCGATCCCCGCGACGCTGCGCCGAACGCTTTTGCCCAACGGCGAAACGCTTTCCGACACGCGGCGAGTCATTCGTTACTGGCGCCTCGACGACGCGGGCCGCCTGCTGATGGGCAGTCGCGGGCCCTACCGCGACACCGACGCCGAGAGCGCATGGAGCCATCTTGCGCGCGACGTGCGGACGCTCTTTCCGACGCTGCGCGATGTTCCGTTTACTCACCGCTGGGGCGGCCGCGTCGCGATCCACGTCGACTACATGCCGCGCCTGCATCGACCACATCCGCAGCTCATCATCGGAATCGGCTGCCAGGGCCGGGGCATCGCGTGGCAGACCGCGATCGGTGCCGAGCTTGGGCGCGTCGCCATCGATCCGCGCTACGATCCCGCATTGCCGTTTTCGCCGCTGCAGGCGATCCCGTTCCATCCGATGAAGGCCCTCGGCGTCGCCGCGACAATCGCCGCGTATCGCGCTTTCGACCGCCTGGGCCTCAGCTGACGCGGAGCATCCAATGTCCTACAACACGCTCGCCGTCGAAATCGACGACCGCATCGCGGTGCTGACTTTCAGCCGGCCAAAAGTGCTGAACGCCTTCGACCCTGAGCTCATCGACGAGTCCATGCGGGCGCTCGCAGCGCTGGCAATAGACCCGAACGTCTCCGCGGTCGTCGTTCGCGGCGCCGGCCGCGCGTTTTCGTCCGGGTTCGACCTCAAGGCCGGAGCGGCAACGGCCGGCCAGCGCGGGCCTCACGAATGGCGAAAGGCACTCGAGGCCGACTTCGACTTCATCATGCAATTCTGGGATTGCCCCAAACCAACCATCGCCGCGGTTCACGGCTATTGCATCGGCGGCGCGTTCGAGCTGTCGCTCGCCTGCGACGTGACTGTCGCTGCGCAGTCGACCAAATTCGGCGCGCCCGAAGTTAAGTTCGGCTCCGGTGCGGTCGCGCTGCTGCTGCCCTGGATCGCCGGCGCCAAGGCGGCCAAGGAACTGTTGCTGACGGGCGACGATCAGCTGACTGCCGACCGGGCACTCGCGCTCGGCATCGTCAACGATGTCGTTCCGGACGGCGAGGAGATGGGGCGCGCGTTGACCCTTGCCCGCGCCATGGCCAAGGCGGCGCCGCACGCGGTACGGCTGACCAAGCTCGCGATCAATCGCACCTTCGAGGCGATGGGACTTCGCGCCGCGCTAGCATCGGCGCTCGAGCTCGACATCTTCATCGAGGCTTCGGGGGGTGCCGAGCGCACGGAGTTCGATCGGCTGCGCCGCGAGCAGGGTTTGGGCGCGGCGCTGTCGTGGCGGGATCGGGGACGCGACGGAAAAGCCTAGGCATCGGCTGGGTAGTCGCAACCGGCAAACAAGAAGAAGCCCGGCGACCGCGCCGGGCTTTTCGACCGCTTACGCGCTGCTGCTAGCCGCGGGTTGGATTGTTCGGATGACGGTCGGCCTGGTTCGGGATGCCGTCGTGATCGCGATCACCACGAGCCCACCCGCCCCGGTTGTAGTACCAGCGGTTGTCCCGCTCTTCCCACCGCGGCGTCGTGTAGTAGTAACCGTGGCGCTCACGTTCCCAGTGGCCTGACCGCCACACATAGTGATGATTGCGGGCTTCCCAGTTCCCCGGGACCCAGATGTAGCCGTGTCGCGGGGCGGGGACCACTTCGGTGCGCACCGGCGGCGGCGGCGTGTTGAGGTAGACGTCAACCCGTGCACTCGCCGTCATCGGAGCCAGCCCACCCAGCGTAGCGGCACATATCCCTACGAGCAAAGATTTGCGGAAAGTCATGTCCGTTTCCCTTTAGGTTACGCGAGCACGCTCCAAGCGTATTGATCGCATGCCGACACTTTGCTCGAACGGGCATAACCGCTCTGTCGGGGACGGATGAAAGCAGTGTCGGCCACACACTACAGCAGTTCGCTTCCCTGCGCCGTCTACGAGGGGGCGGCGCCGTCGTCCTTCCAACGCTTGACGCCGACGTCGATGCCGAAGAGATCGAGCGCGCGCCCGACCGTCTGCGTGACGATGTCGTCGACCGACGACGGGCGGTGATAGAACGCCGGCACGGGCGGCATCACGATCGCGCCGTTGCGCGTGGCCTGCGCCATCGTCTCGATGTGGCCCGCGTGCAGCGGCGTCTCGCGAAACAGCAGCACGAGGCGCCGCCGCTCCTTGAGGCAGACGTCCGCCGCGCGCACGATCAGCTCGTCGCTATAGCCCGTGGCGATTCCGGCGAGCGTCTTCACCGAGCACGGCGCGATCAGCATCCCCAGCGTGCGGAACGAGCCTGACGCGATCGCCGCGCCGATGTCGCGGAAATTGTGGATGGTGTGCGCGAGGTCGCGGACGTGCTCAGGCGTGTGGTCGGTCTCCGCGACGAGCGTCTGCAGCGCCGACGGCGAGATGACGGCGTGAGTCTCGAGGTCGGGGATCGAGCGCAAGAGCTCCAGCGCGCGCACGCCGTAGATGACGCCGGACGCGCCGGTCAGAGCGACAATCAGCCGGCGGTTCATTTGCGCGGCTCGATGTACTGCGAAAGATCCACGGTTGTGGCGCCGGGAATGCGCTTGCGCACGAACTCGTCGCGGCGAGCGAAAGGCGCCGTCGCGTCGATCCCCATCCGGCCCCAGTGATCCTTCTGCGGGTCGCGATAGAACGTGGGCGTGTCGGGAATGGTGATGAAATCCTTGTCCGGCCGCGAGCGGGTGAGGATTGCCCACATCACGTCGTCCATATTGTAGATGTCGACGTCCTCGTCGACGACGGTGACCATTTTCGCCCACGTCGGCTCGGCGCCCATGACGGCGATCAGCACCTGCCGCGCATGACCTTCGTATTGCTGGCGGATCTTGACGACCGAATGCAGCACGAACGGCTGACACGTGACGTCGATGATGCCGGGCAGGACGCTGCTCACGCGCTCGTAGATCTTCGCGGACACCGACAGCTCGAGCGTCAGCACCTCTTCCGGCGCGCCGCACAGGATGCTGTGGAAGACGGCATCCTTGCGGCACGTGACGCCCAGCACCTCGAACACGGCATTCTTGCCGACGGGAACGTAGTAGCCCATGAACTCGCCGAACGGGCCCTCGTCCCGGCGTTCGTTCGGAAGGAAGCGGCCCTCGATGACGATCTCGGTGCTCGCGGGAACCATGAGGTCGAGGTGCTTGCACCGGCGCAGCGGAATCGGCTTGCCCGCAAGGCGCGCCGCTACTTCGAGTTCGTCCTCGTCGTACGGGATCGGCGCCGCCGCCGTGAGGAATGCGGTCGCCGGCGGGCCGATCAGCATCGCGGCCTCCAGGTACCTGCCCATCTTCTCGGCCTTCTCGTGGTACAGCGTCAGATGGTGACGCGGCGCAAGGCGACAGCGGAGTTCCTTGTCGCTGATGAACATCGAGCGATGAAACGACAGGTTGCCCACCCCCGTTTCCGGCTCCTTCGCATAGAACATCGCCGAGGTGAAATAAGGCGCGCCGTCGCGCTCGCTATACGTGAGGAGTGGGAGGTCGGAGAGCTTGCAATCGAAATAGTCGTCGTCCGCAGCTGAAATTTCGGGCAAGAGGGGCGTGTCGCCGACTTTCGGCGCGTTGGCAAGCTTGCTCCACGCGCGGCAGAAGTCTTTCGACTCGATGCCCAGCACCTCGGCGATCCGCTCGCGCGTGGCGTAGATGCTCGTGAGCACGGGAAACTTCGTTCCCTTGACGTTGTGGAACAGCAGCGGCTTGCCGAGCTTGATCGCCGCCTGCGTGACCGCGGCGAGCTCGTGCTTCGGGTCGACCTCGCGATAGACGTGAATCAGATCGCCACGGGCGTCCAGAGCGGCCATGAAATCGCGCATCTCACTCTCCATGCGGCAGGGCGTTTCGCCCGCTATAGTTTACGTAATTGAATCAACGGAGCCGCGGGGACGCTCCTACGTCGTCCGCTGCGACGGCCGCCAGCCCAGAAAGAGGTATTCGAACAGCACCACGACGCCCACCCCCAGCGTCGTGAAGATCGTAATGGACAACAGCGCCGCGAACACGAGCGCCGTGTCCATGTTGAACTGCGCCGACAGGATGAGATACCCGATCCCGCGGTTGCCGCCGATGAATTCGCCGACGATCGCGCCGACGAGGGCAAGCGGAAACGCGACCTTCAGCGAATCGGCGATGTAGGGGAGGGCGTGCATGAGCCGCACCTTGGTGAATATGCGCCACTCGTTGCCACCGGAGATCTTCGAAAGATCGAGCATGTCCTTCTCGATCTCGCCCAGTCCAGTGACCGAATTGACGAACACGGGGAAGATCGCCAGCAGGAACGCGAGCAGGATCTTCGATTCGATACCGAGGCCGAACCAGATGACGAAGAGGGGCGCCACGGCGATCTTCGGGATGCTGTTGAACGCCGCGAGCACCGTCAGCACGGCGCCCTTGATCGAGGCGAAGTAGATGACCGCGATCGCGAGCAGCACGCCCACAACGAGCGCCAGTGCCAGGCCGCACACGGTGGCAAAGCCGGTCGCCCCGAGATGGTGGAGCTGGCTCGTGAACGTTCGCACGAACACTTCGCCGATCTTCGACGGCAGCGGCACGATGTGCTCCGGCGCATGCGTCAACTGCCCGACGACCTGCCAGAGCGCGATCAGGATGGCGAAGGCGATCGTCGACTTGACGATGTTCGCGACCGCCGGATTGTCCATGAGCTTCATCGGCGCTGCTAGACCGGGGCCATCGACGCGTCTTCGATGCAGGCGCGCACTTGCGCCGACAGGCGGACGAACGCCGGATGGGAGAGCAGCTCCCGGCCGCGCGGACGCGGCAGGTCGACATCGAACGCCTGGACGATGCGCCCGGGCCGCGCGCTCATCACGATGATGCGGTCGGACAGCAGCACCGATTCCGAGATACTGTGCGTGACGAAGATGACCGTCGTCTTGCTCAGATTCCATATCTTCTCGAGCTCGAACCCCATCCGCTCACGCGTGATGACGTCGAGGGCGCCGAACGGCTCGTCCATCAGGATGAGCGGGGGATTGAGCAGAAGCGCGCGGCAGATCGCCACGCGTTGCTGCATGCCGCCCGACAGCTCGTGCGGCCGCCGCTGCTCGAATCCGGCGAGTCCGGCGAGGCCGATCAATTCCAGCGCGCGCGCCTTGTATCGGCTGGCCGATTCCCCGCGCATCTCGGCGACGAACAGGATGTTGTCGAGAGTGGTCCGCCAGGGCATCAGCACCGGCGCTTGGAAGACCATCCCGACGTCCGTGATGGGCGCGGTCACGCGCCTGCCCCGCACGCTGACGTCGCCGGAGGTGGCCGGGATCAATCCGCAGATCAACCGGAGCAGCGTCGATTTGCCGCAGCCGCTCGGCCCCACGATGGTGACGAACTGCCGGTCGCCGACGGTGAGCGAGACGTCCTGCAGTGCGACGACGCTCTTGAACGATTTGGAAAGGCCCCGAACGACTACGGGGGCTGCCGCCAGGGTCGTCAACGATCAGCGCGTCGCGGCGCCGAAGAGCCACACGTCTTCAGGCTTCAGGGCAATATTGAGCTGAAACGCGTCCTTGAGCAGGTTGACGGTCCGGTTGACGCGATCAGGCATCGCGACACCATAGCCATTGACCTTCATGTAGTCGGTGTTGATCGCGGTCATCGACTGCTTCCACTGCGCGAGAGTGATGTCGTAGTTGAGCGTCGGGTTGTGCTTGACCATGATTTTCGCGGCTTCCTCGGGGTTCGCCATCGAAAATTCCACCGCCTTTTTCATCGCGCCGGCGAAGCGCCTGGCGCCCTCGGGGTCCTTCTGAAGGTTGTCCGCAGACGCTATGAAGATGAAGCCCAGCACGTCGTACCCCCAGCTGCCGAAGCTAGAGAAGTAGACTTTCTTGTTCTGCTTCGCGGCCGTCTCCATGAGCGGCGGCATGTCGCCGTCGACCGTCGCCGCGATCAGGTCCGCCTGGCCGCTCAAGAGCAGCGTGATGTAGGTGGCGGGCGTCGCGGCGACCCAGTTGATCTTCGAGGGGTCCAATCCTCTCTGCTTCAGGATGATCGGGTAGATGACGCGCGTGGAATCGGTCGGCGACACGGCGATCGTCTTGCCAAGCGCGGACTCCGGCGTGGGGATGGGCGTCAACGAGGCCAAGCCGTTCGTCGAGATGTCCATGTAAACCTGGAAGCCCTTGACCTTCGAGCCTTTGGCGATCGCCTGGACCGTCGTGCTCGCGTCCGCGAGGCCATAGTCCGCCTTGCCGCTTTCGATCGCGGAAATGACGAAGCCGCTGCCGGTCGCGGGCTGAACGTCCGCCTTGAATCCCGCCTCGGTGAAATAACCCTTGTCGACCGCGACGAAGAACGGCGAGTGCCGGCCGTGGAACGTGTAGTTGGCGAGGACGGTGATGTTCTTCTGCGCCAATACGGACCCGATCGGCGACAGCGCGATCAACGCAGCGGCGGCGGCGGCCAGCGAACGGAACCGACAGTGACGAAAATGAGGTTGGCGAGAGCCGACGTTGCGGGTCATTCCGATCTCCTTCGAGGGCCGCTCATACACTTCAATCGGCCAGTTTAGCTTAAGGTCCTACCGTCGCGGCCTCATCGTCATCACGAACAGCAGACAGAAGCACGCGATGATGATGCCGGTGATTCCGACCAGCAACAGCGTGCCGACCTGAAAGGTGCCGGCGAAGTACGTTCCCCGAAGGCGCGCAACAGCGGCCCAGGCGCTGAGAAGTACGCCCGCGACCCCGGCGATTCGACCGATCCACAACAGAATGTTTTCCATTTGCGCTCCCTGATCCCTGCCACGTCGTGCCGGCCGTGGTCGGTCGCCAACTGTTTTGTGCGTTCATGGTATCGCGGCGTAATAACGATGGCGAGGCTGGCCGGATTGGCGTGCGCCATAAGGCACGGGTAAGGGTCGTCGAAATTAAATGGGGCGCCTGAGGTACGACACCCCTTTGGGAGGCGACGGGGCGGGCCGCCGACCGAACGATCGGTAGGCGCCGGAACGTGTCCGCGATCTGGGCCCGTTGTCGGTGCATTCTTCGTCGAGCTGCTGCAGACGTTCACCTGGAGCCATCTGCTCAACTGGCATACGGGCGCGATGGGCGGGATCATCATTCTGGTGGTGTTGCTGGCCCCGAAGGGTTTCCGCGATGCGCTGCGGCGCCTACCGACGCTCGCCTCGTGCTGGGCACGAATACGGCCGCCTGCCGGCAACGCGTAGGCATTAATCGTCGGGTCGTGGGAGCTAGCTTCCGGCCATCGGATCCACGAGACCGGCCGCGCGTCGCGCGTCCTTGGCGATCTCATAACCGGCATCGGCGTGACGGACGACGCCGATCGCCGGGTCGACGAAGAGCGCCCGCGCGATTCGTTGCGCTGCGGACTCCGTGCCGTCCGCGATGACGGTCATGCCGGCGGAAATCGAGCCTCCCATGCCGCTGCCGGCGCCCTGGTGGATGGTGACGAGATCGGCGCCGTTGGCGGCATTGAGCAGCGCGTTGAGCAGCGGCCAGTCGGCGATCGCGTCGCTGCCGTCCAGCATCCCTTCGGTCTCCCGGCTCGGCTGCGCAACCGAGCCGGCGTCGAGATGATCGCGCGACATCGCGATAGCGCCGCGAAGCTCGCCTCGCCTCACCATATCGTTGAACATGAGGCCGACCTTGTCGCGCTCGCCGAGCGCGAGCCAGCAGGTGCGCGCGGGAAGCCCCTGGATGGGAACCTGTGTTTCCGCCATTTTCATCCAGGTCGAAAGAAGGGTGTCGTCGGGCAGCAAGCGCTGCACGGCGGCGTCTGTCGCGTTGAGATCTTCGGGGTCGCCCGAGAGGCAGACCCAGCGAAATGGGCCTCGTCCACGGCAAAACCCTGGACGCACGAAAAGCGGCACAAACCCCTGAATGTCGTTCGCGTTCGTGACGCCGGCTTCCAGCGCGTGGCCACGAATGTAGTTGCCGTACTCGAACGTGATGGCGCCGTCGGCCTGGTACGCGAGCATCGCCTCCACCTGCCGGGCCATGCTGGCGAGGCTTCGCGCAACATAGCGCTTCGGATCGCGCACCCGCACCGCTTCGGCGTCGGCGGCCGATACGCCGACGGGAACGTATCCATTGAGCGGATCATGCGCCGAGGTCTGGTCGGTGACGACACTTGGCGCAAGGCCCACGTCGCGCAAGCGGCCGAAAAGGTCTGCCGCATTGCCGATCAGGGCGATGCCCAGAGGCTGCCTCTTTTCCGCCGCGCCATGAGCGAGCCGGATCGCCTGCACCGGGTCGTCGACGATCACTTCGCAGTAGCCTGACTGGAATCGACGCTCCGCTCGCGCGCGATCGACTTCCACGGCGAGGCAGACGCCCCCGGCCATCTTGACCGCCAACGGTTGCGCGCCGCCCATGCCGCCCAAGCCCGCGGTCAGCACGATGTGCCCGGCGAGCGACCCACCGGAGAGGCGCGCGCCGGCGGCCGCGAACGTTTCGTACGTTCCCTGCAGGATGCCCTGGGTTCCGATGTAGGCCCAAGTGCCGGCAGTGTACTGGCCGTACATGATGAGGCCGCGGCCTTCCAGCTCGCGAAAGTGCTCCCACGTCGCCCACTTGCCGACGAGGTTCGTATTCGCGGCCAGCACGCGCGGCGCGCGCTCGCTCGTGCGAAACACGGCGACCGGCTTGCCCGACTGGATGACCAGCGTCTCGTCGTCGGCGAGCGACTTGAGAGCGCGCACTATCGCGTGGAAGCACTCCCAGTTGCGCGCGACCTTGCCTGTGCCAGCGTAGATGACGAGATCCTGCGGGCGCTCGCCGTTCGCGAGCGTGTTCTCGAGCATCCGCAACAGGCCTTCCTGTCGCCAGCCGCGGCAGCGAAGCTCGAGCCCGCGACCGATCTCGAACCGGGAGGCGTTGCTGGCTGGGACGGATTGGCCGTGTTGCGAGGACTTCGCGTCGTCGGGTTGCATCGGCGTCTAGAAAATAGGGTCAGAGACGAATTTCATGATCATTGCTTCTCCGCAGCGCAAGTTACGAAAATCGTCTCTGACCCTACTTATCGAACCAGCGCGCCGACGTCGCCGCGTACACCTTGATCGCGTTCAGATACTCGTCCGTGCGCACGTACTCGTCGTCCCAGTAGCAGTGCTTCGAGCCGGGGCCGTAGGTCACCGCGGGAATGCCGCGCTCGTTGAACACCGGCGTATCGGGCCAGGCGGGATGGCACGCGTGCTTCACCGCCGTGGCGACGAATGCATTGTGCGCTGTCGCAAGCGCATCGTTGATCGGATGCTCGATCCAGTCCATCGGGCTGCGCGGATTGCGCACGCACGTCTCGTGCGGCTCGAGCGTCGCGCGAAACTTCGGGTCGCGGCGCGCGCATTCGTCGATGACCTTCTGCACGTCGGAGAGCACGTCCTCTGCCGTCGTCGACGGGGAGAAGCGGACGTCGAGCGTGATCGTGCACCGCTCGGGAATGAGACAGCGCCGAAGGCCCCCTTCGATCATCGCGATGTTGAGGATCTTCTGCGGTCCGGCCAGGTCGTAATCGGACTTCAGGAACTCGGGCGACCGCAGCGCCTGCATGAAGGGGATCGCCTTCTCGATCGCGTTCACGCCAACTTCGGTGTGCGTGGTGTGCGCGGACACCCCGTGCACGTGGACCAGCATGTAGAGGATGCCGCGCTGCGACGAGCAGATGTCGAGGTCGGTCGGCTCGCAGATGACCGCCGCTTCGGCCTTGAGCCCGGCATCGAGCGCGCGGCGCGTGCCTTCGCCACCCTCGAAGTGATTGGGCACGGCGAGGACGGCGACTTTGCCTTTCCTCGGCAGGCCGAGCGCCGAGAGCACCGTGGCCGCGACGACCATCGCGGTCGTGCCGCCTTTCATGTCGGACGATCCGGGGCCGAACAGCTTGCCGTCCCGAAGCGGCGTGCTGAATGGATCGAAGCTCCACGAGTGAGACGGCGGATACACGTCGAAATGGCCGTTGAAGAGCAGCGTGCGCGGGCTCGCGCGGTTGCCTGTCCACGCAAGCACGTTGGGAGCACCGGGCGTGCCGGAGTCCGGATAGCCGACCTCGACACCGGCGCCCGCCATCCTCTCGCCGAGAATCTTTGCCATGGCGGCGAGCTGTTCGACGTCGCCCCAAAGCGAGCGCGTCGAGACGACCGTGCGCAGGAAGCCGATCATCTCGTCGGCGCGCCGATCGACATAGTCGGCGATGCGCGCCTCGACTTCGGTCAGGGCCATTGCGGCAGCTTACTACTCGTGGGAACCTATTGACAAGACATGTATAGACAATCCTCCCTTGCGAGCTGAGAGCAAAAATGGACTTCGCGATTCCCGCTGACGAACAGGCGCTCGCCGACGAAATCGCGCGTTTTGCGCGAAACGTGCTTGCCGCTCGCGCGCCGGCAATCGACGCCTCCGGCCGCTTTCCCGCAGACAACATCATCGAGCTCGCGCAGCTTGGTGTGCTGGGCGTCAACATTCCGACCGAGTATGGCGGTGTCGGCGCGTCCGCCCTCGGCATCGCGCTCGTGATGGAGAGCATGACGATGGGCTGCGCGGCGACGGCGTCCGCGGTCGGCGCGCACTATCTTGCCATCGACGCGATTCTCATCGGCGGAACGGAAGAACAGAAGCAACGACTGCTGCCTCGCGCGGCGTCGGGCAAGGCGCTGGGCGCTTATGCGCTGACCGAACCGCGCTCCGGGTCCGATCCGGCGGGCATGACGACCCGGGCGCACCAGGAAGGCGATGTTTTCCGCATCACCGGCACGAAGCACTTCATCACGAATGCGGCCGAAGCGGATTTCCTCGTGGTATTCGCGCGCTCGACCGACGAGCCCGGCAGTCGCGGCGTGTGCGCCTTCGTTGTGGAACGGGCAGCGGGTGGCGTCACCGTTTCCCAACCCGAACCGACCATGGGTATTCGTGGCAGCCGGATCTACGAAGTGAGCTTCGATTGCCGCGTGCCCGCCGCCAATCTGCTGGGAACTGAGGGCAGCGGTTTCCGGATCGCGATGGCAGTGCTCGATCGCGGCCGCGTCGACGTCGCGGCGATGGGAGTCGGGTTGTCGCGCGTTGCGCTCGACGCGGCCACCGCCTGGGCGCAGGAGCGGACGGCGTTCTCGCACAAGATCGCCGAGTACCAGGGCATCCAATGGATGCTGGCCGACATGGCGGTGACGCTCGAAGCGGCGCGCCTCCTCACGTACAAGGCCGCATGGGCGCGCGCGAAGGGCGGCCGCTTCACGAGCGAGGCCGCGATGGCGAAGCTCTTCGCGTCGGAGGCCGCC
>Ga0207691_10002325_pt1 | contig 18614 bp, 18 predicted proteins | sample KBSM13metaG_FD_184327 | JGI IMG/M metagenome (GOLD analysis project Ga0207691, IMG submission 184327) | Miscanthus rhizosphere microbial communities from Kellogg Biological Station, Michigan, USA - KBS M1-3 metaG (SPAdes) (version 2) | ecosystem: Host-associated > Plants > Roots > Rhizosphere >... | reverse complement strand
CCCATCCACTGTGGCCTTGGACTTCCGTCTGCAGGAAGCGGGATTCGTGCACGAAGAGATCGTCAAGCAGATCGAGGCCACCCAAGCGGACGTGCTCGTGCTCGGAACACACGGCCGCTCGGGATTCCAGCGGTTATTCCTGGGGTCGGTGAGCGAGAAAGTGATTCGAAAGGTGACGTGTCCCACGGTGATCGTGCCGCCACGAGCCCCGGACGCGGCTGTGGACGCGCCCGTGCAATTTCACCGTATCCTCTGTCCGGTCGATTTTTCCGAGAGCTCCCTCGACGCGCTCACCTACGCCATTAACTTCGCAGAGGAAGCCGATGCCCGGCTGACGCTGCTGCACGTCATCGAACTCCCACAGGCGTTGAGCGAGGAGCCGACGGCTATCGACGTCGATATGCCTCGCATCCGCGAGGAGGCGGTCGCCAGGGCACGCCAACGCCTGAACGGCCTGATTCCCGAACAGGCGAGCACGTATTGCACCCCGGAAGTCACCGTCGTCGAAGGTCGGGCCTATCGAGAGATACTCCGTCAAGCCATGGAGGGTCGCTCGGACTTGATTGTGATGGGCGTCCACGGGCGAGGAGCACTGGATCTGCTCGTGTTCGGCTCGACCACGCATCACGTCATTCGTGCGTCGACGTGCCCGGTCCTCATTATCAGGCGCGGCTGATCTCTCTCCGATCGTTGTGATCCTGAACGCGCGGCGAGCGCCTGCCGTGGACGCGAGCGCGAGTGACATCTGAGTCGGCGCCGTTCCTTCTGGACATGGTGGTGGGCTTCGGCCGCCGATGCACAATGTCGATTGGCCATCCCGGCGTCTCGTGGCTGCAGGTGCTGCACTGCAGAAAGATGCGGTTGTCGGCGACGCGCAACAAGTAGTCGTGACCACCAAGGCGGCAGAAACTTTCGTGCACCCGTGTGGCAAGCGTCCGCAGTACGGTCGTGGACTCATGACGGTGGGGAGCGGCACTGCGTGCACGTGCATCGTCGCCAAATTCTTCGAGCGCTCGCGCTACTGACAGCGAGAAAGCCATGTTCGGTCATGTTCGGTCTCCTGTCTCACGCGGCATCAGACTGATGCGTCTTGATATCGGCCCTCTGCCGGCGTGCGAAGTCCTCGAGCCGTCGACGTGCGACGTCGAACGCGTCGTGGATCGCCACAACGACATCTTTGTGGCCCAGCTTCATGGCTGCAGCTCTCTGAACGCTCTCTGTCAATGAACATTTCCCCGTAAAGTGCCGCGTCGTCTGTTGGTTCACGATGATGTCCTCACCGGGTACGGCGAGTTCGATGCGAATATGGACAGGTCGTCCCCTTGATCGATGTGGATGCGGAAACTGAATCAGCACTCGGCATCCCGCATTGCATCGTAGAAGGTTTCGAGCCATGCCGCGCGTGTGTGCACGTCACGTTCGAGAGAGAGAGAGAGATGACCGCCATGTTGCGGAAGATGATCTGGAGTGGTCGTGTCATTGCTGTCCCCCGTTGGATCAACCGCCATCGTTGATGGTGACAATCCACGTGCCGCGGAGACGTTCCGGAAACTGCGATGTCTGGAACTCGCCTCGCCATCAGCGATGTCGACTCCCGCGTGATTTTTCACCCTGTCGTGTAGATTCCCTTGCCGCTTCACACGGTGGATTCGACTCGCGCGCAGGCGATGCCGCCCCACCGCGGCATGGTCGTTGCTCCTTCCCGTGGCATGGCCAGACTGCTCTCAGCGACCGCGTCGATGAATTGCCCGCTCTGCGGGCACAGGGTCGCGCCGACCGCGGATAGCACCTGGGTGATCGCGTGGTACGACTGCCCACATTGCGGCCACGATTGGTCGGCACGCATTCGCAACGGTCTGCCCGACATGCCGCTGGCAGGCGATGCTTGCCTGGGCTCGTTGCCACACATGGAGAGGCCTTGACACCGACGCGCCCACGCGGCGACGACCGCGCCGGCGTGCCAAAGAGCCAGCGAGCGTCCCGGTCGTCTCCAATGGAGTGAGACTACCGCGCTGGCGGCGCAGTATCCGCGCCGCGCCTGATCAAACAAGTCAAGCCAGGCTAACGAACGAGGCGCTCCGAAACGGAATCCAAGGCACCGTTGTGCTGGAAGCGATCGTCACCGGTGACGGATGGCCGTCGCAGATCCGAGTCGTCCGGTCTCTGGACCGCGGCGGCCTCGATGAGAAAGCCATGGCGGCAGTTGCCCAATGGCGATTTGAGCCTGGCCGTCTGGCGGGCGCGCCGGTCGATGTGCTCGTCACGATCATGGTCGACTTCTGAATTCGGTGAAAGCTGCGAAGCATTGCAACGTCCCGTTTACACAAATTTGGGTTTCCACGGCGCGGTCTCGGCAAGGCGCTTGATCGTCTTCAACATCCTGCGACTCATGACGAAGCCAACGGGATCGATCAGATAGGGCCCGAATCCAAGCTTTGCCAAGATCCCTTTGCCAACCGCATGACGGCCCCGCTCGATGAGCCGCGTCACACCATCTTCAGTCTGATGCAGATAGAAGCCCCAGGTGGCTTGTGAGCCGTTGCTGTCTGGCGGCCCGCCAAGAACGAGGGCACGTCCTGGGTCGAGAATCGATACACTCGGCCCGAACCCGTTGGCGTGCATTCGGATCGTGTCTCCGGCCCGGAGCTGCTGGAGCTCGCGGCGGAGTTCCAGCACATTGTGGATGTCGCAGCCGACGAGATTCTCGAGGACCTCATAGCTGTAGAAACCGCCGCGGCCCTGGCCGATCTGGAGGAGCCACGGCCAGACAGCCGCACGTGGGGCCAGAATCCTGATGGTGTGCGTGTACGTCCACGCCGGCGTCTGTACGATTTCGTCGCCTGGGAGCGGCTCCTTAACTTCGTCGGTGGTCGCATTCCATCGTGTGCGCCACGGGTGAAGAAGCGGCCCGAGCGTCAGGTTGAGCGCGATCAGGACTCCGCCGACGACAGCGTCGAAATACTTGCTCATTGTCGTGCTCCTCCGAGACACCGCAGGCAGTCGCCAACCGCTCTTTGACGGTCGTTGCCTGACAACCGGCGGTTGTGTGAGGTCAGGGCAATGTACGTACCTCGGAGAGACTGGCTTCGTGTGAGTTGGGTCAGAGCAGCCCTCATTGCGCGACCTGCCGCACGGCGAAGTTTTAGGTGAGGACTGCGAGAAAAATCGCAGCTCTTCCTAACGCTCTTTAGGAGAACGTTTTCCTCTCGAGCCTGGTCGTCATCACGGCGCAGTTGACTGGACAGGCGAGTACTGATGCGAACGGGCTGGCGAGGGTTCGTATTACGGCGGCCGTGCTGGCTAATGGTGCACCGCTGTCACCGGGCACCTACGATGTTCGACTTAGGATCAACCTCCAACGCCGGCTCCCGGTCAATCCTTGGAGGCCGACAATGAGTGGAGTTCGTCGCGAACAGGCGGCAGCCCGTGGTTTCTCCTGCTGCTGAGGCGTGGTTTCCCGCACAATCATCACGGGGCACGGTGCGTTTCTGACGACGCACTCTGCAACGCTGCAAGAAGCGCATGGGACAAGCCGGTGCGTCCGTGTGTCCCCATGACGATCGGATCAAATCTCTCGGTCGGCGCATAGCCTGCGATGCTGTCTGCCGGCCTGCCGGTAAGGACCGTCGTTAATACCGTGGTTTTCAGTCGGACGCCCCTGCTGAATGCGGCTGCTTTCTCATATGGCTTCGCCGGTTCGACCAGCAGCTCGTTGTGGACTCGAGCGATGCACCGGCGCGCTGCAGAGGGCATTCGCGATCGATGATGTGACGGCGATCAAGATCGTAGAGGCGATGCTCATCAAGAGCCGCGCAAGTCTTCAGCTCGCCTGACCCCTCCTCTTGTCGTTCGTCGGCCAGGCAACCGTTCTCCGGCACACGAATTCGATCTGGTGGGCTGAGCCGCTACTGGCGAAGGGGCGATGGAAATACTTCGCGAACCGGTGGGGAAAGTTCGCATTGGGCTCTCGTCGCTCGTCGACCGATGCCTGACCGCCGTGTCGCTTCAGCGCTTACACCGGCGGCACAGCCATTGCTCCTGTGGCCGCCGTGCCGATCCAATGCGAGGAGTCCGCCATGCATTCGATGCCCGCAAGCCGCGCAACGTCTTCAAGATCGCCTGTCGAGCACGAGCTCTGCGCACGAGTGTGGGCGGAATTTCGCGAGATGCCGGGACTCAACTTGACGCTCGCGCAGGCGGCACGCCTGTTCAGCCTGGACCGCGCTCGGTGCGCACGCGTGCTCGACGCCCTCGTCGTCAGTGGCGTCCTGGCAACTGATGGAGTTGGCTTTGCGCGAGCTGACTCCGGTCGTCGTTGTGCCTGAGAGCCGTTCCTGAACCACGCCCGTTTCTCTGACATCGATCGCGGCGCGGCGTTGATGTTCGTTTCGGTTTTACGAACCGCACGTTGTGCCGCGCTGGGATCCATCAGAGACCCATCAGAGGCGCTGATCGAACGCGCAGATGGTCCGATCTGTGCTTCGGCGCCGTGTTCTTTCGGGAACAGGGACATGGTTCGATCACACTCAACGACTGATGCTCTCCGGCCAGAAGCGAATCCCCTTTGTAGAGTGCTGGGGGCGGATCGACGTCTGAGGCACGGCGGCATCAGAGCAGACGACACGCGTCTTACATGCCGCCGCGAAGGATGTCGATGATCGCTGTTTCCGTGTTCGGTGATCATCGGAGTCGTCATGGGATTTGCGACCTCAATCGTGTGTCTGCGGTGATTCTCTGACCAACTACATCGACCGATCCAATCGCGAACTCCGGAAGCGCGTGCGCGGAATGTCGCGACCGCATTGCTCGAGCGGTAGCTGAAGGCGTGAGCGACATCGTGAGAATCTGCCGGAAGATAAACCGGTCAGTTGATTCCTCCACGGACCGAGATTCTCAGCGATACAAGACGTAGGTGAAACGGCCACGCAGCCAGGCTTCTCCGGTGACGTCATCGTGGCGGCTGTCGACGTGCTCGTCGAGCACGTGTGCGTAGCGACCACCCAGACGATTGATCTCTTGCGTGAATCGCTCGCGGGTGTTCGCGACGAGGTCGCGGTAGCAGCGATCCCACAGCTCGTCTCGGTACGCGAGCGACCCCAGCACCCGCCCACTCGTTGCCTCGAGGACGTGTTCGCCCATGATGTCGGCGTTGAGCGGGGGAAGTTCTCGTTGCCAATAAACCCGTTGGTAGTCCGCTGACGTCATCGGCGTCGCAGGGTCCGCCGTCGTGGTCGGTGCGGTCATGGCCTCTCCTTGCACGGCGACCCCTGCACGAACCCCTCTCCGGCGAGTGGCAGATCAGGGAGCCCGTTGCGAATACGAGCGGACCAGTCGTGACTGCATCGAGGGCAGGTGTACCACGCGACGACCCATGTGCTGTCTGGTGCCGGCGCGACCGGTCGACCGCAGAACGGGCATTCCATGGAGGCGGTAGCGAAAAGTGCGTCGGACATATCTGACTACTGCGCAACGATCGTGCCGCCGCGAACTGCCGCCGTTCGGCCTTAGAGGCAGCATCGTGCTCGTGTGGCTGCGAAATAGTCACGGTCGATGCGAAGGATGACGTCCCTAGAGAATCCCCCCGAATCGGCACTGGCGCCCCATCTGGCGGCAAGGGCGAGGATGCTGGACTTCCGCGTCGCCGGCAAGCCGGCAACCGAAATTCTGCGCGGGGCGCGGCGAACGCAGACCTCATCGTCATCGATTTGCATGGGCAATGTAGGTCTGCAGAAGATGTTCTTGGGATCGACCACAGAGCGCGTCCTGCGCGAAAAGACTGTGGCTGTGTTGGTCACGCGAGATCGATCCACCAGGCGTCAGAACAGAAAACGTTGTGTCGAGCGGCGCGCGATTTCGAAGAGGTCGTCCGCATTGCAGACACCCGTGGGCCAATCTCATCGTGATGGGCTTCACTCCGGTGGCACGCTCGGCCAGCGATGGGAACCGTGCCATACCGGGTGCTGTGTTCCACGAAGGCGCTGGTGGTTGCCTTGCCGCGCGCGCGGGCGCCTGATGCCGGTAGTCGAATTCATCAGGAGATGCGTGATTCAGATCGCGTCGAGAGGAGACCGCTCGACGGTAACGGAATCGACGAAGGACGTCGTTATGCGCTGGTTCATGTGCCGGAACTCGACTCTGAGTCCGACGCCGATCCATCCCGGCTTCAGCATGCTACCGCCGCCGGTCGCTCCAACGAGTTGCGCTTTCGCCGGCACGGGGAACCAATCACCACCGCTGACGAGCATGCGTTGGGTCTCGGGTTCGACCATCACGAGGCGATAACAGGAGTGGCGGGTGCGCACGATCACGACTGTCCCCGGCGCGAGCTCCCGAACGTCCACGCCCTTCTCCTCGCCGAGTAGCGAGGCGAAGCCGTCAAGGGTCCGCCCGGTGCCGATCAGGTGCACACGCGCGGGCATCCCGTGTTCTTCCAGTCGGTCTTGTCGCTCCAAAATTGTCGTCGTCATGATGTCCTCGAGCAGAAGCAGTGCAAGCACCTTGCCCGATAATCACAGCAAGTTACGGGGGACTTGTCCGACCCAGTGCGAGGTTTGCCGCTATGCCTGGGGGAAACTTCGCGCCGGGACCTGGGTGGTCAGGGCAGCCAGGCGTGCAGCGTTTGAACGTAGAGTCCGCGCCGGCCTTCACCAGGTCGACACCATCCCGCTCGTGACGAGCGGACCGCTTTGTGCGGTGCAACCGCGCGAGATCCCACGGCGACATGCCTCAAGAACACGGCGGAGACGCGCGCACGTCAGCGCGCTAGTTCAGACGATGATCCGCACGCTCCCAGTAGCGGCAGTTCTCGCAACGGGCCTCGTCGACGCCCACGCGCTTACCGGTGCGAATGCATACCCAGACCCACTCCGGCTGCTGTTCCTCGTCAACATCGGTCAGCCGCACGTCCGGCTGGCTCCAGTGGCATTCCCACACGGTCTGCAACGTGGCGACAGCGGTCTTGGCCATAGTCTTACTCCTGTTTGGGCCGTCCATTGTGCAAGGCTGCGACCACAACTCGATCGGCGACCGTCGATCGAGATTGCCTCGGTGATGGTCAGGCGACTGCGGTCGCGGTCGCTGCGCGAACCTCACACCGCACTTTCCCGGTTTCCCTCACCGTCAGCACCGGGCACGGTGCCGCGCGGATGACGCGCTCGGCCACGCTTCCCATCAACAGGTGGTGAACGCCGCCACGGCCGTGCGTCCCCATCACGATGAGGTCGATGTCGTTCGCCGCTGCATAGTTAACGATGTCCCGCGACGGAGTACCGAACATGACCATCTGAGTGCTTCGAAAGAATGCCTGCTCGTCCGGAGTGAGTTGCGTATCCAGCAGACCCTGCGCTCCTTTAAGCCACGACTCTGTGATTCCAGCGGGTGGTGCCGCATAGACGTCCGTCGCGTAGGCTGCCGCGGCAAAGGGATCTTCGAGCACATGTATAAGGTGCAACGATGCGCCAGACGTCGCCGCCATCCTCGTGGCCAGCGCCAGGGCTGCGTGCGATGGGGCACTGAAATCGGTTGGCACCAGGATTCGCGTGAAGTTGCGGGTCATGACCCCCTCCTCATCCAGGTTTGAGCACACCCCGTGCCGGTGGTGACAGGGTGCCATCAACAAGATCACGACCGCTCGTCTCCGTGAAGGTGGGGATATTCAGCAGTGGCGCGAGAAATTTCCCATCGCGATCGGGTCGGATGATCACGCCTGGCTCAAATCAACTGAATACGTGGCCTCAAGTCGGCACCGGGCTTGAAGGAAAGCTGTTCATGACTCGAATTGCATTGGCCACTCTCGTTACCGTCCTCGCCGTGAGCGCTCTGTCCGCCCAAAATTCTGATGTGAGAAGTGCGGAGACCGGGCGTAGTTCCCAGACGCCGACACTCGCCGTCGAGTCGTTGACGGGACGAGACTCGTTTGATCGCTACTGCGCGTCGTGCCACGGAGTGGACGGGAGAGGCGGCGGGCCGGTCGCGTCCGTGCTCAAGACCCGTCCGCCGGACCTGACGACGCTGGCGCGTCGCGAGGGCGGGACGTTCCCGCGAGAGCGCGTCGCCGCCTTCGTGGAGGGAACGGAGCGGTTGTCACTGACGCACGGCAACGGCGACATGCCGGTCTGGGGGAGGACGTTGCGCAGTCTCGACTCGTCAGACGCCCGAATCAAAGTGCGGTTGGCCAATCTCGTGGCCTACGTCGAGTCGTTGCAGCTCGCCGTCGAACAGGCGGCACCCGCCCGGACCGTCGCGCCGATGAGCGGCGCGCAGCTCTTTCGAACCCATTGCGCGAGTTGTCACGGCGAGAATGCCGCGGGAGGCGGACCGATCAGTGTGCAGCTGCGGAACGCCGTGCCGGATCTGACGACGTTCAGCGCGCGCAATGGCGGCATGTTCCCGGCGGAGCGCGTGCGGCAGATGATCGAAGGCCGCGGCCCCGCGGCTCACGGTGATCGCTCGATGCCGGTCTGGGGCGATGTGTTCCGCCAGCAGAACTCCGACGCCGACGCGGCGATGCGGATCGACTCGATCGTCGCCTTTCTCCGGTCGATCCAGCAGCGGTCGGCGGAGTAGCTCTTCACGTAACGCCTTGCGACGAGTGGAAAAAGAGGCAGTTATGAACACGATGAAAGCGGTGGTCTTCCATGGCGTCAACGATATCCGCGTGGAGGAGGTGGCAAGGCCACGTTCGAGAGCGGGCGAAGCGGTTTATCCGCATCACTGTCACGACGATCTGCGGAACAGACGTCCATATCGTCAAGGGAGAGTATCCAGTCCGACCGGGCCTCATTCTTGGCCACGAGCCCGTCGGCGTGATCGAGGAACTCGGCGAGGGTCTGGAAGGTGAGTACACGCCCGGTCAGCGCGTGATCGTGGGCGCAATCACGCCGTGCGGGCAGTGCTTCTACTGTCTGAACGGTGTGCACTCACAGTGTCACGGAGCGTTGGGCGGCTGGCGGTTCGGGAACACCATCAACGGCGCCTGGGCCGAGTACCTGCTCGTCCCGGATGCTCGGGCAAATCTAGCGGTGGTGCCTGACGAACTCACGGACGAACAGGTCCACATGCTTCCCGATATTGCATCGACGGGCATCTCGGGTGCCGAAAGCGGCAACGTCCGAACGGGTGACAGCGTCCCGATCTTCGCGCAGGGCCCCATCGGACTGTGTGCCACGTTGGGTGCGAAGCTCCGAGGCGCCGGGTTGATCATTGCGGTCGATCCACTCAAGGAAACGCCGTGAGATGGCACGCGAGTTCGGCGCCTCGATCGCAATTGATCCAACCGCCGTTGATGTCGTCGCAGACATCAAACGACTGACTGAAGGGCGAGGGGCGGACGTCGCGATCGAGGCGTTGGGACGGCAGGACACGTTTGAAGCTGCGCTACGGTCGTTGCGACCGGGAGGCACACTATCAAGTCTCGGCGTCTATTCGGGCAAGCTCGTCGCGCCGTACGAGGCTGTCCATGCAGGTTTGGGCGATCAGCGCATCGTCACCACGTTGTGCCCTGGCGGAAAGGAGCGCATGCGGCGACTCCTATCAATGGTCCAGAACGACCGCATCGATCTCACACCTCTGATCACCCATCATTTCTTTGCGCTTGAAGCACTCCCCGAGGCCTTCGACCTCTTCCGTCGCCAAGCCGACGGCGCCATGAAAGTGGCCATCCATCCGGCCGGAGTCGCGACGAGCGATAGTTTAATGCGCGAAACTGCTGGTGTTGAGCGCTGACGGAAACCGAGGCGTGAGGGAGAATCGTGATGCCTGCTGTCAAGAAGCTCCTCGACCCATCAACTTCAGCGACCGTAATGTCCGAAAATTCAAGCGTGGCATGCTGAACTACTGGTACCGAGCCTTTTAGGCGTCCAAAAACGACTGCGACTGAGTTGTTGGACATTGCGGGATCGACCTGCTGGGGGTTTTTCGGCGTCGACCGGCGAAATTGCGCAGGTCGCCCCCTGGTAACCGGCGAGCCGCCCCAAAGCCGAGGATTTCTGCCCGCTCCCGGCGTTTGTCAAGGCTGGCGTGGCTCTTGCCTTTGAGGGCTGGTGAGGATCACGTGTTTCGAGCAGCTCTCTTTTCGATCGTGCTGACGATGGCAGTTGGGCAGGACGCCGCCCTGCTGTGCAAGGCTTGGTGCTATCTGCCCCAGGATTTGGCTCTAGGGTGCCAGCATCAAGACGCGACGACGTCCCCGACCATGAACGCCGACGACAACTGCCGCAACCTCGCGGTCGGCGCGATCGCATTTGTCCGCGAGGACGCTCGGCGTGGGGCCACTGCCCCCGACACCCAGAACGCCCTCGTGATTCCCCGGTTCCGATTCGCTCCCGCGCTCTCTGACTCGCGCTCCGGCTATGAGTCGGGGTCGCAGTTGCAGCTCAAAGCACAGCCTCGCGTCACCGCACTCCGAATCTAGGTCCCGGCGCCGCAATCGGTCGTCGAGGCCCCGCGCTCGCGGCCGTTCAAACGACGCACGTGATGTCCTGCGCGCGCAACGCGCAGGCAAGAGACGACACAGATTCGGGTGACTTCGGTCACAGAGAGGTTGGTTCGTCATGAGAACTATCCATTTCCGTTCACTGTCCCTGACTGCGGTCGCGGTTTTGACGCTCGCCGGAAGCGTCTCCGCTCAAGACAAGACTCCGGCGCTCCTGAACACACTCGAGGTGCAACAACTCGTCAAGCGAGGCGAGTCGGGCGACAACGCGCGCCTTGCGGCACACTTCACCGCTCTCGCCGAGCGTTACACAGCCGAAGCCAAGCGCCACACATCAATGGCGCAAAGCTTCGTTGGCAACCCAAGCCGCAATCTCGGGACTGGCATGAGTGTGCACTGCAAGCGCCTCGCGGATCTCAACACGCAGTCGGCCACCGAGGTGCGTGAGCTCGCCACGTACCACCAGAAACTGGCCACTGGTGCCACAGCGGCTCCGCCGGCTGGAGGCGCTCGCTTCGAAGGAGGCGCGGGAGCGCCAGTGCCCACTGATCAGGAACTCAAGGCGATGGCGGCCAAGGCCGGCACACCTGCCGATCACCGCGCGCTCGAGGAGTACTTCCTGACCTTGGCAAAGCGCTACACGGCAGACGCTAATGAGCACATGGCGACGGCGAATACCTATCGGGGTACGCGGATCGCCCAGGCGGCGGTGCATTGCGACCAATTGGTCAAGCTGTCGCGGGACGAGGCCAAGGAAGCCACTGAGGCTGCGGCGATGCACAAGCAGCTTGCCAGCGTGGCCCGGTGAGCATCGACATCATGGTCCGGGCCGGCGCTGCGTCGCCGGCCCGGACGGAGCTAGATGAGTATGCGGTGATCGTCATGAGCACAATGCTCGAATGCCGAATGGTTGCCACAGCCACGGCGCTGGCCGGCGATTTGACTCTCCTGTCCTGGTCGACCATCCTTGAGACTGTGTTGACCCTTGCTCGGCGGCTCCGCGCGATCGGGCTGATTCTGGCACTGGCAGCCGGTAACGGAGCTGCCTGCGCAGGATGGGCGTTAACGCCAGAGGCTCGGATGTCCTGTTGCACCGAGAGCGGCGACTGTCCGATGCACAAGGAGCACGCGCATCACTCGGGAGGAACGAGCCTCGTTACCCAGGCTCAGGTCGACAGTTGTTGCGCCTCCTCTGAGAGTCACGACTCGAATCAATCAAGCCCGACGTCGATCGTGGTGATTTCCGGCGCAGTCCTCGGCCCAGGCGTCGTCGTCCCTGAGACGGCTCCCGCACTCGTGTTGAGCGATGCGTGGCGAACAGCAGCTCTCATTCCGCTCGCGCCCGTCCCCAAGCACCTTCTGCTCTCCGTCTTTCTCGTCTAGCCATCGACAGTCGTCGTGTGTCTACTCGGGCCTTTGGTCTGGGTTTTGACGGCGCGCGCTCGTACACGAGCGCCAAGATGAGTGTTGTGGCTCCCGCCTTCGCCAGGCGCGGCTACGGCGAGGCAAGCATGATCAACAAACTTCTCGAACTCTCGCTCAGGAACCGAGTTCTGGTCGTCGCGGCGTACATCGGCCTCGGCTTGTGGGGCTGGTGGGCAGTATCTGCCACGCCGATCGACGCGATTCCCGATCTCTCTGACAACCAGGTCATCGTCTTCACCGACTGGCCAGGACACAGCCCGCAGGAAGTCGAGGACCAAGTCACCTATCCGCTCACGGTGAACCTGCAAGGTCTGGCCGGCGTCCGCGTCGTCCGCTCGCAGTCGGCCTTCGGGTTCTCAATGATCTACGTCATCTTTGAGGACAAGATCGAACTCTATTTTGCGCGCACGCGGGTGCTCGAGCGCATGAGCCTCGTGGCGAAGAGCCTGCCTCAAGGCGTGACGCCGACGCTTGGGCCCGATGCGACGGGCGTAGGCCACGTGTTCTGGTACACGGTCGAGAGTCCGACACATTCCCTGCGCGAATTGCGGAGCGTGCAGGACTGGTTCATCCGCTATCAGCTCAACTCCGTGCCGGGTGTCGCCGAAGTCGCCTCCGTCGGCGGAAATGTTCAGCAGTATCAGATCGATGTCGATCCGAACCGCCTCCGCGCATACAACCTGCCTCTGAGTGCCGTCGTCGCCGCCGTCCGCGATAGCAATGTCAATGTGGGCGGTAACGTCCTCGACGCGAACGGCGCGTGGTTGATCGTGCGCGGTGTCGGCCTGATCGCGTCCGTCGACGACATCAGGAAGATCGTCGTCGGTGCCTCGAACGGCGTGCCGGTGTACGTCGAGCAGGTTGCCGACGTCCAGATTGGGAATGCCTTTCGAGTTGCGTCGCTCGTCAAGGGAACTCGAGAGGCCGTCGGGGGGGTTGTCGTGGCGCGCACCGGCGTCAACACCAAGCAGGTAATCGACGCAGTCAAAGCCCGCATCGCTCAGATCCAGGCCGGTCTCCCCTCAGGGGTGACGATCGTCTCCTTCTACGACCGCTCCGATCTGATCGAGCAGGCCGTGGACACGCTTCGGCATGCGCTCCTTGAAGAGATCGCACTCGTGACGCTGGCGCACATCGTCTTCCTGATGCACGTGCGCTCGATTCTGATCGTGACGATTCCACTTCCTCTCGCGGTACTCGTTGCCTTCCTTGGCATGTATTACGCCGGCATCTCCTCGAACATCATGAGCCTGGCGGGCATCGCGATCGCCATTGGCGTGCTTGTCGATGCAGGAATTGTCGTTACGGAGAACGCTTTTCGGTACCTCGAACAACGAAAGGTCGACCCACGAGACCGAAGACGCGTGTGGGAGACCGTCCTGGAATCCACGCAGCTTGTGGGCAGGCCCGTCTTCTTCTCGATGGCCATCATCCTGCTTGCTTTCGTGCCTGTGTTTGCCCTGACCGGACAGGAGGGCAAATTGTTTCACCCTCTGGCGTTCACCAAGACGTTTGCGGTGCTCGCCGCGACCGTCATTGCAGTCACGCTCGTTCCCGTGCTCTGCACGCTGCTCCTTGGCGGCACGTTCCACTCAGAAGAAGCGAATCCGGTCATGCGTGGACTTCGTCGCCTGTACCAGCCGGCTTTGGAAGCGGCGCTGGCGCATCGTGTGTTGACTGTCGCGATCGCGGGTGCGCTGTTTGTAGGAGCCCTAACCGTCGCGCGTGGCATCGGCAGCGAGTTCATGCCGCCTCTGAACGAGGGTGACCTGATGTTTATGCCGATTGCGGACCCGAGCATCTCGCTCGAGGAAAACACCAGAATCGCCGCAAAACAGAACGAGGCGCTGATGGCATTCCCCGAGGTGGCGCATGTGGTGGCGAAGGTCGCACGCGCAGACACGTCCACGGATCCGGCGCCGCTGAACATGACCGAGACCGTAGTCCATCTCAAGCCGCGCGACCAATGGCGTGAGGGCATGACGCTCGATCGTCTTCGGGCGGAGATGGCTCGTGCCGTTCGATTGCCAGGCGTCTCGACGATCTGGACGATGCCGATCATCAACCGAATCGACATGCTCACGACCGGTATCAGGTCCGAGGTCGGTGTGAAAGTGTTTGGGACCGATCTCCGAGTGCTCGAGGAATCAGCCCGGCACATCGCGGAGGTTGTGCAGCGCGTTCCGGGCGCGAGCAATGTGTATCCGGAGCAGGTCACGAGCGGCCAATACCTCAACATCGAAGTGGATCGGTCCGCAGCGGCTCGATACGGCATCGGCGTCGGCGACATTCAGCAGGTCATTGAGACCGCGGTGGGCGAAACCGTGCTGACGATGACGATCGAGGGACGGGAGCGCTTCCCAGTTCGCGTCCGGTACGCGCCTCAGTACCGCGCGGATCCGGAGGCATTGGGACGGGTGCTGGTCGTCTCTCCTCAGGGCACCCAGATTCCTCTTGGCCAGCTCGCCCGCATCAAGCATGCGAGCGGGCCGGCCATGATCTCGTCGGAGAACGGTCTGCTCTTGGCTACGGTGCTCGTGAACGTTCAGGGGCGCGACGTTGGTGGATTCGTTCAGGAGGCGCGGCAGACGGTCGCACGTGAAGTGTCGCTACCCACCGGCTACTACGTCGAGTGGAGCGGGCGGTGGCAGAACCAGGAGCACGCACGTCAACAGCTCCAGGTCGTGCTCCCGATCGTGCTGCTGATCATCTTTGTGCTGCTGTATTTCACCTACCACTCCGCCATCGAGGCTGCGCACGTCCTACTGGCCGTCCCCTTTGCCCTCACCGGCGGCGTCTATCTGCTCTGGCTGCTCGGCTACAACTTCTCCGTAGCGGTGTGGGTTGGCTTCATCGCGTTGTTCGGAACGGCTGTCCAGACCGGCGTGGTGATGGTCATCTACCTGGAGGAAGCCGTCGCCCGGAAGCGGCAGCAGTTGAGCGGCGCGTTGACGCGTGCGGATCTGCGCGATGCCGTCGTCGAAGGCGCGCTCTTGCGTCTGCGTCCGAAGGTGATGACTGTCAGCACTGTCGTTGCGGGTCTGCTGCCGATCATGTGGAGCACGCGCGTCGGCGCCGAGGTGATGAAGCCGCTCGCCACTCCCGTGTTGGGCGGGATGATCTCGTCGCTCGTCCACGTGCTCATCGTCACCCCAGTCATCTTCTTTTGGCTCCAGGAGCGGCGATTGGGTCTCCAACTCCAACCGCTTCCTGTGTCTCCACGTCCCGCCGTCCGGTGGCGTCTGGTACTTGTCGCACTGGGCCTCATGGCGCTCTTGGTCGGAACGCTCGTGATGTGGCGAGGTTTCCGCGGTAACAGCGATCAATCTCGCGCGGCCGACAGCAGTGCCCCGGTTGTGCAGCGCGTGCAGTCCGGCGGTCTGCAGATTGTGCTGATGTCGCCGACCGGCACGCTTCGCATGGGGCGCAACACCTTCACGATCGAGTTCCGGACGGCTGCGGGTGCACTCGTTGACGTGGGCAAGGTCAGCGCGAGCGCCAACATGTCGATGCCGGGAATGGTCATGTCCAGCGGGCTCCAATTGACGCCGACAGGTGTGGTTGGGCGCTATCTGGCCACCGCCGAGTTCGGCATGGCAGGCGCCTGGCCGATGGCCCTTCAGTGGGACGGGCCTGCCGGACGCGGATCGGTCAATTTCGAGGGGATGGTGCAATGACGACGCGAGTCATCCTTTTCACTCTGGCGGGCTGGATTGGTCTCGGAGTCGCGCTTCACGCGCAAACCAGCCAGCCTGGCAGCCTTGCGTCGAGATACGTGGATCCCGTTTTGGGCATGAACCTCCAGGACGCGATCGTTCGCGCGCTCGAGCACGAACCCGAACTTCGTTCCGCTCGCACCGGTGTGGACGTCGCGCGAGGTATGCGCCAGCAGGCCGAGCTGCAGCCGAATCCGATGGTCTCGTTCTCGCAGCAGGAGGAACCATCGGGGCCGGATCGCCAAACACGCGTCGAGCTGTCCTTGCCGCTGGACCTCTTCCGGAAGGCCGGTCGTGTCGGTGTCGCTGAGCGAGAGATCGACGCCGCCCGGTTCGTCATCGCTGACCGCGAACGTCTGCTGGCCGCTGACGTGCGCACGAAATACGGTGACGCGGCCGCAGCTGCCCGCGAGCTCTCCGTGCTCGATGATCTGTTTGCGGCCGCGTCGAAGCAGCACGCGCTGGTCGCGGCTCGCGTCGAACAGGGAGCCACGCCACCTCTCGAACGGGACATGCTGCGTATTGAGTTGCAGCGACTCGAATCGGAGCGATTGCTGCAATCCGGTGCGGTTGAGCGCGCGCTTATCGACCTGAAACGGACCCTCGGCATGGCGGCGGACGTGCCCCTGACGATTCGCGATGACCTCGAACAACTTGTCCGGCAAGAAGCCGGAACTGTGCTCCCAGTGGACAGCGCGCCAAGCCAGATGCGGCCGGATGTGGAGGCCGCGCAGGCTCGCGTTCAGGTAGCCGATGCGCAGATCGAGCGAGCCCAGCGCGATGGACGTTTCGACGTGAGTCTGTTCGGCATGTATATGCGCATGGACGCCGGATTTCCTCAACGAGCGTTCGGAAGCGACGGCGGCCTCGAACCAATCAGAGGTGTCTTCCACTATGTGGCCGCCGGCGCGGCAGTGACTGTTCCCCTTCGCGACCGCAACCAGGGTTCGGTGGCCGCCGCGCACGCGCAGCGAGCGGGAGCGTCGGCGCAACTGGAAGCGGCACGGTTGACGGCGCAGGCTGAGGTCGCCGCCGCGCGTGTGCGCGATGAACATGCACGGCAGGCCGTCGCGGTCTACACGTCGGACACCAGAGCATTGGCGAGGCAGAACCTCAACGTGGTGAGTCAGACGTACGAGCTTGGACGCGCAACGGTATTCGACGTGTTAACCGAGCAGCGACGCTACCTGGACGTCGAACGAGCCTTCACCACTGCGTTGCGGGAAGCATATGAGGCGCGACAGGCGCTCAGGCGAGCGCTGGGGGACGTGCGATGAATCCGAATACGAGCCTGAACGTGCGCTGGCCATTACTTGTTGTTGCGGCGGCCCTCCTGCTCGCGACCGGTGCTGGTGTCACGTACTTCATTCTTCGACAGGGAAGTGCTTCTGATGTTCAGGGTGGGCGGGCCGCGACGGCCCCCACACTGCCGTCAGGCCCTGGTTCCGCAATGCCCACGTCGAGGCCGGAGTCCGGCGCCGCGTTGCCAGATGTCGTGGTCACGCTCAATCCGGAAGCGGTGGCGCGCGCCGGGATCACGATTGCAACCGTCGGCACCAGTCATGCGGCGGTGGGATTGCGATTGCCCGGCGTCGTCGAGCCGAATGCCTATCGCCAGGTGGTGGTGACGCCACTCGTCGCCGGCCGGATTACGCGCGTGGTGGCGGAGTTGGGGCAGCGCGTCCAACGAGGGCAAATGATGGCGCAGGTCTTCAGTCCCGAACTGGCCGAGGCGCATACGCGCTACACCTCGGCGCGGGCCGAACTCGAAGCGCACGAGCGGGAACTCGGCCGGACGGAGAAGCTCGTGGAGATTGGCGCCGCCAGCCGACAGGAGTTGGAGCGCCTTCACGCCGAACACACGGCGCGACGCGCCGATGTACAGAGTGCCCGGTCGCGCCTCGAGTTGCTGGGCGTACCAGAAGCAGCGCTCGACGCGGATTCCGGACAAGAACTGCGCGCCAGCGCTGATATCCCGGCGCCCATCGATGGAGTCGTGACCGAGCGGCTGGCGAACGTGGGTCTCAACGTTGATCTTGCATCCAAGCTGTTCACCGTCGTCGACCTGACGACCGTGTGGGTCGTCGCGGATCTCTACGAGAAGAATTTCTCCCACGTGCGCGTCGGCAGTCCGGCAACTGTGACCACTGCCGCCTATCCGGATCTTCCCTTACAGGGACGGGTCAGTTACATCGATCCTCAGGTGAGCATCCAGACCCGCACGGCTAAACTACGCGTCGAGGTACCGAACCCGAGGAACGAGCTTCGACTTGGGATGTACGCCGATGTGCAGGTCAGCGGCGTTGAAAGCGCCACGGTGCCGGTCATCCCGCGGAGTGCCGTGCAGACCGTCGGTGATCGCGAGGTGGTATACCTCGTCGATCCAAAACAACCTGGGAGGTTTACCGAACGAGAGGTCCGTCTTGGGCCGACGACCGGTGAAGAGGTTGAAGTCCTCTCAGGCGTGCAGGCCGGTGATTCTGTCGTGACGGGAGGCACCTTCTTCCTCCGGGCCGAACGCGAGCGACTCGGGCTCCGACCGACTGCCGCGCCACCCGTTCAAGGTGCCGCCGGAGACTCGAACGGCGCTGGCCAGGCGGACGTCCAGACCGCAGAGATCACGCTCGGAGAGAAAGGCCGCCGGCGCGGATCACCTTTTGTCGACAGACAAGACCTGCGGCACTGAGGTTGTGGTCCCGTCGCCGATATCAAGCGAGGGCTCCCTTTCGAATGAGCCTGTGGTCATCGAGCTCACGCCCGCGAAGACTGGCGAGATCGCGTTCGCCTGTGGCATGAACATGCTGCACGGCTCCATCGTGATGTCCACACGCCACACATGAGCCTTGCGATCCTGTGAACAGAAGGCAAAATGCTCCGAAGGGGACTCTCGGATCGCGTGTCCTTGCCGAGCGCGAGATGCGTTCGCGATCGCATGCAGTACGCGACGTAGTCTGCAAGCGCTCGGTGCAGCCCAGTCGCGTTCAGCACGATCACATGATCGAGGCACTCGCGCCGGATCGAGCCGATGACTCGCTCCACGT
>Ga0207691_10002323_pt1 | contig 18625 bp, 18 predicted proteins | sample KBSM13metaG_FD_184327 | JGI IMG/M metagenome (GOLD analysis project Ga0207691, IMG submission 184327) | Miscanthus rhizosphere microbial communities from Kellogg Biological Station, Michigan, USA - KBS M1-3 metaG (SPAdes) (version 2) | ecosystem: Host-associated > Plants > Roots > Rhizosphere >... | reverse complement strand
CTGGGCGCACTTCTCGCTTTCCTCGCCACCCGCCAGATTTTTACCGGAGCGGGTCGGGTCGGCCAGGCCAATCCCCTCGCCTTCGACTTCGAGGTGCCGGCCGCGGAAGAGTCGATCGATTTTCAGCTGAGCCAACGGGCCGATCATATCGTGAACGACATTTACCAATGGGTGCAGTTCAACCGCGCCATCATCAACGCGCGTGATGAGCCGTTGGCCGATTATCGAAAATATCGGCGACTGCATCTTCTCATCGGCGACTCCAACATGAGTCCGTTTGCCAATGCCCTGAAAATTGGCACGACTGCCTGCATGCTCACCCTGCTCGAGAATGGCCTTTTGCCTAACGACCTCGAACTCCTCGACGCGGTCCAGGCGACCAGGGAGATTTCCCGCGACGCAACTTTGCGCTGGCTCGTGAAGCTGGAAAACGGCCAAACGATTGGAGCGCTCGATATCCAATGGCGGCTGCACACGCTCGCCCAGCAATATCTCGGCGGCACAGACGAGGAGACCGATTGGTTACTCGAAAGCTGGCGTTACACACTTGATGCATTGGGTCATAAGCCCGAGTCGCTGATCGGCGGGGTCGACTGGATCAGCAAGAAATGGCTGCTCGAATCGTTCATGGCAGAGGAGAAGCTTTCCTGGGCCGATCCCTGGCTGCAAAGTCTCGATCTCGAATATCACAACATCGATCCAGCGCGCGGGCTTTTCTTTGGGCTGCAGCCCGCCAAACGCATCGGGGAATGGAACAATCGCGTCCGGCAAAAAGACGCTACTTTTACCCCGCCTGCGGATACACGCGCGAACGGGCGCGCCTATGCGGTTGCAGTTTTCCGGAGGGAGAAGCGCCCCTATGTGATTAACTGGGACTCCATCGCGTGCGAAAGCCACGATTTTCTGGTGATGGGCGATCCTTTCAAAACTTACGTGGCCGAGGTCGAACAGTTCATCCAGGCCAGCCGCGACAACGAACCGCCCTCCGCCTAGAAGACTGTTGAAGAATCGTCTTTGCGCCGAGTGTTCGAAGAATTGTGGCCCGGAGATGGCGACAATAGCGTCGTAGGCGCGACATATCTATAGCCGAAAATTCCAAAAAACGTGTTTAGCTCCGGAGGAGCGGCATAATTTCCAACACCACTCTTCTGCCCCATGCCGCTCCTACGGAGCTGCCGTATTCTTTTTGTCGTCGCGCCTACAGACATGTCGCGCCTAAGGCGCTCGACATTCGGATTTGTTACCCGAAATTAGTTGCCGCCCCGGAGCGAATCCCTAGATTCCGCCACTCCAAACCTGCTCAAATCCCATGATCACCGTAATGCGAAAGCACCACAAGATCCTGATGATCTTCATCACGATCCTCGTCTGTATTTCATTCTCCTGGTACTGGAACAAGACCGACTTCGCCCAGATGGGAGACGGCTTCGTGGGAAAGATCTACGATCGCAGTATTTCCCATGCTGAGATGCAGCGGAACATGCGACTCCTTCGGCTCGGCAGCCAACTCGGGATGCGCGACCTCGTCCAAGGCCTCACCGCCGGCGCTCAAAGCGAAAACGACGCATACGAAGCCTTTTCCTGGAATCTACTGATCTTGCGCCACGAGGCGGAGGAAATGGGTCTCACCGCAAGCACAAGCGAGATCGCCAACGGGGTGAAAGGGCTCGTCGCTTTCCAAGGCAAAGATGGGTTTGACCTCCCGCGTTACACGGAGTTCGCCGATAACGCGCTCGCCCCGATGGGCTTCAGTGAAGCGCAGATCGAAGAATTGGTGGCTGACCAGATCGCGCTCGAGAAGTTGAAAAAAATCCTGAGCGCCGGCGTGACTGTGCCCGAGTCCGAAATGAAGCGCGACTATGAGCAGGCCTACGCAAAAATGGACGTAAGGGTAGTTCGCTTTAGCTCAGAGGATTTCACCAAGGACGTGCAAGTGACCGATGACCAGATCTCGAAATATTTCGAAAGCCATAAGGCCCAGTTGAACACGGAAGAGAAGCGCCAGATCAAGTGGGTTCAATTCAGCCTGACGGATGAGCAGAAGAAGCTGACGGGCAAACAGCGGATCGACGTCCTGCAAAAGTTAGCCGATCAGGCGAATGAGTTCACCGAAGCGCTTCAGGCTAAGGGCGCCGACTTCGACCAAGTGGTGACCAAGTTCCATCTCAACGCGAAGGAGACCGGCGAGTTTACCCAGGCTGCGCCCGATCCGCAGTTGGCTGGACAACAGGCGTTGGTTCAGCCGGCTTTCGCGTTAACGAAGGAATCGCCGAATACCGACGCGATTCAGACCTCAGATGGTTTTGACCTGGCGCATCTCGTTAAGATCGAGCCCGCCCGTCCCCTCACCCTGGAGGAAGCGAAACCAAAGATTGTCGAGGCGTTGAAAAAACAAAGTGTGCAGCAAATGGTTTCGGCGAAAGCAGCCGGAGTTGGGCAAAAGCTGAAAGATGAGCTGAAAGCCGGAAAATCATTGGACGACGCTGCCGGTCAGGCCGGTGTGAAGTTGGAAACGATTCCGGCGTTCGCGATGGTCGATACTCCGCCCGGGGAAACTCCAGCGCCGAAGCCGGAGAAAAAAGACGAAAGCCCGGATATGCCGTACATCAAATCGACGGCAAGCAGCTTGAGCCCCGGTAGTGTAAGCGATTTTGTTACGACGCCGACCGGAGGATTGCTCGTGGTGTTGGAAAAGCGCGAGACGATCGAGCCGGCGCAATACGAGAAAGCCCGTTCTTTCCTCGAGACCCAGGAATTAACAAACAAGGGCGAAGTCGTGTTTTACGAATGGTTGCGCGAACGGCGTAAGGCCGCCGGCGTGCCGGAGAAAGCGCCGGAGACAGCAGTAAAGCCGACCTGAGGATTTGTAGCGTGCGCTCTCAGCGCAGGTGGAGGGACCACCTCCGTGGCGTCCGTGTATCTTTCCCGAATCCGCTGAGACAGCAGACGCTAAATATTGGCAGCGCATTCGTAAAAAATGGACTCAGTTGAAGAAATTTTCGATGACGCCAACGGCGATCTTGCGATCGGCGAACTCGAGAGCGCGGTCGAAAAATACCGGCGTTGCGTTGAGCTTGACCCGCAATTTTTCGACGGCTGGCATGCGCTCGGGATGGCTTTAATGAAGCTGGGACGATTTCCCGAGGCGATCGCGGCCGGCGAAACAACGGTCAAACTTAAGCCTAACGATCAAATCGCGTGGACGAGTCTTTCACTCTTCTACAATCGCAACGGCCAGATCAAGGAAGCGGAAGCGGCCGGCACAAAGGCGAAAATCCTATCTTGGGGCGGGAAGATTGTGCGAGAATAGCTGGCTCCGAGTAACGGGTATCTATGAAGAGGTTTCCTATCTGGATTGGTAACGTTTTATGCGCAGCGCCTGTCATTGCGTTGGCCTGCACGATTTCAACTCCCGCCGTCGCCCAAACCGCCGAACCGACGGCCCTGCGAACGGACACGATCTACGAGACGAATTACCAAACCGGCGCGGTCGAGCTTTATTCCGCGCGCGGAAAGGATCTCGGAGCGGTTGGCAGGTTAAGTTTCCCAACCGGACTGACCTTCGACAAGGTCGGCAACCTTTATGTCTCGAGCGACGTTCCGGGTGACTATTCGATTCAAAAAATTGCCCCGAACGGCACCGTTACTGTCTTTGCGGACACTGGCTTGAGCGGTCCGCACGCCCTCGCCTTCGATAAGAACAGCAACCTTTACGTCGCCAATGTCGATGCTAATACGGTTCGAAAGTTTACTCCGGCCGGAGTCGGGACGGTTTTCGCAGATGCAACCGACGGATTGAAGGGCCCGATCGATTTGGTTTTCGATGGAGCGGGCAATCTCTACGTTTCAAACGCGTTCGGAGGTCCGACCCATACAGGTTCGGTCTTGAAAGTTTCGCCGACTGGCGTCGTTTCCGTCTTCGCGGATAGCGGGTTTCATCTCGCCTATGGTCTGGCAATGGATCGGGCAGGCTATGTGTACGTGTCGAACTACAACAGCAGTACCATCGAAAAGTTTTCCCCAAACGGCGTCGATCTCGGAGTATTTGCCAGCGCCGGGGTACATTCGCCGCACGGCATGATCTTTGATGCCGCGGGTAATCTTTACGTCGCGAACAACGCTACCCAAACAATTGAAAAATTCTCGCCTACCGGCGTTGACTTGGGCGTTTTTGCCACAACACAGTCAGGACCGCATTTCCTTGCGATGTTCAAGCCCTCCAGTCTCTGACCTTTTGTTGCCAGTTCCCTACCTCCGACCTGCGAAAGCGAAAATCCTATCGTAGGGCCGGAATATTGTGCGAGTATAACTCTACCAAGGCAAGGGCTTACAATGAGAAGGATTAATGGCATTTTCTGCGCTGCACCCGTCATTGCGATGGCGTGCACGATCGCGAGTTCCGTCAGCGCCCAAAGCGTCGGAGCTTCGCTGCCGCGCACAGACACGATCTACGAGACGAATTACCAGACCGGCATCGTCCTGGCGTACTCTTCGCGCGGACGGAATCTCGGCGTAGTCGCTCCAATAAGCTTCGCGACTGGGCTCGCCTTCGACAAGGAGGGCAACCTTTTCGTGTCGAGCGATGATCCGGCTGACTATTCGATTCAGAAAATTGCGCCGGACGGAACCGTAACTGTTTTTGCAAACACTAATTTGAGAGGGCCGCACGCGCTCGCCTTCGATAAGAATGGCAATCTTTATGTCGCCAATATTCTTACTGACACGATCATGAGCTTTACTCCGGAGGGAGTCGGGACTGTTTTCGCAGATGCAAACGACGGATTGGAACACCCGGTCGATTTGGTTTTCGACAAAACTGGCAATCTTTACGTGTCTTGCGCATTCGGGGGCCCAACGCGCACAGGTGCGGTCTTAAAATTTTTGCCAGACGGCGTTGTTTCCGTCTTCGCGGATAGTGGATTTTCTCTCGCGTGGGGCTTGGCGATGGACCGCGACGGCAACATTTATGTGGGGAACTTCACCAGCAGTACGATCGAGAAGTTTTCCCCAACCGGCGAAGACCTCGGAGTGTTCGCCAGTGCTGGGGTACATTCGCCCCACGGCATGATCTTTGACGCCGCAGGTAATCTTTACGTCGCGAATAACTCCACCCGGACAATCGAAAGGTTTTCTTCCACTGGGGTTGATCTGGGCGTTTTTGCCAGAACGCAGGCAGGACCGCATTTCCTGGCAATGTTCAAGCCCCTCGGTCCCTGAAGATTTCGCGAGTTCGCGCCAGCCCCGTCTTCATTCAACAAGCACGCGATTTGCATCGCCTGTCTGGACCTACTTCACCGTAAGGCCAATAATCAGGAGCAAAACAAAACAAACAATTGCGATCGAGTTCAAAGACACGCCAATAGTCGTCCGCCGCTTTCGTGCGTCTTTATCGGAAAGGGCTACAACTCCTAGAGTAAGGCCAACCAAGTTCACCAGGAGCATAGCAAACACCGCTAATCCCAACATCGCCATGTACTGGCTTTGGTTTCGAAGAACACCAGCTACAACCAAAACGATGAACCATAGTGGAACGCCCGCCACTCCGATAACGAACCCAGCGAGGCCAAGCCGCGCCTTCGAACTGCGCAGGATAGGCGGTGATAAAACCGGTGCCCCAGTCTTCGCCCCCAACACTTCTGATAGCGGAACCCAGTTAGCAAGCCCCTCGTGCCAGGCCAGATCAGAACCGGAAACGGTTCCCTGACCTGCCATGGTAACGAGCTGCTCCATCGAAACCGGCCCAGCCTGCTGGCCGTCGCGCGCGATATAAATTTCCACCGCCCTGCGGTATATGAATTCTGGGCGTTGAGGTCAAGCGCGAGGGAGTAGGCTGAACGAAGAGAAATGAGCTACCGCGATAGCCTTCACAAGGTCTAACGAGGCACAAATCAGGCACCGCTGATGAGGCCGAGTGTGCGACGAACTTCAATCTTCTAACTGCGATCTGCGAGATAGCAAGATCGGTCAGCGATCGATTAGGTTTACGGTGTCGAGAGCGCACTTATCGTCACAAAGTATCCATCCGGGTCCCGGAGTGAGAACTCCATGGTTTGCGTGTTTGGGTTCAAGTGGGACTCTTCTTCGAGCCGGCTGACGAGAGCGCGTGCCCGCTTCAGGGCCATCTCGTAGTCATCGACACGAAAGAACAACAACAGCCCGTTGCCGGCCTTTCCGTCATCAGGACTCATCAAGGACGGATGGTCGTGCGCGCTCCATTGGTGAAGGCACAGCAAGACGGTTCCGTCAGTATCCAGAATCTGGCCCCAGTTCTCATGGCCCGGTGGCGTCTCGGGCTGCCCGAAGAGCGACTGATACCATTTGAAGCTCGCGGGAACGTCCCTTACGCCGATGATCGTCCAGATGCGCTTCATGTCTTCGCCTAGGGTTCGTGACAAACCGCTTCGATGTTGTGCCCGTCCGGACCAATGACGAAAGCTGCATAGTAGTTCGCATGGTATTCCGGGCACAGACCAGGCGCACCATTGTCTTTGCCACCCGCCTCCATCGCCGCGCGATAGAATGCATCGACTTGGTCGCGATTCTCGGCCACGAACGCCAAGTGAAGAGGCGCCGGTTTCTCCTCGTTTTGGTAGAGGCACAATGAAACCTTGCCACCTCTGGGGCTAAGCTCGACGCCGTACGTCGGCGCCCCCTCTGAGACCACACCTACACCGAACGGTGCGAGTGCCTTGAGGAAGAATGCTTTGCTAGCTTCATAGTCGCTGACTCCGAATTTGACGTGATCAAACATAAGTTCTCATGAAATGTGCAGGTCTGCGCAAGGTCTAACGCCTGATCTAAATGGCCGCCGGGATCACACGATGACGATAGGACCTACGCCAACACAAGCACAGGCAACGGCGAACGCGAACAAAGCCAGCCGATCTCATCGTGGGAGACAAACAGGTGTCTGCTGTATCAGTAAGAACATGGCAGTCCCAAAGGAAGAGAATGGCGAAGGCAGCAAACGAAATAGCGTCTTTACGTTCTGCAGTCGCGAACAGATAACCGGGTGCATCCGAAAGCCAGCGATGCTCTCCATATGAATCACGGAAACGCTCAAACATGTGCTTGCGCTCACCGGAAGGCCACACTCCCCAATCATCGAACCAAACTAAGATTTCGCGCTCCGGTGGCACGCTCCGGAAGAGCTTATGAAGCAAAGCAATCCGCTGGCCAGTATCCTCGGGAATCTTGAAGTCGAGGCCTTGAGTCTCGGCAAAATCAGGCTGTGGCAAACCACGGTCATCAATCGCGATGTCATGTGACCGACACCACTCCTGGGCTTCAGTTTTCGTGATGGCGCGCATTGGGACCTATGAGAACGAGAAGTTGCCGCGACCAAGAGCGTCAGTTGCAGCATAACAGGCAGGCAAACTCATAGAAAGCTCGGTGGTGTTGATAACTAGCGGCCAGCTCGATCGTATCGTCAAACGGTTGGTGTCGCTCGCGACAAAAGTTCCAAATGTTCATCTGCTTCGTCGAACATGACTCGCGCAAAAGCGGGAGTTTCAATCATGAGTCCCGTGCCATAGTCCGACCAATCGCTCTCTGGGTAATCTGTTGAATATTCACTGAGGTCGATAACGAAAACGATAGTGCCAGTATCACCAGCACAGCGAACGCGGGCGCCGACATGGATCTCATCCCCTGAGTAATACCGCTGGTCTTTCGCGAGAGACTTCGGATGTCGCATCATGAAGGGCGGTAGCCTGGCCAGAGGTGCGATAGCGCAGGAAATCGCTCGTGAAGAACGAGCCATGTTTCATACCAGCGATGCTTCGGCTGAGACGGAATGCAAATCTGCTCGTCTGTGGCGTCACTCACAAGATAGACGCTGCCGTCGCGGACTTCGAGACGTGAATGGGCGCGAAAGGCAATATCCTGTGCCATGTGCCAATAGCTCTCCTCACGACCGTCGTGAACGTTCTCCGGTCGATCAGAACGCGTATTCTGTATCGACATGTCGCGAATCTTCTAACGAAAACGAGATGAGCTGCCACAAGCGAGGAAGTGCATAGCAACACGATCAGTAATCACGCTGCCCGACGCTGGCTCCATTGCTGGGTTAAACGCTTTCGATCAATCATTTGGGTTGTCTGGTTCTTCTGGTTCGCTCCACAATCCGCGCTTGTGCTCGTATGCATAATCCGCCGCCACCGTGAGCTTCTTCGTAAAAGCCTCGTAATCCGGTCTGGAAATTTCGAGCTTTTGGTCGTTCCCAATAATTTGCGTGGCCGGGTGGAAGCAGCCTCGACGGACTAACTCAAGATTGAGAGTCTCACTACCGTCTACGATCCAGACAAACGTAAGTTTGGATTGGGGGTCTTTGACGATGAACGGCATAGTCGATGACACTGCCACCAGAACCGCATTCGGATGCTTCTTTAGCCACTCAGCTGTTACCGTTTCGATGTCCTTGGTCGGTGTTCGGAAGGCGCCCCTGGCCATCAAGCAGAACGTTGTGTGCGAGTCTGCTTCCGACGAGCCGAAGTGCCCCGTCCACTTGACGCTGGACGCCTTGATCGGGTCAACTCCGCCCGCTAGTGACAGCGCAAGCAACGCGACGAGAGCCAAGATACTTAGTTTCACGAACCGTCGAAACGCCTAACGAGGAGTAGACGGAATAATTCCGGATAATCCGGCACGCCCCTACTACTTTCCGACCCAGCGGTAGAAACTTTGATAATGACCAATCCCGCTGCGATAATTGACATACGTCGCCAGCGCTAGAAGCGGGAAGTTTTGGCGATACATGTCGTACTTGAGATAGAACACGCGCGGGAAACCGGTGCCGGTGATTTCAGGTTCGTCCCAGGCGCCATCGATGCGTTGGGTCGAGAGCAGGTAGGACAATCCGCGCTGGATGCTGGGCCGATCGAGATCGCCACAGGCGCAAATTCCCATCAGCGCCCAGGCCGTTTGCGAAGCAGTGCTCGGGCCCTGACCTTTCAGATCGGGGTTCTCGTAGGAGGCACACCTTTCGCCCCAACCGCCATCGTCGTTCTGGCAACTTTCCAGCCAATCGCGCCCGCGCAGGATCCAACTTTGGGTCATGTCTTCGCCGATCGCGCGCAGCCCGCGCAGGACCTGCCACGTCCCATAGATATAGTTCACTCCCCAGCGGCCATACCAGGAACCGTCGTCCTCCTGCGTCTCGCGCAAATAACGGATCGCCCGGCGCACGAGCAGCCGGCCGGGATTAAACCCGATGTAGCCTAACAACTCCAGGGTGCGCGCGGTCAGATCGCTGCAGGTCGGATCAAGGATCGCGTTGTGATCGGCGAAAGGCATGTCTTCCAGCCAATGCCGAGTGACATCCTTGTCGAAAGCAGCCCAGCCGCCATCGCGGCATTGGAAGCTCAACTGCCAGGCGAGCGCGCGCTCGAACACTTCGGACAATTTGGATTGCTCGTTAGGCCGGACCAACCGCAGCGCCATCAGCACCATCGCGGTGTCGTCCGTATCGGGATAAAAAATGTTGTTATACTCAAACGCCCAGCCGCTGGCTTCCGGGTGGGAATTGTTCATCGTCCAATCGCAACGGACGCGAACTTCCTTGTCGACAAGCCATTGGGCGGCGCGTTGCAACGCGGGATGTTGAGCGGGGAAACCGGACTCGGCCAAAGCGATAATGTTGATCGCCGTATCCCAGACCGGTGAGAGACAGGGTTGGATGCGAAAGTCGTCCGGGTCATCCACAAAAAGGCCCGAGAAATCCTGCAATGCTTTTTTGTAAAGCGGATGCTCTTTTGGGTAATCCAAAGCCCGCAGGGCGATGATGGAATTGAGCATCGCCGGGAAAACTGCGGCCAACCCATCGCTCCCCTCCCCGATGCGTTCGACCATCCAGCGTTCCGCTTCCTCGAGAGCACGCTGGCGAAGCGGGCGACTGTGCCACGGCTCAAGAAGTTTCAGAACACGATCGGCCCGCAGGAAAAAATTGCGCCAGGTGAAGATGCGTTGATCCCGCGGCAAAGTGAAGTCGCTGCCTTCCGTCCCCACCGGATAAAGCTCGTGCAGTTGCTTGTCTTCCGGCAGCTCGCGAGTCGGTTTGAAATGGTTGATGATCGCCAGCGGGATGAGCATGGCGCGGCTCCAGGAGGACATGCTGTAAATATTAAAGAAGCACCACTTCGGCAGCAGAATCATCTCTACCGGGATGACGGGCAGATACTTCCAGGGGAACTGGCCTAACAATGCCAGGTACAGCTTGCTGTAGGTGTTCATCCGCGGGATGCCGCCGAGCCGCAGGATGTTGGCGCGAGCTTCCCGCATGTAAGGCGCGTCGGGGCTGGTCCCGGCGAGTTTGAGCGCAAAATACGCTTTCACGCAGGCGTTGATCTCACTCGGCCCGCCGTAGAAAATATTCCAGCCGCCGTCGGGCAGTTGGCGTTTCCGAATATGTTTCACGCAGCGGCGTTGCAGCGTCTCGTCCACTTCGCCAAGCCAATGCATGAACAGCAGGTAATCGGAGCAGAGCGTGCTATCGACCATTAGCTCGCCGACCCAATGGCCATCGAACCTCTGCTGGCGAAGAAGATTTTGCTGCGCCAAGTCGATTGCTTCCGCCAGCTCCTCGTTCGAGGCCAAATATGGCGCGCCTTCCTCGACCCGCGGTAAAGCAATAATCTTCGCTGAGGGATTAGCCATTTTCAGCGGCTCACGAAACCTGCAATGCCTGTTCGGCTTTCTTGCCTGTGAGATGACCGTTGCCCGAGGTCACTCCATTATACGCGGCAATCTCGTTGCCTCGCCCGGTCGGTTTTGGTTTCGCCCCGAAATTGAATCGCACCGTCTTCCAAGTATCGCCTTTCTGCGCGTTCAAACCAAGGCTGGCGGTCGGCTCATAGCCGCAATGGACCATGCAATTCTCGCAGCGGCTGTCTTTCACCACGCCGTTTTCGACGCCGTACTTGTCCCACTCCACCCTATCCAGCAGCTCCTGGTAGCTGGAATAATGGGCGTCCGTCATCAAATAACAGGGGCCTTTCCAGCCGCGAATATTTCGTGTCGGAATCGCCCAGGCTGAGCAAGTGAGATCACGTTTGCCGGCGAGAAACTCGAAATAAATCGGCGTCCCAAAAAGCGTGTAGTCCTTCATCCACTGCTCGATCTGTTTGAACTTCTCGATCGTCATCTGGCGAGTGAGAAAGAAATTTTCCGGCTGCAGGTTGAGCCGTTTGATCATGTCCTTCTTCGCGGCGTCGTATTCATAACCGGGCGAGATGGTATGCCCGTCAACGCCCATATCGCTCAGAAAATCGAACATCTGCTCGATCTCCGACATGTCGGTTTCCTTATAGATCGTGGTGTTGGTCGCGACCTGATAGCCGAGCTGCTTCGCCATCTTCATGGCGAGGATGCATTCCTTGAAAACGCCTTCGCGCTCCACGATCAGGTCGTGCGTTCGCTCCAAACCATCAAGGTGCACGTTCCAATACATCCATTTGCTCGGCCCGATGGTCGGCTTGGTCGCATCCTTCGGACCTTGCCGGATGGCGACCGCGTCCTTCTCTGTGATCAAATTCGCCGCGAGCAACGAGGAGATCTTTCCGTCAATAAATTCAGCTCGCTTCGGGTATTCGCTCGCCATCCATTCGCGCATCTTCTTGCGCATGAACATCGCGTTGGTGCAGATATAAATGATCCGGCCCTGCTCGTGCAAACCCTCCACCAACGCCTCTATCTGGGGGTAGATGAGGGGCTCACCACCACATATGGACACCATCGGTGCGTTGCATTCCGCAGCCGCCGCCAGACAATCCTCCAGGGGGAGAAGATCTTTCAGGGAAGTCGAGTATTCCCGAATCCGGCCGCACCCCGTGCAGGTCAGATTACACGTATGCAGCGGTTCAAGCTGGAGTACCGTGGCGAATTTTTTCGTCCCGCGAATCTTGTGGCCTACAATGTAGGCGGCAATCTTCGACGTGAGGGTGAGAGGAAATCTCATAAGGCGGGATACTAACAAGCATGGTATCCCTGTCAATGGAGGGCACCGGACGGTCAAGGAGACGGTCGCCGGACGTTATTCTACCAAAATCAATCCAAAATGGCAGTTATTTCTCAAGAAAAACGCAATGTGGCGGTGCTAGGCGCCTCGAAAAACCCCGAGCGCTACTCGAATCAAGCTGTGCGCCTGCTGGCCAGTTTTGACTATCGGCCAATCCCGATAAACCCGGCCTTCGAGGAAATTGAAGGTGTGCGGTGCTTCCCGAAACTGGCGGAGATCGGGGAACCCGTGCACACGATCACCATCTATATGAACGCGGCTCGCTCGACCCCGTTGATTGACGAAATCGTGGCGGCCAATCCGCTGCGGATCATTATGAATCCCGGGGCCGAAAACGAAGAATTGGCCGCTGCAGCGAGCGGCGCCGGAATCGAAGTCGTGGAAGGCTGCACCCTCGTGATGTTGCGGACCGGGCTGTTCTGATCCGAGCCTCTATCTCCCCAGCCAGCCGCGCCGAATCAGGCTAACCGCGATCGCGGCGAGAAGCAGCGAAACCAGCTTCGAAACGCCTTTGATCCCCTGTTTGCCGAGCCATTTGGTGATTCGATCAGCCGAACAAAACACCACGGCGACAATCACTAGGTTCACGACCAGGGACAGCAGCGTAAAAGCCGCGCCCACCGAGTCCGCCAACACCAGCAGTGCCGTTAAGAGGGCCGGTCCGGCAATCAATGGCATCCCGAGCGGGACGATTCCAAAATCATCAACCGGCCGTCCTTTGTCGTGGCCAATCTCAAGCAAATCGCGCACGGCAAAGGTCAAGAGAAGCAATCCGCCCGCGACTTGAAAATCGGCCACCGTAATCCCAAGCGCCTTGAAAATTAATTTTCCAAGAAAGACGAACCCGACCGAGATAACGAGGGCCGTTCCAATCCCGAGCAGGGCTTGTTGCTGGCGACGTTGCCGATCAACATTTGCGCCCAAACCGATGAAGATTGCTACCATTCCAATCGCATCGATCGCCACAAAGAGCGGGATGAAGGCGACCAAAAATGTCGTAAAAAAGTCTTTCATGGCGAAGCCGTTGGCCGACAGGTTAACCAAATCTCGCAGAATGAAGAATTGGATTTTTCACGATCGATTTTCCTTTTTCCTCAACCCTGCTAAATCCTCTTAGTTCTGTCTTCAATCGCAATTCCTATGAAACATTTCCTACTCGTTAGTCTCTCCGTGGCCATGGCCGTTTCGCTTCGAGCCGATGATGTCAAAAGCCTTTCCGATTTTCAGGCCGCCGCGGACAAGGCGAATGAGATCCTGGTCATCCCCGAATGGCCAAAGACGCCGGTCGAGGTGCAGGACAACGTCAACACCGCGATCGCCAACGCCAACAAAGCGCTCGATACGATCGGCAAGCAGGACCTGGGCAAAGTAACTTTCGCGAGCACGGTCCGGGCGATTGATGATATTCAGAATGACGCACAGACCGCTGTTTCGAAAACTATCGTCATTCAGCAGACCAACCAGGATGCCGCCATGCGCGACGCGGCCGAGAAGGCGGTCAAAGTTTTTCAGGACTGGGCCGTAGGGGTTGATTATCGCGAAGATGTCTACAAAGCCGTCAAAGCGTTTGCCGACACGAAGCCGAAACTGGAAGGCGAAGACGCGCTCCTCCTCGAGCATACGCTGCGCGATTATCGACGCGCCGGGCTCGCGCTTCCGCCCGACAAACGTGCGGAAGTCGAGAAACTGCGCAAAGAACTCGCGCAACTCGAGACGGATTTTCAGTCAAACATTGTCGCCGTAAAAGCGCCCATCGTTTTCCGCAAAGCCGAGCTGGAAGGCGTGCCCGATACGATTCTGGAATCACCGGGAGTCAAGACGGGCGACGACTCTTACACCATCCTCGCCAACGTCACTTTTCATTACAACACGGTTGAGGAAACCGCGAAAAATGAAGAGACGCGGAAGCATCTTTTCAAAGTTCGTTTCAATCTTGCGCGAGAGAAAAATGTTCCGCTCCTGAACAACATCCTCGCTCATCGCAACCAGATCGCGCTCAAGCTCGGCTACAAATCGTGGGATGATTTTCAGACGGAAATCAAGATGGCGAAGAACGGGGCCACGGCGAAAAAGTTCGTCAACGATCTGGTCGTCGGGATTCAACCGAAGTTCGACGCGGAAGTCGCGGAATTGCGCAAGCTGAAGGTCGAGGAAACGAAGAATCCTGATGCCCAGATCAACAAGTGGGACTGGCGTTATTTCCAAAACCAACTCAAGAAAGAGAAATACACGGTCGATACCGACGCGCTGCGCGTTTATTTCCCGTTTCAGCGCACGCTCGAAGGAATGTTCGACATTTATCAGAGCATTTTCGGGCTGAAATTTACAAAGATCATCGCACCGGAAAAATGGATCGACGATCTTCAGCTCTTCATGGTGGCGGACGCCGCCAGCGGGCAACCGCTTGGGATGTTTTATCTCGATATGTTTCCGCGCGAAGGGAAGTTCAATCACTTCGCTGAGTTCGGAATTGTTCCGGGGAAACTGCTGCCTAACGGAAAGTATCAGCGCCCAACCGTCGCGCTTATCTGCAACTTCCCGCCGCCCACCAAGGACAAGCCTTCACTCCTCAATCATCAGGATGTGGAGACACTTTTTCACGAATTCGGCCACGCGCTCCACGCCATCGTGACAACGGCCAAGTATGTTCGTTTCTCCGGGACCAGTGTCCCGGCAGACTTCGTCGAAGCGCCTTCCCAAATGCTGCAAAACTGGGTTTGGGATAAGAAGGTCCTCGACACGTTCGCGGCCGATTATCGTGATCCGTCCAAGAAAATTCCCGCGGAGCTGATCGAGAAGATGAAGGAAGCGAAGCTCGCTACGGTCGGCGTTTTCTATCGTCGCCAGTTTACCTTTGGCGACATCGATCTCACCTTGCATGACGTTCATCCTGTCGATCAACCGTACGATTGCGTCGCGATGTCGAACCCGCTTTTCGCGAAGGATTTTTTCGCCGTCGATCCTGACACGGCGTTCGTCGCATACTGGGGACACCTCGTCGGTTATGACGCCGGTTACTATGGCTACGCCTGGGCCGACTCGATCGCTGCCGACATGGCGACTGTCTTCGAGAAAGCGCCTAACCGATTCCTCGATAAGAATGCCGGAATGAAACTGCGCCAGGAAATCTACGCGCCGGGCGGCTCCCGCGATATCGATGTTTCGATTCGCAAGTTCCTCGGACGCGAGCGTTCGATTCAGCCTTATCTGAAAACATTGGGCATCGAGACGCCGGCAAAGCCGGGCAGCGGGCCTTCCAAGGAAAGTAATCCAGGCGGCGCAGGTAAGCCCCCGACCAAACCGTAGGGCTTCGCCCCTCGTTCCCAAACTCAGTTTGGGAACGAGGCAGGCGGTGAAAGCTCGGAACGCAAGCCAGATCTCACCTATTTCTTAACTTCGAAACGTCGGCTGGCCGACCACGCACCGGGAGCGCCCGACGCCTCATTGGCCCTGGCCCGAAACCACATCGTCGCAGTAGGCAAAGTGCTGCTCGAAAATTGTGAGATCGTAACGGTTTGATCAACGACGGGGCTTGAGAAGCTATCCTGATCATCGATCTGAATCGTGTAGCTAGCTGCGCCGGTCACCTCGGTCTAGTCGAAGATAATGTTGCTGCCCGGAGCGAAACGCGCCTCAGCAGCCGGTGTGAGTAGGCTCGGCGCTGGCAAGGTGCCACCCGAGGCCGGATTCACTGTCAGAGTGGCGCTGCGGCTAACCGAGTTGTAGGTCGCGGTGATCGTCGCTGCTGTCGTTGTACTCACGGTCTTACTTGTCACCGTAGCCTTTGCGCTGGTTGCGCCGGCGGGAATGGTCACGTTTGCCGGAACAATGGCCGCCGCGGTATTGCTACTCGAAAGAGCGACGACGGCGCCACCGGAAGGTGCCGGCGCGGTCAGAGTGACAGTTGCCTGCGAGGTAGCGCCTCCGGTTACCGACGTCGGACTAAGGGTGATCGAGGAGAGCGAAGCTGCTCCTCCGCCTTTGGTTACGGTGAGGTTAGCTGATTTCGACGAGCTGCCCACCAGAGCACTGATCGTTACAACTACATCCTTAGTCACTGTCGATGTAGTCACGATGAAATTGGCTGACGTTTGACCGGCAGGAATACTGACAATCGGAGGAGGCGTCGCCACCAGATCACTGGTTGATAACGTTGCAGTAACACCACCAGCGGGAGCTGGACTGTTCAGTAACACTGTTCCCGTGGAATTCGTTCCACTAGCGACACTGGTCGGATTGAGAGTTACTCCTTGCAAAAGCGGCGGAGCGTTGGGATCCGGTGTGACTGTAACAAAGATGGATTTGGTTATGCCACCCGCGCTGGCAAAAACGTTGCCACCCGTTGGAATAACTGCGACCGGACTTGTATTTACCGTGAAACTGATCGTGCTATTGTCCGCCGCGATCGTGACGCTTGGCGGCACCTGAATGACTGACGGATTGTCGGTGCTTAAGGTGACCACACCTCCGCCGACCGGCGCAGGCATGACAAGCCCGACAGAAGCACGCGCTGGCTTTCCACCGATGACGTCCTGGCCGGCGGGTCCAATCGCAAGCAGCGTGGCGGGACCAGCTGCGGGATCACCTTTGAGGATGCGCGCTTGCGAACCACCGAATGTTCCGTAATGCGCTTGAACAAGGACGTAGCGCGAAATCGCGGTTTGCGGAGCCGGGATAGTCGTAAAGGCCGCGCTCAGGCTTCCGGCCGGGACGGTCACGTTTGGCGGAACGATCACTTGTCCCTCCATGCTGGCGCTAAGAGTCACAAGGGCGCCCCCAGCAGGTGCCGCTGAAGTTAAAACCACTGTTCCTGTCACCGTCCCACCTGCCGGGACGGAGTTCTGACTAAATGACAGCGAAGAAAGACTTGCAGCAGGACTTGGGCTTCCCGCAGAAGTTACAACGAGCGAACACTGCGGAGCACGATAACCGTCAACATCGGTTCCAGTTTCGATTGTTACACGACTAGAAACAGAGGTTGCTTTCGTCACCACCGAGAAGTCAGCGCCAGTCGCGCCCTCCGGAATGAAGACAGTCGATGGTGGCACCGCCAAGCTGGTATCGCTACTAATTAACCGGACAGTGATGCCTCCGGGAGGCGCCGCACTAAGCAAGGCCACGTTCCCGGTTACCGGAGTTCCACCGACAACGCTTTCCCGACTTAGACTAGTTCCATAGAGGATGGGCAAAACCCCGAGAGAGTTTTGCTCCCGTCCGGAGCCGAAGCCGGCAAAAATGTCGCCGATAATACCAATTGAGAGTCCAAAGTTAGGCACAGGACCAGTTGTCACTGGGCTAATCGTTGCGTCCGTTTTTCCTGCGGGAATAGTTACGGTCTTGAACGGCATGTTGGCCTGAGGCAAATCCGTTGCAACGGTCACGACTACACCGCCGGCCGGCGCGGGATTGTCGAGCATGACTCGAGCCTGAACTGAATTACCGCCATAACCGTTGATAGGTTCGGACAAGATTGCGAATAAATTAACGTTTGGCGGGGTTGGCCCAGCGGTGACAGTGATTTGTCGTGAGGCCGAGAAAGGCCCGACACCGTTGCCGTGCAGCGCTCTCACCCGCCAATAGTAGCTTCCCGGGGCAAGCAGCTCCGGCGTGATCATATAATCGGAACGCGAGCATCCGGGCAGGATGAGAACCATGGTATTATCCGCAAAAGTTGGACTCGTATTTACATCCAGTTCGTAGCCCGGAATCTGCGGGTTCGTTGTGTCTGACCAATCGAAAAAGAAAGGCAAACTGACGGTCGCCGCCGAAGCTGGAGCAACTAATGAGACTGCAGGTGGGACAGGAGCCGCGTCTGTGACGTGCACAACCACGGTCGCAGAGGGGAGACTTCTGACGCCGTCAACAGAAACGGCTCGCACACGATAGTACACGTTCGGTAAAGCATTACCCCAGCCACCGCCAAATTGAGTACCGAAGTTGATGGGTGATTGAGCTAACGTGAGTGGCTCTGAGAATGTCGGCTCGTCGTCTGCCTCCAGAATATAGAATTGGGCGCCTGTAACAGCCGACCATTGGATCTTGAAAGTCTCCAGCACGTGAAACTGAGAGTTGTTCGCGGGCGAAGTGATTGTTGGGGTGGCTGGAGCGGCTCCCAATCCAGTCACGACAAAATTTCGCACCTCCGACCACGGCGAATCCACGCCACCGTTTCCTGTTAGCTGCGTCGCCTTTACTCGCCAGAAGTATGTTCCATTCGCCAGGCCACTGACCTTATCCGCGGTGGGAGTCGGCACGTTAGGGTCCGTATCGATATTCTTGAAGCCCGATGCGATCACTTTGGTAAATGAGCTCGTTGTCGACACCTGCCATGTGTAGCTTCCGATATCTCCGCCGGGCGCCGTCACTGGATTCCAGTCCAAAGTAATTGGTTGTGGCAAGGCAGCACCGCTGGCAGGCGCCACTAGCCCTGGAGCTGGAGGTGCTGCAATGATCGGTTGCGCAAATCCGCCTACAAGAAGCGCAGATGCAGCCAAAGTTAAATAAAGTCTGAAAGCTCTCATGGGCCGCCGACTATAGAAGGCGACCCCGCGTTCGCGAACTGCGAATGTTAATGCGTTTGTAACCCAGAAGTTACGTTAAGTTCGCGCAAAC
>Ga0207691_10002322_pt1 | contig 18625 bp, 20 predicted proteins | sample KBSM13metaG_FD_184327 | JGI IMG/M metagenome (GOLD analysis project Ga0207691, IMG submission 184327) | Miscanthus rhizosphere microbial communities from Kellogg Biological Station, Michigan, USA - KBS M1-3 metaG (SPAdes) (version 2) | ecosystem: Host-associated > Plants > Roots > Rhizosphere >... | reverse complement strand
CGCCGGCCCGAGAACGGGGCCTCGCTCGGCCTCTCCTGGTCGCCCATCTCCAATTTCACCTTCGCGCCGCGCCTCCTCTACGTCGGGGAGCGGGCCGACGCGGATCCCCTCACGGGCGACCCCGTCGAGGATCCGTCCTATCTGCGGCTGGACTTCGTCCTCCGCTGGCAGGCCACGTCCATCCTCGCGCCGTACCTCCGGATGAACAACGCCACCAACCACGCCTACCAGGAGGCGGCGGGTTATCCCGCGGCGGGGCGGCTCGTGGCGGGCGGCCTGGACGTAAAGTTCTGAAGCGGAGCTACCTCGTCATGGCGGCGCCGGGGCCTCGAACACGAGGCCGGGCAAGCCGCTCGGAAGCGACGCGGGCACCAGCCGGAGGAGGTTCTCCGGCGTCGCACGCGGGTCGAGCAGTCCCTCCCGCACGAATGCGACGAGGTCATTGAGCTCCTGCTGCTTCACATGCATCGGCGTCAGAAGCGGGCTCAGGCGCTCGATCACGGGCTCGGTCGGGCCCTTGCGCACGGTCAGGTCGGCCGCGACCCCCGCGCGCACCGCATCGTAGCCGCGCGCCGAGTCCGCGGGATTGACGTAGTGGCGGATCGCGTCTTCGAGGCGCGTGAACGCGCCGTTGTGGAAGAACGCCGGCTGCAACGCGATGTTGCGTAGCGGCGTCGTCCGGAACTTGTAGCGATCGGCCGGGTCGCCTGTGATCTCCTCGAGGCCGAAGTCCTCGTCCTCGCCCGGACCGGCGAACCGGACGTTCCCGAGTCCCGGCCCGTAGGCGGGCGCGATCTGCGGGATCGCCACGACGTGCATTTGAAAGTCGCTGAACATCTCGTTCGCCCCGTCCGCCACGGCATGGCACCGGACGCAGCCGGCCCTGCCGAAGAAGAGCAGAGCGCCGCGCTTCTGGGAGTCGGTCATCGCGGCGTGATCGCCCCGCATGAAGCGGTCGAGCGGCGCATCGGCAAAAGTCAGCGTGATCTCGAACTCGGCGATCGCCTGGCCCAGCATCGCGAACGTGATGCGGTCGCCCTGCGCCACTCTGGGATAGACCATCCCGAAAGCTTCCCGATAGCCCGGAGCCGCGTTGACGAGATCGAGCACGGCTGCGCGGATGGGCTCGTGGGTGTTGCCGCTCGCGTCCGCGGCCGGCACGGGATGACCGAACCCGTCGTCGAATGGCCCTCCCATCCCCTGGAATCCGACCATCTCGACGAGCTGGGTGGACGGAAGATGCGCCTGCGCGGCCAGCAGGTGCGTCACGCCCGGATCGTGCGGCGCGAAACGCGTCGCCCCTTCCGGCGGCGGGAAGGCGAACCCCTGCGAGTTGTCGAATGGATCGCCGGACGTGCTCCGGAATCGGCCGTTCCACATGAGGTTCGGGTAGAAGGCACTGTTGAGTACCATCGGCGAGCGCCTCTGGTTGCGCGGCCCGCGACGCCCCGGTCCGACGATCCCGTTGTTCTGCACACCGATCGCGATCGACTGGCTGTCGCTGAAGCCGTGCGCCGGCGAGTGACAGCCGGCGCACGCGTTGTCGGTCCGCAGGGCGAGAATCGGATCGAAGAAGAGCTGGTTGCCGATGGCGGCGAGCTTCGGATCCACGGGCCGGCCGAGCCGATGCTCGAGCGTCGATTCGACTCGGCCGGTGAATCCGGCGCGCCTGAGCACGCGCCAGAGTCGAACGTCGAGCGAGACGGGTTGGGGTGACCGTTCGGCGCCGGCCGTCCCCGCGAGCGAGCCCAGTACGACGGCCGCGAGGAACGCGATCGCGGCCATGGCTTTGTCGCGAGGGGCGCCGATTTTCCGCGTCATTTCGGTGACGGTTTCCGCAAACCGGGGGTGGACTTCGGCGGGAGTATACCCGCCGGACTCCGGCGTCGGTGTCTCGTCCGGCTCTTCCCTTCGCACCGTTGGCTTTGGCCGCCCCGGGACGCCGGGCTCGTTCGGGTCCCCTTGCCGCGGATCGGTCGCGCTGCGCTATATAGTGCGCTTTCAGAACACTCCGCTGCGACGCGCACGACATGCTCACCGTGCGACGCGGCGTGGGTGACCCGCCCTGGAATTGATCGGAGGGTACGATGCTCTTTTCCCGCATTCGGCCGCTCTCGACCTTCGATTCGGTTCGTCTGTCCAGGCTCGGCGCGTGTGTTCTGGCGTTCGCGGCGATGTCGGCCCCGGGGCTGGCCGAAGTGGTCACGCTTCCGGCGGCCGCATCCATCGTGGGCGCCGCTCCGTTCTTCTCGGATGTCCGGGCCTTCAATACCTCGTACGCCAATCCCCTCGCGGTGACGGCGCGGTATCGGTGTTTCATCAACTGCACGGCCGCCGGGGTGCCCGAGATCCAGTTCACGCTGGCGCCGCGGGAGTCGAGGGCCTTCGACGACATGGTGAACCTCACCTTCGAAGCTCCGGACACCGCCGGCGGCGTGGAGTTCGATTTTTCGGGCTCTTCCGGGCAGCTCGTCGTGACGAGCCGTCTCTACTCGACCGACCCCGAGCCGACCGTGGGCATGTTCATCCCGGGTCTTCCGGACTCGGATGCCCATCCGACGACGGTGCTGACGTCGATTCGCAACCTGGGCTCCGGCCCGGGCTTCCGGACGAACGTGGGCGTGTACAACCGCGGGGACTCGACGGCTTCGGTGACCTTCAGGATCTTCGACGGGGGCGTGCAGGTGGGCAACGCCGTTCCGGTCAACGTGGCGGGGCACTCGGGCGCGCAGGTAAACCGGATCTTCAACATTGCGGGCGCGGCCACGCATGCGACGAGCAACGCGATCATCGTGGTCAATTCCAACGTGCAGGTTTTCTCCTACGCCGCCGTGATCGACAACAACACGACCGATCCCATCTTCGTCGTCGGCGCCGAGGACCAGCCGCCGCAGGCGTTCACGCCCGCCGTGACGAACACTCCGGGCGAAGGGAATCCCACGCCGACGCGCACGCCGACTCCGCCGCCCTCCGGAACGGTGAGGGTCGTAATCGTGGGCGCCGGCGCACCCAGGTTTTCCGACACAGTCGAACAGGGCAGAACTTCGCATATTCAGGTCGGGACGACCGTTCGCTGGGAGTGGGATGACGACGGCTTCGATCACTCCACGACCTCGGGACCCTGTCCCCCGTGCACGGGAGACGGCCTCTGGGACTCGGGAGTGATGAACTCTGGGCAGTTCGAATACACGTTTCACACGGCCGGTTCGTTCCCGTACTTCTGCATTCCGCACATCGATATGAATATGGTCGGAGAGGTGGTCGTCAGCCCCTGACGGGGACGGCCGGGAGCGGCGTAGAATCCGCCCGCGCATGCCGAGGATCACGAGGGTCTATACCCGCTCGGGCGACGACGGCACGACCGGCCTCGGCGGCGGGCAGCGCGTCCCGAAAGATTCGCTGCGCATCGCGGCCTACGGCACGGTCGACGAGCTGAACAGCCACATCGGCGTCGCCGCCGCGGCGGGAGTCGGAGAGACGAGCGGCGCGGCGCTCGCGGCGATCCAGAACGAGCTCTTCCACCTCGGATCCGACCTCTGCATCCTCGAGGACGACAAGGCGAAGCGGCCGGTTCCCGGAATCGAATCGCGGCACGTGGACGCGCTCGAGGCCCTGATGGACCGGCTCTCGGAAGAGCTGCCGCCGCTCGAGAACTTCGTCCTGCCGGGAGGCTGCCCGTCGGCCGCGGCGCTGCACGTGGCGCGCACCGTCTGCCGGCGCGCCGAGCGGCTGGTCATCGCCCTGTCGCGCAAGGAAGCCGTAGGGCCCTTCACGATCCGTTACCTCAACCGACTCTCCGACGCTCTCTTCGTCATGGCCCGCCACGAAAACCGGCGGCGCGGCGTCCCGGACGTCCTCTGGAACAGCCGGGCGTAGAAGCGCGGAAGCGGCCGCGACCGAAGGCCCTCGTGGCCTGGAGCTCGGGCAAGGACAGCGCATTCGCGCTTCACGAGGCGCGCGCCTCCGGAGATCTCGAGGTGGTCGGCCTGCTGACGACCCTGACGGAGGACTACGGCCGCGTGTCGATGCACGGAGTGCGCGAGGCCATTCTCGATCGCCAGGCCGAAGCCCTCGGCCTGCCATGCCGCAAGGTCCGTATCCCGGCGGGCTGCGTCAACGCGGACTACGAGCGCGCGATGGAAGCGGCCATGTCCGAGGCCCGAGACGACGGCATCGAGCGGGTCGTCTTCGGCGATCTCTTTCTCGAGGACGTGCGCGCGTACCGGGAGCGCATGCTGGCAGGCTCGGGCATCGAGCCGGTCTTCCCGCTCTGGGGCCGGCCGACGCCAGCGCTCGCGGCGGAGATGGTCGCAGCCGGTCTCCGGGCGAGAATCGTGTGCCTGGATCCGCGCCGCCTCCCGGCCTCGTTCGCGGGCCGGGAGTTCGACGCGGCGCTCCTCGCGGAGCTTCCCGCAGACGTCGACCCGTGCGGGGAAAACGGCGAGTTCCACACCTGCGTGACCGGCGGGCCGATGTTCCGGCAATCTCTGGGCGTCGTGCCCGGCGAGACGGTCGAGCGCGATGGTTTTGTCTTCGCGGATCTGCAACTGTCGGCATGAGCGCTCCGCGAATCGTCTCGCTCCTGCCTTCGGCGACGGAGATCGTCGCCGCCCTCGGCTTCGCCGACGCCCTGGTCGGACGCTCGCACGAGTGCGACTACCCGGAGGAAGTCGCGGAGCTGCCGGTGTGCACGGAGCCCAAGCTGGACCCTCGCGGAAGCTCCGAGGAAATCCACCGCTCGGTCAGCGCCTTGCTCGCGCAGACGCTTTCCGTCTACCGCGTCGACGCGGAGAGGCTGCGTGAGCTCGAGCCCACCCATCTGGTCACGCAGGTCCAGTGCGAAGTCTGCGCCGTCTCGCTCGAGGAGGTCGAGGAGGCTCTTGGAGCCTGGACCGATCCGACCGAGCGCCCGCGGCTGACCGCACTGAATCCCGCGAGCCTCGGCGACGTCTTCGACGACATCGGGCGCGTCGCAGAGGCGCTCGGGGCGCGCGATCGAGGCGTGCGGCTGATCGCGCGGCTGCGCGAGCGGATGGAGCGGATCGCGGCCGCGGCCGCGAACCTCCCACGGCCTCGCGTCGCGACGATCGAGTGGCTGTCACCGCTCATGACCGCCGGCAACTGGATGCCCGAGCTCGTGGAGATGGCGGGAGGCGAAAACGTCTTCGGAAGGGCGGGCCGCCACTCGGCCTGGCTCTCCTGGGAGGAGCTGCGGGCCGCCGACCCGGACGTGCTCGTCGTTTTCCCGTGCGGTTTTTCGCTCGACCGCGTCGAGCGCGAGATCGGCCTGCTGACGTCGCTTCCCGGCTGGACCGGGCTCTCCGCCGTTGCGGCAAGCCGCGTCTACCTGGCGGAGGCCAACCAGTACTTCAACCGCCCCGGGCCGCGTCTGGCCGAAACGCTCGAGATCCTGGCCGAGATCCTCCATCCCGAAGCCTTCGCGTTCGGCCACGAGGGCTCGGCGTGGAAGCGGGCTCCGAGAATGAACCGATCCTGAAACGAGGATCAGGGCCGGCCGTCGAAGCTAGAATCCCGCTCGTGCGCCGGTTCTGGGGATTTCTGCTTCTCGCCGCGCTCGCGATCCCCGCGAGCCTCGCCCTTCCCTCGGCGCGCGTGGCCGAGGGCGCGAGCTGCGCGATGGCCTGCGATCACGGCGACGCCGAGGTCTGCTGCTGCAAGGCGGCGGGAGCGGCTTCGTTTCGCCGCTGCTCCCCGGCCGACGGATCGTTCCTTCCGGTCTCCGCGCCGCGAGTCGTGCTGGCGGCGGTCTCCGTTCTGCCGGCGCCGGCGCTCGCGGGCTGGCGGACTCTCCCTCAGACGATTTTGCTTCCCGGCCTCGTCCCGGATCGTCCCGATCCGGTGCCCAGGCTCCTTTCCTGACCGCTGAGTCGCGGAATAGCGGTTCCCGGTCCTCCGGCCTCTGAGCCGGAGCAGAAAGGAGCATCTTCGTGAAACGTGTTTCGTTCGGCCGCCGCGTGGCGGCTTCGTCCGTCGCAGCGCTCGTCCTCGTTCTTCTGGCGCTCGCGCCCGGGCCACTCTCGGCCTGCTCGATGTGTCGCTGCAGCGATCCTGTCTTCTCGGCCCTGGGGGAAGGGCTCTATACCTACGGCGGTTTCCAGATCGCCGTCGACTGGAACCGGCTCGACCAGACCCAGGGAACGGAGATCCCGGAGGGCCACGAGGGCGAAGAGCACCTCCGCGGAAGCAAGCACGGAGGCGATTTCGAGGAACAGGTCCGCAACACCATTACGACGACGATCTCGTATGGCTGGCACGAGCGCCTCACTCTCGTCGCGCAGGTTCCCTATACGTTCAACGAGCTCACCGAAGCCGAGGAGATCCAGAAGGCGGACGGCCTCGCGGATCCGCTCTTCTTCGTCTACGGCCGCGTCTGGGCGTCCAAGTTCGAACAGGGCCTGGGACGCCGGGCATGGCTCTGGGCGGTCTTCTCGGTCAAGACGCCCTGGGGTCAGAACGACGTCACGGTGGACGGGGAACGGCTCGACGAGCACGTGCAGCCGGGCACGGGAGCCACGAATCTCGCGGGCGGGCTCTCGGGCCTCTATCTCATCGACGAGAACTCTTCCCTCTACGCCTCGACGATGTACACCGGCACGGGGCGCAACGAGTTCGGCTACAAGTACGGCGACAACGTCCAGGCCAACGTCTACTACGACCGCAAGCTGACGAACTGGCTCGACGCCGTGCTCGAGGTCAACTATCTCTACGCGAAGCGCGACCAGGTCGACGCCCTTGGCCTCGTCGAGCCCAACACCGGCGGGAACAGCCTGTACCTCACGCCGCGCGTGGCCGTAAACGTCGTGCGCGGTCTCGTCGCGCGCGCGGCGGCGCAGTTTCCCGTCTGGGAGGATTTGAACGGCATCCAGGACATCAAGCCGGCCTACACGGCGGGCCTGACCTACGTCTTCTGATTCGGTGGGCGGAAAACCAGGCCCTGCCCGCATAATCCGGGCCATGCGCTTCAGAAGCCTCGCGGGTCTCGCGGCCCTTCTCGCCGCGTCTGCTCTCGCGCAGACGCCCGAGGTTCACCCGGTCAAGATCCGCATCGTCGAGATCGATGCGCGCGCCGAGGTCAGGACGAAGCCCCGGCGGGTCGTCCGAGAAGACGGTCACAAGGTTCTGGAGTTCGAAGTCGAGTTGCTCGCCTACTTTCTTGCCCCGGAGCAGCCGGTCGGGCCCGATCGGACGGTTCCTGTGGAAATGAAAAAGCGGGTCCGCGTCGTGCACGACCTGTCGTGCGGAGGAGGGGATCCCGCGCTCGCCGTCGGCGACAAGGTGGAGCTCCGGGGCGAATACGTCATGGCGCCCCAGGGACAGCCCGATGTGATCCGGTTGACCCATGCGACGGGCGGCGAGGGGTGCGACGACAAGGCGCATCCCGCCGGTTATCTGCGCAAGGTGGTGCCCGCGACGCCCACGCCCGCCGTCACGCCTCCCCGTCCGGCCGGCATCGTGCCGGATCAGCCCTACGTGGGAACGCCGGCGGCCCCGCAGAAGGCGTACGCCGAGATCCTGCGGCTGAAGCAGGAGGGCGCCTCGGATGAAAAACTCCTCGCGACGATCCGCGCGGAGAAGAAGGCTTACTCGCTGAGCCTCGACGACATGCAGAAGCTGCGAGCCGCCGGAGTGTCCTCGGCCGTCATCGAGGCGATGCTCCAGTCGGGCCGCGGTCCGATCACGCCCGGCGCGAAACCGGCGCCGGCGCCTACGGCGACTCCGAGCTCCTGATCAGGCCGCGTGCGTGCGCGCGGCGCCGGAGCCGTGCTGGGCGGCGCGGCGGCGCTTCCACCACGTGCTCAGCAACCAGACGGTCGGGATGACCGCAAGCGCGTAGGCCAGAAGCTGGCCGATCTTGCCGTCCGGTCCGAGGATCTCGGTCGCGTCATGGATGGCCTGGGAAGCGGGGAAGAGGCGGGCTTCCGAGAGTTCGTGGATCCCGTAGAGCACGAGCTGGATCAGGAAAATGCCGAGGAAGACGGCGGAAACGTTCAAGAGCGTCTTCAAATCCACGCCCTTGCCGAGCTTCGTCCAGAGAATGCCGATCGCCGCCGCGGAGACGAGCCCCAGGAGCAGGCCGACGAGCACGGCCGAGGATTTCAGCTGGAAGAGGGCGGTCGAGATGAGCAGCGCCGTCTCCATGCCCTCGCGCGTGATCATCAAGAGCGTGAACGCGAAGACTCCCCAGAAGGCCTCAGCCGCGCTGCCGGCGCTCGCGCGCGCCTCGAGACGGCCCTCGATGTCCGACTTCAGCCGGCCCGAGACTCGCTTCATGTAGACGAGAAGGCTTCCCACGAGGGCCGCCGCGGTCAGGGCCAGGATGCCCTCCCAGAGCGGCTGGTTGACGGCCTTCGAGAAGAGCCAGCCCGCGGCCGCGCAGGTCAGGACGGAGAATCCGATCCCCGCGTAGACGGCCCGCGAGAGGCCCTTCCGGCCGGTGCGGGCGAGGTAGGAGAGAGTCAGGGCGACGATGAGGAACGCCTCGATCCCTTCCCGGAGCGCGATCGTGAATCCCTGCCACATCGAGGGCCCCCTTGAGATTGCCTGCCTGGCCCGGCTTGACAGGGCCGGGGAACCGGCAGAGTATCGCAATTGAGACCGAGTCGCAATCACATGGAAAAACGCGAACACACGATCTTCCGCAAGTACCTGGAACGGCGGGGCCTAAAGCTGACCCACGAGAGGCAGGCCCTTTTCGACGAGCTGTTCAGCCGGCATGAGCACGTGGAGGCGGACGAGCTGCTCATGCGTCTGCGCGCGAACCACAAGAAGATCTCGCGGGCGACGATCTACCGGACGCTCGAGCTCATGGTCGACGCGGGGATCGTGGGCCGGCTGCGGATTGGAGAAGCCGGCTACCGCTACGAACGCCTCCGCGCGGGAGACCACCATGACCACCTCATCTGCGACCAGTGCGGCCGCGTGATCGAGTTTCGCGAGCCCCGCATCGAGCAGCTCCAGGACGACGTGGCCGAGCGCTACGGCTTCGTCCTCGTCTCCCACACGCACCAGATGCGCGGGATCTGCCGGTCCTGCCGGCCGCGGCGTCAGAAGGGGAGCCCGACCGCCTCCGAGACCGATGCGGGCGCCGACACCGACGCCGACGAGGACCGCCTCGGGGACAGCCTGCCGTTTACTCCCAGACCACGCGGATGAATCGGCGTCCGAGGCGGAGCACGACGGCCCCGCCCGGCGCGCCGGCCAATTTTTCATCGGGATCGCGGACCTCGCGCGGCTCCGCGGCTCCGTCGGCGTAGATCTTCAGCGCGCCCTCGGCGATCTTTCGGCGCGCCTCGCGCATCGAGGCCGCGAGCCCGACGTCGACCAGCGTTTTCGCGGCGGCGCCGCCCCCGGAGGCGGAGGCGGACAGCCGTTTCGACTCGACGTCGTCCGGAACTTCACCTCGGGAAAAAGCGCGGCGGAAGTCCTCCGCGGCACGCGTGGCGGCGTCCGCTCCGTGGAAGTCGGCGACGATCTTTCCGGCCAGCTCGGCCTTGGCGTCGCGGGGATTCTCGCCGCCCTCGATCCGGCGGCGCCGCGCGGCGATCTCTTCGACGGGCACGTCGGTCAGAAGCTCGTACCAGCTCCAGAGAAGCGCGTCCGGGATGGACATGACCTTGCCGTACATGTCGCCCGGAGGATCCAGCACCCCGATCGCGTTGCCGAGCGACTTCGACATCTTTTCGACGCCGTCGATGCCGACCAGCAGGGGCAGCGTCATGACGACCTGCGGCTCGAGACCCTCCGCCCGCATGAGGTCCCGGCCCACGAGGAGGTTGAAAAGCTGGTCGGTCCCGCCGAGCTCGACGTCCGCGCGGAGGGCCACCGAGTCGTAGCCCTGGGCCAGCGGATAGAGCAGCTCGTGCAGGGCGATCGGCTGCCGCGCATTCCAGCGCTTCTGGAAATCGTCGCGCTCCAGGATGCGCGCGACGGTGACTCTGGCCGCGAGCCGCACGAGACCCGCCGCGCCGAGAGCGTTGAGCCACTTGCTGTTGAACTCGATGATCGTCTTGTCGGCGTCGAGGATCTTGAAGGCCTGCTTCGTGTACGTCCGGGCGTTCTCCTCGATCTCCTCTCGTGTGAGCTGGGGACGGGTCGTCTTCTTGCCCGAAGGGTCGCCGATCGCCCCGGTGAAGTCGCCGATCACGAAAACGACCCGGTGCCCGGCATCCTGGAAGTGGCGCATTTTTCGCAGGACGACCGTGTGCCCGAGATGGATGTCCGGCGCCGAGGGGTCGAAGCCGACTTTGACCGTCAGAGGCCCCTTCGCGAGCTTCCGCGCGAGGTCGGCCTCGTCGATCAGGTCGACCGACCCCCGGCGCAGGTTTTCCATCTCGCCGGCCATCGCAGAAGAAGGGGAAGTCACGACGGCTGAGCATTATACGTGCGGCATCCTCAAGGCTTCTTAAATGGGAGGGGCTCCCGGGTCGGCCGCGGATAGCCTACGGGCGGAAAGATCGAGGTGGTTTCATGCGCAAGATTCTGTTTCTCGTCTCTCTGATCGTGTTTTCGGCGGTTGCGACGGCGGGCGCCGAGGACGTGACCCTCCCGGCGGCAGCGTCGATCGTGGGCGGAGCGCCGTTTTTCTCGGACGTGCGCGCCTTCAATACGTCCTATACGGACGCGCTGGACGTCACGGCGCACTACCGCTGCTTCATCACCTGCACGGCGGTCGGTGCGCCCGAAATCCAGTTCACCCTCAATCCCCGCGAGTCTCGGGCGTTCAACGACATCGTCCAGAACACCTTCCTGGCGCCGAACACCGCGGGCGGCATCGAGTTCGAGCACTCGGGAAGCAGTGAACAGCTCGTCGTGACGAGCCGCCTCTACTCGACCGCGCCCGAGCCCACGGTCGGCATGTTCATCCCCGGCCTGCCCAACTCGGAGGCGTACCCGACGACGGTGCTGACCTCGATCCGCAACGGCGCGACGGCGGGCGGAAGCTTCCGGACCAATGTCGGCGTCTTCAATCGCGAGGACTCGGCGGTCGACGTGACGTTCCGGATCTTCGACGGCGGCGCGCAGGTTGGCAACTCGGTGACGGTCAACGTGGCGGCGCACGCGGGCGCCCAGGTCAACAGGATCTTCCTTGCAGCGGGTCAGGACGGGCACGCGACCGAGAACGCCGTTATCGTCGTCGTGGCCTCGCACGAGGTGTTCTCTTACGCCGCCGTCATCGACAACAACACGACGGACCCGATCTTCGTCGTCGGGGCGGAGGACCAGCCGTTCCAGGAAACCACGCCGACCGGCCCGACGCAGACGCCGACGGTTCCGGTGGCGACCCAGACGCCGACGGTTCCGGGCCCGACGGTGACGCCGACGCCCCCCGTGGGCGGCACCCGCACGGTCAACGTCGGGCAGGGCGGAACGAACTTCGTCGACCAGGTCAGTGGCAACAGCACGTCGACGATCACCGTCGGCACGACGGTCACCTGGGTCTGGGTCAGTGCAACCCACAACGTCGAGGCGGGTCCCTGCCCGCCCTGCACCGCGGGGACAGGTGAGTTCAGCTCCGGCAATCCGCAAAGCGGCGGGACCTTCGCGCACACTTTCAACGCCGCCGGTAACTTCCCCTACTTCTGCACCGTGCACGACCAGGGCATGACCGGCATGATCAACGTCACCCAGTAACACGCGACTCGCGACAAAGCCGCTCCTCGGCTCCTGTTCCCCTGTGGCCGCCCGTAAGGGCGGCCTTTCTTTTGTCAACGGTGGCCGGCGACCGTCGTCGAATGAAGGTGCGACGCCACAGGTGGGCCCTCCTCATCTTCCTCCTGGTCCCATCCGGCTCGCTCGCCGCGTTCGCCGAAATCGTCACACTGCCGGCCGCCGCTTCGGTCGTGGGGGCGTCGCCGTTCTACTCCGACGTCCGCGCCTTCAACACCTCGTACACGGCTTCTCTCGAAGTCACGGCCGAATATCGTTGCTTCATCGGAACCTGCTCGAACGCGCCGAAGTCCTTCACGCTCGGGCCGCGCGAGTCGCGGGCGTTCGATGACGTGTGTGTCTCCCTCTTCCAGTCGCCGGACTCGGCCGGGTCGGTGGAGTTCTCCCACGGCGGAGCCGATGGATCGCTCGTCGTGACGAGCCGGCTCTACTCGATCTCTCCCGCACCCACCGTCGGCATGTTCGTGCCGGGGCTCTCGGCCGCCGCGGCGCACCCGGTCTCGGTGCTGACGTCGCTCCGTAATAGCGGGTTTCGCACGAACGTCGGCGTCTACAACCCCGGCCCCTCGACGGCCGACCCGGCCTTCCGTCTCTACGACGGGACCACGCTCGTGGGCACGTGGCGCCTCGCCGCTCCGCTGGCTCCGGGGACGGGTGCGCAGATCAACGACGTCTTCGCGCGCGCGGGCGCCGCGTCGCTGCCGACCGCGAATGGCGTCGTGGTCGTCGACGGCGGCGCCTCTCCGCTCTACGCCTACGCCGCGGTGATCGACGGCGCGACGAGCGATCCGATCTTCGTCGTGGGCGCCGAGGATGCCGCGCCTCCGCCGCCGGCCGGACCAGAGACTCTCGTGATCTCGGTCCGCGCCTGGGACTTCTCGCCCGGCGGCCCGATCTCGCCGCCCATGACGCTTCGGGTCGGCACGACCTACACGCTCGTCTTCCGCAACGCCGACCAGCCGGGGACGGTCGGCGCGCGACACGGGTTTTCCGGGGTCTCCGAGCTCGGGCTTCCGGCGACCGACGACATTTCCCCGGGCCACGAGTTCGTCATCCCGGCCTTCACGCCCCAGGCCTGGCAGCGCGGCAATTACCCGTTCGTCTGCACGCAGAGCGGCTGCGGCGGGGACCCGGAGCAGCACGCCGGAATGATCGGCCTGCTCGTCGTCGAGTGAGCCGGTCGGCGGTAATATGGCCGCGTGACGGAAACGAAGGAAGCGGAAACCGAAGCTCCCGCTCCGCCGGCTCGCGAAAACGAAGACGACGCCCGCGCCGAGGCCGCGGCCCGGAATCGCAAGCGCGCCGAGCAGGACTGGGAGGAGAAGAAGAAGCTCTGGCGGCAGATGGGCGTTCCGAAGGGGCTGCCCGCCAAGAAGTAGGTCCGTGCGCCTGGAGAGCGCGTCTTTTCGAGAGGGCGAGCCGATCCCGAAGGAACACTCGCGGGACGGGGCGGACTCGCACCCCGCGCTCGCCTGGTCCGGCGCTCCGAAGGGAACGCGAAGCTTCGCTCTGATCTGCGACGATCCTGACGCGCCGCGCGGCCGCTGGGTCCACTGGATCCTCTACGACGTCCCGGCCGAGGCGTCCGCGCTGCCGGCGAGCGTCTCGAAGACCGAGCGCCACGCCGACGGCGGCACGCACGGAAGAAACGACTTCGGCGAGCTGGGCTGGGGAGGCCCGGCGCCGCCGCGAGGGCACGGCGTTCACCATTACGAGTTCCACCTCTACGCCCTCGACGGGAAGCTGGGCCTGCCCCCGGGAGCGGGGCGCCGCGAGCTCGAGGGGGCGATGAAGGGTCACGTCCTCGAGGAGACGACGCTGACTGGCACGTACATCCGCGATTGACGGACGAGGCGAAAGACCCTCGCCAGCCCGTAGGGATGCGCAAGGAAAGCCTGGCCGCGATCGAGCGCGACGTGGTGGCTTGCCGACGCTGTCCGCGGCTCGTCCGCTGGCGCGAGGAGTCCGCGCGGCAGCCGCCCCGCCGGTTTGCCGGACAGAGCTACTGGGCGAAGCCCCTCCCGGCGTTCGGAGATCCGGCGGCGCGCATTCTCCTCGTGGGCCTCGCGCCCGCCGCGCACGGAGGCAACCGGACGGGCCGCATCTTCACCGGCGACGAGTCGGGCAACTTCCTCTTCGAGGCGCTCTACGCGGTCGGGCTCGCCAACCAGCCGCAGTCCCTGCACCGCGGCGACGGGCTGCGGCTCTCTGGCGCGCTCATCACCGCCGCCTGCCGCTGTGCGCCGCCGGCGAATCGGCCTCTGCCCGAAGAGATGGACAACTGCCGCGAGTACATGCGCCGCGAGCTCTCGGTTCTTCCGAGTCCCCGGGTCCTCGTGGCCCTGGGCGCGCTCGCCTTCTCCGCCTGCCTCGCCGCGCTCGCGGAGGAAGGTGAGCCGATCCCGAAACCCAGGCCGCGATTCGGCCACGGCGCCGACTACCGCATCGGAAAGAGCCGATTGCTCGCCAGCTACCACCCCAGCCAGCAGAACACGTTCACCGGAAAGCTCACGCAGCCGATGCTGAGGGCGGTGCTGAGGAAAGCGATACGCTCGGCAATTCCGCCGTCATCGTGAGGGGCTGACGCTGGGATCCCTCGATTTCCGCCGTCATCCCGAGCGATAGCGAGGGATCCCGTCGTCGGCAGGCCCTGAGCCGCACTATCGACTGCGGGATCGATAACGCCGACCTGCGGTCGGCGTTGCCTACTGCCGTGGGTCTGCCTCTGGTGGCCGGCTCGTCGCTACGCTCCTCGAGATGACCGCCACGGCGGCCGGTGGCCGCCTCCGCGGTCAGGGCTTCTTGAACAGCGCGTCGAAGGCGGAGCGCGCGTCGTCCGGCGTGGCCTCGCCGCCGCGGCTCCCGGTCAGGTCGAACGTCTTGGCGGGTGCGTAGAAGGTGCAGGTGTTCGCGGCCATCTTGGACGGGATGCGCGCCGGGATCGGCTCCGTGCACTCGAAGCGCGCGGACGTGTCGAAGTTCGCGCACTGGCTGCACGAGTGGAGCGACGCGCCGCACTTTCGGCAGACAGCCTCGAGCCCGATGTTGTCGAGGTCGAGGACCTTCTCGCCGCAGTGCTTGCAGCGGAAGACGACGGCTTTGTTCTGATCGATGCCGCGGCCGCGGGGCGAGCCGTCGTCGTCGCGAGGCGGACGGGGGCCGATCGGACGGCGCCCGGAGGAGTCGCGGTCCGATTCCTGGTATCCGCGGTGGCGGTACTTGCGGTCTTCGCCCATGGATGGCTTCTTTCGAGCGCGCCTCGACGGCGCGACCTTTCAGCGCGCCTCAACAGCGCGACTTTTGAGCGCGCCCTGAGGGAGCGACTGCGATTCTATAATCCGCCCATGGGCGGGCGGACCGAAGAAGCGCTCGAGCTCTGGCGCGAGGGCACGCACCGGTTGCTCGCCGGAGAGCTCGAGGAAGCCGTCGACCTGTTCACGCGCTCCCTCGAGGCGGAGCCGACGGCCGAGGCATACACGTTCCGCGGCTGGGCCTACTCCTTCGCGGGCCGGCTCCCGGAGGCGATCGAGGAGTGCCGCAAGGCCATCGCGACGGATCCCTCCTTCGGCAATCCCTACAACGACATCGGCTGCTACCTCATGGAGCAAGGCGACGGCGAGGGCGCGATTCCCTGGTTCGAGAAGGCCAAGCAGGCCTCCCGGTACGAGCCGAGGCACTTCCCGTACCTGAACCTCGGTCGGTTGCGGGCGGCTCGCGGAGAGATCGCCGAGGCGATCGCGGAGTTCGAAGGCGCGCTGGCCGAGAGCCCGGACGACCCGATGGCTCTGAAGTTCCTGGAGATGCTGCGCTACAAGGTGAATTAGGCCCTGGAATCCGGAGGTCGCCCGCGAGGTTCTTCCCGCGGGGATAGAATCCCCGCTTCCAAGGAGAGACCATGACTGAATTCGAAATGACGCCCCAAACCGCCTTCTCGCCGACGGCGACCGCCACGGCGGAGCGCGTGACGGCTTTCCTGCGCAAGGTGTACGGCTGGATGTTCGTCGGCCTCGGCATCTCCACGGCCGTGGCTTTCGCCCTCGTCAACTCCGGCGCCGTGCTCACGGTCGCCCGCACGCCCGTCCTCTACTGGGGCCTCTGGATCGCGACGTTCGGTCTCGCCTGGTTCGTGCAGGCTCGCGTCGACAAGCTGGCGCCGGGCACGGCGGGGCTGCTCTTCGTCGTCTACTCGGCCCTGGTCGGCGCCTGGCTTTCGCCGGTGCTGCTGATCTACACGGGCGAATCCGTCGCGAAGACCCTCGCAGTCACGGCCGGCATGTTCGGCGCGATGGCGCTTTACGGCACCACGACCAAGCGGAGCCTGGCCGGATGGGGCCAGTTCCTGTTCATGGGCTTCGCCGGCGTTTTCCTCGCGCTCTTGCTGAGCATCTTCTGGAAGGGTGCCGCCGCCTCCTCGGGTTTCCAGTTCGGGATCACGATCGTCGGCGTCATCGTGTTCACCGGCCTCGCGGCGTACAGCGCGCAGCAGCTCAAGATCATGGCGGTCAGCGTGCCCGAGGATCGCCACGGGAGCTATGCCGTGGTCGGGGCGCTGTCGCTCTACATCACCTTCATCAACCTGTTCCTGATGCTCCTCCGGGTCCTGGGCGGGCGACGGAACTAGGTCTACTCTCCGACCAGCGGCAGCCGTCCGATCCCAGAATCCGCCGAGGCGACGGCTGCCGCAGCCTCGTCGTCGACCCGCACGTTCTCGCCGGGGTTGAGAAAGAGGTTCGCCTCCAGGCCGTACTGGCGCGTGTAGAGGTCGGCGTAGCGCCCTCCGCGGGCCAGCAGCTCTTCGTGACGCCCGCGCTCGACGACGCGGCCCCCCTCGACGACGAGAATCGTGTCGGCCCGGCGTATCGTCGAGAGCCGGTGGGCGATGACGAACGTCGTCCGGCCCTTCATGAGCTCCGCAAGCCCCTCCTGGATGAGCGCCTCGCTCTCGGAATCGAGCGATGAGGTGGCCTCGTCGAGGATCAGGATTCGAGGGTCCGCAAGGATCGCTCGCGCGATCGCAACCCGCTGGCGCTGGCCGCCCGAAAGCTTGACCCCGCGCTCGCCGACGATCGTGTCGTAGCCTCCCGGCAGCTTCTCGACGAACTCGTCGCAGTTGGCGATGCGAGCGGCCCGGAGCACGTCCTCACGGGGCGCATCCGGCCGCGAGTAGGCGATGTTGTCGTAGACCGACCCATCGAAGAGGAAGTTGTCCTGGAAGACGACGCCGATCTGGCCGCGGTAGTCGGAGAGGCGCACCTTCGCCAGGTCCCGCCCGTCGACGAGCACGGCGCCGGAGGTGGGACGGTGGAAAGCCGCGACCAGGCCGATGATCGTGCTTTTGCCCGACCCCGAAGGGCCGACGAGCGCCGTGACCGTGTCCGGAGGCGAGACGAAGGAGACGTCATGGAGCACCGGCGTGTTTTCCTCATAAGCGAAGGACACGTCCCGGAACTCGACGGTGCCGTCGATCGGGGGGAGGGGCTCGCGCGCGGCGTCGCCCGCGTCCTCGGCGAGCTCGTCGCGGAGCTCGCGGATCCGCTCGAGGCCGGCGAAGGCCTCGGTCACCTGGCTGCCGATCGACACGATCTGGATCACCGGGCCGACGAGGAGCCCCAGATACAGGGTGAACGAGACGAACGAGCCCACGGTCATCCGTCCCGCCTCGATCTCGTGGGCGCCGACCCACATGATCGACACGCCGACGACGCCGAGAAGGAGCGTCGAGACCGCGGAGACGGCCGAGAAACTGGTCATCGTGCTCGCCACGTTCCGGAAGAGGCGATAGGCGCCCTTCGTGAAGACCAGCGCCTCGCGCCGCTCCGCGCGATACGCCTTGACGACCCGGATTCCGGAGAAGGACTCGGTCAAACGGCCGGAGACCTCGGCGTTGATCTTCGAGCGCTCGCGGAAGAGCGGCCGCAGCGTCCGGAAGGCATAGGAGAGAACCAGGCCGAAGAGCGAGAGGACCGCGAGGGCGATCAGCGTCAGCTTGGCGCTGAAGTAGAAGAGGATTCCGAGGGCGAGCAGGGCCGTCAGAAGGCCCCCCACCAGCTCCACCAGGCCCGTGCCGACGAGGTTGCGAATGCCCTCGGCATCCGTCATGACCCGGGAGAGAAGCACGCCCGTCTTCGTCTGGTCGAAGAACGACACCCGAAGGCGGCCGACATGGGACTGGACGGAACGCCGCATCTCGGTGATCGAGCGCTGTGCGGCCTTGCCGAGGACCTGGGAGAGGGCGTACCCGGTGAGGGCCTGGATCAGCGTCGCCGCGCCGGCCACGAGGACGATCTTGAGCAGGAGCTCGCGGTGGCCCTTGGCGATGACGTCGTCGAGCAGCACCTTGGTCGTTCCGGGCAGAACGAGGCCGCAGAGGCGGCTGATCAGGAGCAACCCCAGCCCGAGCCCCAGGCGCCCCTTGCGCGCCTCGATGAGCTCGACGGCATCGCGGAGGATGACCTTCAGGCCCGGCTTTTTCTTCTTCTCGGGTTCGTCGGGCCGGGCCGATCTGCCGCTCCGGCGCTCGACTTTCGAGGCCCCGGAGGAGAGGCCGCCTGCGCCCAGCCCCAGACGCGCCACGTCAGGCCGACCCGACAGGGGAGGGTGGAACCAGGACTATGGGCACGGGCACCGGCACGAGCCGATTGTAGCGAGCGAACGTGGGAAGGAAGGAATTGGCTTTCACGCTCGAAATACGCGCCCGGAGGCCCAACAGGCGCATCTTGCCTTATTGACAAATATATTCGTCTAGACAAATAATATTGTCCGTGGAAGCGGCTGCCGCAATTACTCCACTCGAATCCGTGGCCACGTCGCGCGGGGCGAACGCGTTGCTCCACCCCCTCCGCTCACGCCTGCTCTCGATGGCGCGGGAGCCCGCTTCCGCCACGGAGCTCGCCCGCCGCCTCGGTCTGCCCAGGCAGCGCGTGAACTACCACGTCCG
>Ga0207691_10002319_pt1 | contig 18634 bp, 15 predicted proteins | sample KBSM13metaG_FD_184327 | JGI IMG/M metagenome (GOLD analysis project Ga0207691, IMG submission 184327) | Miscanthus rhizosphere microbial communities from Kellogg Biological Station, Michigan, USA - KBS M1-3 metaG (SPAdes) (version 2) | ecosystem: Host-associated > Plants > Roots > Rhizosphere >... | reverse complement strand
GCTTTCAGGAAATGCGGCTGAAACGTGGTCAGCGCCTTTTCCTCCGCCTGCCATCCACCCATGGAGGACGGCACCGAAAGTGCGGGAATCGACGCCACGTCGCTGCGCTCGATCAACCGCTGACCAAGCGGCCAGATCATCGCCACGATGGCGACCATAACGGCCACCAGCATGAACTCGCCGGCGGATGCCGCCGGATCAGGCGCCGATCGCACGCGGGGCGCCGGACCGACCGGCACCACCGTATCGTCACGCCACCGCGCTCCAATCCAGAACATGATCATGATGACCAAGCCGAAGAAAAGCCAGCCGTAGATCAGGTGATCGATGCCCACCGCGAGCTTGTTGCCCGACAGGTGGCCGATCATGACGATCATGTACGCACGCGCCCAATTGGCGACGACGGGAACGACAATCGAGAAGCCGATGAAGATCAAGCGGCGCATGGCAGAGCGGTACGTCAGATAGGCGTAGAGCGTGCCGATGACGAGTGAGGCGATCAGATAACGCACGCCGCTGCACGCCTCGACCACGGACCAGTTGCCGGAAGGAATGTTGAAGCTCTGTCCCTCGCGGTAGACGGGAATGCCGGTGAGCCGGAGCGCCATCACCGTGAAGTCGGCCGTCCACTCCATCAATTGCGGCATCAGGAACTCGCCCGCGGGGACAGCGAAGAAAAGGAAGGCAAGCGGAAAAGCGATGCGGCGGGCAGCGCGCGTACCAATGACGGTGGGCACCGCGAGAACGAGCATCGCTACAAACGCGAATTGCGACACCGCGTTGACGGCACCAAGCTCGCCGAGCAGCCATCCCGCTCCCGCCGCAGTGAGTGGCAGCAGCAGCCACCAGCTCGGCTGCGGCGCAACTTCGAGGAGCGACGCGCGTGCACGCCAGATGAGCCACGCGGAAATCGGCGCAACCAGGAAACCATGCGCAAACGTGTCGGAGCGTGCCCAGATGGCCACCATCGCCGCGCCGGTACGCCAATAGCCGAACGCGATCCATGCGAGAGCGAACGCGAGCGCGGCTGACGCAACGAGCCAGGAACGTTGCGTCGCGCCCGGCCGGCTGTCGAACGCCGGCGCCAGCATGCCGTCGATGGGATCCCGTCTCATCGTCGCACCGGCATCGCAGCCGCGCTCGCGCTCGACCGGGCGAACGTGTTGTCGCGGCGCGGGCCGTCGTCAATCCGGTCAGGCTGCATTAGCATGTCCCCCTCGTGGGGAAGATTCGAGAAATCCCGGCGCGGGTGGAGCGTGGCTTCACCAGCAAAGCCCTTCGTAGCGTCCCTTGATGCTGGCGGCGTTCGGAAGGTTGACGAGGTCGACGACGACCTGATCCGGCCGAACCAGGCGCTCGAGCGCGTCGCGGACGCCCAGGGGCGCGATACCGACGACGAGCAGCCCGGACTCCGCGATCACCGTCTCGATGTCGCCGCGAATCATCGACCCGATGTGCGGCAGGTGCTGCTCGATGAATCGCCTGTTTGCGCCGAGCAGCTGCGAAAGATGCACTTCGGGGTCGTAGACCGAAAGGGAGAGTCCCTTGCCGATGAAGTGCTCCGCCATGAGCACGAGCGGACTCTCGCGCAGGTCGTCGGTGCCCGTCTTGAACGAAAGCCCGATCATCCCGATGCGCCGCTCACCCGATGCGAGCACTTTGTTGATCGCATGGTCGATGTGGACGCGGTTCGATCCGAGGATGCCGGAGAGCATTGGCAGCTCCACGTCGCGCATCTTCGCGAAGTGCAGCGTCGCGCGCAGGTCCTTCGGCAGGCATGAGCCGCCGAACGCGAACCCCGGCTTCAAATAGGCGGGCGAGATGTTGAGCTGGCGATCCTTGCAGAGGAGGTCCATGACCGCGAAGGGATCGACACCCATCGCCTCGCAGACCCGCGCCGTCTCGTTGGCGAACGTGATCTTGAGCGCGTGGAAGTTGTTGCAGCAATACTTGACCATCTCGGCCGCCCGGATCGACGTCGAATAGAACTCGCACGGCAGGTGCCCGAACAGCCGCTTGAGCAACTCGATGGGAGCATCCGACGACGCGCCGACGACCGTGAATGGCGGCTTGTCGTAGTCCTTGATCGACGACCCCTCGCGCAGGAACTCCGGCTGGAAGCAAAGATGGAACCCGACGCCGTCCTTCTTTCCCGATTCACGCTCGACGATCGGGCGCAGCACGTCCTCGACGGTTCCGGGCACGAGTGTCGAGCGGAACACGAACACGTGAGGCGTAGGCTTGTCGCGCATCACACGCCCGATGTCGTGGGCGAGGCGTAGCATCGCGCTCTGGTCCTGGCTGCCGTTCGGCGCCGATGGCGTGCCGACGCAGATCAGCGAGATCTCGCTGTCGAGCACCGCCTCGCGGACGTCGCTCGTCACCGACACGTTGCCGTTGCTCACGACCTTGGCCATCAGGTCGACCATTCCCTCTTCGACGACCGGCGTCTTGCCGCCGCGGATCAGCGCGAGCTTCGCCGGCTCGACGTCGACGCCGATCACCTTGTGGCCGTCGCGCGCGAGACAGGCGAGCGACACGGCGCCGACGTAGCCCAGGCCAAAAATGCTGATCCGCATCACGACGGACGTCGTCCCATGAAGCAGTTCAACTCTTGAATGCCCCCGTGTTCAGTCCTCGACACAACCGACAGGTCGAGCAGGACAAAGCCCGCCTGTTCGTAGACGTTCAATGCCTCCACGTAGTGAGGCATGCTCTTGTAGATCGGAACAACCGACAGTTCGGATTGCAGTCCCTGCACGTGGTTCAGACAGCCTTTTGCACCGGCAAATACGTTCAAATCGTAGCCCTGCGTATCCATCTTCAAAAGCACCCGGGGCGACTCGATACCTGCGGTGGCCGTGTTGAACATCTCGTCCAAGCGCCGGATCTCGATTTCCTGCGCAACCATATCCGGAAACTTCATTGTGCTCTCGAGCAACGAGCTCATGACCGTAAGATGCGAGACTACATTCATTTTCGCGGATCCGCTTTTATCGCCCAAGGCCAGACGAAACCCTCGCCACATCGAATCTCGACCGAACGCCTTTGTCAGGTGTGCGAATTCCGATTCCAGCGGCTCGAAGGAAATGATCCAGCCCTGAAAGCCTACTCCCCGCAACTCCGAGGCAAACTGGCCGCGATTCGCGCCGACGTCCAGTACGCAGTCGATGCTGAGCAAATCGAGCACCCGCCGCAAATGGACAAGCTCCGCGATCCGCTCCATGGACTGCTCCGGGAGCGGCAACCGGGCCGCAACCGCCTGGAGCGCAATTCGTTTTTTCAGATCCACGTGCACCGCCCACCCACGATGCGCCGCGCACGTGCCCACACTGGTTCATTCGCCATGTCGGGATAATCTCCTTCTGCCGATGCTGCGCATCTGGTTCAATGCGACCCAATTGGTCAGCGTGTATAGCCCTTGCCACCGAACCGAGAGCTTCCTGGCTTCCGCGTACAACTCCGTGATGTCGACGGGCATGGCGGCTAAGCCTCTGGCCTTGAACAACGGGCCGAGGAGCTTGAATTCATAATGGCGGCGACCGTAGCGCACGGCCCGCTTCCAGTAGATGCGCCAGTCGTTCGGGCGTGTCGGTGAAATCGATTCGAATTCGAACGCCGCGTCACCGCAGACAACGATCCGTTCCAGGTCAAAACCGTTCGTCTCCGGCGTCAAGTCCCATTTGATAAGCGCGCCGATCAAGCCGTCGTCCCCCTCCAGACGCAGCGGGATGCGCACCGAACGATCGCGCAGCCGTTGAACAAACGCGCCGCGCAGCGAGTAGAGATTCGCTACCAGCCCGTGGCTGAGAAACGCCTTTTCGCGGTCCCGCGCGACATTGCGTCCCGAAGCAGGAATCGCGGAGGCGGCATGCGCATATGAATTCTCGCGGAGGGCGCGCGCCATCGCAGCAAATGACCCTTTCACCGCGCGTGCGTCGCCATCCATGAAGAAGTACACCTCACGACCTGGGCAGTCGGCCGGTATGGTCTCGTGGATGAATACGTTCCAGGCATTGCACTTGTCTCCCAGAGCGAGGCTGACGAGCTTCACTTCGGGACGCCGACGTGCGTACTCCCGGACGATCTCCTCGGTCCGGTCGCTGCAACCATTCGCCATGACGAACACTTCGAAGCTGCAGGCGGGATCGGCAGTGAAAATGCTATCGAGGCATGCCTTGATGTAGCGCTCCTCATTGTGCGCGAGCACCATGACCGGCCACGCCGAAGATGCGTTACCGGCTAGCATTTGACTTCGCAATGTTCTAGCTGAGCCTGCTTTGCGGGAACGTTCAGGCACCGCTCGATGATTCCGTCGAGCCTCTGCATCGACTTGCGCCAGGTGTGGTTCGACAGCATGCGCGTCCGTCCGGCCTCGGCAAGGCGCGCGCGCTCGGATTTGTCGGCCATCAACCTCAGCACCGCTTCAGCGCACTCGGCCCGATCTTTCGCGACGAATAGATGCTCGCCGGCCACGGCGTCGACGCCGCCCGCAGCGACCTCGCTCGTCACTACCGGCACGCCCATCGCCATCGCTTCAAGGATCTTGTTCTGCGTCCCGCGCGCGATGTTGAGCGGCGCGACCATCGCCGCGGATCGGCGCACGTACGGGCGGACGTCCGGCACCGAGCCGGTCACCTGCACGCCCGGCCGCTCGCCGAGCTTTCTTATGGCCAGCGACGGGTCGGCGCCGACGATCAGCAGTTTCGCGTCGGGACGCCGTTCGCGGATGATCGGCCACGTCGACGCGACGAACTCGAACATGCATTCCTGGTTCGGGTAGTAGTCCATCCGCCCGACGAACGACACCGTGTCGGCATCGTAGGACTCGCCGTCCGGCGCGAAATAGTCGCTGTCGACGCCGTTCGGGAACCAGTCGCTCGGCGTACCGGTGCCATAGCCCTCGAGCGTCTGCCACTCGGCGCGGGTCGTGGCGGTGCAGAGGTCGAACTGCCGCGCGAGGCGCCGCTCCTCGGCGACGAGCTTCCTGCCCTCGAGCCAGTAGCCCGCGCTCAGCGGGAACGGTTTCGATTGCGCATACTCGAGCCACTTCTGCGAGTCCATGTCGCCGAAGTCCAGGATCTTCGGCGTCGCCGCGTGCCGCGACACGTACGGTGCGACCGACGAGCAGTGAACGAAGACCAGGTCGAATTTTTCGGTCGCGAGCAGGCCGTCGATCGTGCGCGCAAGCGAAGCCGAGCGGAAGAATCCGAACGACGACGGCGCGGGCGTCGGCAGCCGCGCCACCATCCTGAGCGCCTGGACGCGATCGTCGACGAGGGCGATCTCGAAGCGTTTGCAGTAGGGTGCGATGCCGCGAGCTTCCTCCGCCTCCCGCGGCGATCGCGCGAGCGAGCACACCGTTACCTCGTGCTGCTGCGAGAGGTGCCGGATCATGTTGAACGGCCGGATCTTGCCGCCGCGCTTCGGCGGATACGGAAAGCGGTGGCAGACGTAAAGAACCTTCACGCGGCGAGCTCCGTCGACGCTCGTGTCGCCGACCTGGGATCGAGCTCCCGGAGCTCGGCCGTCACGTCGGCAGCCTCCCGGCCGTCGAGGTAGATGCGGCTCCAGATCTCGAGGTTCATGAGCGCGAGGATGCGGTCGGTGCCGTCGACGCGATTGGCATCGTGATCGCGGATGAGCCGGTCCACCGATTCGGGCCGGAAAAGTCCGCGCGCGCGCACCGCGTCGGCGCTGAGGAGACCGCGCAGCACCGGCGCCAGATCGCGCTTGAGCCACGCGCCCATGGGCGTGCCGAAGCCGCGCTTCTTGCGGTTCAGGATGTCGCGGGGCAGGAGATCCGCGAGCGCGCGCTTGAAGACGTGCTTCAGCTCGCCGCCGCGCATCTTCACGTCGCCCGCGATTTGCGCCGTCATTTCCACGAGCTCGTGGTCGAGCAGCGGCACCCGGCACTCGAGCGACGTCGCCATCGTCATCTTGTCCGTCAGCATCAGCAGATCGTCGGGAAGCTGCGTCTCCGCGTCGACGACCAGCATCCGGTTGAGCGCGTCGTCGCTGTCCGCATGGGCGAACGCGGCGACGATCGCGTCCTCGTAGGCGCCAGGATGCAGCATGAGGTCACAGGCTTCGTCGCGCGCAAACACCTGCAGGTAAGCGCTGTAGCGCTCCTCGGGCGGCAGATCGGCCGCGGCGAGGAACCCCTTCGCGTATCGCGACAGGTTTAATAGCGGCGAATGGCGGTCCGCCGGCAGGCTTTGGCCGACGCGCATCGCGAGATCGCGCGCCCAGCCCGGAAGCGTGGCGAAACGCCGGTGGTAGTGATCGCCAAGATAGCGGCGGTATCCGCCGAGGATCTCATCGCCGCCGACGCCGGAGAGGATCACGGTGACGTCGCGCCGCGCGAACTGCGAGACGAGATAGGTCGTGATGAACGCCGTGTCGGCGATCGGCTCGTCCATGTGCCACAAGAGCTTCGGCAGCAGCGAGACGACATCCGGCTTGACCAGGATTTCGTGATGATCGGTGCCGAACCGCTGCGCAATCGCTTTCGCGTACGGCAGCTCGTTGTAGAAGTTGTCCGCGTCGCTGCCGCCGAAGCCGATCGAATACGTCTTGACCGGCCCGCTGCTGTGTTTCGACATCAGGCCGACGACGGCCGACGAGTCGATGCCGCCGGACAGGAACGCGCCCAGCGGCACGTCGCTCACCATCTGCATCCGCACCGATTCCTCGAGTCGCGCACGAATTCGGTCGGTCCAGTCCTCGATGCTGGGCGCGCGATCGATCGTGCCGGCAACGCGCCAGTAGCGGTGCTCGGCAACGCGTCCGTTCTCGACCGTGACCACCGTCGCCGGAGGGAGCTTGCGCACACCGCGGAAGATCGTCCTCGGCGCGCTCACGTAGCCCAGGTGCAGGTAGCCGGCGACGGCGTCCTCGTCGAGCGCCGGTTTCACGCCGGGCAGCGCGAACAGCGCCTTAGCCTCGGACGCGAAGGCAAAGTGTCGGCCGTCGGACCACATGTAGATCGGCTTGATGCCCAGCCGGTCACGGCCCACCACGAGGCGGCGCTTCTCCGCATCCCACAGCGCGAAGCCGAACATCCCGTTGAGCCGATCGACGAGCGCCGCGCCGAGCTCGCGGTACAGCGGGATGATGACTTCGCAATCGGAATGCGTGAGGAACGTGTGGCCGCGGCCTTCGAGCTCGCGGCGCAGCTCGCGGAAGTTGTAGATCTCGCCGTTGCACACGAGAGAGATCCTGCCGTCGGCGCTCTTGAGCGGCTGATGGCCGCCCGCGAGGTCGATGATGGAGAGGCGCCGCATGCCAATCGCGCAAGGGCCATCGACGTGCGCCCCTTCGTCGTCGGGACCGCGATGCGCGGTGAGCCGTCCCATGGCGGAAAGCGCGCCAGGATCGACCGGCGAGCCGTCGAGCTTCAGGTATCCGTGAATCCCGCACATGGGGTCACGCCTCCCGCACGCTCAGATCCCGCTCGCGAACGCCGCGTGCGAGAAGGCCGCGATACACGTCTTCGTAGCGCGCAACGCTGCGCGCCCACGTCCGTTCGGTCTCGACGAAGCGGCGGGCCTCGGCGCGAACACGCGGCCAATCGTCCCTTCGCGAAAGCACCTGCTCGATCCTCAACGCGAGCGCCGCGGCATCGCCCGCCGCAAACAGAAATCCGGTCTCGCCGTCGCGGATGAGCTCGTGATGCCCGCCGACATCGGACGCGACGAACATCCTGCCCTGCGCCATCGCCTCAAGCGGCTTCAACGGCGTGACGAGCTCGGTCAGGCGCATGCGCTTGCGCGGATAAGCGAGGACGTCGATGAGCTCGTAGTAACGCTGCACCTCTGCGTGCGGAACGCGGCCGGTGAAGATCACGCGATCGGAAAGCCCGAGCCGCGCAGCCTGAGCCCTGAGCGTCTCCTCCTGCGGTCCCCCGCCGACCAGGAGAATGCGCAGATCCGGGATCCGCGCCACGAGCCGCGCGGCCGCGTCGAGCAGGAGATCGAGTCCCTCGTAGCCGTAGAACGATCCCGCGAAGCCGAGCACCGTCGCCCCCGTGAGGCCGAGTTGCGCCCGCAGCGCGGGATCGGGCGCGGCGCCGAAACGGAAGTCCCGCGCATCGACGGCATTGGGAATCACGGTGATCTGGCGCGCAGCAATGCCGCGGTCCATGATGTCCCGGCGCAATCCCTCGCAGATCGTCGTGATGTGCCCGGCGCGACGGAGCGCGCGCGTCTCGAGGGCTCGGGAAGCGCGGTAGCGAACGTCCCCCTCGCGCGTCGTGCCGTGGTCGACGGCCGCGTCTTCCCACAGTGCCCGGAGCTCATAGACGACGGGGATGCCGAGCTTGCGGCCGGCGCGCACGGCGGGCAACGCATTGAGCACCGGCGAGTGCGCATGCAGAATGTCCGCATCGAAGTCCTTTGCCAACTGCGCGATCCGGCGTGCGGTCGCGCGCATTTCCAGCAGGTAGTGCAAGCCGGGAATGCGTGACGCAGAGCTCTTCTCGAGCGGCGTGCGATGAAAGCGCCACCCGTCGACCTCATCGAAGTCGCCCGTCGCCCTTCCATGACGCGGCGTCGTGAGCTGCAACGTCTGCCACCCGAGTGCGCGCTGCTCGCGCAGGATGGCGAGCGTGCGGAACACGTACCCGCTGTGCAGCGGAAGCGAGTGATCGAGGATGTGCAGGATGCGCATGGTCGACCTACGCCGCCATTCGTCCCGACGCGGTGCCGGACCGCCCCGAGACGAGCCAGGCGCGATGCGTGCCGCTCGACCCAGGGGCAAGCTGCGGGTCGACGACGTCGTGCGTCTGGTCGCGCATCGTGTTCACAGTCATCCGAGGTTGCGGACGATGTGCGGTCCGAGCCGGTTGGCAACGCTTCTCGGGAGCCGGCGCCAGAGACCGATGAAGGCGCGATACTTGGGATTCGCCGGATTGTTCTGCGGAATGGCGTCGCCGCGATAAAGGCGATATTCGTAATGGAGCGGCTGCGGCGCGAACCCCCAATTCTTCTTGAACGAGTAGGGTCCGGTGTCCTTCTTGCTGCGGCCGTAGTCGAAGGTCTTGAGGCCGCGCTCGCACGCGCGGCGCAGGAGCTCCCAGTACTTGAAATCGTTGGCCGCGGTATCTCGGGCCGCGACGTCGTCGCCGGCGTAGTACGGCAGCACCTCGTCGCGGAAGTAGAACGAGAGGACGCTCGATAGCGGCGCGCCGTCGCTACCGACGACCGTGAGCAGCTCGCAGTCCGTGCCGAACACTTTCATCAGCGCTTCGAAATAACGCTTCGGCAGCACGGGCGTTCCGTGCCGGTGGACGTTGTCGGAGAAGAGCTCATAGAAGCGATCCACATTCGTATCGATCTCGCTCGCGAGCCCGTGCTTCGCCCCTTTGCGAACCATTGCGCGCTGCTTGCGCGGAATCGCGAGCATGTTCGCCTCGACGTCGGGAAGGATCTCCTTGCGAAACGTTACGTAGAGATCCTGTGTCGGCCAGTCCAGGTGCCGCGGAGCGACGTTGCGAAGCTCGAGGTGCCGCACACCCAGGCGTCGGGCGATCACCTGTGCTTCGTCCTCGAGCGCGCTCGCGGCCTCGGGCGAATCAGTCGCGACGCCGCCGTAGACCGCGAACGGCAGCGAAACGAGCGCGGACCCGAAGAGCCAGCTATCGACGTGCGCGAGCGGCAGCACGCCGACGATCCGTCCTGCCTCCTCGGCATAGAGGAAATGCGTGCGATGACGGAAGACGGACTCGATGATCTCCTGCCACCCCGCGCGGTGGAAATGCGTCGCGTCGCGGCAGCCCATGACGAACGCATCCCACCTTGCCGCTGCGGCGGTGTCGCGCGGGTCGAGCGTCCGCACGTTCAGGGCGGATGGCGCGAAGGAGGCGAGGCCGAGCTCGGAGGAATGATGTTTCATGTCTATTTCGCCACAGCAATTTGTATGCCCCAATGCATGTCCGGATCCGGCGGCAAAACTCCAATTTCTGGGGACGTTCGCACCGTATGAAAACGGCTTTTCGCGCTGCCGTCGGTGGGTCGGCCTGCTGGGTCCGGTTGATCGTGTCAGGCGGCCTCGAGCATCACCGCGTCGACGCGGCCCCATTCGAAATCGAACAGGAGGTTGCGCAGCCGTCGCTCCATTCGATCCAGGTTGAGATAGTGGCGGAATCGCGTCTTGGCGTCGATTCCGGGGACCCGGGGCTGCGCAGGATCGATCTCCCACGGGTGGAAGTAGAAGATCGCCGGCTGCCGGTCGACGCGATTGACGCGCCGGATCAGCCAGCGCGACGTCGCATAGGGAAGCAGCCGGAAATAACCCCCGCCGCCTGCCGGCCAGTTGCGGCCGAAGAGGCGCATCGTCGTGACCGGGACCTCGAGCAGCGCGTCGCTGACGTCGTGCGCGAAGCGCGGTGCATCGGGCATCCCGTAGTGGTCGTGCCGGATGGGGTAGACGCTCGAGCTGTAGCGGTACCCCGCCCGCTCGATGCACTCAAACGCCCACGGGTTCGCCGGTCCGATCGAAAAGCTGGGGGCCCGATACCCTCTCACTTCCGTGCCCGTCAGGTCCTCGAGGACGATCTTCGCAAGCTGGATATCGGAGAAGAACGCCCCCGGGTTCTGCTCGGTCGCGCGCTGGTGCGCAAAGCCGTGGCTCGCGAGCTCATGGCCGCCGGCGACGATCCGCCGGATGAGTCCGGGATAGCGCTCGGCGATCCAGCCGAGCGTGAAAAACGTCGCATGCGTGCCGTACTCGTCGAGCATCTCGAGGATGCGGTCGACGTTCGCCTCGACCCGCCCGTCCAGCGTGTCCCACTCGTTGCGCGCGATGTAGGGCGCGAGCGCCGAGACCTGGAAATAGTCCTCGACGTCGATCGTCATCGCATTGGCCATCGCCATGCCGGGCAGCACATTGGTCGGAGCACGCATCATCGCAGGATCCGTTCACACCGCCTGCGTTGCAGGGGCCTGCCGATGCGCGAGCCAGTCGAAAAGGTGCGCCGCGATACGGTCGGCCGCGCGCCCATCCCAGAGCTCGGGCACGCGGCCGCGCTTGCCTTGGCCGGACAGGATGTCGCCGACCGCGCGCTCGATGGCGCTGCGATCGCGTCCGACGAGCGTATTCGTGCCCTGCTCGATCGTGATCGGCCGCTCGGTGTTCTCGCGCAGCGTGAGACACGGGACGCCGAGAGCCGTCGTCTCCTCCTGCATGCCGCCAGAGTCGGTGAGCACGAGCGCCGCGCCGGACATGAGGCCGAGCATCTCGAGATAACCCTGCGGCGGCAGCATCGCGATCCGGTCTCTGCTCACGAGCGACGCGAGCCCGAAGCGCTCGACGTTGTTGCGCGTCCGCGGATGCAGCGCGAAGACGAGCGGCAGCCTCTCGCTCAAGTCGCGCAGAATCTCGAGCAACGGGCCGAGCGTGGCGGCGTCGTCGACGTTGGACGGCCGGTGCAGAGTGACGACGCCGTAGCCGTGGCCGACATCGAACTTCGACAGGTCGACCTTGCCGCGCGCGAGCGTTGCGCGAGGATCGACGGCTTGCGCGCGGTTCGCGAGCAGCGAATCGATCATTACGTTGCCGACGAAATGGGCGCGCTCGGCCGCAATGCCTTCGCGCGCCAGATTGTCGTGGGCCGAGCGCTCGGTCGTGTAGAGAAGGTCGGCGATCTGGTCGGTCAGCACGCGGTTGATCTCTTCGGGCATCGCGCGGTCGTAGCTGCGAAGCCCGGCCTCCACGTGCGCAACGGGCATTCCCTTCTTCGATGCGACGAGCGAGCACGCGAGCGTCGAGTTCACGTCGCCGACGACCACCACGCACGAGGGCCGATGCGTATCGAGCACCGGCTCGAAGCGGCGCATCACTTCCGCCGTCTGCACGGCATGCGTCGCCGATCCGACCTCGAGATTGATGTCGGGCTTCGGAAGCTTCAGGTCCACGAAGAGCTTGTCGTTCATGTCGGCGTCGTAGTGCTGACCGGTATGCACGAGGAGTGACGGCAGCGACGGCTCGTGCGCCGCGAGCGCGCGCAGGATCGGCGCCATCTTCATGAAGTTCGGCCGCGCGCCGACGACGCACAGCACCGGCCCACGGACCGATGGCCAGGGGTCGCGCTTCACGGCTTGACCTGCTTCTTGCCAGCCGACGTAGGCGGCGTCGGGGCCGGCGGCGCCGGCGGTGTCGCTTGCGGACGCACAGCGTCGAGGAGTTGCTGTAAGAGGGCGACGATCGTATCGGCCCGCCGCTCCAGCCGCGTCATCCGCTCGTCCAACGGTTCGGATTGCATCTTGGCCAGCAGCCGTGTCGCCTCGTCCGCCGATTTCGCGTCGAGCTGCAAGCGGCCTGCGTCCCCGGCTGTGCGCCGCGCGACGGCGCCCTTGGCGGCGTCGGCCGGTGACGTGCCTTGGCCGTCGGGAATGACTTCCGCGTCAATCGTCTCGTCGTGCATCTCGCGGGCCACCATTTCGACATCCTCGCGCGTGAATTCCCGCTGGCCGGCGAGGTAACCCGAAAGGAGCATGCGGTCGCAGACCGCGTTGATGCGGCGCGGAATGCCCGCCGACGCCTTGTAGATCCCTTCGTACGCCCCCGGCTGGAAATTGGGGTCGCCGTTCCAGCCGACGCATTTCAGCCGGTGCTCGATGTAGCCTCGCGTCTCATCGGCGTCGAGCGGTCCGATATGACACGCGGCAATGACCCGCTGGCGCAGTTGCAGCATGTGCGGGCTTTGCATCGTGCGCCTGAACTCGGGCTGGCCGACGAGGAAGCTTTGCAGCAGCGCGTGCGTCTCGAGCTGGAAATTGGACAGCATCCGCAGCTCCTCGACGGCGCGGGGGGTCAGGTTCTGCGCTTCGTCGACGATGAGCAATGCCCGCTTGCCCTGCTGGCTGACGGACACCAGGAAAGCTTCGAGCGAGAGCAGCAGGTCCGACTTCTCGATGTCTTTCGTGCGCAACCCGAACGACGACGCAACGAGCCGCAGTGTATCGTCGGCATCCACTTGCGTGCTGACCAGATTGCCGGCCACGACCTGTTCCGCGTCGAGCTTGTCGAGCAGGCTCCGCACGATCGTTGTCTTGCCCGCGCCGACGTCGCCGGTTACGACGATGAAGCCTTCGTTCTGGTGCAGGCCGTACTCGAGGTACGCCATCGCGCGCCGGTGCTGGCGACTGCCGAAGTAGAACGCCGGGTCGGGATTGAGCTGGAACGGTTTTCCGGAAAGTCCGTAGAAGATTTCGTACATGGTCCGCGCCCTAGAAGTTATGGTTGACCGCGGCGGAGATGCTGTACGACGACGTCGACTGGAAAGCGATATCGCCGTTGGGCAAGTACCGGGTGTAGTTCGCACCGAACGACCCGGTTGTCCTCGGTCCGAGCTGCGTCGAGAGGCCGAGGTTCAAATAGCCATTGTTGGAGCGCGCATTGGCGAAGGCCCCCGTCGTCGTATTGGACCTCGTCGTCGAATACGTGGCGCTTGCCGTAAGGCTGGTCATACCGGAAAGCCGGTGGCTGAAGGACACTCCACCCCCCGCCTGGGTAGTGTCCTGACCGAATTGCAGGGCCGGTGGAAGCACGGTGCCCTTGCCCGATATCGCTTCGGTTTTGGTGTAGAAGACGTTGAAGGCGAGTGAGTTGCGCACTCCTATCAAGACCGCCGAAGCAGATCCACCCGTCTGCAACTGGACCGTCGTTGCAAAGATATTCACTGGCGTCGCCAGCGTGGCCGGTAATCCGGCCTGCGCCACGAATTGCTGAACCGCGAGCGCACGCTCCGCAGGATCCGGGATGCGCGTCGCGAACGCGGCGTCGACGAACGTCGCCACGTTGGCGCCAACGGGAATCGAGAGCGCGTTCTGCGGATAGCTAGTGATCCCGCGGAAGAAGTTGGCAGCAAGGGCGGTTCGCGGCAGCCGGTGGCTGATCTGCGCTGAATAGGAAGCGCCGAAAAAACGGTGCTCCCAGAATCCAGTCGCCTGGGTGCGGTCGGACGGCAACCATTGCAGACCGACGCCGTAGATCACGCTTTGGGAGCCCGTCAGGGGGAACTGGTCCTTTTCATAGCCCCCTCGCGCCGACACCTGCAGTTGCGGGTCGTACTGATAGATCGCAATGCCACGCGCAACCTGGATCGTGTAGGAGCCTACTGTGTCGCGCTGCGATGGCTCATATTGCGATCTTGTGTATTCTGCCGTCCAACCCCATGGTGCAACGGGGGTACCGATGCTGCCATAAAGCTGGTTGAAGTACGTGCCGGGAACCGCGAGCGATGAATTGCCGTAGGTGTTCGATAGCGTCCAGATGTTGTCGTCGCGGACGTTGTAGGTCATTTTCGTTCCGGGTATCGCTCCCCGGATGTACGGGCTTATGCTGTAGGTTTGCGAGGTGTATCGGTTGGCAGTCGTGTTGACGGCGTTGCCCGGCTGCGGACCAAATGGCGACAGGAACGTCTGGCTGACATAAGCTTGGGCATCGACGAAAAGGAAATGCTCGATCGCCTCCACGTTCCCGCTTAGGGCGACCGATGGTGCAAAACTGTTGTTCTGGCTCTCGTTGGCGTAGAAATAGGCGGACCCACCGATCGTGCCGTTTAGATGAACACGGGCGCCTGTACCGCTGATCGCGAGCGCTCCATTGACCGCCGTGACGAAGTCACTGTTGCCGTTGACGCCGGCGCTGACGTCGCTCGTGAAGGTCTCGGAGATGCCGGCGGACGAAGCAAATCTCCATTCGGCGTGCGCGGATGCAGCAAGGCCGAAGCAGCCGAGCGCGACGGTGAGCACGCGCCAAACGAGACGCGCGGGCGCGCTCGCAGCAACAGGTCGAGCCAGAATACCGGAAAGCGGGTGAGGCAATCTGCGGGCGCGCCAATCGACGCAATCAGCCTCCGTAGCCATAACCGTAGCCGTAGCCATAGCCATAGCTACCGCCCCTGGACGCGGATCGGTCCTTGTTCAGCAACATCATCTTGACCGGACATGCGTCGATGGCCACAAGCGCCTGCTTGACCGCGGCTTGAGGCGTCTTCTGCGCTTCGACGACCAGAATGACCTGCCCCATGTGCGACGCCAGCACACGAGCTTCCGTCGTGACGAGCAGCGGCGGTGAATCGAATACGATGATGCGATCCGAGTAGCGGCTGGCGAGATCCTCCAGCAGGCGGTTCATCGATTCACTGGCTAGCAGCTCCGTTGCGCGCGGATGCCTGGTTCCGCTCAGCAGGACCGAAAGCTTCTCGACGTTGGTCTTCAGCATCACCTGACCCAATTCGACGCTGTCGTCGACGAGCACATCGAGAAGGCCGCGTATCGACGGCAGACCCAGCATGCCTGGAATAGTAGGGCGCGCGACGTCAGCATCCACCAGCAACACCGTATGATCGAGCTCCATCGCAATGCTCATCGCCAGGTTGACAGCAGTAAAGCTCTTGCCCTCCCCTGGCAACGCGCTCGTGACCATGATGAGATTGCCCTGCTTGATCGGCGCCGCACCCTTGCCGGTGGCATTCACGATCAGCGGGCGCTTGATGACCCGAAATTCGTCGGCTACCTGCGATCGTGGCGCCTCCGGAGTGATGATGCCCCTCGCGGCGACGTGTGCGAGATCGAGGTGAACGAACCGCGGATCATCTGCCGGCGGAGATTTCGGATCGCCGGAGCTCGATGCGGCGGCGATGCCGCCGCGTGGCCGGCGAGCGTGCGCCGGAGGGGCAACTTGCAGCTTGGCGCCGCTCGGCAATTCGTTCGCGGGCGCAGGTGCCGGGACGGATTCAGGCGTCGTGCCTGCGATGCTGGGAATCTCGACGCCGGCGCGGCGAAGTTCTTCGAGCCGCTTGGCGGCTTGTTCGATGAGGCTCATGGTTGTGCACTCAAGTGGCGCGCGTCGATAGGATGAGGAGTGCGAGCAGCCCGGCGCCATAGGACCCGAGGAAGGCCAGCACGCCGGCGATAAAGGCGATCAAGCCACGACGCTCGCGGCGTTTCTGCGTGTCTCCCACGAGCATCGTAACGGCGCCCAGCACGGGTAGCTCCGTCGATTCACGCAGCGACCGTGCATCGAAGAACGTCGGCCAGATCTGGCTTGTCGCAAAGCTTGCGAAGACCCCGGCGCCGAGGGCGGCGGCGAGCACCCCCAGCAGCAAAACAATGCGGTTCGGTGCGACCGGTTGCGGCGAAACCCGCGGCGGATCGATGAGGCGGAAATCAGCGCCGGACACGCTTTGCATGTCGCCGGACATTTCGGCCTGCTCGCGGCGGCTGACCAGCGTTTCGTAATTCCGCTTGTGGACGCCGTAATCGCGATTGAGCTGCGAAAACTCGCTTTCCATCTGGGGGGCAAGCTTGGCGGATTCCTTGTGTTTCGCCAATCGGCTCTCGTATTCCGTCACACGCGTACGCAGCTGCGCGACCAACGCTTCACTTTCGGCGAGCGACACGCGCAATTGCTGATAGACCGCATTGCCCTGCAACGAGGGGCCTTTCGCGACGCCCGCTCCTCCCTTCTTGCGTGCGGCAACCACCTGCGTTTTCTGCTCTTCCAATTCGCTGATCTGCCGCTTGACGGCGACGACGTCGGGGTGCTGATCCGTGTACCGCGTCGACAGCGTATCGAGATTCTTCTTCAGGGCGTCGAGACGACCGTCGATTTCCGGCACTGCCACACCCGAGCCACCGGCCGCAGCCGGAGCTTCGTCAGGCAGGAGGAGCGGCTCCTCGCCCGAGACTTCCTTCTTCAGCGCGTCGCGCGAGGTCTCGGCTTCGCGCAGTTCGAGCTGTGTGCGATTCAATTGCCCCGTCAATTCCTGGAGGCGACCGAAATAATCCTTGTCGGGGGCGTCGTTCGCCGTCATGTGCCGGATCTTGAATTCTTTAAGGCGATCCTCGGCTTCCTCGAGCTTCTTCTCATACACCTTGATCTGCTCGTCGATGAACTTCTTCGCGGAATCGGTATCCTTGCGCTTCTCACCGAGGTTCGACTCGATGAAGATCGACGACAGCGACTGGACCACCCGTTTGGCCTTCTCGGGCTTCGAATCGCGGTACGCCAGCGTATAAAGATTGTCGCGGCCGAGGCTTTGGATGTAGAGGGATCGCTGCAGGCCGTCGACCATTCCGTCCAGCTCCGACTTCGATTTCGTGTTGAGGTCGAGATCAGCCATACGGATGAGCTTTTCGACGTTCGGTCTGCTGAGCAGCGTGCGGCTCAGGATCATCACCTGTTGATCGACATTAGGCTGGACGGCGAGCCCCTGCATCAACGGCTTCAACACTGATTGGGTGTCTACGTAAATGCGGGCAGAGGCCTCGTACACGTCGGGCATGCGCATGACCCAGATGACACCCGCGACGCCTACTATCCAGGCGGCGGCGAGGCCGATCCAGCGCCGGTGCCATATACCTCGCAGAATCGTAATACCTTGTCGGATCAGTTCATCCATTTCGTTTCGCTCTCATCGGTACCGGAACAAGACTGGATCTCGCGCGCAGTCGATATCCATGGACTCAGAAGAAGCTTTGCGGAATTATCAGGATGTCACCTGGCTTCATTTCGACGTTGGCGGAGATGTCGCCGCGCCGGATGAGGTCCTTGAGGCGAACGCTGTACTGCTGGCTACTACCATCGGAGGATCGAAGCAGAGTGGCGCCGTTACCGTCTGCGAAATCCGTCAAGCCGCCGACCGCGATCATCACATCCAGGATGGTCATTTTCTGTCTGTAAGCCAGCACCTGTGGTTTTGCTGCCTCGCCGACCACGCGGATCTGTTCGCTGAAAGGCCCGACAAAACCGGTCACGATCACCGTCACGACCGGATCTCGGATGTACTTCGCAAGCGCTTTTTCGATGTCGCGGGCAAGCGTCGTCGCATCCTTGCCAATCGCCGGGAGGTCTTCGACGAGCGGAGTCGCGATTTTGCCGTCCGGCCGCACCGGAACGCTCATCGACAGCTCGGGGTTGCGCCAAACAACGATATTCACGCTGTCGCCAGGTCCGATGATCCAGTTGTAGTCTGCAGACGCGGCGGTTGTCGGCGCCGGCGGGTATGTGGCCGCACAGCCGAACAGAAATGCTCCGGTGATGGAAGTCGCGAGCACGCGAAGCAGCTTGAACACAATGTTGATCCTGCGATGATGCATACGCTCCTCCGCTCGCCAACGAAACGCTCATCCTGACGACAGTAAGACCGTCGAGGATAACCTGAAACTATGCCCCAACGACGCGCACGCAAGCAGACGCCATGCTTCCGACCGTGCGACCTGTCGTTTATTCGGGTTCAGTTGCTCTGGACGCGCGTTTGACTTGGGAGAGCAACTATTATGCCAACCCGCAAAGCATGGCGGTATGCCGACCATCGGCTGCACCACCGGCCAGCGATTCTGCCCGTTTCCGTTGGCGCGGGATTACCGGTCGACAACCCAACGGCTCCGCCCGCGGCGGCTTTCGCTTTGGCCGGTGCCGGACACATCGGTAATACTTTCCCACCGCTCTCGAACTGGTTCCGCTTACGCGGTGTCGCCTGCCTCTTAGCACGGTTCGTTAGCCACATCTTCGACCGTACAATTGGGTTGATGGCGGAGAGTGAGGGATTCGAACCCCCGATACGTTGCCGTATACCTGATTTCGAGTCAGGCGCCTTCGACCACTCGGCCAACTCTCCGCAAGG
>Ga0207691_10002318_pt1 | contig 18635 bp, 18 predicted proteins | sample KBSM13metaG_FD_184327 | JGI IMG/M metagenome (GOLD analysis project Ga0207691, IMG submission 184327) | Miscanthus rhizosphere microbial communities from Kellogg Biological Station, Michigan, USA - KBS M1-3 metaG (SPAdes) (version 2) | ecosystem: Host-associated > Plants > Roots > Rhizosphere >... | reverse complement strand
CGGCGTACGCGTGAAGGAGAAAAACGTTCCATTCACGACCCAAGGTGGAAGCGAATCGCCAGGCGACATGCGACATATCGCATACGAACCAGCGACCGGGTCGAGGGTGAGCCTGGGGCCGTGGTCTGTCACATTCGTGCTGTGGAATCGGGGACTCCGTGTCGCTCGCGAAATCTATCGACAACGCTTCGTAGGCGAGCATCCAAGACCGCCAACCTTCGTGCCTCGATATCTGTTGGGAGGCCGCCATAGTATGCTTCCGCAACTCCCCCAGTGATACACGCCAGCGTGTCGGCATCGCCGCCCAACGAAACGGCCTTGCGGATGGCGTCTTCGAAGCCGGTTGATTCGAGAAATGCAATGAGTGCCGGCGGCACGGTGCCCTGGCAGGACACATCGAATTCGTACGTGAGTCGAAGCGCGTCAAGCGGCTGACTGAGTTCGTACCCGAACATCTGTTCGACTGCTTGCTTGATCTCGCCTTTGCTCCGACCAGGGACGCGCGAGGAACACAGCTGCCGCAGTCGCCTGTGCGCCTTTCACGCCTTCCGGATGATTGTGCGTGACTTCCGCGCTTCTTGCCGCTTCAGCGAGCACATCCTCGAGTCGATCGAAAGCGTGACCGATTGCTGACATGCGCATCGCGGCGCCATTTCCCCAACTGTTGTACGGATTGCGGTCGCCGGAACTCGCCCAGCGAAAGAAGTTGAAGCCGTATCCCGCGTTCGGATAAGCCCTGACGTACTCGTGAAACGCGTCGACGTAGTGATGACCGTTCAACATGCAGTCGGCAACAGCGACGGCCGGCACGGTATTCTCGGTGAATGTGCAGTCCGCTTCGAACAACTCAAAGTCCATCGACTTCGTACCACGATGTTAGTGGACCGAGCCGATCACGTCTCCGGCAATGGCGCCGAGCATTTGCAATCAAAGGCAACGGGCGATGCGTCCCGTCGGCCGCAATTCTCCCGGGCAGCGAGACGGGCATCAACCCCTTCCGGCAGGCGACCTCGCGGGAGGGTGCTCGCATACCGTAACCACTAAACGCACGAAGACGCTTCGCCACGAAGGACACGAAGGGCACGAAGAACTCTTGGAACTATCACGTGCGTGGGCCGATTGCGCGGAATCGATCTACACCGTCCGGGCCATGCGTGTATACGACATTCCGCTGGTGCCGGCGGTGATGGGCCTCGTTTTGGGACCGATTGCGGAGCAGCAGTTTCGATGCACGCTGGCCATCAGCCATGGAGACATGTCGGTGTTGGTCACGCGACCGGTCTGTGCGCTGCTGCTGTTCTCGAGTGCAGCCGTGTTGTTCGGCTCGCGATTGCTGTGGTCAAAGGAGGCTGATCCCACCGCCTCGGATAGCATCCCCGTGGAGAGAACTTGACGTCTGCCGGGACGTACCAGCGGCAGCCTGTACGAGAATGCGCATCGATCCGAGCAGCGGATTGGAGCGGCATGGATAACCCGTCGTCGGGTGAATCTAACCAGGGGCCCGGAACAGCCGACATAATCACACTGAGGTTGTTCTTTGACCCTAACTGTCAGTTGATCATTGCCGTTACGTACTGCGACTCCGGAAACGAACGGCGTGATTCGCTGCGAGTGCTTCCGCTAATCGTGTTTTGACTAGCGCTATACGCGACGTCACTAAGAGCAGTCGCCTGGTATTTGTCGACGAGCCGCAAAGTCACGGCGAGGCCTTCGTCACTTCGTGATCGTCGTGTTCTTCGTGGCCTGGATCTGTTCATCGCTGCTACTGCGGTCGCAGCAAACGTGCCGCTGTTTACGCGCAACCCAGCCGATTTCGCCGGACTCGGCGAGTTGCTCGACATCGTCACCGTCTGAGGGGTCGCGCTTCGCTTAACCGCGAGCCTTCAGCGCCCCCCTTTTGTCAATTCGTGATCTTCGTGCCTTCGTGGCTTAGATCTTCGCGATCTTCGTGGCCGAGGTCTTCGTGGCCTTCGTGCTCAGTGCGTCAGGATGTGGATCAGCACATCGATGCCCAGTGCGTAACCCGCGGGCGAGAACTGATAGAAGAACGCGGGATCCTCGCCTTCACGCTCCCATGAGTCCGCGACGTCGGTGTTGTGCGTCATCACCACCATGACGCGATGCTGTTTGTCACGAATCGCGCGAAAATGCACGACCGCACTGTCAGCACCGCGTTCGGACGTCTCCTGACCGCCGCTGCGACGCCAGAACTGGATGTTGGTGATCTGCGGGATCTTCTTCACTTCGTACAGGCTGTGCAGGATGGGATCATCGAGCCGCACATCTTCGATCGGGTAGTCTGCAGGCGGCAGCACCTTCGCGATCTCGGACTCCCATTGCTCCCACGCGGCTGTTCCCCAGAAATCGTCGGCCCACAGGAACCCACCTTTGAGTAAGTAGGTCCGCAACCGCTCCGCCTCTTCGTCGCGAATCCCGATGGTGCCCGCGTCTGACATCACCGTGATCGGACAGTTGAACAGCTGATCGTCCGTCAGCCGTACCACGTAGAAATTGGGTTGGTGGCTGTCGTCTCGGCTGACCCTCGTCTTGGTCAGCTCGGAAAGACGCGTCGTCAGGTTGATCTCGGCGTACGGATAGTCCGTCTGCCAGCCGATCCCTGAATACTCCATGCGTACGGAGCGATACGCGACGCGACAGATGACAAAAGAGGAGTCCGGCATCTGGGCGGGTGCCCAGCGCGCAGCAAAGCTGCCTTCCCGGAAGTACCGTTGAGCGTGCACCACGCCCGCGACGGCAAGCGTCGCTACGAGAATCGCGACGAAGGCGACCGCGGTGCGGCGGCTCATTGCAGGAGGTTATCGCGATTTGAAAAGGCCGGCAACCTCCGGCTTGACCACTTTGCCCATCGCATTTCTCGGCAGAGCGGAAACCTGCCGCAGTGCGCGTGGAATCTTGTAGGGAGCGAGCTGCTGCCTGGCCCAGTGTTGGAGGTCGTCGAGTGACAAGGTCTCTCCTTGTCGAAGCTCCACTGCGGCAGACACGCTTTCACCCCATGCCTCGTCGCTCACCCCGACGACGGCGCATTCGGCGATCGCCGGATGAGTCCGCAGCACCTCTTCGATCTCGAGCGCCGACACCTTGAAGCCGCCGGTCTTGATGATGTCGACGCTGGTGCGACCCAGCAAACGATACGAGCCGTCCTCGACGACAGCGACATCCCCCGTGCGGAACCAGCCATCACGGAAGGCAGCCGTCGTTTCATCGGGGCGCTTCCAGTATTCGAGAAACACGGAAGCGCCACGCACTTCCAGCTCGCCGGGGGTGCCAGACTCGACCTCTGTTCCACTCTCGTCGACGAGCCTGACCTCGACGCCCGGGAGTGGCGTACCAACGCAACCCGGGCGCCGCTCCCCGTTCAACGGATTCGCCAGCGCCATACCGATCTCAGTCATGCCATACCGTTCGAGCAGCGTGTGGCCGCTGATCTCGCGCCATCGTTCGAGCGTTTTCACTGGAAGAGCCGCCGAACCAGACATCATGAGACGAAGCCCGCGCACGCCCTCCGATCGCCTGCGTCGAACCTCGGGTGGCGCCGCGTCCCATGACGCGATCAACCGGTGATAGATCGTGGGGACTGCCGTAAAGACCGTGACCTCGCCAGACGCCAGCCGCCCCCACACGTGCTCGGCGTCGAATGCCGGCGCTATCTCACACGTCGCCCGCACCGCCAGCGCCGAACCAAGCCCGTTGATGATGCCGTGCACGTGATGAAGCGGCAGCACGAGCAGCAAGTGATCGGACGGCGTCCAGCGCCACGCCTCCACCAGCGAGGCGATTTGCGCGCCGATGATCTGATGCGTGGAGACGGCGCCCTTGGGCCGGCCCGTCGTGCCGCTCGTGTAGATAATCATCGCGCGGCGGTTCGAACCAAGATGCGGCAGGCCTTCCGCCGGGGTCGCGTGCAAGGCGTCGTCTGCAGACACGAAGCGAGCGTGGGCCGCTCGCGCGAGTGGCATCAACGTGGCCTCGGAAGCCTTGTCACCCACGACAACGGCGGCACCCGAATCACGGATCACGTACTCGAGCTCCGCCGGTGGATGCGACACCGCCAGCGGCACAGCCACACCGCCTGCGCGCCAGATACCGCGTTGGACGGCCGCGTAGGCGAAACTCGGGCGCACGAGGAAGGCAACGCGGGTCTGATTGAGATCCTCGTTGTCGGCGAGCAGCGATCCGGCGACACGTCTCGAGGCGTCATCGAGGTCGTCGTAGGTGAAGGCGCCGTCAGACGCGATGATGGCGCGGCGAGGGGACGTCATCGAGCACAAGATACTATGATGTTCCGCGTCGTTCAGGAGAGCCGCGCATGTCGTTGATTGATCCGGGCAAGAAAGCACCAGCGTTTACGCTCAAGGACCAGCACGGAACCGCTCATCGTCTGTCCGACTACGCTGGCAAACCTGTCGTTCTTTATTTCTACCCCAAGGACGATACGCCCGGCTGCACGCAGGAAACGTGTGACTTCGAGGCACGGTTACCCGCACTCGGCGAGAAGAAGGCGGCCGTGCTTGGAGTCAGCATCCTGGACGAGAAGAGCAAGGCAAAGTTTGCGACCAAGCACGGGATCACGTTTCCTCTGCTCGCCGACGCCGATCATGCCGTGGCAGAAAAATACGGCGTATGGCAGGAGAAGTCGCGCTACGGGCGCAAATACATGGGCATCGTCCGCACGACCTACCTGATTGGCCCGGACGGCAAGATCGTCCAGCGCTGGGACAACGTCAAAGTCGACGGGCACGCCGACGCCGTCGCTTCGGCGATTGGCTGAGGCGCGCACGCGCGGCGAACCTCTACCTACGACCCGAGTCTGGTGACGACTGCCTGCCCGGTCAGCAGGTGCATGACCCGGAAACCGGGGTTGCTCGCCGTGAACTCGTCCACCGCCCGCTTGACACCTTCGCACGTGGTTGTGCCGTAGTCATCCATCACCATCATGCCGCCAGGCACCACCCGCGGGCCGAAGAAGTCCAGACAGAAGCGCGTGATGGGATACACGTCCACGTCGAGGTGCACCAGGCCGAATGCGCTCTCGCCGGCGAAGGCCGGCGCGGTTTCGCGAATATCACCAACCTGCATTCGGATAAACGGGAACTCGCGAAGATATTTCGCGACCTTCTCTGCCTTCACACGGGTGAACTGGACGCCCGGCCGGTGCACCCCATCGACACTGTCATCGACCTCGACGTGTCCCTGGAACGTGTCGCAGACATAGAACGGCATTTCGCGGCCCGAGCGTCGAAGCGCGTCGGCCATGAACCACGCGGAGCCGCCACGGTAGACGCCCACCTCGGCGACGGCACGCGCGCTGGGCGGCAGTGATTCAACCGCCTGCCAGATGGTGTAGAGGCGATCGACGTTGAGGTACGTGCGACCGTCCCGAATCACGCGATCGGCAATCTCTCCAAACGGCACGAGCTGCCGAATGTCGATTCGCTTGAAGGCTTCGCGCCAGTAGTACTCGTACTCACGGGCCTGGCGGAGAAACTCTGCATCTTTGGCGGCCCGTTCCTGGCTCTCGAGCAGATCCTTGATCTGTTGGCGCGACTCGTTCAGCTTCGAACGAAGTCGCTCGTTTTCGAGGGCATATCGCCTGACCCAGGGAAGCTTCGCGAGTACCGACATCGTGGACTCGACTGGTCACTGCGCCAGTCGCTGTCTCGCCTTCTCCACGTCCCGATGAAACACGAAAAGGCGATCGGCGTTGCCATCGGGATCGGTGAAATTGAACTGTTTGCCTTTCCTCAGCTTCACGCGCAGATTCTTGTCCTGGTAGTCGACCTGGAACGCTTCGAGATCGCTGAGCGGCGCACTGAACCCATCCTCCTTGTCAGTGGTCTCGTAGCGAATACCGTCGACAGTCGCGACCAGGCGTCCTCGGCACGAGCCCACGCGATGCTTGTGCACGACGGCAACAGAGGCGTCGAGCCTCGCCTCACGAAAGCGGAAGGTGAGATCGCGAGGGCCCGGCTCGACGTCGATCGTCTGCGCGATACCCTCGAACCCTTCGGCCGTCACGTTGATCTGGTGCGTGCCAGGTTTCACGCTCTCCGCGGTCAGCGGCGTGGTGCCGACAAACTGCCTGTCGATGAATACCTGTGCCCGTGGCACATCGGCATCGATGCGCAACGAACCAAGCTCGATGGCAGTCTCAACGGGCGCGGCTGGTTTCGCTGATGACGCAGGTGGGGTCGTCGATGGCCTGGTGGCCCGTCGTGATGGCGTTGGCGCGGCAGGCCGTTCGGGCGTCTCCGCACGAGGCGTCGCGCGCGGAGCAGCAACCGGCGCCGGCGGCGTTGGCGTGGGAGTGGCCACGCGCTCGATGCGAGGTCCCCTGGAGTTCACAATCACGAGCACACCAATAACCAATGCGAAACAGAAAGTTGCAACAGCGAGAATGCGGCGGTTCACAAGCCGATTCTATGTGAGCTATCAACTAGAATGCTCGTCCGGGACTCGGGATCCGGGATTCGGGAGTCGCGGCTCTGGATCGGGGCATTGGAAGTTGGGAGTGAGTGCGATGAAAGTCAAGGCCGCACAGGCGGCAGCAATTGTCCTGCTCGTTGCGATCGGAGGCACGTTTACGTCCGCGCAGGCGCAAGTGGATTTCACCGGGCAGTGGGCGCCACTCTACCAGGAGGACACGATCGAACGCGTGCCCGGCCCCGAGCTCGGTGACTACACGGGTCTGCCATTGACCGAAGCGGCGCGGCTTCGAGCCGACAGTTGGGACGCCGATCGCATCTCGGTCGTACAGGAGTATCAGTGCCGCCCTCACTCGGTCGACTACGGATTGCGGGGTCTGGCGCCAATTCGAGTGTGGGCCGACTACGACGATGCGACGCAGCGGATCGTCGCGTTCCATGTTCATATCGGTGCGTACGAAAACAAGCGGACGATCTACCTCGACGGCCGCCCTCATCCTCCCGACTACGCCGCTCACACGTTTCAGGGGTTCTCGACCGGAGTGTGGGAAGGCAACACGTTGACGATCACGACCACGCACCTCAAAGCGAACTACCTCCGTCGCAATGGCGTGCCTCGCAGCGCGAAAGCTCGGCTGACGGAGCACTGGAACATGCACGGCACGTATCTGACGATCACGAGCGTGCTCGAGGACCCGGTCATCCTGACGGAACCGCTCGTCCGCAGCCAGAGCTGGTTCCTGGATCCCGGACAACGCGCCGGTCTCTTCCCCTGCGAGTACGTACCGGAGGTACCGGCTCCTCCCGGCACGGTTCCGCATCATCTTCCCGGCACGAATCCCAATCTGAAAGAGTATGTCGATTGGTACGCCGTTCCGGCCGAGGCCGCTCGCGGCGGTGCGGAGACGCTCTATCCGGAGTATCAGCTGAAGCTGGAAAAGATTTACAAACCCAAAGACAAGTGTGAGCGCTATTGCAACTGCGTCGGCTTCGGCGGCTGCCTGTCCGTGACCGGCCCATGAACGAGCCGAACCTGGTACGTCGCGCGCGAACGGCGTTCGCATTGCTCGCGGTCGCGCTGGTCATCACCTCCACTCTCCACGCCAGGCAGAACGCCGCGCCGCCGGCCGTCGGTCTTCTGCACGTCCAGCGCAGCGTGCACATGCTCGTCGTCAGCGGCATGAACATCGCCGTACAGGTCGGCGACGATGGCGTGCTGCTGGTGGATGCGGCAACCGCCGCAGTCGCGCCGCAGGTGATTGCGGCGATTCGGACGCTGTCGGACAAACCGATTCACACCATCATCAACACCCACGTGCACGCCGATCACACGGGCGGCAATGAATCGCTCGTCAAACAACGAGGCACGGGGGCGCCGCAGCCGGTTCGCGTCATGGCACACCAGTCGGTGCAGGAGCGAATGATCGCTGCGGCGCCGGCGGGCGGCGAAGCGGGCGGCTTCCGCCTGAACGCCGTCATCACGCTGCCGATCAACAGCACCTACGACACGCCGACCAAGGACTTCTTCCTGAATGGCGAGCCGGTCGTGATCTATCACGCGCCCAGGGCACACACCGACGGCGACAGCCTCGTGCACTTCCGCACCTCGGACGTCATCGCGGTTGGTGACGTCTTCAGTCCCGACCGCTACCCCGTCATCGATCTCGCAACGGGCGGATCCGTCCAAGGCTTGATTGCCGTGCTGAACCACATCCTGGAAATCACCGTACCTGCGAAGTTCCAGGAAGGCGGCACGTACGTGATTCCCGGGCACGGCCGTCTCTGCGACGAAGCGGACGTCGTGGAGTACCGGGACATGGTCACGATCATCCGCGACCGCGTGCAGGATCTGATCGGTAAGGGACTCACATGGGAACAGGTGAAGGCTGCACGACCGTCGCGCGACTACGATTCGGAATACGACGGCGAAGGCGGATCGTCGCCGGACGCCTTCGTCGAAGCGATCTTTCGAAGCTTGAAGGCTCAATGAGATTCGATACTGCGACGCTGCTCGTTGCCGTCGTCGCTTCGCTGTACGCGCAGGTTGTCGCACAAGGGCCGCCGCCTGGTGGAAGAGGCGCGGCGCCGCCGCGCCCGGCACGCGAGGCAGCACCAGTGGACTTCACCGGGTACTGGGTGTCGGTCGTCACCGAGGACTGGCGATGGCGGATGGTGACGCCGGCCAAAGGAGACTTCGCTGGCGTTCCGCTGACACCGGCAGCGCGCAAGCTGGGGCTCGCCTGGGACCCGGCGAAAGACGAAGCTGCACAGGAGCAGTGCAAGGCCTATGGCGCTGCTGCGATCATGCGCGTGCCCGGCCGTCTCCACATCACCTGGCAAGACGACAACACTCTCAAGATCGAGGCCGACGCCGGCACCCAGACGCGCCTGCTGCGTTTTGGCGGCGGCGCGACCGAGGCGCGTCCTTCATGGCAAGGCAACTCCGTCGCGCAGTGGGAGGGCATCGTCCGCGGTACGGGGGCGCCGGACTTTCTTCCGATTGCCCTGAATCCGCGCGAGGGCACCCGCGGGCGCTCGCTCGAAGTCGTCACGACAAACCTGCGGCCGGGGTACCTTCGCAAGAACGGTGTGCCCTACGGCGCGCGCACGACGGTGCGTGAGTACTACGATCTGTTCACGGAACGGAACGGCGACATCTGGTTCACGGTGACCACCATCGTCGAGGATCCAGAGAACCTGACCGAGCCGTTCGTCACTAGCACGAATTTCAAGAAGCAGGCCGACGCGACCGGGTGGAATCCGCGGCCGTGTACGGCCCGCTGAACAATCTACTTCCGCTCGGCAAAAGTTGATCGGATAGTCGTCTGGATCGCATTCACCCGGCAAGCCAGACCTGCTAGACTGGGGCCGTGTCCGGCCTTTTCGCGCGGCGACCACGCGTTCTCGTGCTGGCAGTGCTCGTTCTGCTGGTCGCGTCGGTCGTCGTCCAGGCGCAGTTCCGGCAACGCGGCGGGGGCTTTTTCCCGCGCGGGTTCGGAGTGCGGGTGGCCAAGCCGGAAGATTTCCTCGGCGGTTTCCAGTTCTGCCGCGTCGCCTACAACCAGGACTATCGCGGCGACGGTGGGAACTGGAGCGTCGACTACCCTCGCGCCGACATCAATCTCTCGATCCGTCTCTCGGAGTTGACGCGCGCCTACGTCAACATGGACTCGAAAGGCGAGCCGGTCCCGCTCCTCATCCGGCTCACCGACGATGTGATGTTCGAGTGCCCGTTCATCATGATGACGGAGGTCGGTTCGGCATCGATCAACGAGGAAGAAGCGGCGCGCCTGCGGCTGTATCTGCAGAAGGGCGGTTTCCTCTGGGCCGACGACTTCTGGGGCACCTATGCGTGGGAGTGGTGGACGGCACAGTTCAGCAGGGTGCTGCCGCCCGACGAGTACCCAATCATCGACCTGCCACCGAACCACCCGTTGTTCTCGGCGCAGTTTCAGATCTCGAAGGTGCCGCAGATCGCATCAATCGGACACTGGGCGTCCACCGGAGGCGGAACGTCGGAGCGCGGCGAGGACAGCGCCGTGGCCCATGCACGCGCCGTGCTCGACAAGCACGGCAACATCATGGTGCTGATGACGCACAACACCGATCTGGGCGACTCGTTCGAGCGCGAAGGAGACGACCCGCAGTACTTCTATCAGATGTCGGTGCCTGGATACGCGTTCGGGATCAACACGCTGCTCTACGCGCTCACGCACTGAAGATCAGTGCCCTACACCGTCAACTCCCAGCTTCCAATTCCCAATTCCCAATACAACCCGAACCGTTTGGGAGTTGGGAGTTGGGGCTTGAGTGTTGGCGCCTCGTTCAGCTGCGGAATGGTCCTTCGAAAGCGATCTCGCTAATCGGTTTGCGGCTGTTTGGTGATTCGCGCGCCTGGAAGTCTTCGGGGAGCACTGTGATGGGTCCGGGCCTCCCGATCGCGGCCATGGCCTCCACTCGAAAATCATCCGGAACGTTCAGCGTGGTCTTGGCGCGCGCGTAGTCGAAGCCAGCCATCCCGTGAACGACCAGTCCGCTGAGTGTCCCTTGCAGTGCGAGGTTCTCCCACGCGGCGCCGCTGTCGTAGCTATGCGTGACAAGCGGGCGTCCGCTCTGCTCGTTCGTTGTGCGCGAGATGAAGACGAGCAACGCCGCCGCATTGCGGCACCAGATCTGGTTACGCTCGACGAGCAGGTTGAAGAACAGCGGCCAGTGTTCCGTGTCGCGGTGTGCGTAGAGAATTCGACAGGGGTACGAGTTGCCGGAAGAAGGCGCCCAGCGCGCCGCCTCGAAGAGCACATCGAGCTCGGCCTGAGAAATCGACTCGCCCGACATCGCCCGCGGCGACCATCGATCGAGGAACAGCGGATCGATCGGATGGTCGGCCTTACGATGGTCCCGTCCGCGTACCGGCACGCGCTCAGTATCCCATTCGCAGAACGCCGGTAGACGAGCCGTTCACGGTGCCTTTCTCGAGCCACTCGAGCGAGGCGCGAAACAACATCGTGTGATTCTTTTCCCACATGGCGTTGTGCGAGGAGCATGCGAGGTCGATCATCACCTTCTGCGGCGCGCCGAGATCTTCATAGAGCTCGCGCACGCGCTCGGGCGCGACCTGCTTGTCGTGGATGCCGGCCACCATCAGCGTCGGCGTCTGGGTTTTGGTGACCACTGCTGCATTCCACCCCCACGTCGTCGTCTGCGGAGCGCGACGCACTCCGGGCCCCCACGTGGAACCGACTGGATCGGACGCAAGCATCGCCGACCACACGCTGTCCGCTGCGGCTTTGTCGTACTGGGCGGCACACCCGACCTGTCGATCCCAGTTCGCGTCGAACTCGGCGCGCGACTGTGTGTTGAAGACCACGCCATCGGCGGGAGCTTTGGCCGGGGCCTCTCCCCTGCCTTCGCGGCCGTAGCCGGGTGCAAGCAGCACGAGGCGATGGACCTTCTGTGGATTCTTCGCGGCGTAGCCTCCAGAGCGCGGACCACCAAGCGACCAGGCGACGAGGCTCACCCGTTCAACCCCGCGCAGCGCCCGAATGTAGTCGACGGCCGCCCCGACGTCTGCCCAGTCAGAGGCGATCGTCGTCATCGCCTGGCCGTAGGTTGCGGCACACGGCGCCGGGATGAGACGCGGCACGAGCGCCGCCTGCTGATTGGGAGCGAGATTGCAGGGATCGTTCATGGCGGGCGGCCGCGTTGATCGCCCATATCCGGTCATGTCGACCGAGAACGTGTCGAATCCAGCCTGCGCCAGATAACCCATCCAACTGTAGTCCTGGTACGGGACATCGAACGCGACTTCCGCGGGCGTGCCGGCGCCGTGCACGAACAGCACGACGCGATCGGCCTGTCGCGCGCTGCGCGCAAGCGTCCCGGCATGGACACGTTCACGCACATAGAGCTGGGAAGGTTGCCCTGCAATGGCCGGCACCGTCGACTGCACCCGCACGAAGTGATCGATAGTCAGGATCCGTTCGCTGTCGTCACCCGCAACCGGCACGACCGTGAACAAAAGCAGAGAAAGCGCGGCCAGCGTTCTCATGTGATTGAGCCTCGTTTCGATTCGCATGAAGGCGTCAACCTCCAACTCCCAATTCCCAACTCCCAAGTGCAGGGAGCGGGCCGTTTGGGGGGTGGGAGTTGGACGTTGGGAATTGTCGCTAATGCAGGGACGTCCTGAGGTGCTCGCGGAGTAGATCGCGCCCGAAGTCGCCCCTGAAATCGCGCCACACAGAGTGAACGTGATTCGCGTCGTTCTGCGTGTTGTCGAATTCAATCAGGAAGGTCGGGCCCTGCACGCGATAGTAGTGTTTCTGGCCGCGCTCGATCGATCCCGCCCACGCGAACGTGATGTTGTCGGTTCCGGCGATCTTGAGCTTCGCCAATCGGTCGGCAGCGATATCCGCCGCCATCAGTCCGGCGTACGAATCGATGACCTTCATGAGCATGTCTTTCTGGGCCGCCGTCATCTCCGTCGCCTTCAACCCGCCAGGTGACAGCGGATTGATATCGAGCGCGTTCTCCGTGACGATGTCGCCCAGTGCGACGGCGTTGAAGATCGCCGTCTTCCGCTGATTCGCGTCGAGCGCGGTGACGAGCGTGCGCGCCGTGTCCTCCAGCATCCCGAGTGTCCGCTGTCCCTTCTGCGGACCGTCTTTGACCTCGGCAGGATTGGCGCCGGCAAATGACGGCGTGCTCGAAATCGCCGTGCCGTTCACCAGGTCGAAGTGCAGCGATATGTGGTGGAATTCGACGCGCCATCCCCACGTCCCCTTCGCCGACGGCGTGCCGAAGATCGAGAAGCGATATCCCTCCGGATCACGCCCGGGCCCACCGCCCTTCTCCTGGGCCTTCAGGATGTTCTCGAGCTGCATGATCTGCGTGTAGGTGGTATAGCCGCGATCGCTCAGCCCGGTTCTGAGCAACTCGTGGGCAGCCTTGCGCTGCGGCTCCGTCATCGCCTTGATCTGCAGTCCGTTGCGCTCGAACTGCGGCACGAAGTGCCACCTGAGTCGCTCGGGCGAATCAAACGGGAATGTTGCCTGCTGACGTTGCTCCGGCGTCAACGACGACAGAAACTTTTCGGCTGCGGTGGCCATCGCCGCCGAGGATGAAGTCCGCTGCGCCTGGACAATGGCGCCACCGAGGGCGGCAAGAACTCCGAGCGCCAGAATGATTCGTGGAGAAATCAGACGCTTCATACGTACCTCGCTTGGTCGGGGATGGTAGCACGCTATCTCGGGGCTGGGGGCCCGGGATCCAGGATCCCGAATCCCCGAGTCCCGGCTATGATGGAGCCGCTCAGGAGGCCATCGTGGCAGACACACACGACAGCTCAGGACCGAGGGATCCGGCTGAAGCCGGACACGGATCGCTCGACCGCCGCGACTTCTTCAAGGGCGCAGCGCTCGGCGCCGCGGGTCTGGTGGTGGGCGGCACCAGTGCTTCAGCTGAGGCACCGCCGGTCCAGCCGCTTCCTTCTGTCGAATTGCCGACGCTGGCCCACGATCTTGCGTACGCGATGCCGGCGCAGGCAAGCGGCCCGCCCCCGGCGCGTGCCGCGACGCAGGGACGACCTGCATCCGACTTCATGGTGGATGTCATCAAGAAGATCGGCTTCGAGTACGCCGCGATCAATCCCGGCTCGACGTTCCAGGGACTGCATGAGTCGCTCTTGAACTACGGCAACAACTCCGCCCCGGAGTTGCTCACGTGCCTGCACGAAGAAGCCGCAGTCGCCATGGCACATGGATACGCCAAGGCGGCGGGAAAGCCAATGCTCGTCGTGGTGCACGGGACCGTTGGCCTGCTCCATTCGTCGATGGCGCTCTTCCAGGCGTGGGCTGATCGAGTCCCCGTCTTCCTCATCGTCGGGCACAACCGCAATCCGTCCGGCGTGATCAATCGTCCTCACAGCGCCCAGGACATGGGCCTGCTGGTGCGCAGCTTCGTCAAGTACGACGACGAGGCGACGACGCTCGAGCGATTCGCGGAATCGGCGATGCGCGCGTATCGGATCGCGGTGACACCGCCAATGGGACCGGTCGTGATCACCGTGGCCGCAGAACTGCAGGAATCGATCGTGAACGACGTTCCGCGCATTCCAGAGTTGACGATTCCCGCTCCTCCGCAGGGTGATGCGACAGCCGTTCGCGAAGCAGCCCGGATGCTGGTCAACGCGCAAACGCCGCTGATTCAGATCGCGAAGCTCGGACGGACGCCGAAAGCGTGGGACCTGCTCATCGAGTTGGCGGAAGCGCTGCAGGCGCCGGTTGATGTAATGGGCTACTCGTCATGGCAGAAGTTCCCGTCATGGCATCCGTTGTATGGGACCGGCGGCCGCGGGTACACGCCAGACGTCACGCTCGGTCTCGAGGTCACCGACATGTCGGTGCAGGCACGTGCCGCGCGGGCGAACGGCCGCAAGACCATCAGCATCTCGGCTGAATATCTGTTTCAGGGGAGCAACATCCACGACTTCGGACGCTACTCGGACGTCGACCTCGCCATCGCGGCAGACGCCGAAGACACGCTGCCATCACTGATCGAAGAAGTACGGAAGCAGACGACGGCGGAACGCAAGAGCGCGATACAGGCGCGCGGCACGCAGGTGGCGGCGGCACACAAGGAGATTCAGCTCAACGGCATCCGCGACGCCAGGCACGGCTGGGATGCGAGCCCGGTGAGCGTGCCTCGTCTCGTTGCCGAACTCAGCGATCAGATCGCCAACGACGACTGGGCGATTGTCTCAGGTCACCAATTCACAGGAGACTGGCAGCGCCGGCTGCTGAATCACGACAAACCGTATCGCTACAACGGCGACTGCGGAGGCTTCGGCATCGGCTACGACTCCCCCGCCTCCGTGGGCGGCGCGCTGGCGCACAAGAAATTCGGTCGTCTATCCGTCGCCATCGTCGGCGATGGAGATCTCAACTTCAGCCCCGGCGTAATCTGGACGGCCGCCCATCACAAGATCCCGTTGCTCTTCGTCGTTCACAACAATCGGGCCTACCACGCGGAAGTGATGATCATCCAGCGCATGTGTGGCGTGCGTGGACGTGGCAACCAGAACGCTCACATCGGGAACGTGATCGCCGATCCCAACATCAACTACGCGCAGATGGCGAAGGCGTACGGGATGTACAGCGAAGGGCCGATCGAGAACCCGAAGGATCTTGCAGGTGCGTACCAGCGCGCGCTGGCGAAGGTGAGGGCGGGAGAACCGGCTCTCATCGACGTGATCTCACAGCCACGGTGACACAACACAATAACCGGAGGCTCTCGTAGGCCGGGTCTTGCTTTATAGACCCGGCAGCTCCGGCGGGTCCACAAGACAGCACCCGCCCTACGGCGATTGATCGACAGAGGGACTCATGATTTTTCGTTCCGCGTTTGTGACGTTCGCAGTGATGGCGATGACGGTGTCGGCATTCGCGCAAGAGAAGGCGGGCGCTCCTGCTGCGGCTCCGCTCGCTGCGCCAACTGGCAACGCGCAGCGCGGCAAGGTGCTGTTCGAAACCTCGTTGCGTTGTTATGCGTGTCACGGCTTCGACGCTCAAACCGGATCGCCGCGGCTGGTACCGATGTCGCGCGCGGAAGACGTCTTCCTGGCCTACGTGCGCAAACCCGCGACGCAAGGAATGCCGTCATTCGTCGCGCAGCCCGAAGCGGACTTGCGCGACGTCTACGCGTATATCCGATCGATCCCGCAGGCGGCGCCTAACGCCGACACCGTTCCACTCATCAAGAAGGTTCTCGATCGTCGCGCGAAGGCGAATTAGCGAAGCAACACTGCAATTGCGAGAATCGCCACGCCTGTCGCAATCTCCGAGACAATCGGCACAAGCAGACTGACGAACCCCGCAACCGCGCGGCCTGTGTCGCTGTGCGCACTTCTCAGCACTACCAGCGACTCCTGCATCGACCGATCGTGCAGTTTGTGGATCAGCGTTACGAAGCCGGTTCCGATTAGTAAAATCCCAAACGCCAAAGTAACGAAGTTCATTGCCCCTCCACTGTCTGTTGGACGGTGGGTCTACCCGATTGGTTCGTGACAACCTGATGGCACCCACCTCCGCTAAAGCTACGGTGGGCAGGCCCCGCCTCCGCTAAAGCTACGGTGGGCAGGCCCGCCTCCGCGAAAGCTACGGTGGGCAGGCCCCGCCTCCGTCAAGCTACCGCGGTCAGGCATTTACTCCGCGCGCAGCGCTTCGACCGGGTCGAGCCCGGCGGCGCGCCGAGCCGGCAGATAGCTGGCCAGAACAGCCGCCGTCGCGAGCACCAGGGACACGGCAACGTAAGTCAATCCATCGAGCGGACTGACGTGAAACAGCAGTGACGCCATCAGTCTCGTGACACCCGCGGCGACCCCGACACCAATGACGATGCCGATACCTGCGAGCACGAGTCCGTGCCGCACGAACATCCGCTTCACTTCTTTGTGATCGACGCCGAGCGCCATGCGGATCCCGATCTCGCGCGTGCGTTGTGAGACCGCGTACGAGATCACTCCGTAGATCCCGATGAGTCCGAGCAGCAGTGCCATGCCGCCCGCGATGGCCAGCATCACGAGCGCGAACGTCGTGCGCGCCATCGATCGGTCGTACACGTCCTGCAACGTTCGCACGAGCGCAAGAGGCAGGCTTCCGTTCACCGACCAGACCGCCTGACGCACCTGCGCCAGAAAAGCGTCGGTGCTCGTCCGCTCGCTGCGCACGACGTATGTCAGCGACCGTGCCACGAAACGTTCGTTGCCCCAGAATTTCGACACCATCATCGGCCAGTAAACGATGGTCGACGCCGGCTCATGAACGCCGTCGTCGTAGACGTCGCCCACGACACCGACGATTTCACGCCAGTGATCGATATTCGCGACGCGAATTCGTTTGCCCAGGGCCGCCTGTGAGCTGCCCCACATTTCGCGCGCCATGTTGTCGGAGATCACCACCACGTGGCGATCGTCGAACACGTCGGTCCAGGTAATATCGCGTCCAGCGACGAGTGGCGTGCCGACGGTCCGGAAGTAATCGGGCGAGATGAATTTGAACCGGCGAATCGGTGGAATCTTGCCTGGATCGTAGGTCTTGTCCTCGGCCCCGACAGGATCGTTGCTGTTGAATCCTTCGAGCGGTGCGGAGCTGACCATCGCCGCGGATTCGACACCCGGGATTGCGGCGACCTTTTCGAGAATTTCGTTGTAGGTGCGCGCCACGCGTTCGGCATCGGCCTGAACCGATTCCGGTATCGACACTCTCAACATCTGCACCTCGCCCGGGCGCGTGAAGCCTGGCTGGACGTTTCGCAGTGTTTGGAAGGTCCGAATCATGAGACCCGAGGCCACGAGCAGCACCAGCGCGAGCGCCACTTGAGCAACCACCAGCACGCTGCGAGCACGATGTCGCTCCCGGCTGTGACTGGACGTGCGGGTGGCACTGCGAATCGCGGTGACCAGATGAGGACCGCTGTACTTAAGAATGGGAATAGCGCCGAAGAAGAGGCCGGACAGCAGTGAGGCGAGCAGGGTGAACCCGAGGACGGCCGGATCGATCGTGATGTCGCGCAGACGGGGCAGCGTTTCCGGACCAATGGCGAGGAGGAGTTTGAGTGCGCCGTACGCGACGCCAAGCCCCAGCACTCCGCCCATCAGGCCCAGCAACAGGCTTTCGTGCAGCAACTCACGGGCGATGCGCCGCCAACCCGCGCCGAGTGCCGCTCGCGTCGCCAACTCCTGCTGTCGCCCCTCGACGCGCACGAGCAGGAGGTTGGCCACGTTGGCACACGCGATCAGCAGCACGACGCCGATGGTCCCCATCAGGACCCACAGCGTCTCTCTGATGTCGCCGACGATGTCCTGTTTGAGTGGTGTGAGCCCGGGCCCGATGTGCGCATTCTCGAATACCTTGCGATCGAGTCCCATCGGGGCCGGCCACGCCTTCAGCCAGATGGGCAGCATGCGGCCAACATCCGCATTGGCCTGTTCCAGCGTCACGCCAGGACGAAGCCTGGCGATGCCCTGATAGCTGAAGTTGCCGAGGAACACACGACTGCGATCGAACCGCATCGGCAGAAGAACGTCCGCCTGCTCGTCGAGAAACTGAAATGTGTCCGGCATGACGCCGATCACGGTGTGAGGCTTGGCATCGATCGTCAGTGTTCTCCCGACGACCGATTGGTCACCGCCAAATCGACGATGCCAGTAGCCTGGCATCAGCATGACCGTCTCAGGCGTGCCGGGTGTATCGTCCTCTTTGGTAAACCACCGGCCGAAGGCGGGCGCCACGCCCAGCGCCTGCAGCGTGCCGTCAGTGACGTCGATACTCCGCACCTGTTCTGGCTCGGCTTGCCCCGTGATCGTCACGCCCCCGTTCGACCACAGACCGAATTCGCGGAATGTCTGGCCCTCCTCGCGATAGGTGAAGTGCATCGTCGGGGAGACGTTCAACTTCGGAATGTTCACGCCTGGCGCCGAATGCCATACCCCGACTAGTTCATCGGAGTTGGGATACGGCAACGGCTTGATCAGGACGCCGTTCACCACGCTGAAAACGGCTGTGTTGGCGCCAATGCCAATCGCCAGCGTAATCAGCGCGATGGCCGTGAACATCGGGGCGCGGGTGAATCGTCGCAGAACCGGCGGAATCGGAGCCATATCGTCTACTTACGACAACGCTCGGCCAAGGTTCCGGT
>Ga0207691_10002315_pt1 | contig 18675 bp, 16 predicted proteins | sample KBSM13metaG_FD_184327 | JGI IMG/M metagenome (GOLD analysis project Ga0207691, IMG submission 184327) | Miscanthus rhizosphere microbial communities from Kellogg Biological Station, Michigan, USA - KBS M1-3 metaG (SPAdes) (version 2) | ecosystem: Host-associated > Plants > Roots > Rhizosphere >... | reverse complement strand
GCGCACGCTCACTCCGGTCGGGATGGTCCGTACGCGCAGCACGGCAGTCGTGCGTCGTAATTCGATCGGAAGACGCTGCGCTTTGCCAGGTCGCAGCTCGACCTGTTCGGTCCGCGTTTCGTAGCCGATTTTCCGAGCGGTTATGCGGTATGAACCGGCGGCCAACCACTGCGAGCCGATTCGCGCGGCGGTCTCGGGGGAAGTCGCTCCGTCTTTTGCGAGGACGACAATCGCGTCCTCCGGAGTGAGGGCCACATCCAGCGAAGCCAGCGTTGACTTTCGTGTCTCCTCGAAGACGTTCATGATTCCGGGGGACGGCGCGGCAAACACGTAATTCGGATCGATCTGGAGCAATGCCGTGAAGTCGATCGAGGCATTCGGGCGGTCTCCGGTCTGCAGACGAGCCAACGCCCGTTTCTCGTACGCCTCGATCAGTAGTTTTCCTGAACGTGCATCACCTGGGGCCGCCTCCAGCCGCTGAATGAGTTGGGTCAGTGAGACGATGACTTGATCCCAGTCGCCGGCTGCCGCCAGTCGCTCGGCGGCAATCAACTCCTGGGGACGCTCCGTATCCTGTCCGGCGACAGGCACCGCGATTGTTGTGATGATGGCCAGCACAAGAACCGCGAACGTGCACCGGAGAGAAAAACGGCGTGAGTTCATGTTCGTCCTGCTAGGGGGCACAATCACTGGAATACCTGGAGGCGCTCCGCATCCTCGTCGTAAACGTACAGCCGGCCGGCGGCATCCACGTGGAAAGCCGCGGCCGTTCGAAACGCCCCGGCGGCCGAACCAGGCGCGAACACGGATAGAAATTCACCGGTCGGAGCGAAGATGACAACCGAATCACGCTCGAGGACGTACAAATGCCCGAGCGGATCAAATGCCACGTCTATCGGGCCGCGAAACATGTACCCTGGGCCGGCCGCAGGTATCGGACGGGTTTTTCCATCCGGAGCAATAAGCAGCAGGGCGCCCGTCTCCCGTTCGATCGCCGCAGCTTCTCCCAGCGGCCCAACAGCAATGCGCGCGGCGTCTACAAGTGCGAGGCGCGACTGGTAGCCGCCACTCATCGAAACCCGGTGAACGGCTTTCGTGCGGCGGTCAGCGATGAGCATCGCCTCTCCGGATACGACGGCGCCCGCCTGAATATCTGGTTCACGTTGCCGGTTCTGGTCGGAAATGGCAATCGATACGAGCGCGTTCGTGCCTTCCCGAGTGCCGCGTTCGTAGAACCAGATCGGAACGTCGCCATGCATCGCGAGACCTCGGAGGTCGTTGGTCGGTTCCTGGCTGACGATCCCGCCCGATTCGTTGAGGACTACGGACGACTGGCGCGTCGCGACATACACTCGCCCCTTCGAGTCCATGTCCACGTTGATCACTCGTCGCAGCAATGCCCGGCCATCGACGGCGGTTCGCGCGAAACGATACACCGGCTGCCCTTGTCGCAGTCGAAGGCGATGCAGGATCGTGTTTCGCTCCAGGGCCTGCTCGGCTTCTGGTGTGCCTTTGAACCCAAGGCGGACGATCTCCATCTGCCGCATCGCGGGCTCCCACTTTCCTTGCCCGACCATCGATCGTGCTGTTTCCAACGCCGAACGTGCCGCCCACGGCGATGACGGGTACTCCGCCATGATCCGCTGGTACTTGCTGATAGCCTCGTCGGTGCGCCCGGCGACCCGGACTGCGTCGGCGGCCTTAAACAGCGCTGCCGCCGGATCGCCGGCTTGCGCGGCAGCTGATTGACTGGACCAGAGCGGAGCGGTCGTCCAACACAGCACCAGAGTCACGGCGACGCACAACGCACCTGTGCTGGACCATCGCGACGTCATCGCTGCACCGGTGCTTCTGTCGGAGCCTGACTCAAGGTTACGACCTCGTTGAAGTTGCGCTCGTTCTTCCCAGCCGGCACCTCGATTTCACCCGTTACCGGCGCCTGGCCACTGCATTCAATACGGATGGGATATCGCTGCGCCGGCAGCCGAATCGAGGTCACACCGTCAAACGGATAACCGGTCCACGATCGTCCGATCGCTGCGGTACAGAACGCATAAGGTCCAGGCGCACGCAGCACTTTCAACTCGGCTAGCGGTCTCGCCGGCGGAGTAGCGGACGCCGGAGTAGCGGACGCCGGAGTAGCGGACGCCGGAGTAGCGGGCGCCGGAGTAGCGGGCGCCGGAGTAGCGGGCGCCGGAGTAGCGGGCGCCGGAGTAGCGGGCGCCGGAGTAGCGGGCGCCGGAGTAGCGGGCGCGGGAGTAGCGGGCACCGGGACGGCGGGTGCCGGTGCCGGCGGCGGAGACGGAACCGACAACTTCACCATGGTCGTATTGATCGAGCGGTCGGCTTCCCTGGCATTCTGTTCAGTCACCTCCGCCGTGAACGGCTCGAAGCCGGCCAACTCGAATCGTACGCTGGCGGGCAGTTGCGTGATCGGCACTTCTGCAGGTGTACGAAGGCCAGTATCGACGCCGCTGATGAAAATTCTGGCGCCCTCGGGCGTCGACGTGAAGCGGTATCGAGGAGGGCTGCCGTCTCTGACAAGGAATGTCGGCGACGCTATCATGAATACCGCGACCGCCACGACCACCACGATCGCCGCTGCGGCAGTCATCGCGATCCAGCGTCCCCTTCCGTGAGAGATCGTGTTGTCGCCTTGTATCGGTACAGAGGGAGCTGGGATCTCGTCTGGCCGACGGAGCAGATAGTCGTGGACAGCGTCAGCCTCTACGCGCACATTGGCCGCTGCGGCAGGCATCTCCGGTGAGGACTGCGGGCGGTTCGGCACGATGACAGTCTGTGGAAATGTTGGTGCGGCATCGGGCGCCATCGAACGGGAGCGTGTCGTGCGCCCGTCGAAGGTCTCCTTCGTCAATGTCGCACCGTCGGCCTGCTCCTCATGCTCGGTTATCTCCTGCTTGACTGCCCGGAGATCGGCGGCCATGTGAGCGGCGTCCGCGTAACGGCGGTCCGGATCCTTTTCGAGCGCGCGACTGATGACCAACCCCAGCGCCACGGGCGTATCCGGCGCGAGGATGCGAATATCCGGTGCTGGTTCGTCCTGGACGATCTTCATCATCACCGCAGTCACTGAATCGCCGTCGAACGGTGGTCTTCCCGCGATGAGTTCGAAGAGGACCGCGCCAACCGAGAACACATCGGAACGATGATCGACCGGTTGCCCTTCTATGTGCTCCGGAGACATGTATCCGGCACTGCCTACCACTGAGCCTCCGAGGGTAAGTGTCCCCGCAGACGACTTGGCGATGCCAAAATCGAGAAGCTTTACTCCTCCGTCGTCGAGGAGCCAGATGTTGGCTGGCTTCACATCCCGATGAATGACCCCTTCGCCGTGTGCGAAGTGAAGTCCCTCGCACAGTTGCATGGCCAGATCGAGCTTCATCCGCATCGTCAGCGGAGGGCCGTGCTGAAGACGCTGGGAGAGGTTCTGACCCCGCAGTAACTCCATGACGAAGTACGGGGTTTCCCCATCATGAGCGAAGTCGAACACCGTGACGATGTTGCGGTGCTGCAGTCGGGCAGCCGCGCGCGCTTCACGATAGAAGCGCTCGCGTGCCTGTTCGTCACGCATGATGCTCTCGGACATCACCTTGATCGCGACCTCCCGATCGAGATCCGGATCATGAGCGAGGTAGAGCGCCCCCATGCCGCCGCGCGCAATGAGCTGTTGAATCCTGTACTTGCCTATTCGCTCCACAGGCATGTCTTTACCCAGGGGATGCATGTCCGGCTCCCGACTCCTCTTCTTCAAAGCGATCGTCGGACTCGTCCGACGCGAGCGTCGCACGCGCCCGTTCGAGGAGTTCGTTGGCTTCAGGCAGCGACGGCGACAGCCGCAGTGCGTTGTCCGCCGCTGCCATCGCACGGAGCAGATCGCCGTCTCTGAACGCAACGCGAGCAGTTTCGAGAGCGAGCTGCGCGGCGCTCTCACGCTGCTCTGCGATACGTGCCGCGTTTTCCAGCTCGATCGCCTCGCAGAGCAGCATCACGGAAGACTCATTCGCGGGATCGCACGCCACTGCGAGACGCGCTTCGGTCACGGCTGCGTCGAATGTCCCGGCGTCGATCATCGCGCGCACAGCCTTGGTGCGCTGTTGAACTTCGGCGTCACGGGCCGCGGTCTCGTCGGCGCGACGGACAGCAACATCGCTCAAACGGTTCAGTTCGATCTGAACGTCGGCTGCCTCGGGTTGCATCACAAGAAACGCGCGAAGTGCCTCGAGCGCCTCGTCGCAACGACCTCGCTTGAACGACGCCCGAGCCATCTGAACGGCCCGTTGCACTGCCTGCTCTCGCTCCAGGTCCGCGGCCCGCTGGCGTTCCAGGGCCGTCCGCGCGGCCTGGTGCAGGGCGATCGCCAACGGCACCGTTCGATCGATCCTGAGGATCTCGTCGCAGACCGCGATCACCCGCTCCCACTCCTCGGACCGCAAATGCGCCTGCGCCTCGCGAACGAGCGATTTCACACGCTGTGCGTCCGCTTGCTGCTGGTCGAGGATCGCCCGGCACTCCGCCAGTCGCGTGCGGGCAGTGCTCGACTCCGGCAACGCCGTCAGAATGTGCTCGAACACTCGGGCGGCGGCCGGATAGCGGCCCTCGCTCAAGGCCTGCTCCCCTGTGGCCAGCAGAGAGGCGAGCTGATCGAGTCCGCGTTGCTGCTGCTGTACGCGCTGCAACTCCCGCCCGATCTCGTCCTGGAGGGCAACCACACGGGCTCGCGTAAGAGGAGCCAGCTTCATCGCGTCGAAACCGCGATCTCGAAGCGTTGGGAAATCGCTGTGCAGCCGCTCGAGCACCGATGACGTGGCCACCATCTCGTGGCCGACTCTTCTCGCGACCTCAACCACAGATGTCAGGCTCGTGAGCAGAGCGTTGTACCTCGAACCGACTGTTTCAAGCAGCCGTCGAGTGTCAGCCTGATACTGACGCTGGAACTTCGTCAGGTCGGCTGCGACGCTTGGGAAATCGTTGTAGCGGTCGGCAGTCCGCTTCGCCAGGCACCGCATGACGATGCTCGCCAGTTCGGGAGGCGCATCCGCAGGACCGAGTGCTTGCGGATCTTCGGACTCCAGCTTACGAATGACGCGTGCCCACTCGTCGCCGGGAAATGGCTTTCGGCCGGTGAGCATGAAGTAAAACACGCTCCCGCCTGAAAAGATGTCCGATCGCTGATCGACCTCTTCGCCGCGGGCTTGCTCGGGCGACATATAGTGCAGCGTGCCCGGTTGTGCGCCGGTCGAGGTCATATTGGAGCTCGCGAGCCGAGCGACGCCGAAATCCAGCACCTTGAGCAGGCCGTCGAATTGGACGAACAGGTTTCCGGGCTTCAGATCGCGGTGAATGATATTCGCCGCGTGTGCGGCCGACATGCCGTCGCACAACTGAATCATCAGGTCGACCTTGCGTTCGAGGTCGGCGGCCGACGCTTCGTTGAGGTAGCTGGCAAGTGTCCACCCGCGGAGCAGTTCCATGACGATGAACGGACTGCCGTAATCCTCGCCAAGGTCATAAATGGTGATGACATTCCGATGAACGAGTCGCGCCGCCGTTTGTGCCTCTCGAAAGAATCGCACACGAATGTCGGGCTCCCCCTCGAGATCGGCATTGACAACCTTGATCGCCACCTTGCGCCCGGTGTGGTCATCAATGGCTGCGTAGACTTGTCCCATCGCGCCGCGGCCAACGAGGTCGAGCAGGCGATACTTTCCCACCCGCCGTTCGAAGGCAGGAAACACGCCGCTATCGCCACCGGTACCAGGCGTCACAGCTGTCCCCCGCACAAGACGGCCTGAGCGGTCAGCGGCCTGGTGGCTGAGATAAGGTCCTGATTACTGAGACGAACTCCGGGATGAGACACCGCGGAGGCACGGACCATGGGCTCTACTCGACGCTAGTGTGGTTGGTTCCGACGGGCGAAGATGGAGTCTATCAGAACAGAAGTGCCGGCGGAGGCCGGGTTGCTCCTGGAAGCGACTCCTGAAGGCTATGAACGTGCTAGTCTTCCGGGTCAGATTCGCCCCAGGAGCGCGCCCAGATGTCGAGACGGTCTGCCCTTATTTCCAGTGTGATATTGCTGGTTCTCATGAGTGTGCCGGCGTCGGCGCAGGTTCTTCTCGCGGGCAACTGGATTCCCTACCGCGCGCACGAGGACGAACAGGATCGGGGCCCGGGACCTGATCTCGGTGACTACCTCGGCATCCCAATCAACAACGCAGCGCGCCTCTTCGCCGAGAGCTGGGATGCGTCACGCCTCACGCTGCAGGAGCACCAGTGCCGCGTGCACGTCGCGCCCTACATCTACCATGGCCCTCTGAATCTGCGAATCTGGGAAGAGAAGGACCCGGAAACGCAGCAGGTCGTCGCCATCAAGAACTACATCAGCACCTACGAGCAGACGCGCACGATCTGGATGGATGGCCGCCCGCATCCATCGCAGTACGCGCCGCATACCTTCATGGGTTTTTCGACCGGCCGCTGGGAAGGCAACCATCTGGTTGTGACGACGACGCATTTGAAGCAGGGCTGGTTGCGCCGGAACGGCGTTCCGGAAAGCGATCAGACGACGATGGTCGAGCACTTCATCCGGCACGACAAGTACCTGACGCACGTGGCGATCATTTCGGATCCGGTGTATCTCGCCGAGCCAATGGTTCGCACCACCGACTTCTCGATCGCGACGCAGGACAATGCGGCGTGGACCTGGCCATGTGAGTACGTCGAGGAGATCACCGGACGGCCGAAGGGCGAAGTGCCGCACTACCTGCCTGGCGAGAATCCCTATCTGACGGAGTTCACCGAGCGAACCAAAGCGCCCGCCGTTGCCGCAAAGGGTGGTCCGGAGACGATGTACCCCGAGTATCAGGAACAGCTGAAGCGCGGCGCCGCCGTCAGCCGCGCCGAAGCGCCGCGCGCCAGTCAGGCGAAGAATCCGGATACGGGTGAAATCGAAGTGCTGCGCGTGCAGGGAAATGTCTACCTGATTGGCGGCGGGGGCAGCAACGTCACAGTCCAGGTGGGGCCGTCGGGATCGATCATGGTCGACTCCAAGTCTGGTCCGCTCACCGACAAGGTGCTGGCGGAGATCAAGAAGATCTCGCTCTCGAGCAAGCCTGTTCAGTATCTGCTCAACACGAGCGCCGACGCCGATCATGTCGGCGGCAACGAGGCGATTGGCAAGGCGCTCGGCTCGGCCAACACATGGACCATCATCAACACGCCGGGCGGATCACAAACTGCGGTGCAAGTGCTGGCTCACGACAACGTCGCCAGCCGCATGACTCACCTCCCGGCGTCGGCCGCGCCAAGTGAGACCTTCGTGGGCCGCGAGAAAGAGTTCTACTTCAACGGCGAGCCCGTGTTCATGTATCACGTGCCCAATGCCCACAGCGACGGCGACAGCATCGTCTTTTTCCGTCACTCCGACGTCGTCGCGACCGGCGATATCTACCGGACCGACAGCTATCCCGTCATCGACCTTCAGAAGGGCGGCAACGTACAAGGTGTCATTGACGGTCTCAACCTCGTGCTCGATCTCGCGGTGCCAGCCCATCACGAAGAGGGCGGAACGTTTGTCGTGCCGGGCCACGGCCGCATCTCAGACGAATTCGACGTGCTCGAGTACCGCGATATGGTCACCATCATCCGCGATCGCATTCAGGCGATGATCGCAAAGAAGATGACGCTTCAGCAGGTGAAGGCGGCGCGGCCCACGCTCGACTACGACTCGCGCTACGGCGCCACTGCTGGGAACTGGACCACGGATATGTTCGTCGAAGCCGTGTATAGGAGCCTGGCACCTGCCACAACCTCCACGCGGTGAGGCGCGAACGCGATGAACGACGAACGCTCGTTGATCACCTGGACGCAGGTCATCTACGGATTGCACACGCTGAGCCTGCTGACCGGAATTCTCGGGGCCGCCACGGTCGTTGGCGCGTTTCTCATCGGCTGGCCCTCGATCATCGCCGTGATCCTCAACTACGTGAAGCGGGGCGACGTACGAGGGACGTGGCTGGAATCGCATTTCGGCTGGCAGATTCGCACGTTCTGGTGGGGACTGCTGTGGGCGTGCCTTTGTGGCGCGTTCGTGGTGATGACGCTGGGAATCGGGCTCATCGTCGTCTGGATTCCGCTGGGTCTCCTGGCCCTGTGGTTCATCTACCGGATCGCGCGGGGATGGCTGGCATTGAACGATCGGCGGCCCGTCCCCGCTTGATGCAAGGTGACGATCGTAGCGTCCGCCTTCAGGCGGGCCGTTCAACTCGAGGTCCATTATGCGGTTGATTACCAGCGTGGCAGCGGCGCTCGTTTTGCTCTCGGCCACCCCGGTTCCGGCGCAGGAATGGATCGACTTCGTGAGCCGCGAAGACGGCTTCAAGGTCAACTTTCCCTCCGCGCCCAAGGTGACTGACACGACGTACATGTCGGAGTACGGCGCCATGCTGCCAGCGCGCGTGTACCAGGTCGCGCGCGACCACGAACGCTATTCGGTCACTGTGGTGGACTACCGCGGCATCGAGAAGCTGCTCACCGAGAAATCGAAGCAGTGCCCTCCATTTGCCGACGAGCGCTGCACCGGCATCGGCGCCGGCGCGGCCGTAGGGTTCGGGTACTGGAAGACAGACATCAGAGGGGTATTGGTCTGGGCATCGTGGCAGTTCATGCAGCGCGACGCCAAGGTCACTCACTACATGTGGAACTTCATCGACCTGGTCGAGGGCCACCAGCTGCAGTTGACGAACAACGCCGACAAGTCGCGGACGTTCGTCGCGATCTACATGCACGAAAACCGGCTCTATATTTCCGAAGGCACGGTCCCTGACGGCGACCCTGAGCCGGGCTTGTTCCAGCAATCTCTCGGATTCGTCGACAAGGATGGCAACGGCGTTCGTTATCGCGACTACTACGACAACGACTACCCGCCTCCGCCTCGTGTAGGCGGCCGCGGTACGGGAGCAGCGCCGGCGGGCGCGGGCGCTCCTCAGGGTGGTGCGAAATGACTCTTCTTCGCCGACGACGCGTGGCCGCCATCGCTGTGGCGTGCGTCTTCCTTTTCGCGACCTCGACGCGCGCGCATCATTCGCACGGCAACTACGTGGACACCTTCACCGACGTCGAAGGCGTCGTGAAGGAGGTTCACCTGATGAACCCTCATTCCTGGATCTATCTGGAAGTCAAAGGGCCGGATGGCCAGCCGCAGAAGTGGTCGCTCGAGGCGTCGAGCGTCCTCCAGTTGGAGCGCATCGGTGTTACGCGCGACTACATCAAGCCGGGCGACACCATCAAGGCGCGCTGCCATCCCCTTCGCGACGGCTCGCGTGGCTGTCTGCTTGGCTTCGTGAAGGCAAAGGATGGATCGGTCAAGGATTGGGATTCCAACAATCTGCCGATTCCGACCGACTTCTGACTCATGCCGCTGGCTGCCGCGCTGCTGGCAAGCGACGCTCGGCCTTCACGATGAACCGATTCGGCGCCGGACCGACGTAGTCGAACGGGAAACACGTAATCAACGTGAGCGTCGCCGAAGGAGTCGGGTCGAGCACCGCGAGCTCGGTCGGTTTGACGACCTTCAATTCCGTGACGACATACTCGAACTCGGCGTCGGCGGTCGAGAATTTGATGACGTCGTTGCGGCGAATTCCCGCCAGAGGCCTAAAGAACGTGTCGCGATGCGCCGCGAAGACGCTGTTCCCGCCGTGCCACGGCAACGGTGTGTCCGACAGGTGCCCCACGCCAAAGAGCAACGCTGCGGTGTCGTCACCCTCGAGCACCACGGATGACAGACCCAGCCGCGGGATTTCGATGATCCCGATCGGACTTCCCTTCTGGACTGTGATTTCGCCCTCGCCCTTGCTCAGGCCGGCCCCATAGTCACTGTTCGGTAGTGTCGGTACATACAGCTGCTGCAGTTCATCCGACCCGAAGAGCGCAAACCCGGACGCGAGAATGACGGCGAGTCCGAGTACCACGAGTAGAGATGCCAGCAGACGCCGAATCAGGCGAATCATCGCGCAACCTCATTCCGCTGATCTGCCGACGGCGAATCAGGGAGATAGGCCGTCCGAGTCCTGACCTTCAGACCCGAGTGTCCCGGCAGATCGACCATTACTCGAACGTGGCGGAGGCGTCCACCGGGGCCTGCGTCGGGCGGCTCGTACGCCAGCGTGTAGCGGCTGCGAATGTCATGCGCAATCGTCTGGAACACCCGGCCCACGACTGACACATTCGCAGGCTCGAATGCGAGGCCACCTGTTCCGTCGGCAAGGCGTCGCAGCGCCTTGGGATTGCGATCGAGCGCCAGCGGATCGACGATGGCGATCGAATAGATGACGACGTTGGACGCCAGGACCTTCTCGAATGCTTCAGTGAACGTCAGCCGGCTGGCGTTGTCACCGCCGTCACTGACGACCACGAGTACTTTTCGTTCGTGCCTGCCGTGACCGACACCATCGATGGCCTCAACGAGAGCATCGTGAAACGCCGTTCGCCCGCGTGCCTCGAGCGCCTGGGTCAGTTCCTCGCGCAATTCGGCGGGGTCACTGGTGAAACGATCAGGTGAGCGCAGAACCGTTGACAGGTGCTCATTGAACACGAGCGGCAGGAACTCATCGTCTGGATGGCTGGCCTTGGCAAACTCGGTAATCCCGGCAACAACACGATCGCGGTTCTCCAGCATGCTGCCGCTGGCGTCGATAAGCAACCCGATCGTGGCCGGCGCATCCTGCTCGGCGAAGAAACTCACTTTCTGTGGCCGGCCCTCCTCCGTGACGTGAAACGCATCGGCTGGCAACCCGCCGACGAATCCGCCTTTATCATTCGTCACAGCGACATTGAGCACGACCAGATCCGAACGCGCCGAGAAGTGACTTTGCGCAGCGGGATCGGTTGAGCTCGAGGCGAAGATGGCGGCCAAGAAGAAAATGAGTATCCGCATGGTGTACCTCTGACGCTCCGGCGCGGGGGAGGTCGTCCTCCCCCACGCCGTTTCACCATCAGTGAGCCATGCCCACGTTACGACTTCCGCAGCAGTTTCATGCCCAGTGAGGTGCTCGCAAGACCGCCAAGCAGCAGCAGCGCGAGCGGGCTGGCCGTGTGAGGCAGCCGCTCACGCGCCGGCGCCTGACGCGGCTCTGGTGCTGGTGCTGGTGGAGGAGCCTGCGCCGGCGGCTGCGCCTGTGCGACCTGTTCCGGCTCCTCTGGCGGCGCGCCCGGGCCCTCGATCACATCCGGCCCGCTCAACGGACCTTCAGCGACCGGCTCGCCCGCGGGTTCAGCGGGTTGCGTGACTGGTGCTTCTGTTCGAACTTCCGAGTTCGCCACCCGATTCAAGTCAGCGAGTTCTTTCTTCGAATAGATGAACCCGTACCCAGTGGTCTCGCCGTCCTTCCACCATGCCCTTACCGCGATCGGCGCGCCAGCGGCGGTCTCCATGAACCTCACCTCTGGATCCCGTGGCGGATCGCTGCGGTACACCGGCACGGTGTGCAGCATGGCGAAGCTGCGCGTGCCTTCCTTGTTAGCGATCTGGATCACTTTACGCGTGGTGGTATCGTCAGCCAGGCGGAACATGTACGTTCCAGCCGGAAGTGTCACACCTGGAAGCGCGACTGGCTGACTGAAAGTAAAGTACGTCCGCTTGTCGGACGTCCCTGTGAACGCGCTGGCGCCACTTGCCGCTCCGACAAGCACCACCAACACGGAAGCGGATATGAGCCTCTTCAACATGCTGGTCCTCCTGCCGTACGTAATGGCAAGATGCCTGCCCATTCCGTCGGAGGCGGAGGAAGTCTCAGCGTGTGAGTCGCTTGCGTCGACGAGCTCGAGTGTTGAGAGGTTGAGCCGGCAAGCGCGCCGGCTCATGTAAATGAAACATGTACAGGACGTAGAGCGGGGGCTTTAGCCCCGCGTGACGCTAAAGCCGGACACTACGGCGTGGAGTCAGCGCTTGGGCCAACCGTCGGGAGGGACCCAGAGCCCGTGGTCTGGCCCAACCTCGTCAGGCCGTCCCGGCGGCAACACCTTGTCCGTTCTCGCCTGCACGTACAGATGAATCTGCCCGATCTGTTTGTTGTCCAACAGCTTGTCCCACGCCTGCATGCCCTTGTCGGGAATGCCCTTCGACACAATCTTCAGGAACTCGGCGGAGCTGAGCTTGTTGTTGGGATCGGTCAGGTTCGGAGCGTTGGTCGTGCCGACGGCATCGACCCCATGGCAGCGGTAACAGTAGACATGCCACCACTTCCACCCGTTGTAGACGTTCGTATACGTGTCGGAAGACGCCTGAGCGGTAACGATCGAGCCCGGCTGGAATCCGTTGCCATCCCACACAACCCCGGCAGCGGTCGCCAGGAAAACGGCGACAGTCGCTGTGAGCAGTGACCGTGTACACAGAAGCCGTCGTGCGTACGGGATGATCATCGCGCTGGTCCTGCCTTCCTCTCGATGAGCGGAACGTTGTAGTCGTTCAGGATCTTCGTGATCTCCGCGCGTCGCGCATCGATCTCCTTCTCTAATTTTATTCTCAACGCATCGTTGCCAGGCTTGACTCCCATCGACATGCCGAACTCGAAGGGCAAATCCCCCTTGCCTGAAGGGATCGGTACCATCACCAGCGGGACGCGTTGCTGTTTGACGTAGTATCCGGCGGCAGGCCCCCAGACGATGGCGATGTCGACTTTGCCGCTCGCCACCGCATCGATGATTGAGCTGGGTGGATTGTCCGCTGAATAGAACGTGCTGAAGCCCACAAGGTTGCCGACCACTCCCCTCTTCGAGAGCTCGTGCACTGGTGGCGGATTCGTGTAGTCATCCCCGAGCAGATGCACGCCGATCTTGACCTTCTTCAATATCGGATCGTCGAGCGACTTGACCTGGGGGCCCTTGTCTTTTGGGTATACGAACACATAGGTGGAGCGATAGTACGGCTTCGTGGTACGCACCAGGTCGTATCCTTCGGGAACTCCAATAACGACGTCGCAACGCCCCTCCTCGAGCGTCGCGTTCATCGTGTTCCGGATGAAGCCGCGCCGTTGTCCCCACCAGGTGTAATGCGTGGTCGCCCCGAAGTCTTTGGCGATCAGGTCCGCAATCTTGTTCTCGAACCCCTCCTGCTTGTCGTTCGAGTGCGGCATGTTCTCCGGATCGGCGCACACGCGGAACTGTCCCTGTCCGCCACCTTCGCCTGGCTTGGACGAGCCAGTCTTCGGCGGGGCAGGCTTCGGCGAGACAGGCGCCTGTGCGAACGCAGTGTTCGCGCAGAGAAAGGACAGCACAAAAACGAGCCGGGTCCAAAAAACAGGACCCGGCCTACGAGTGAGAGTGAGCGTGCACCGTAGGGCGGGTCTTGCTTTGTAGACCCGCCTGGGATCGATCGTCATGGCAGAGAGAATACCGTGAGCACGCCGCCCTGATTGCTGAAGTTCGCCAGATCCTTGAACGCGCCGATCGCGCCAAGACCCGCCGTTGGATCCTCGAGGCTCATGTCAGCCGCGACTCCGATGCCCGACCATCCACCAACACCCGAGAGCACCGCGACGTACTGCTTCCCGTCTGGTCCAACGTAGGTCATCGGGTTGCCGATGATGCCCGACGGTGTCTTGAACTTCCACAGGACGTCGCCGGTCTTGGCGTTAACGGCCTTCAACCATCCTTCCATCGTCCCGTAGAACACGACGTCGCCGGCGGTCGACAGCGCGCCGCCCCACGCCGACAGTTCTTCCTTGATGCCCCACACCTTCTTGCCGGCGACCGGATCCCAGGCGATGAACTCGCCGCGGTTGCCGCCGGGTCCTGGCTTGCTCACGACGATCGCGCCGACGTACGGCTGGCCCGCCTGATACTTCACCTGGACGCCCTCGTAATCCATGCACAGGTTGTTGGTCGGCACGTAGAAGAAACCGGTGCGCGGTGAGTAGGAGACCGGCTGCTGGTTCTTGCCTCCCATCGCCGACGGGCAGATGTCTTTCGTGTTCTTGGTGGCGGACGTCTGCTTCTCCGGATCCTCGATCGGCTTGCCGGTCTTCATGTCGATGCCCTTCGCCCAGTTGACGTGCACGAAGGGTTGCGCCAGCAGCAGTTCCCCATTGGTCCGATCCAGGACGTAGGAGAAGCCGTTGCGGTCGAAGTTCACGAGAGCCTTGCGCATCTGACCGTTCATGTTGAGATCGACCAGGACGTTCTCGTTGATTCCGTCGTAATCCCACCGGTCATGCGGCGTCTTCTGATACGCCCATGCGGCCTTCCCAGTGTCGGGATTGCGGGCGAAGATCGTCATCGAGTACTTGTTGTCACCAGGCCGCTGGTCCGGGTTCCACGATCCGGGGTTGCCGGTGCCGTAGTAGAAGAGGTTCAGATCGGGGTCGTAGCTGTACCAGCCCCAGGTGGTTCCGCCGCCACGCTTCCACTCGTCACCCTGCCAGGTCTCGACTGAACCAGGGAAGCCAACTTCCGCCTCGGGCCCGGTGCTGTACATGCGCCACACCTGTTTGCCCGTCTTCGCATCGTTAGCGGTAACGAATCCACGAACGCCGAACTCGCCACCCGAGATGCCGGAGATCACCTTGTCCTTGATTACCATCGGGGCCGAAGTGATGGTCTGGCCCATCTTGTAGTCGCCCTGCTTGACCTTCCATAGCTCCTTACCGGTGTTCGCATCGAGCGCCACGGTGTTCGTGTCGAGCTGATTCATGAAGATGATGCCGTCGCCGTAGGCCAGTCCGCGATTGACCGTGTCGCAGCAGGCAATCGGGATGACGGCATTATCCTGTTTCGGTGAGTACTTCCATTTGACCGGCGCGCCCTCCTTGCTGAGATCGAGCGCATACACGAGATTCGGGAACGGCGTGTGCACGAACATCGTGTTCCCGACCACGAGCGGTTCGCCTTCGTGACCGCGCAACACGCCGGTCGAGAACGACCATGCCACCTTGAGATTCTTGACGTTCTCCGAATTGATCTCGCTGACGGCACTGTAGCGCGTCGCCGACTGGTTCTTGTTCGGCATCGTCCACTGCTTGTCCGCATCGGGCACGGCCGATGACGCTCCCGGCTTAGCCCCGTCCCCAGATGATGCGGGTGCGCTGCCACTGTTGCTGCAGGCGGCTACTAACCCGAGGGATGCAACCGCCATGAACAGCCTCGAAAGTCTCTTCATATGACGCTCTCCTGTGGTTCGACTGTGTTCGACCCGCGTCAGCGACGCTTGCTGTTTCCGTGAACGTTCTTCTCTACCCAACCCAGCATGATGTCGGCGATCTCGAGGTTCTTCTTATCGAGCATCATCATGTGGGTCACACCAAGAATTCCCATGTCGTCGAGCTTGAGATACTCCGCTTTCGCTGAGCCCTGCTTGGCCGTGCGACGCGCGTTGATGGCGTCCACGGTTTCCTGACACACCGTGCTGGTCGCGGTGTAATCCCCCTTGAGCGCCATATACGGGATGTTGTCGAAATCGGCTGCCGTCAGTCCGCTGTTGCTGAGCGAACACGACCCCTCGAGGGTAATCAGCCCTTTGAGGAGATCCAGATGTCCTCGCTCCTTGAGAATGCGGGTCATATGATGACCCATGATCCCCGACTGTGAGTGGGTCACAACGATGGCACCGCCCAGGCGCTCCACGAGCGCCGCAAGGTTCTGCGGCGTCCACGTGTTGGCAGGTGAAAGCTCCCTGGGATCGCACGACGTGCACGTCGACCCGGGTAGCGTGACCTCGGCGTTCGGCACCAGCTGCTTGTAGTACTCGAGCGCGTAGTATCCGTTCGAGCCGGCCGGCGCGGGACCAATGGCGCCTTTACGCGAAACGAGACCCTCGTCGGTCGCTTCGATTGGGAAGAGCGGAGCGACATGCTGATACGCGTCCGGCTTTGGATTGGGATCCTTCGCGTCGCCGTGCGGCACGAGAGTGCCGGTGAGGACCGTAGATCCCTCCGGGACGAGATGACCGAACCAGGCTGTCCACGCCCCGTTATCGGTGATTCGTCCGAAGCTTGGGATCAGCTCTGCGCCCCGTTTGGCGTCTCCCGCCACGAAGCGCGCTTCGCCTTCGTGAATAACTGATTCGTCGAAACCCGACCGGCCGCGCCCTGCCTGGTCGACGACATAGCTGGGAACGCCGTGGCGAACGAAGTACGGATACCAGCCTTCGCGCCCATCCGGTGTGGCTTCGAGGCAGGCCCCCGTGTGCGTCGAGCCATGGACCATGATCACCGGCCATCCGGCCCCGTATTTCTTTTGGGGAATCTGAAACTGCACGTACATCTGGCCGATGGTGATCTGCTGCGGCGTCGGGGCTGGAGGCGCCGGCGCGCCGGGGGCGGCTGGACCAGGCACCACCGCGTAATCCGTAATCTTCTGCACACCGCCGACGAAGAAGCTGCCCTGGTCTTCGATGACGAGTGGCCCACCCAGGAACTTCTTGTGATTCTGGCTCGTTTGCGCCGACACACTCGCGGCGAAAGCAACCAGCAGGATGGCTAAGCACGCCGCAACTTTCATCGGAGCCCCCTCTATTGATAATGGATGGTGGCCGGTGGGTTCGGCGCAGAGTGTATGAGTTTTTGTGGCTGGGCGCTATACCGATTCGGGGGGACAGTTTCTGGCTCTGCCGTGGAGGGGCATCAGCGCGGCGACTTCGATGCGCCATCGGGACGCGGTGTGCGGGAATCTCTGGTGCAGCGAGAGCCGGCCGGCGCATGATTGCCGCCTTATGACCGCAAGCCGATCCCCGTTGGCAGGGGCGATTCTGTTCATCGCCGTCTGCGGCCACGCCTCGAGCCTCCGTGCCCAGGGCATCGAGATCACGCCATTTGGCGGGTATCGCTTCGGGGGTGATTTCTTCGAGCTGGTCACCGGTCAGCCGGTCGATGCCGACGGCGCGCCCGCAGTCGGCGCCATCGTCGATATCCCGCTCGGAAACGGTCTGCAGGTCGAGGCATTGTTCACTCACCAGAACGCGCATGTCACGGTGCCGGCGGGACCGCTTCTTCCACCAATACGCGCGAGCATCAGCGTCGACCACTGGCAGGGTGGAGGGCTTCAGGAGTACGCGGATGGGCGCGTGCGGCCATACGCGACCGGGATGCTCGGCCTGACGAGATATGCCGGTGAGGGCGACAGCGAAATGCGTTTCACGGTCGCAGGTGGCGGCGGGGTGAAGGTGTTTCCCGCCTCCAAAGTTGGCGTGCGCCTGAACGGTCAGTTGTCTGCGACGTTTGTCTATGCAGACGCCAGGGTGACCGGGTGCTCACCCGGCATCTGCTTCTTCAACTTCACTGCCGACATCGTCTGGCAGCTCGAGTTCTCAGCTGGACTGATTCTCAAGGTTCATTGAGTCACTTCTCGGCAGCATCGCGGCCGTCGCGCGGCGCTCCGGTGCCCGACGACCCCATGAACAGTTTGCGCCCATCGGGAAACGTCACGTCGCGGCCGTTGGCGCGGTTCGATCCGTTCTTGGCCCGATAGCCATCGACCAGGATTTCGGTTCCTTCGGGCAACGAGGCCTTGGTCAGGCCTCTCCGAAGGAGCGTGTTTGGCGTTCCGCCTTCGACCATCCAACGCTCGACCTTGCCGTCCGCATCCTTCACGTCGATGTGAATCCATGTGTGCGGATTGATCCACTCCACCTTGGCAACAGTGCCACGCAGCTGGATGGGCTTGTTTGCGTCGAACTCCGCGGCGAACGAGTGATGAGCCGAGACAACTGAGCCAATGAGCAGGATCGATGCGCCCGTTGCGACCAGAACTCTCTGCAATACCATGTCTACTTTCCCTTTCCAGACGCCGCGGCCCGCTCTTCCTCGCGCGCTCCGCTCAGGATGCCTTCCATACCGTAGTTCCCCTCATGGCACGCGTACTCGAACATGTCTTCGCCCGTATCCACATATGGGATCGCCACCGTCCACGGCTTCGTGAACGTCGTCGGGTCCGTGATCGTCACGCGATAGTCGATCTGGCCGGGTGCCACGCGCGTGAAGCGCTCAACGAGGTGAAGGTTCTCGGCCGCGCCACGGTACAGGACCTTGTCAGTGAAGTTCGTCGTGTCGACGACGAGCGTGTCACCTTCCCATCGAGCGACTGAATTTCCCATCCACTGGCGAATGGACTGGTTGACGTGCGGACGCCCGTCGGTCGGAATCACACGCGCTCCACCGAGCATCTCGATCTGGATGGCCACGTAACCCGGGCTCTGCGTGATTCGATAGTTGTTGTTGTACGCCGTGGGACTCATCGCGCCTGGCATCCCACGCGTGATGCAGCGCTCGAACGTGCTGCGATCGAGCCAGGTATCGGCGCCGCGCCCGTTGGCGCCCGCACCGCGAAATGCCGGACGCTTTCCTTCATCCGCCGCTCGCTTCTTGGCTTCTTCGGTCAGCTCTGGCACCCGGCCATCTGCCGGTTCGATGACGAGCGAGGTTCGTGGCGTCGTGACCTTCGTGCCGCGATCCCACCAGAAGTCGTTGTAGGCGCGCTCCACATCACCGCGCGTTCCCTTGTTGCGCCCCTCATCGCCGCTCTGTTCCTGCGCCCGCTTCTCGAGCGCGGCGACTTCTTCAGGGGTGAAGAACTCGCGACCGCTGACGTTGGCCGGGCGCTCGAACGGCGTGATCGTCCGATTCGAGAAAGTTCCCTGAAGATCGGGTTCACCCCATGGCGTCCGAG
>Ga0207691_10002313_pt1 | contig 18677 bp, 18 predicted proteins | sample KBSM13metaG_FD_184327 | JGI IMG/M metagenome (GOLD analysis project Ga0207691, IMG submission 184327) | Miscanthus rhizosphere microbial communities from Kellogg Biological Station, Michigan, USA - KBS M1-3 metaG (SPAdes) (version 2) | ecosystem: Host-associated > Plants > Roots > Rhizosphere >... | reverse complement strand
CCTTGCGCGACAGGACTACGGCACCGATCATCGCCGCGAGCAAGACCAATGAAGCGAGCTCGAACGGTAGCAAGTAACTGTACAAAAACAAATCGCCGATATTGGCGGTGGTCGCCGCGTAGACCAACTCCTTGGTTTTAACCCATGGCGTGACTCTGAGCGTCTCGATCAACAGATAAACGAGCACTCCGACGATGATCAGTGCGGGAATTCTGCCGGCGGCGCGATTAGTCACTTCGACATCGGTAATCCGATGCGTCAGCATGACCGCAAACAAAATCAGCACCAAAATGCCGCCGACGTAGATCAGCACCTGGACCGCCGCGACGAAATCAGCGCCAAGAAAGACATAGATCCCGGCAACGCCCATGAACGTCCCGAGCAGTGAGAACGCGGAATAGATGATGTTGCGGGAGAATGCGACCATGCCGGCGGAAATCACCGTAATGAGAGCGATTAGATAGAAAACCGCCGTCGATACACTCATAGATACCTGAGCTGTTGGGATCTCAGAAAACTAGCAGGTGTTCTGGCTCAATTACCGGAAGATCCGATTTAGATCAAGGGGGGCTTGTGTGATGGAGACTTGTTGCCGCCCTCCACGCCTAGCTTTCCTCCGCTGCGGCTCCTCCATCCGGCGTCGCGAATTCATCGAGATATTTCAATCCGATCTCGACTTTGGTCACTAGCTTGGGTTCTGTCTCTCCGCCCTTTTTTGGCTTGTAAAGATTCTGCTGTGTCGGCGCGAAATGCCGAACCAAACCGGCGGGATTGTAGCTCGCGCCTTCGAATTCCTGAGAATGGCGGATTGCCCCCGTCGGGCACGCTTCGGAGCAAAGACCACAGTACATGCATTTGCAAACATCGATATCGAAATGCGTGAACTGCCTTTGCTTGGTTTCCTTATTCATCTCGATGCCGATGGTGATGCAGGTGATCGGACAATCGCGCTCGCACGCCAAGCAGCCGGTGCAGATGTCGAGATCCACCTCGAGAATGCCACGATAGCGGCGCGGCAAGGTTTCCTGGATCGGAACGGGAATTTTGTCGGGATACTGAATCGTCATCGGTTTTCGAAACAGATGCGAAAAAGTGATCGACATCCCCTCGAAAGTCGATTTCACTGTATCCGCGATATCCTTGACGTAGCTGGCAACACTCATAATGCCTCGGTGATTTCTAGATGTGCGGCTTTAAGTAAAGTTCGGGCTTGGCGTTACGGATTTGAAATACCACCCGCACCAGGAAGACGACCATGACAGCGACGGCGAAGCCGAGCGTGGCTGCGCTGATGACCCGATGCAGGTTTTCCGGCATGAACATGAAACCGATGGTGCCCAAAAGACAGATAAACGACAGCGGCACCATGTATTTCCAACAGAGCGCCATCAATTGATCGACGCGCACTCGCGGCAAGGTCGCGCGGACCCACATGGCGACGAAGACCCACATATACGCCTTCACGAAAAACGTTACGAACTGAGCGATCCCGAGCAGCAACGGGTTGTTGTCGAAAATGGGCAACGGCGGTACCTGCCATCCACCCAAAAATAAAGTCGTCGCCACTGCACCGATCACATAGAGATTGCCCCATTCGGCAAAGAAGAAAAACAAAAAGCGCATGCCGCTGTATTCCGTCACATAACCCGCAACGAGCTCCGACTCGGCTTCAGGAATGTCGAACGGCGTGCGATTGCCCTCCGCGAGCGCAGCGGTGAAGTAGAGGAAAAACGCGGCGAAAATGAATGGGTTATTGAACAAAAACCAATCCCATGGCGCCCAGCCTTGCGCCTTGATGATGCCTTGCATGCTCATCGTGCCCGCGAGGAAAACGACATTGAGCAGCGCCAAGCCTGCGGGAATTTCGTAACTCACGATCTGGGCCGCGGAGCGCATGCCGCCCAACAGCGACCACTTGTTGTTCGAGGCCCACCCGGCCATGAGAATTCCGACCACGACGAGCGAAGTGACCGCCAAAATGTAAAGAATGCCGATGTTCAGATCCGCAACAATTAAGTTGGCGCCGAAGGGAATCACCACGAACGTGCAAAGAAACCCCATGAAGACGACATAGGGGGCGAGTGAAAACAGCTTGGCGTCCGCCGCCGCGGGAATTAAGTCTTCTTTAAGGAGATTTTTGATTCCGTCCGCGAGCCACTGTAGGACTCCCTGCGGACCGACTCGGTTGGGACCGATGCGCGATTGCATGCGCGCCCAAACCCGCCGCTCGAGCCAGCTCGTAACACCAGCGAGCGGCGCGACGAACACGGAAAGCACGATCAGGGCGGTGAGCACCATTGCGATCGCATAGACGACCTCTCTGGGTACGCCGGCGAAGGCGCCCTCTTGAATCAATTGATCGATAAAAGCTTGCATGATTTTCGCTAGGAGATGCCGCTAACGATCGATTTCCGGCGCATCGACATCGAGGCTGCCGATCAGCGCGATCAAGTCCGCGACCATAATGCCCTTGCTTAATTTGTCGATGATGCTCATCGCCGTATAGGAACCGGTGCGAATTCTCACACGATACGGATATTCACTGCCGTCGCTCACGACATAAAACCCCATATCACCGCGGGGCGCTTCGACGCGCGCATAACATTCGCCTGCCGGCGGCCTGAACTTCCGCGGCACTTTGGCAATCGCCGGTCCCTTGGGCATCATGCTCAAGCACTGGCGTACTATCTTGCAGCTCTCCTGCATCTCGCGAATGCGCACCCAGTAACGGTCGAAGCTGTCGCCCAACACGCCGACGTGCGCCGTTCCGATCGGCACTTCGAATTCCAATTCAGGGTAAATCGAATACGGAATATCGCGTCGAATATCCCATTTCACCCCGGAGCCGCGCAGATTCGGCCCAACAAGATTATAGGAGAACGCATCTTCCTTGCTTACCACCGCCACGCCGGCGAGGCGCTCGATGAAAATCTTGTTCCCCGAAAGCAGCCGATTGAATTCGTCAACGATCGGTTCGAAGTGATGTAAAAATGCCTCGATCCTCGTGCAGGTCTCTGGAAGAATGTCGTAGCCGACCCCACCAATTCGAATGTAGTTGTAAGTCAGGCGCGCGCCGCAAATCTCTTCCATCAGATTGTTGATGGTTTCCCGCTCTCGCAGCGCGTGGACGAACGGCGTCATCGCGCCGATATCCTGGCCGAAAGTACCGACCGAGATCAGATGGCTCGCGATCCGGTTGAGCTCGCAGGCGATGACCCGGCAGAATTCGCCGCGGCGCGTCACTTCGATGCCGGCGAGCCGTTCCGCCGCTAGACAAAACGCCTGGTTCGCGAACATCGCGGCGAGATAGTCGGCGCGGTCAGTGTAGGGTACGTAGCCGTGATAGGTAACTTTCTCGCCAATTTTTTCAATCGAGCGATGGAGATAGCCGACGTCGGGAATCGCTTCGCTGATCACCTCGCCGTCGGTCTTGACCACAAAGCGGAGCACGCCGTGCGTGCTCGGGTGCTGCGGCCCCACACTGATGGTCATATCCTCGGTATAGAAACCGGTCGAGGCGGGTGCGGTATCGTTCATTTTGATTTTAGCGCAAAAGTTTTTCCACTAGCGGCGCCCGTTGCGTGCTGATGCCGTCATACTCTTCCTGCTCGACGTAGTCTTTGCGCAACGGGTAGCCGACCCAATCCTCGGGCAACATGATCCGTCGTAGATCGCTGTGCCCCTCGAAAATGACGCCGAAGAGATCGTAAGCCTCTCGCTCGAACCAGTTCGCGACTTTCCACTCGTTCTCGAGGGTCGCGATTCTGGGGTGGTCGCGCGGCAAATCGACCTTGAGAACGATCTGGTGATTGTGGCTGTAGGAAAACAGATGATACACCATCTGAATCGTCTCTTGTTTAGGCCAATCCAACGCCGTCAAATCAGACAGGACCTCGAAACGAAATCCCGGCGCATTGCGCAGGAACCGGCACACTTCCACTATGGCAGTCGGCTCTACGAAGAGATAAGGCTCGCGCACTTCGGACTTAAAGTCGCGAACTTTTCCCGGAAAGAGCTTTTCCAGCGAGGCGTATACTTCCTGTGCCTCCATGCGCTACGCCGAAGGCTGCTCGTCAGCGACTTTGGCCGGCTTCACCAGCCAGCGCTCGCGCATCATTTTGTCCTGGATCCGCAATAAGCCTTCGGTAAGCGCCTCCGGACGGGGCGGGCAACCTGGAACATAAACGTCCACGGGAACGATTTTGTCGACGCCCTTGCAGACCGAGTACGCTAGTTGGAATAGCCCGCCGCAATTCGAACAGCTGCCCATGGAAATCACGTATTTGGGGTCCGGCATTTGGTCGTAGAGGAGCTTGGTGCGTTTCGCCATCTTGTAAGTCAGCGTTCCTGCGACGATCATCAAATCGGATTGCCGGGGAGTCGCCCGCGGCACCGCGCCAAACCGGTCCAGATCGGCGCGCGGACCGCCGGTCTGCATCAATTCGATGGCGCAACAGGCCAAGCCAAAAAGCATATACCATTGGGATGAGGCTCGCCCCCAATTGAGAATGTCATCTACTTTCGTCGTAAAAACGGTTTCCGGTAATGAGTTTATCAGCGGTTTCATCAGAAATCTCCCGCACGGATCAAGCTCTGATCTTTTTGACCCATTCCAAATCGCCCTTCGCCCATGCGTAAACCAATCCGAGAAATAGAATTCCTATAAAAAGCAAAACTTCCACCAACGCGAAAACCCCTGCCCCTCCCTCCACCCAGCGACGAAATACCGTTGCGACTGGAAAGATAAAGGCAATTTCCACTTCAAAGATAATGAAGATCAAAGCGACCACGTAGAAGCGGATGTTGAAATTGACCCAGGCGCTGCCCATCGCCGGCTCACCGCATTCATAGGTGGACAATTTTCGCGCTTGCGGATTTGCCGGACGGAGCAGCTTTCCGATCAGCAGATTGACCCCGACAAATCCAAGTCCTAATGCCGTAAAGACTAGGACGTTAGCAAAATCAAATAACATCCAAAGTTTCCGTATTTACACGCGAGAGAGAACTCCATTCCTTATAACCATAAAAGCTAGCCATAATCAAACCCGTGCGGCGTCCATTGAGGCTGCCTAAGTTTGCGAAGATATTGTTTTTTGACTAGAGTCAGCAGCTAGCAAATCCTCGGCCCTGCTGGCATGACCGGATCGCTCAAAATCCGCAAAATAAGACTAAAATCCAACTGTCGATTCGTGGACCTTCGCGCGAGTCTATGGTGCGCGTTGATTTTTTGGCTGGTCTACAACCCCGCCACCGAAGCTCAAACCGGATTCACACAGGTTCGCACCGCCTATAGCGCCCTATCGGCAGGTATCGGCACGCTTTGGCTGACCCAGGAACAAAACATCTTCAAAAAGCACGGACTCGACTCGGGTTTGATCTACATACGCGGCGGCACCACCGCAGTCCAAGCGCTGCTCGCCGGCGAGATCCAATTCGGTCACTTGTCGCCGGCGCCGATGATGGCGGCATGGGCCCAAGGCGCCGATTTTGTCTGGATCGGCACCACGACGCATCAGATGGTCTTCACTTTGTTTGGCGACGCAAGCATTGGCACAGGCGCCGATCTCAAAGGAAAAAAAATCGGCATTACCCGGCTTGGCTCCGCCAGCGATCTGGCGGTGCGTGCTGCGCTCGAACAGTTTGGTCTCGGGCGTAAAGATGTAAACCTGCTCTCGCTGGGGGGAATCCCCGAAATTCTCGCCGCCATGCGGGCGGGAGCACTCAATGCGGGGATCCTTTCACCGCCGACCTCGACCGCTGCGCGCGATCTGGGTTATCGCGCCATTCTGCACATCCCGGATCTCGGCCGGGAGTTCACTTTTTCAGGCATTGCGGCAAAGCGATCCTTCGTGCAGAGCCAATCCGAAGTCGTCCGGGCTTATATGGCCGCGCTCACCGAAGGCGCCAAAATCTATAGGGAAGACAGCCGCGCCGCGCTCGGCGTTCTGCGCAAGTACTTGCGCGCCGAGGACCGGATTCTGGAAAGCGGCTACAAAGAATATGACAAGGCCATATCGAGTCCACCTTATCCTGGGCTAAAAGGACTGGAAGCCGTGCGCGAGAGCTTGCTGGATTCCACGCCACAGCTAAAGCAGATCGATCTAAAAAAATTTGTCGACGATCGTTTCGTCAAATCAAACTGAGAGGTCACAGCGAAATTCCACGCCAGGTCGGCTGGAAAGACAAATTGCGGAGAACACACGAAGTAGGGGCGAACGGCGGTCGCCCACGACTGCGCAACGATTCAATGACTGGATTCGCGACGTGATCTTTAACCTTGAACCTACCCGGAGGTCCCATGCGAATCGAAACCGAACGCAAAGTGCGCCGCTGGCGCGAACAACGCTGGCTCCTCGATCAGGTGATTCAGAGCCGCGGCATCGATTGGGATCAAGGACGAACCGGTAAAATACTCCGCAACTGCGGGCCCGGCGTGCAAAACGATCTTCAGGAAATCTGCGGACGTATCCAAAAGTTTGTCGATATCGCGCGCGAGTTCTCCCGCGCTGCCGCGCGCCGCGACGAGCAAGGGCGCGCTGCCGAAGCCGCCGGCAAATATCCCGAAGCGCGCGAGCACTACTACATCGCTGCCTGTTTTTACACCAATGCTATGTGGGCGATTTACGAAGACGGCAACCCGCAACGCATTCAGTGGCAGGAACGAAAACGCGTCTGCTATGACAAATTCATCCAATACGCCCGCCGACCCATCGAACGGATCGAATTACCCTATCAGGGAAAAAAAATCCACGCGATTCTGCATCTGCCGCCCAATAGGACCACTGAACGAATTCCTTGCATCATGTACATTCCCGGCATGGACGGCGTCAAAGAAGACAATCCTGCAAGCGGCGATCCGTTTCTCGAACGAGGCTTTGCGGTGCTCGCCATCGACGGGCCCGGCCAGGGCGAGACGCGCGAAGGCGGTATCACTTGCGATGCGTCGAATTATGCCGACGCCGGCAAGCTCGCCTGCGATTATCTAATCAAGCGGCCGGAGATCGATCCGGACCGACTCGGCGTGATGGGGTCGTCGATGGGCTCCTACTGGGCGCCGTGCGTCGTTGCTCAGGAGAAACGGTTCAAAGCGTGCGCCGTGAGTGGCGTCTGTATGGAGCCAGGCCAGTACGCGATTTTCAACATGTCCTCGCCGACTTTTAAGCTCAACTACATGTACATGTCCGGCTATGACGATGAAGCGGCCTTCGACGAATTCTGCAGAACGCTTTCCTTGCGCGGCGTCACTGCCAAGATTACCTGTCCTTACATGGTCGTCGCCGGCGAAGACGATGAGCACTGCGACATGAAATTTGTCTACGAGCTTATGAGCGAGATCCCCGCCCCCAAACTGCTCTATGTCTTCGAGGGCGAACGCCACTCAATTCGTAACCCGCGCGCGCGACCTCTGGTAGTCAACTGGTTGATCGATACTTTGCTCGGCAAGCCTTTCAAATCTGAGATTGTCCGCATCGAAACCAGCGGCAAAGAAACGCACCGGGAATGGTAGACGCAAGAATAGAGGATGGAAGATCGCCCGCCTTGCAGAGTATCGAGGCGATCGCAATTCTCTATCCTCCACCTTCCATTCTCGACTTCTCCAATCGAGAGATGCCCAGCCACAGATGAAAATCGCCTACGGTGACCTGATCGGCGGCGTAAGTGGCGACATGTTTGTCGCCGCACTGCTCGATCTGGGATTGTCGCTCAATCGCCTCAGAGGCGAGCTGAAGAAAATCCCGACGCTACAATTTGATATCAGCTCGAGAAAAAAAACTATTCACTCGCTCCGTGCCTCGCAGTTTCAAGTCATTTGTCCGAAGCATGAAGCGCGGCGCTCGTGGAAGCAAATTCGCGATCTGATCAAACGCTCAAAGCTCGACGCCGCGGTTAAATCCACCAGCAGCGAAATTTTTGCAGCGTTGGCGGCAGCCGAGGCCAAAATCCACGGCGTACCGATCGATGAGGTTCATTTTCATGAGGTCGGCGCCACCGATTCGATCGTCGACATCGTCGCGGCCGTCCTTGGCGTTCGGGAGCTCGGTATTGAATCTTTCTATTTCTCGGTTATTCCGCTCGGGCGCGGCCTCGTTTCTTCGATGCATGGCGCCTTGCCTGCGCCGGGTCCCGCGACACTCGAGCTGCTCAGGGGTTTGCCGGTTGTGGGCATCGACATCGACACTGAAACCGTGACGCCGACCGGTGCCGCGATCGTGCGGACGTTGGGGAAACAGTTCGCTCATCAGCCGGCAATGACCATCGAAAAGATCGGCTATGGGGCGGGGCAAAAGGAGTTTGCCGAACGCCCGAACCTTTTTCGCATTATCCTGGGCAGAGTGGATTCATCCGCCGCCCTCGAAGAGATGCTGGTGATCGAAACCAACATCGATGACATGAATCCACAGCTTTTCGATCATGTGATGGATCGGCTGTTTGCCGCCGGCGCACGTGACGTTTTTCTCGCCCCCATCCAGATGAAAAAAAACCGGCCGGCAACGCTGCTGAGCGTCATCGCCGAGCCACGCGATCGACAAAAACTTAGCGAAATTATTTTTAAAGAGACTTCCACCCTCGGCTTACGCTATTACCCCGTAAGCCGTATGATCCTGAAGCGCGAGACCAAGAAAGTAACGACCCGCTTCGGCGAAATAACGGTCAAGATCATCGAGCAGCTGGACGGCACCCGACGCGCCGCGCCCGAATACGACGATCTCAAGCGCATCGCAAGAGCGAACAACATTCCCCTCAAGCTGCTTTACGACACAGTTGCGCGCAAACTTAGGGCTTAGCACCGCCACATACCCCGTAATGGAAGTTGATCTCCCGCGCGACACCGATAGCTCCACGGTCAGCCGCCCCTGGGCTTCGCTCGATTATTCCGGTTTTCGCCTGATCTTTTTCCTTTCGCTGTTCGCAACCACGGCGCAGCAGATGCGCCAGACACAAAACCTCTATCAGGTTTACGAGCTCTCCGGTTCGGCACTTCAGTTGGGCCTGACCGGGCTGGCCCAAGGCATTCCAATTTTCGCCCTCGGTCTCTTTGCCGGCACTCTCGCGGATTTTCTCGATCGCAGAAAGCTGCTGCTGATCACGATCTTCGGCAATTGTCTGGTCGCTGTCGCGCAGGGTCTATTGACGCTCAGCGGCGCGATTCAGGTCTGGCATATTCTTGTTGGCACCGCGCTGACTTCAGCGCTGAACATCGTGCTCAATCCCACGCGCATGTCGCTGATCTCACGCCTCGTGCCGCGCTCTCATCTCACCAACGCGTGTCGCTGAATTCCAGCGTTTCGCAGAGTTCCTTCTTTTTTGGCCCCATGGCAGCCGGCCTGACTCTCGCTGCTTTGAGCACCGGCAATGCTTACTTGGTCAACGCGCTCTTCTATGTTCCTGCGGTGATCGCGATTCTGCAGCTCCATCCTCCGGCCGCTCTCGACGGAAGGCGAGAGAGGTTTTCCCTCGTAAGCATTCTGGGGGGTGTCAAATTTCTTTTTTCCGAGCCGATCGTCTTCGCTATGGTGATGTTGGACTTTACCATTGTCGGGCTTGGCTATTACCGCCCGCTGCTACCCATCTTTGCAAAGGATATTCTTCACATTGGCCCTACCGGTTACGGCATGCTCTCCGCCGCGCCGGCTGTCGGCGGAGTTCTCGGTACCGTCATCGTTCTTTTTTTCGGCGATATCGAGCGCAAAGGGCAGCTCGCCCTGTGGTCATTTCTTTCCTATGCCTTGGCCGTGGGTATCTTCGCCATGTGCACGCAGATGGCGTTGTCGCTCGCTCTTCTCGCTTTGTTGGGTCTGGCCAATTCGCTACAGGCGGTCATGCGCCAGACCAGTTTTCATCTTTTGACCCCAGACCACTTGCGCGGCCGCGCCTTCGCCGTTTTTAACATGTTTTCTCAAGGGGCTAATTCGGTCGGCGCGGCCGAGATCGGCTTTGCCGCCTCTTTTCTCGGCGCGCCGGGCGCGCTAGTTTTTGGCGGCGCCATCAGCGCAGTTCTGACGCTTGGCTGTTGGATAATGCTGCCGGGTCTACGAAAATTTGGCATCGAGACGCAGCACCGTTAAGCTGCCGCGCATCGCGTCGAACTTGCCGGCTACGGTGTTGCATGCAGGCAAATTGCGAGCAGCGCCCGGCCGGAGAGCCGATCATTTGTATAGCCCGTCGATAAAGCCGCTCTTATCGAGTTTCTCTAGAATGCTGTTGTCCACCACGTCCTCATACTTGATGCCGGCGGCTTTCGGCACTGATTTCACGACTTCCGCAATGACATTGGCGAATCCATCGCGGGTTGGATAGGGCTTTTTAAAAACGTAAAACTTCACCAGATCATCGTAAACTGCCGCCGCGTCCTGTTGACTCTTCAACGCCAGTTGAGTCGTCATGACTTCGACAACTCTCGTGCGATTGGCGGGATTCAAGATAAAAGCGTGCGCCTGCAGGATCGCGCGGACAACCCGCTCGAGCATATCGCGTTTGGTCTGCACGTTCTTTGCCGTAGTAATTACGGATGACGTTTCCCACGGAATGTTCAACGTCCGAAGATCGGCGAGCATGTTCACGCCAAGCTGCTCCAGTTTCGTGCGATACTCCGGCGAAATGACCGTCGCCGCGATCGCGCCTGTGCTCAGCCCGGCAATCCGTTCCGGCTCCTGACCCGCGGCCACGATTGTGACTTGCCCTTTATCGGCATCGATACCGAAGCGGCGCAGCCCGACCAGCAATGCCAAACGCGATGCCGATAGGCCCAGTCCGGACGAGCCCACTCGTTTGCCTTTCACGTCGGCGATATTTTTGATCTCGGGACCGCCAACGATCAGATAGGCCAGCGAAGGCGTACCGCCGACAATCACATTGACGGGGATGCCACCGGCGGTGGAGACGATGCAAGTGATCGGATCGTCGTAAGAAACATCGACGCCGCCGGTGACCATCATTTGCGCGCCCTGCGTACCGCCGCTGATGTTCACCTGCTTGACATCCAGTCCTTGCTTTTTGAAATAGCCTTCTTCATCGGCGATCCACAGCGGCACTAAACGGGCATTGCGGAATGTCACGCCGAAATTGACCTGAAGGTTCTCCGACCGAGTCTCCGCGCAAATTAAAGTCGAGAGAACCAGCATGAGGATCGCGAGCAGCAGCTTGCTAGCGAAAATTTTCATTGTCTTCTCCCAGAATGTCACTCGGGTAATTTTCAGACCAAACCATTTGCAGCGTCCGATTGTTGAGGTGAGGTCGTCGGCAATTTCAGGGAGGAACTCCCTGCGGCGAGCAGCAAAAGCCGCTATGCGGTCTGACGCTCAATAAAGCCAGTGATGATATCCATCGCGCGCATCGTTTCCGGTTGTGCGGGGGACGGTACCACGCGGTGCTCCGGCAAGCCCTCGAACGTATGGACTTCAATCTGCCCGCCGCGTTTACGATAGGATGCGATGAATCGCTCCTGCATTTCGAGCGGATGATTTTTATCGTTGGCTTTGAGCATGAAGAGGATCGGTGGCAGTTCGATTTCCTTTTCCTGATCGATGATCGTCTGCGGGCTGCCTTCGGCCATCGCTTCTTCCGTCCTCCAGTAATCGATATGGGCTTTGATAAATTCCTGACGGTTGAGCTCCTTGGCGAAGCGGAAGCGATACAGCGGACATATCACCGGCCACCCGGCGATAACATACGCGAGACTCGCGTCGATGTCCGAATGCTTTTCCAGCGGCAACGCTGAGTAGGCGGAGTGTCGCGGCCGAAGCGCGCTTAGCACTACTTGATGGCCGCCACTGGAGTTGCCGAAAGCTCCGATTCGAGCTGTGCCATTGAATTCCGCTACATGCGCCTTCAGCCAACGGGTCGCGAGATTCACGTCGCAGATCGAAGCGGGATATCCTGCCTCGGGCGGCTGGCGAAATTCGACGGCAGCCACCAAGATACCTCTGCTGGCGAGCTCTCGATCGATGCCGGAATTATTCAATCGGTCGCCGTTGTGCCAAGCCCCACCATGCACGTCGATAATGGTCGGGAACGGCCCAGCTCCTCCGGGTTGATAGAGCCGCACCAGCCATGGCTTTCCCGCAAGACGTTGGTACTCGATATCCCGTTCGTCGACTTCGTATTTTGTATTGTTCATCATGGCGGCAATCTACTGCCGTCAGGGTTCATCCTGCAAGCACGAATATCGCTGGTGCGTATGTTGTACGGCGATTGCTAGTCCGAATTTCCTGACATACCTGAATATGCTGTTCGAGTTTTCTGCACTGCTGCGCTACAACGCCGATATCGATCCGCTTCATAGCTGCCAAGTCCACAAGTATCGACATTAAGCGTTTTAGGTCCGGCTCCAAGTTACCAGCAACCGAATCTATTCTTGACAGCTCCTTCTCAGTGCAATAAACGAGCTTGGGGACGCTCCTGGTCCGTCGAATTGTCATTTCGAGCGCACCCGAAAAATCTTTCTGCGACACTAAAAAAACAGCTTTTGGTCGCTGGCGGTGATTCGGAAGGAACAAAAACCATGAAGAAAATTCTCTCGATAACCTCGCCGCTAATGATTGTCCTGTGCCTGTTTCATTCGCAGCCGGCGTTCGCGCTCGACAGAGTCAACGTCACGCTCCCATCGAAGTCGTTTCAGTTCATCATTTTTCCGCTCGCTAAAGAGCGCGGCTATATGAAGGAAGAAGGGATCGATCCCAACGTGGTGGTCATGGCTTCGACGCCTGGTCTGCAGGCGGTGCTCGCCGGAGAAATGGATTTTACGGGCTCCGGAAGCAGCGCGCTGGTGGCCGTTGCGCAAAGCAATGCCCCGCTGAAGACGGTTCTCGCCGTCAACGATCAGGTGCTCCAATGGCTCATGGTTCGGCCGCAGTACACCTCTTTCAAAGATTTAAAGAACAAAAAAATCGCCGTCACCGGCATTGCTGCGGTGGCGACCTTTATGTTGAAAAAAGTCGCGCCCCGGTATGGCCTCGATCCCAACAAGGATTTGACGTTTCTCGCTTTGCCGCCGGGCCAACGCCTTGCGGCTTTGCAATCCGGAGTCGTCGATGCCGGTCTTCTGAGCTCCGAGGAGCGCTTTGCTGCACTGGACCAAGGTATGAAAGAGGTTTTGTATCTCGGCAAAGAAGTAAAGAACTCCTGGGGCACGATCGCCACCAACGACCAATTCATCAAAACCAAGCCGAAGCTGATGCATGGATTCATGCGCGGCTTGCTGAAGGCACTTCGCCTGGTCAAACAAAATCGCGAAATCGCCATGGGGGCGATGATGAAATTTTCCGAGCTCGACCGAGAATTGGCAGCGCGAACCTACGATGGCATGATCGGCACTTTCACGAGCAATGGCATTGTCGATGAAGAGACGCAGAAAAACGATCTCGACATCGTCCGCGACGTTCTCAAAATCACCAAAGACGTTCCCATCGAGCGCGCCTATGATTTCAGTTTTGCAAAGAAAGCGGACGCTGAATTGACGCAAGCAGGATGGAAGCCGTAATCGCTCGCCACCCCGCGAACAGTGTGATCAGCGTAGGAACTTGTCATTCGAGCGAAGCGAAAAATCTTTCTCGATGATTATGGACCAGACAAAAAAGTTGCTCTTAAGGCAAGGATCCTTCGCGTTAGCCTCGAACAATTGAATTAAAACGGAGGATAAAATGGCGCAGCACATTCACGGAGCTCTTTATTACGAACGCATGGGACGCACGGGGCCGGCGATTGCATTTATTCATCCTAATCCGATGGACCAGTCCTGCTGGATTTTTCAAATGGCGCATTTCTCGACATGGTACCGCTGTGTCGCCATCGACATCCCCGGATACGGGCGTTCACCCAAAGCCGAGGCCGGACTCACGATGAACGATATGGCCGAAGCTTGCTGGGAAGCGATCGACGATGCACTGCCAGGTGAGAAAGCGATTCTGGTCGGCTGTTCGGTCGGCTCGTCACTTGCTCCCCACATGTATCATCTTCGGCCCGATAAGACCGCAGCGCTGGTGTTATGCGGGACGGGATACAACCCGAGCAAGGAATTCACCAAAGGAAGAATCGCCAACTACACTGCCAACGGTATCGATTACCGCTGGGCCTACACCTTCGAAGACCTGAGCGCAGCCTTTCGCACGACTCCGCTGGCACACTTTTTTGCGAACCTTTTCACCGAACGCAACAGACACGCCGATGTACAAAGCATCATCCATCAATTCAAAGCACTGGCACAGCCCTATCCGGAGGGGCTTTTCGAGCGCATCGCCTGCCCGACGATCATTTTGACCGGTAGCGAGGACAATAGCCATCAACGCGCCTTCGCGCTGCAAGAACGCATACCGAACTGTGAATTGAAGACATTGCCAGGCGCGGGCCACGCTTGCCAGATCGAGCAACCGTGGCTCTTCGATCGCTTTATGATCGAATTTCTGACCACGCACGGCCTTTTTCCCGAAGCCGCAAAACCGGCGCGAACAATCGTTTAGGTACGGCCCCGATATTTTCGGGAGCGGCTGAGCACGCCCGAAGAGACTGCCCGCGCAAGAATTTTCCTAGGCCTGCGAATTAGAGTCGTTGCTGCCCAGCTTTGACCTTTTGAACCACGATCTTTCTGAGTTACTTCGGGACAGGTATAGTGGTGATATGGAGATCGAGGAACCTACAAACAGTCCCGTCGAAACCGGCAACGAACATGTCAGCAATCGACCTGGCACCGCGGTGTTTGCGTTCGACAATACCTACGCGCGCGACCTCGACGGCTTTTACTTCAACTGGAATGCGACACAAGCCCGTAGCCCTAGGCTGGTCAAGTTCAATCACGAGCTGGCAGAAAAATTGGGGCTCGACGCTAACACGCTAGCTTCAGATCGAGGCGCGCGAATCTTTGCTGGCAATGAGACGCCGGAGGGAGCGATTCCTCTGGCGCAAGCGTACGCCGGACACCAATTCGGCGGGTTTGTACCGCAACTCGGCGATGGACGCGCGCTCCTCCTAGGCGAAATTGTTGATCGCCAAGGACAGCGTCACGACATTCAGCTCAAAGGCTCCGGTCCCACGCCGTTTTCGCGCGCTGGCGATGGCCGGGCCGCACTGGGCCCCGTCCTGCGTGAATATCTTATCAGTGAAACGATGCACTGGCTCGGGATTCCGACAACCCGGGCACTTGCGGCGGTGGTTACGGGCGAGCCGGTATTTCGCGAGAGCGTCTTACCGGGTGCGGTTTTAACCCGCGTTGCCGCGAGTCATATTCGTGTCGGCACTTTCCAGTTTTTCGCCGCCCGCGGCGAGCAGGAGAAAGTCCGCCGCCTGGCCGATTACGTCATCGACCGACATTATCCGGCAATCAAAGGTCGTGAAGATCCTTACCTGCAACTAATTGATCATGTCTGCGATCGCCAAGCCGCTCTCGTCGCCCGTTGGATGCACGTCGGCTTTGTTCATGGCGTAATGAACACAGACAATATGGCGATCTCCGGCGAGACCATCGATTATGGTCCATGTGCGTTCATGGACCATTACGACCCCGCTACTGTATTCAGCTCCATTGATAGCCATGGCCGCTATGCCTATGGCAATCAGCCACGGATTGCGCAGTGGAATCTCGCGCGCTTTGCGGAAACCCTGCTGCCACTGATCGACGCGGACAGAACACACGCCATCGCGCGCGCCACTGAGGTGGTCAATAGCTTTTCGGAAAAATATCAGCAGCATTGGCTGACGGGCATGCGCGCCAAGCTCGGGCTGCTGAGCGAAGAGGAGGCCGATCTCAACCTCGCCGCGGGATTTCTCACAGCCATGCACGGCAACAAAATTGATTACACGCTAGCCTTTCGCTCTCTGGCTCGTGCCGTGCTCGGTCGGGAGGAAGAAATTCGCGCGCTTTTTGCCGATCCGTCGGCCTACGATGTTTGGAGCGAACATTGGCGCGCGCGGCTTTCACGGGATACGGGTGCACCGCGCTTGCGCGTCGAAAAAATGCGGCTGGCAAATCCCGCGTTTATTCCGCGTAACCATCGCGTCGAGGAAGCTCTGAGTGCCGCAGTGGAACAGGGCGATTACGGGCCGTTCGATACCTTGGTGAAAATCTTATCGCGCCCGTTCGAGGATCAGCCCGAGTTTGCGGCCTTCGCCGAAGCTCCGCCGGAAAGGCAAGGGCGTTACCGCACCTATTGAGGCACCTGAGTCACGCGTCCGGGCGACGCGAATATCTGAGAATAAATTCTAGGGTTATCCCTATTGCTCGCTAGTGAACGATTGAGGAAGAGATAAATCCACCTGGCATGGCGCAGAAATTCTACGTGGTGTGGTCAGGTCGGCAAACTGGGGTATTTAGCGATTGGCCGAGCGCTCAGCGGGCCGTCGACAAGTACCCTGGCGCACGTTTCAAGTCATTCGCAACTCACGCGGAAGCGGAGCGAGCGTTTGGACACGGCAATCTCGAAGAGAAAAGTGCCATTACACGCCGCGGCCAACGCCGGGCTGCCCATACCGCGCACCGGTTTGATGTCAGTATTTATTGCGATGGCGCGTGCGAGCCCAATCCTGGTAATGCCGGTTCGGGCATCGTCGTTTATCGAGGCGGCGAACTCGCAGAACTGTGGTACGGCCTGTACAATCCTGTTGGCACAAACAATACCGCCGAACTGAACGCGCTTTATCATGCACTGCGCATGGCTGAAGAAGAAATCAAAAGCGGTAAAACCGTCGAGGTGTGCAGCGACTCGGCGTACGCCATCAACTGCATTCGCAGTTGGGCGCCGCTTTGGGAAAAGAAGGGTTGGAAAAAACCGGGCGGCGAGATCAAGAACTTGGAGCTTATTCAGGACGGTTACGCGATTTACCGGCGCATCAAAGACGCCGTTACCCTGACTCACGTCGCGGGACACGTTGGTACCGAGGGCAATGAGCTTGCTGATCGCATGGCCATGTATGCCGCGCAAACCAAAGAAAGAAAACTGCGGCGATATCAAGAAACGATGGACATTCCGACGCTGCTCAAAATGCGGGCGGGTTAACCCACTCGGTTCTTTTCGCGCTTGCGCCAGAGGTAAAAGTTGGAGGGACATTTATTATGGAGAGCGCTGGTCGGTGCTGGATGCTTTGGGACGCGTGGGGATATGGTGCTCGACGCGCTCATCGACTTGTCCCCCGAAAAACTGCTTCCGCCGCCTAAGCCTCACATCGCCTGATTGGTACATCCTGCCCACCCCATATCAGCTGATCTACAGTCGCGTCGAGAGCTTATCTTCCGCAAAAATCCAGTTTTTCGCCTCATCTTGTCACGGAGTCCGGTCTGTCATCCATCGGATGTCACTATCCCTGGGATTTCGAGATATCTGCTGACAGCCCGAGTGCTTTCTATCCCTCGTTGGAACTAATCGCGTAGGCCTGGGGCTTGCTCGAACGAGATCGAATGGAGATCTCGTCTATGCACACCCTAAGATTCCGCATCAAGAGACCGCTCGCTTTGAACTGCAACGGGCAGGGCATTGTCGAATATACGCTCATCGTACTTTTAGTCGCGATTGTTTTTTGGCTCGGTATCCGTGACACGCAGTTCGGACAAGCTCTGCAAACAGCTTGGAACGACGTAGGAGGCTCTATCTCGTCGACGGCAGGGCAGCCGGGCAGCGATGCTGGAGGAAGCGGCTCAACCGGCGGCTCAGATGCGGGCTCGTCCAATGGCGGTTCCAGCAGTGGCGGCGGTACTGGAACCGGTGGGAGCTCCGCTAGCGGAGCCACCGGAGGCACTTCCGGTTCAAACGGTGGTGGTTCGGGAGCTTCGGGCGGTAGTTCTGGCGGTGACGTCGCTGGCGGCTCCGGCAGCGGATCAGGGGTTGGTGCTGCTTCAGGTGGCGGCTCTGCAGGCGGATCCGGTAATGGTTCAGGCTCTTCCGGTGGATCGGGAGGTGGTTTCGCTGGTTCCGGGACTGGATCCGGCAGCGGCTCGGGCGCTAATTCGGGTGGCGGCTCCGGCGCTGGCTCCAGTGGTGGTTCAGGCCCCTCCGGTGGATCGGGAGGTGGGTCCGGTGGTTTCGGTAGCGGGTCTACCAGCGGCTCGGCGAGTGGTTCCGCCGGCGGATCGGGCGGAGGCACGGCTGGAAGTCCGGGTGGCGGCGGTAGCTCTGCAGCGAGTTCGAGCGGTGGCTCGGGCAACGGTGAAGGCGGACGCGGCTCGGGTGGCGGGTCCAGGAGCGGCGGATCCGGTGGTGGTTCGGGTGGCGGGGCAGGCGGGAGTGGGTCGGCGGCTGCAGCCAGCGGCTCCGGGTCCAGCACTAACGGCCAGGGCAATTTGATCGCCGCAGCCAGCACGACATCGAACGTCGAATCCTCAGGGAATACGTCACAAAGCGCCGCAGTTATGGAATCTTCAGCCGCGGGTACGAGCGGTACAGACGAGAAACAAACACGGAGCGGGAGTGGCGACACTGACGGATCTTCTTCAGGGACAATTTATACGTTTGGATTCTGGCTCGCGGTTGTATTCGGCGCGGTGATTTTAGTTTTTGTTGTCATATGGACCATCGCCAAAGGCGTTGGCAAAAACGAAGACGCTAAAAATACCGATCTGATCTACAAAAACCTCCAGGATGCGCGACAGATTTACGCGAAAATGATGAAGTAGCGCGCGCCCGTATTAAAAGCGGAAAGCCATTTTCTTTGAGCCGCAAACGAATGCGGCTGCATTCTTTCGTTAGCGCTTAGGT
>Ga0207691_10002312_pt1 | contig 18681 bp, 17 predicted proteins | sample KBSM13metaG_FD_184327 | JGI IMG/M metagenome (GOLD analysis project Ga0207691, IMG submission 184327) | Miscanthus rhizosphere microbial communities from Kellogg Biological Station, Michigan, USA - KBS M1-3 metaG (SPAdes) (version 2) | ecosystem: Host-associated > Plants > Roots > Rhizosphere >... | reverse complement strand
CCGGTGGCCGGCGACATCTCCACCGAGGAGACCGTGGCCGCCGTCGTCGCTGCCGCCGGTGGCCGGGTGGACGCTCTGGCGAACGTCGCCGGCATCATGGACAATTTCGCCCCGATCCACGAGGTGGACGACGAGCTCTGGGACCGCGTCTTCCGGATCAACGTCACCGCCCTCATGCGCCTCACCCGCGCCGTGGTGCCGCTGATGCTCGACGCCGGGACCGGCTCCGTGGTCAACGTCGCCTCCGAGGCCGGCCTGCGCGGATCCGCCGCCGGCGCCGCCTACACCGCGTCCAAGCACGCCGTCGTGGGCCTGACCAAGAACTCGGCTGTAATGTACGGGCCGAAGGGCCTGCGCTTCAATGCCGTGGCCCCTGGCCCCACCATCACCAACATCGTGGCCAACTGGGGATCCCAGCTCGCGGCCGAACGCCTCGGCCCGCTGATGCAGGCCACGGTCCCCACGCCCGCCACCGCCGCGCAGCTCGCCGCCTCCATCACCTTCCTGCTCAGCGACGACGGCACCAACGTCAACGGCGCCATCCTCGCCTCCGACGGCGGCTGGTCGGCGCTGTAGGTCAGCGGCACCAAAACGCAGGCGGGCGACGGCGGGAAGTCCCGGCGTCGTCCGCCTTCCTGTAGGAAGGGAGCGCACTGGGGAACCCCGGCGTTCGTGGTGGTTGCGGCCGGGAGGGCCTGTTTCTACGGTGCCGACCGCCGTAGGCTATGGGCATCCACCACATCGAGGAGGCACTCATGCGCACGGCAACACCCAAGAACCAGGCCGACCAGTTCCGCCATCTTTCAGAGAATCTCATCTCTCAGCTCACCGAGGGGAGGGAGTGGGCCACTCCCGGGGTTGAGGCGGCATTGAAGAGAGTGGTAACCGGGCTCGATGCCGGGATTGAATCGGCGTCTCCGAGGATCCAGACCGGACTACGACGGCTCGCTGACGAGCTCGCCGGTGAAGTGGAAACTCTGGCTCCCCGCGTTCAAGAGGGCCTGAAACGGGTTGCACCGAAAGTTGTGACGGCACCCGCCCGGGCTAAGTCGCGGCGGACGGCGTCCGGGAAGGCCTGGCTGATTGCCGGAGTGGCGGCCGTTGCGGTGACCGCGGGAGTCGCGGCCTGGCTCTATGTTCGCCGTGCGGATAACGAGCCGGTGCCGTCCGTGGATACGCAGCGAACCAGGGGCGTGGACCCCGACCTGCGCGCCGCCTCCACAGAGGACCAGACCTGAGGGACCCTCAGACACCAGGGAGCCCTCTGCGTCCGACGCGGACAGGCCCGTCAATCCTCAGGCGCTGCCAAATACCTATGGCGCTCTTCCCCCGCTGGCCTAGCTGCAAGGCCGTCGACTCGGTCAAGGGATGGCGGGCCGCAGAGTCATGTGCTGTGGGTTCAGCAGGGAGGAGCGGACGACGGCGGGAAGTCCCGCCGTCGTCCGCACCGTGTGGGTCTGGTTTCGTCGGCGTTGAGGCGCATAGCGTTGTGCTGCCGTCTGATTCGGCGGGAGCATCCGGAACAACATCGCCTAAGGCCGCCTGAGCCTCGCACGTTGACCCTGGATTATGCAGGCAGAGCTAGTTCCTTCTCTCCGTCGATTAGGGCGTCGCCATCTTGCTGGGATGGCCGCATTGCCGCGACTGCGCCGCCTGCCACCAGGACTACTACGCCGACGCCCATGTACAGCATGGACGCTGTCCAGTGCGCGTCGAGCAGGGCTCCGGTGATGAGCGGAGCGACGATGGCACCAACGCGGCCTATCCCGATGGCCCAGCCCACGCCGGTGCTCCGGACGGAAGCGCCATAGAGCGCCGGGGTAATTGTGTACATGCCCGCGATGCAGCCGTTGATGAGCATGCCGACAACGCCGCCCGCGACGAAGGCGAGGACCAGCATACCCGCGGTGGAAATGAACATCACCATGGTGGCCGCCGACAGGACGGCGAAGATGACCATCACCTTCCGGCTGTTCCAGCGGATGGTCAGCAGTCCATAGAGCAACGACCCGAAGGTGCCGCCTAAGGTCAGCATCAGCCCGCCGACGACTCCCTGGCTTTCGGTCATGCCGGCCGTGACGAGGAGCCGCGGGGTCCAGCTGTTCACGAAGTAGAAACCGAACATGGTGGCAAAGAAGGCAAGCCAGACGAGCCAGGTGGAGCGGCGGTTGCCGGCTGTGAACAGTTCGGAGACCTTGTTCCTGCGATCATTCTTGGCCGCCACTGCGGGCAGTTCGGTGACGGCGGGCTGTCCGATCTTGCGCGCGATCCTGTTCAGGCGGTCCAAGACATTGCGGGGACGCCGGTTAGCGAGGAAGTCCACAGACTCGGGCAGAAGGACAGCGAGCAGTACGAAGACGGCGGCAGTGCAGATGCCGCCGAATAGAAACACAGAACGCCAGCCGAAGCTGGCCTGCAGAGTCACCGCCGCTGCGCCGCCGAGCGTTGCCCCGATGCCATATCCCGCGGTGTAGATGCTGATGGCCAGCCCGCGCCAGCGCTTGGAGGAGTACTCGCTGGCGATGACATTTGTGCAGGCGAGTATCCCGCCGATACCGAGGCCCGTGACCACGCGCCAAATCCCGAGTTCCACGGCAGAGTGCGCTACGGAGGCCAGCAGCATCCCGGCAGTTGCGAGACCGACCGAAATCAGGACCATGGGCCGGCGCCCGATGACATCGGCAAAGGGCGCGAGGCCCAGCGAGCCGATGGCCATCCCGACCAGTCCGGCGCTTAGCAGGATACCCAGTTCGGCGCCGCTAAGGCCGAAGTCCCGGGTCACGCTGTTGGCGGTGAAGGCCATGGCCAGCACATCGAAGCCATCGAGGGCGTTGAGGACGATGCACAGGCCCACGATCAGCCATTGATACAGAGACATACGGGACGCGTCGATGCGTTCTTGAAGTTGCATGGGACTACTTTCTAGAGGCCACGGACGGTCCGGGCAGATGCTGAAACTGAGGTGCAGAAGATCTGGTGGCTCTTCTGGAGGCGGAGGCCGGGCCTCGTCGTTGAAGGCTGGCAGCCGGGAAACTATCTATACTGATAGGTAAATGTGGCGCGGGACACAGCATAACTATGAACGTAGTTAGTTGACAAGGGGTTTAATGGAGGCGGCGCCCGGCCCTGCCGCAAGGCATCGGCAGCAGGGCGCCCTGACGGAGAGGATCGGTGACGGGTGAGTTTGCGTTATGCCCTGCTTGCGCTGCTGACGTCTCAGCCCCTCACGGGCTATGACGTTTTCAAGCACTTTGAACAATCCGTCGGCTACGTCTGGCACGCACCGGACTCGCAGATCTATCCCGAACTCCGGCGAATGGAAAAGGATGGCCTGCTGAGCGGAGTGGAAGAGCCCTGGGGCAAAAAAGGCAAAAAGAAGCGCTATCACATCACTCCGGAAGGGGTCGAGGCTTTCCGGGCATGGATGAATACCACCCTGGACTACGCCCGGGAGCGTGACCCGATCCACCTTAAGGCGGCCTACCTTGAATGGGCCGACCCCGAAGCCGCGCGAGCGCAGATGCGCGCCCATATTGCCTATCACTCCTCCCGCGCGCAGCAGTGGCAGAACATGGTTGCCGCCCTGGAAGACCGGAGCAACCCCACGCTTGCGCGCCGCCTCGAGGCGGCGCCTGAGGAGGACCGGGCCAAGATTGCCGGCTACAAAATCTTCACCTATGAAGGCATGATCGAACGCGCCAAAGCGGAGATCGAGTGGGCCAGGCGCGGCCTGGAACTGATCGACAAGCTCGAGTCTTGAGTGCCGAAAGGCCCGGATGCCCGCCTGGGTGTCCGGGCCTTTTGTCGTTCCCTTCTGCGGTTTCGCTTATGGGGGCAGCTGGAGGGGCCTTGCCACTACCTATCAACATAGTTATGCTGTGATCCAAGCCACTACCTATGAGCATAGGTATACCGTGAGGGGAAGGATCGATCATGACCGCGCTGATGCAGTCCATGAGCTCTACAACGAACAAAGTGCTTGGTTATCCGCTTAACGCCTGGTATGTCGCCGCGTGGGACCACGAGGTAACCCGCAAGCCGATGTCGCGCCGGATTGCGGACCGCCCGCTCGCCCTGTACCGCACCGAGGATGGCAAGGCAGTGGCGCTGGCGGACGCCTGCTGGCACCGCCTGGCCCCGCTGTCCATGGGCAAGACCCTCGGCAAGGACCAAATCCAGTGCCCGTACCACGGCATTATCTACAACTCCGCCGGCCGCTGCGTCTCCATGCCCGCCCAGGAAACCATTAATCCCAGCGCCACCGTACCGTCTTTCCCTGTGATCGAGCGCTACCGCTATGTGTGGGTGTGGCTGGGGGATGCCACCCTCGCGGATCCGGCCCTTATCCCGGACATGCACCAAATGAGCTCGGATGATTGGGCCGGTGATGGCGAGACCATTTTGGCGCCGTGCAACTACCAGCTCGTTCTGGACAACCTGATGGACCTCACCCATGAGGAATTCGTCCACTCTTCCTCGATCGGCCAGGACGAGCTGAGTGAGTCCGATTTCGTCGTGACCCATGACGACAACACCGTCACGGTATCGCGCTGGATGCTCGACATCGAGGCTCCGCCGTTCTGGCTCAAAAACATGCGGGACAAGTTCCCGGGTTTCGAAGGGCGGGTTGACCGCTGGCAGATCATCACCTTCCAGTCGCCCTCGACCATCAACATCGACGTCGGAGTAGCCAAGGCGGGCACTGGCGCCCCCGAAGGCGACCGCAGCCAGGGCGTCAACGGCTTCGTGATGAACACGATTTCGCCGGAAAGCGCCAAAACATGCCACTACTTCTGGGCCTTCATGCGCAACTACCGGCTGGAAAGCCAGCTGATCACCACCCAGCTGCGCAACGGCGTACACGGCGTGTTCGGCGAGGACGAAGAAATGCTGGCGGCCCAGCAGAATGCTATCGACGCCAACCCGGACTACGAGTTCTACAACCTCAACATCGACGCGGGCGGCATGTGGGTGCGACGGCTGATAGAGCGACAACTCGCCGCCGAAGGCCGACTGATCCCCACCGCCTGACCCGATCGCCCGATCCCAGGAAGTTAGAAGAAGACATGGCTGCAACGAACATCGAAGTCTGGCAGATCGGCACTGTGGTCGAGGCGGAGGACATTACCGCAAAGACCCGGCGCCTGGTCCTGGAACAGTCCAGGCCCATGAAAGCCGAGCCGGGCTCGCACATTGACGTGATGGTCTCGATCAACGGCGAGCAGCACAGGCGCTCCTACTCCATCGTCGATTCGAGCGGGGACGGCCGACGTGTGGCGATCAGCGTCTTCAGGGCCCCTCAATCCCGGGGCGGCTCCCACTTCATGCAGGCCCTAGAGCAAGGCGACCGGCTGGAGATCACGCAGCCGCTGCAGAATTTCCCTCTGCGGATCGGCGCTCCGCGCTACGTCCTGCTGGCCGGCGGGATCGGCATCACCGCCATGATCAACATGGCCCGGGTGCTCCAAAACATCAAGGCCGACTACACCTTCGTGTACGCCGGCCGCAGCCGCCCCGCCATGGCCTACCTGGCGCAATTGGAGCAGCTGCATGGCGACGCGCTGCGAGTCCACGTGGACGATGAAGGCACAGCCCTCAACGTAGATGAGCTGCTGGCCACGATTGAGCCGGACACCGAGCTGTACATGTGCGGCCCCATCCGGCTCATGGACGCCGTCAAACGGGGCTGGGATGCCCGGGCGCTCAACGTGACAAACCTCCGCTACGAGACCTTTGGCAACAGCGGCTGGTTCGACCCCGAGGAGTTCGTGGTGCGCGTGCCCCGGCTGGGCGTCGAGGCCACCGTCCCCGCCGGAAAGTCCATGCTGGAAGCGCTCGAGGACGCCGGCGTCGACATGATGTTCGACTGCCGCAAGGGCGAATGTGGGCTGTGTGAAGTGCGTTTGCTCGGCCTGCGGGGCTCCATCGACCACCGCGATGTCTTCTACAGCGAACGCCAGCAGCATTCCGCAGCCAAGATGTGCTGCTGCGTCTCCCGGGCCGTCAGCCTAAAATCCGGCGCCCGTGCAGACTCGGCAGCCTCCTGTGCCATCGTCACAATCGACGTTTGAGTGCCCACAACTCCGCCGCTCGGGGTGGACCTGGAGTCCGCTGGCGAACCTGGACCACTCTCCGCTTCTACACTTCGACGGCCCCGCCCGTTGACACCCCGCTCAGGGTGTCAATGTAATCCAGCGTTTTGGGACTGACATGCCGCACGGCCCCAAGAGCCTCCCGGAGAACGGTTCTGCTGGCGTGGGCACCAAGTGCTCCTCGGAGTTCGACTACCGTCTCGATGCCCTGGCTCTCGAACACGCGCGTCATGTCCTCTACCTGGGCGAGACGGCCAGGGGACGGCCAGCTGATAACTTCGGAAAGCGTCCCGGTATCGAGGCGCCGCCGGAATCCGCTGGTCGTGGCGGCATCTGGCCATGCCCCGACCAGAGCGACAACGCGCGGCCTGACGGTCGCGTGGTAGTTCTGTCGCCGCTGCAGGGTCGCATCGACAATGATGGCCCCGATGTGGTCCCAGCCACGGCTGACTTCGAGCGAGTCGTCTGTGCCGTGAGAGTCCAATTGCGCCGGGAGGTTGGCAGCATCGTTATCGATAGTCATAGGTGAATACTCCCATGTGACAGCACTGAGCGTGCGGCCGCGGCAGCCCAGATCGGAGCGAAACCGGGGGTATTCCGCTATCAGCAGTCCTGGCTGCCGTCCGACTGCCGGTTATGTGCGACCGCCGGCAGGATTCATCCGGGTGACTGACGTCTGATGGAAGCTGAAATTCGATCCTCCATGGCTCGAACGCCGCCGACCGCCGCGGGCCCCATCTGCTGCCTTGCGCGGTTCACCGCGTCGCGGACTTCGCGACGCACTACCCGTTCATTCTGGCTCGACGACTTTTCTCGCGTTTCCCTGGCTAAATCGAGCAGAGCCTGCGGAGCGTAGTGATTGACGCTCATGTCCGTGAGCAGGGGGAGCTGCACTCTCAGGTCCTGCTCGATGGCGGTGCGGAGCGGGCCCAACCGAAGCAATTGAGTGAGGAAATCCGGGCTCAACACCGGCGACGCAGGCGCTTGCGGGCCAAGGCGCTCCCGCAGGTGGTCCTTCATCTTCATGGCTGTTCTGTCGAACGTCAGCCACCATGCAAGGTAGCCCATGGGCGATGGTCCAATCGTCCGCCGATACTCGATGACGCCGACTGAGTTTTCAACGTCGTGGGCAACCAGGCGAGACCGTGTCCCTTGCTCGGCTCCGTACTCACCTCGTTGACGCCTTCTCTCGTGAGTCTCATTCCATAGTTCCTGAACCGCACCCCGGAGTTCGGTCGATGCGGCATCGGAGTGCTCGAGGAGACTCTTGGTCTCGATAGAGAATTCGTCGGCAAGGTAGTCGCTGACGTCCTGCAACGGCTGTTCTCGTCCACAGATATTCCGTTGCCAGTCCAGGAATTCACTCTCTGGTCGGCCCGATAGCACGAAGGCCGAATAAAGGAAGGGGACCCTTCCCGACCAAGTCGATGTTCTGTTGTGACCATAAGCAACGGCCAGGTTGAGGTGTCTTTCAACTTCTTCTACGACTCCGTCCGTTACATATAGGAGCAACCCTGCGTCTACCGCTGCGCGCATCAGAATCGTAAAGTGGCGCTCTTCCGGATCGTCTACCAGGCTCTCTCCGATAAGCGGCAGGATCGCGGTGGTGTCCATCCATATGTCGCCTTCACTGAAGACGTTGAGCACGACTTTCTGGACGTCCGGGGTTTGTTTCAGGAACGCGAAAAGCGTGTATGCGTCAGCTAGTCGCCGAAGATGCGACTGTGTTTGCGGCGAAGGCTGTTCCAGTACGTGCATTATGGCCGCGGCCGCGGCATCAGAACTGAGCTCATGGATGCCGCCATTTGCTGTGATTCGGTCCGCTATGGCTACAGGGCTGAGTTGGAACGGTGCTCCTGTTTCCACGGCTGCGGCAAAAGACTCGCCTCGTTCCAGAAGTGTTTCTTCCAACACTGTTCGCAGTTGCCGAGAAACCTCGGTTAGCTGTGCTTCGCTCAGTGCCTTCGGTGCTTCGACGGCCCGAACCGCCGCGAGGAGTTTCGCATCGAGGACAGCTTCATCAAGAAGGAACTTGGCTGTCTGATCATTTATCCTCTTGGTTTCTTCAAAACTGAGATGGTAGGTGTCCTCGGCCCCGGTCGCTGATTTGTGTTGTTTGACGGGGCCCTTCCGAGACAGGCGGTTCAATGCGCTCAGGGTCAGAGCATCGACCTGCCCTCGCTTCCCCACGGGCATGCGGAGTGCGACGCCGTCTTTGATTTCGCTCAGGCTGAGCCTGTTGTATGTGCTCGAATCGTGAAGCGCCGCCAAGACCAATGACTCGAAGCAGCTCTTGGTAAGGCTCTGCTCGGTTGCCTGATCTTCGCCGTCGAGAGCCAAGTGCAGCACCGCGACCTTGCTCTCATCGGCGGTCAAGGTCGATATTCTTTCGAGGACCCCTCGTTTGGACAGGAGCGGATCCACAAATCTCTGAGCCAGCTCTTCACTGGCCACTCGTCGTTGCGGATAGGACTTCTCGCGGTCCACAAACCACGACCGGTCCCGGATGTCCACGGTTATATTCCGATCACGTCGGGACTCTTCCCTGAGTTCATCGGCGGCCGGACCAATCACCTGGTTGGTCAGGTAGATCATGGTGCTGACCGAAGGAAAATTCCTCTTGAGGGTGTCCAGTGTGCTCGTAATTTTAGTCTTCCAACTCGCCGTGACAGAGTACTGAAATGCAACTTTTGGCACCCCATCAATCGTGAATATTTCGGCGTCCCTGCCCTTGTCTCCGTTCGGAGCTGCCATCGTCCGCAGGGCTGGATATTCGACGGCTAAGAACTCCGACGCGAACGATTCGAATATCGCCCAGTCTCCAGGGCCAATCCGTTCTAAGGCGAGAGACAATCGCGGGTTCGGCATGACCGAATCATAACCACCACAAACCTTTCTTGAACATCGCCCCTGGGTTCGACAGCCGATTGTTTTTCGGGGGAGCGGCGGCCCGGTTCCGGTGCTTGCCTCGCGAGCGGCTTGGTCAAAAATTCCGCGCGGAATCAGGTGTAAACAGCCCGTTGACTTTCGTGTCTCCTGCGAGGACCATGACGAGTGAAAGTCAATGATGGGGGGGATAACTCAAAGTCTGACGTGCCAAAAATACGCATGTGTGCCGATTATTCCCGCGCCAAATTTTAGGCTGCCGCGGAATATCACTTACGCGAAGCTCGTGCTTACGCGTCTGTTAGACAACTCCGAATCTGGGGATCAACGGAGAGAAAATGATTAGCAATTCCTTTAAGCCGGTTGCAGACGCGCCCGGTGTTTTTACATCTGAACCTCTAGCGTCCGGCCAGAGCGATCGAATTCGTGCAATGACGCACGGTCGTGCAGCACTGTTAACAGCCGAATGCGATGCAGAGCGCAAGACGCCAGATTTCGTGGTCTCAAGGACAGCGAGCCCTGGGTTTGACGCAGCTGCGTTCAGTCTGTCGGGTATATGGGACGCGGCTAAGGACCTCACCGGTCGCGCTTGGGACGCAATTAACGATGTTCTGACTAACGAGGGCGGCGGCGGCGGTGGCGGTGGCGGTGGCGGCGGTGCTCGCATAATAGCGAGCACGGACGAAGCCGAAATCGTCACAGCCACTCGCGCGCCGGCACTGTAGGTAAACGACACCAAACGCAAACGGACGACGCCGGGAGTCCCGCCGTCGTCCGCTTTGTACGAAGGTGCCGCTGACCCGCCGGGCGGCTATTTGGGGCGGGCGGCCAGGGCGGATGCCAGGCCGTGGCCGCACCCTGTCCTCAGCCGCGGGCTTCCGCCCTTCGAACGCGCTTATCGCCAGCCGGCCCGAACTCAGCCACGGCTATGTAGGACTCAGGCCGACGCTCCTTCCCATCCGGGCGCGAACAAGGCATGCTTATTGATCAGTAGACTTACTAATTTGGTTGCGACTGAAGGAGCGAACATGAAGGCACTTACCTGGCAGGGCAAGCGGTCGGTCAGCGTGGAGATGGTTCCGGATCCGGTCATTGAGAAGGGCACGGACGCCATCGTCAGGATCACTTCATCGGCCATATGCGGCTCGGACCTCCACCTGTACGAGGTCCTTGGCCCCTACATGAAGGCCGGCGACATCCTGGGGCACGAACCCATGGGCATCGTTGAGGAGGTCGGCTCCGAGGTCAGGAACCTCAAGCCGGGCGACAGGGTGGTCATCCCCTTCAACATCTCCTGCGGCCATTGCTGGATGTGCAAACAGGGGCTGCAGTCCCAGTGTGAAACCACCCAGGTCCATGCCCACAACAGCGGGGCGAGCCTGTTCGGGTTCTCCGAGCTCTACGGGTCGGTCCCCGGTGGACAGGCGGAATACCTGCGAGTGCCCCACGCCGACTACGGGCCGATAAAGGTCGGGCACGAACTGCCCGATGAGCGGTACCTCTACCTCTCCGATATTCTTCCCACCGCCTGGCAGGGAGTGAAATACGCCGATGTCCCCGCGGGCGGCACACTGGCCGTCTTTGGGCTCGGCCCGGTGGGGCAGTTCGCCAGCCGGGTCGGTCGACACCTCGGCCAGCGCGTCATCGCCATCGAACCGGTTCCGGAACGCCGCCGCATGGCCGAGCGGCACGGGGTGGAAACGATCGATTTCACAGAGGACGTCAGTGACCAGCTTCGCGATATGACGGATGGAAGGGGCCCTGACGCGGTCGTCGACGCCGTCGGCATGGAAGCGCACAATTCGCCCGTCGGCGCCTTTGCACAGAATGCGGTGGGGCTGTTGCCGGATGCCTTGGCAAAGAAGGCCATGGAAACTGCCGGCGTAGACCGCATGACGGTCCTCCATGCAGCGATCGACTCCGTGCGCCGGGGAGGCACCGTCTCGCTAAGCGGGGTATACGGTGGCACAGCGAGCCCCATGCCCCTGCTGAGCATGTTCGACAAGCAGATCCAACTCCGGATGGGCCAGTGCAACGTCCGCCGGTGGACGGACGAGCTGCTCCCGCTCGTGGAAGATTCCGCAGACCCGCTCGGCGTCATGGACCTGAAGACTCACGAGGTCGACCTCGACGGTGCCGCGGCCGCCTACGAGATCTTCCAGAAAAAGGAAGACGGCTGCATCAAGGTGGTCCTGAAGCCGTAGCGAAGATGTCCCCGCTCCGGGAGATCTCCTCAGGTCTTCCGTCAGCCGGACCCAAGCGCAGCTGGGCTCCCCATTCGACAGGAACGGGAGCCCAGCTAGCGACCTCGGTGAAGAGGAATCCCGCCGTCGTCCGCTTGTGTGTGAAACGTCCGCTATTCGCCGGCGGGTTGGAATAACTCGACAACGTTCCCGGACGTGTCCTCCAACAGGATCTGCTGTCCGCCTGGGCCCTTGACTATGTCGTTCCGGAACGTGACGCCTGCGGCGCGCAACCGTGCCACTTCGGCCGCGATATCGCCCACGATGAGGTGGATGCGGTTCCATCCTCCCGGGACGGGCACCGTGCCGTCCGGCATGGGACGGCCTGCCGAGCTGGCCGGCCCGCTCAGGAGGAGCCGCAACCGGCCGCGGGTGACATCGGCGAACGCCGGCGCGGCGCTCATCCTGACGGTGAATCCGAGATGCGTTGTATAGAAGTCGACCGCGGCATCGACATCGGCCACCAAGTACCGGACGCTGACCAGTTCCGTAAGGTCGTTGGGCATTTCCAGCTCCTTTCCGAATTCGTTTGGTTACTACTCATAGATAATTCACACTGTTGATCGGTTTGGCACCCAGTGCAAGCCCACGACGGCGGGAGGTTCGCTACGCCCGGGAGCCGCCGGGGCCGGAGTCGAGCAGCCCGCCGCCGGCCCAGCGCCTGAGCGCGAGCTTTTCGGCGTCGTCGAACTCCATGAGGGCCAGCCGGCACAGCTCTTCCACGTTTCTGGTCCACGCGGCGGCGAGTTCCGCCGCTGACATCTCCTCTGCGAGGGAGCCGCCGGCGTACACCACGCCCTGGATCACGAAGTTGACCGCAGAGCGGGACACCGGCTGTCCGGCCGCCACACAGTCGTCCCGGACGGACCGTGCCAATTCGCTGCGGTTGCCCGAATGGTCGCGCAGCTTCGCCGCCAGGGAAAGGAAGACCTGCCGGAACTGTTCCGCCGACAGCGCCGGAACGTCCGTGACCCGGGTGACCTGCTCCTCGATCGCGGGCCGGGCGTCGGAGGCCAGCGAGGAGGGCTCCGGGGAAAACCGCTTCGCGTCCCACACCCAGCCGGGCGACGGCGTGGACGAGTATTGGACGCCCTGGCCGATCTGGGCGATCCAGGCCCCGAACTTGCCGTGCCCGCCCCAATCGGTCTTCAGCGACGGGTCCGCGGTCAGGGCCCGGTGCGCCGCGACCGCTCCCGTGACCGGACCAGGCGCGGCCTGCACCAGGGCCCGGACCTCGTCGGCGGCCGACGTCGCGGACCCGGGCGTGCCCTGGGCGGTGCGGAGCGGGGTCCCAAGTCCGGCGGACGGGACCATGCGGGGGATGCCAGCCGCGGTCCCGTTGAGGATTGCCACGAAATCGTGGGACTCCACCACGCTGTCGGCCATCTCCCGGTATGCGAACGCCACGGCGCCGGCAGCGATGACGGTGGTCATGCGGTCGGCCGCCCGGAACCGCTGGACCAGCGAGGTGAAGTCGGCGTCCGCAGACGCGACGAAGAACTCCTCAATATGTGCCGCGCCGGCCAGGGCATCCATGGCGTCCAGCACCAGGTTGATGTCGGTGCTGGACTTGCCCCGCTGGGTCAGGGAGGGGCAGTCGATCACGCGGAAGCCCGCGCGGGTCCAGTACGGCCGGTACTTGGAGTAGATCACCGGATTGAGATAGCAGTTGCGGATCAGGAACCGCCGGGATTCTTCGCCCGCGCCGCCGGCGGCCAGCGCCTCCGTCCAGTGCTTGGGGTCCTCGGCGAATCTCTTCGCGGCCGCCGGGTCCAAGGCCATCAGGCCGGTGTAGACGTTGTCGAAGTCCACGAACATCGCGGCACGGATGCCAGGCCGCCGGGACGGGGAGAGGTGATCACTCATCGGCTCAGTGTGCCAGCAGGAGGGCGGCGCGGGCCAGAGGTGACCGCTTGGTTGCCCATTTGCCGTCGTGTGCCGGACCTCCTGGCGGGAACAGGAGGTCCATAGGCGTGTTCGGGATCGGCCGCGCGCGCCGGAACTCCTGCGGGAAGCCGACACCCCGGGCCACGCGGCCGGCGACCAGGTCCTGGAACACGTGGCGCTGATGCTCTCCCAGGCCGTGCGCGGCGCGGACACCGTCACCATCGGGGGGAGCGGGCTCCGGCTGGGCATGTCCGTTGGCCAGGCGGAAACGGCTGTCCCGGCGGACGCCGATTCGGCCGCGCACAAAGAACTGGCCACGGCCCTGCTGCTGGCCGCAGATCAGGACATATACCGCGTCAAGACGGAAATGCGCGGGGCCGTGTGCACCGGTTGATCCGCGGGCTTTAACGCCAAACGACGACGGCGGGAGGTGGCTCCCGCCGTCGTCGTTCGGCCTTGCTGCCTGGAACCCGGGCTTTAGGCGCCGTGGTTCAGGCTGAGGGTAAAGGTGTTCGGGCCGCTGGCGTGGACCGCGATGTTGCTCTTGGCGGTGTTGTGGCGCTCGGAGAGCTCGTGGACCAGCGCGTCCAGCTCGTGGTGCATGGTGGAGCGGTCCCAGAGCTTGTGGGTTACAGAGTTGGCAGTTTCAAACGTCATTGTTCAGTGCTTCCATTTCATGAATCCGGATGTCCGGCTGCCGCACCGATGCGGAGCCGCCGTAGGGGCCAAACCAGGAACGCCTGAGACCGTGGGCAGCTCTGCGAGCTCACCGGTTTGGCCTCATTGCGTCCACCAGGATGGGTGCCCGGCGTTTACTGCGGACGCGGAACGTCGCAGGAATTCGTCAGGCTGCACCGGCAGGAACGTCGCAGTCCCTGCCTTGCCTTTCCATAGTGCACAGCGCCGCGCGGGCGGCTCAAGCCAGATGGCGAAATATGCGCGTGAGACTCATCACAGCCGCTGTGCCGGAACGTGGACGGCGACGACGGCACCCCAGTCCAGCGCGGACGGTTCAGCGCGGTCTAGGGACGGGACCGCTTTGACCGAAAATGCGGAGGGTGGATGTGCATGCGGCTCAGCCCCCGGGCGGGGGCCGGAGAGACCGGCACCGGTCCGCCGGGCTCCGGCCCGGCAGCGGCAGCGGCCCGTCCGTAGCGGGCAGCCAACGGTGCGGCGCTGAAGCCGTGGGCCAGGACGCTGAGCAGTACGGTGGCGGCGATGACGGCCACAGCCTGATCGGACACTGGTCCAAGGGCTTCCAGCGCCAGCAGCGCGAACACGAGGGACGCCAGCCCGCGCGGGCCGAACCAGCCCACGAACAGGACGGTCTTCCGGTCGAGGCCGGCGCCAATCGAGGCCAGCGCCACCGGCAGCATGCGCACCACCGTGAGGCTAAGCACGGCATACGCGATGGTCAGGGGGAGGGAGTGCTCCAGCATGATCGGCACGGTGATGGCTCCGAACGCCAGCCACACGAGCAGGGACACCAGGCCGCTCATCTGCTCAACGAAGGCCAGCTCGGCCGGCCCCCGTTCCCCGGCGCAGGTGCCGAACGCCAGCCCGGCGCAGAACGCGGCGACGAAGCCGTTGCCGCCCACCGCGAGTGCGGCGCTGTAGGAAAGCAGGCTCAGGGCCAGGACGCCGATGCCGGCGAAGTCCTCGGTTGCGGTCCCGCGCCGGCGGGCCAGCTGGAGCAGCCACCCTCCCGCGGCGCCGGCCGCTGCGCCGACGCCGGCGCCGATGAGCAGCTCCATGGCCGCGCTGCCTGGGCCTTCGGCGCTCTCCAGGCCTGCTGCGGCGGCCGCGCCGGCGATGGCGAGCATGACGACCGGGGTGGCGATGCCGTCGTTGAGACCGCTTTCGACCGTGATCAGCTGGCGGATCCGCGACGGCACCGCCGGATTCGTCACCACGGGTATTCCGAGTGCGGCGTCGGTAGGGGCAAGCGCAGCGCCGACGAGGAGGGCCAGCCAGAACCCGAACTGGGGAAAGAACCAGGCGGCCAGGGCCCACCCGAACACAATCGTCAGCGGCAGGCCGACTCCCAGCAGCCGCACGTAGCGGCTCACGTCCCGGCGCAATTGCTGGAGCGGCAGGCGGGCGGCGTCGGAGAAGAGCACCCACACCAGGGTGACCTCGACAACCGGGGTGATACTCGCCAGGGGCGACGGGCCACTGACCAGCCCGGACCAGGCCAGGGCTGCGCCGACAGCGGTGAACACAATGGGAGCGGTCAGGTCCGCCTGCTGCAGCCGCGCCGACACCAGCGCCCACGCGAACAGGAGGGCGGTGATGAGGACAATGACCGTCAGCTCCATGACGGATCGGCGCCCGTTTCCGTGGGTGCCGCGTGAGGTCGGCACGATTCCAGCAGCCGGATGCGTCCGCCCACAGGGATCACGCTCCCTCCGCCAATTGCACTAAACGTTCCCCTGCAGTTCAGTGAATCCGCTGGCCCGGGACCGCGCCAGAGAACTAAGCCCTGTCCTGTTCCTGCGCCGGCGGTGCCGCGACCGAGCCGCGGCGGATCAGTGCGGCCGTGAATGTCGGTGCGGCCGCCGGTGCCTTGCGGCCTTCGATCTGCCGGATCAGGGCTGAGGCGGCGGCTACGCCCATGTCGTAGACAGGCTGGGCGATGACCGTGAGCGGGGGCGTGGTCAGGCGCGTCCAGGCGAAGTCGTCATACATGAGGAAGGAGACATCATCCGGAATGGAGAGGCCGAGCTCGTGGATCGCTTCCACCACGCTGAGGCCGATCAGCCCGTCGGAGGCGATGATCGCCGTCGCCGGGTCAGGGCGCTGCACCAGCTCGCGGGTGATCTTCTTGATGGACTCGTCGTCGCCGGCGTTGAGGCGGATCAGATCGACGGGCAGCTCCAGCCCCGCCTCCTCGAACGCGCGTTTCATGCCGTCGCGCCGGTCCGAGATCTGGGACGAGTCCAGCTGCAAGCCGTCGTGGTACGGTCCGGCCGTCTTGAGGGTGGAAATGAAGGCGATCCTCCGGTGGCCGGACTTGAGCAAATAGCTGGTGGATTCATGGGAGATGTCCTCCATGTCCACCGCCACGGTGTCGACGTCGAGCCCTGGCGCCTTGCGGTCCAAAAGGACCAGCGGACGGCCGGATTCGTGAACGCGCCGTAAATGTTGCGTTTCCACGGAGGACGCGGGTGCCACGATCAGGCCGTCAACGCGCTTGTCGAGGAGCACCCTGACGGCGTCGATTTCCGCCTCGGTATCCTCGTCCGTATTGATCAGGATGACATTGAATCCACTCCGCTTGGCGGTGTCCGTAATGCCCCGCGTGGCCAGGCCGAAATGGGGGTTTTCAATGTCGCCGACCACCACCCCGATGGTGTGCGATTTCCCGGTGTTCATGCTGCGGGCGAGCTCGTTGGGCCGGTACTCCAGTTCCTCGGCGGCAGCCAGCACCCGCTCACGCACGTCGTCGCTCACGGCCCCGTAGTTGCCCAGGGCGCGGGCGGCCTGGGCCTTGGAAACCTGGGCTGCTTTGGCGACGTCGGCGACAGTGACATCGCGGCGCCGGGAAGCATCACTATTCATTACGGCCTTTCGTAGCGGACCCTTGACGCCTGATGTGGCTTCGATTACATTTCTAGCAATCGATGTGAGTCCGGTCTCAATCCTAGGGACTGAGACCGGACTCAGCAAGACTTCCATCGACAAAGTCCCACTCCACGGGGCCCACTGCCTGCTTGCCCCGCTGCTCACCCCCACGATTGGAAACGCTGTGAACACAGGAAACAAAATGCGCCCCGGGGCGCTCATCGCCGCTGCTGTTGCCGCGGTCCTGGCACTCTCCGGCTGCGGAGGCAGCTCATCCGCCTCGTCCTCGCCGGCGGACAACCCCTACGGCCTGATTGAAGCCGGCACCATCCGCGTTGCCAGCCTGGGTGATTCGAAGCCCTATACCTTTGCCGACGCCCAGGGCAACTTCACCGGCTTCGACGTCGAGCTCTTCAAAGACGTCGCCCACCGCGCCGGAGTCGACAAGGTCGTCTTCACCGGACAGGACTTCTCCGGACTGCTCGCCGCCGTCTCCAACGGCCAGTTCGACGCCGGCGTTGCGGCTATCGGCATCACGGACAAGCGCAAACAAACCGTCGACTTCTCCGATGGCTACCTGGCCGGCTACCTGACCGTCATCACCACGAAGACCTCGGGCATCACCGGCGCCGACGGTCTCGGCGGAAAGCGACTCGGCGTCGTGCAGGGAACGCTGCAGGAGGCTTACGCGGTCAAGAACTTCACCTCCGCGAGCCTGGTGCGCTTCCCGGACAACAACACCGCGATCGCCGCCGTCAACAGTGGATCCGTTGATGCACACTTCCTGGACTACGAGGCCGCCAAGGCCTACGAAACGCAGTATGGGCTGATCAGCGCCGCGGACATCCCGTCCTTCGACGCTCCCGCCGGCTTCGCCGTGGCCAAGGGCAAAACCGCTTTCAGGGACGCCCTCAACAAGGGCCTTGCCGCAGCCATGGAGGACGGCACCTGGAAGAAGCTCTACCAGAAGTGGTTCCCGGGCTCCCCGATGCCCGAGCAGTACCTGCCCAAGGCCGAGCAGACGGCCAGCCCCACACCCAGCAAGTAAGGCCCAGCCAGTAAGCGGCCGGCAACCAATATGCCCCGAACCATCGGCACGTCCGGCACATAGCCCGGCTCCCACCTGACCGGGCGGGCCGCACTGCGCGGCCCGCCCGGGTTCCACAAGCTACCTACGTCTGAGAGCAACCATGGACTGGTTAAGCACCATCACCCGCACCTTCTTCGACTTCGGCGCAATGGCCGAGGTCCTGCCCCAGCTTCTGGGAGTCGGTCTCCTCAATACCCTCATCATCTCCGTTGCGGCGACCATCATCGGCGTTGCCCTCGGCATGGTCGTCGCCGTGATGGGGATATCTCCCTCGCGGTGGCTTCGGGTTCCGGCCCGGATCTACACGGACCTCTTCCGCGGACTCCCCGCCATCCTGACCATCCTGCTGATCGGCCAGGGTTTCGCCCGCTTCAGCCAATCGATCTTCGGCCCCTCGCCCTACCCCCTGGGGATCATCGCCCTGAGCCTGATCGCCAGCGCCTACATCGGTGAGATCTTCCGCGCCGGTATCCAGAGCGTGGACAAAGGCCAGGGTGAGGCCTGCCGCGCGCTGGGCATGAGCTACGCGAAGTCCATGGCCCTGGTGGTGGTTCCGCAAGGCGTCCGCCGGGTCCTGCCGGCGCTGGTGAACCAGTTCATCGCGATCGTCAAGGACTCCTCGCTGGTCTATTTCCTGGGCCTGCTGGTCACGGAACGCGAGCTCTTCCGCGTGGGCCAGGACGCCGCCGTGCTTTCCGGCAACCTCTCGCCCCTGGTCATGGCCGGCATCTTCTACCTGCTGATCACGGTTCCCCTGACCCATCTGGTCAATTACTTCGATAACCGCTTCCGCACCGGCCGACGCCGCCCCGCTGCACCGAGCAGCGGTCTCAAGGAAGTCAAAGAACTCGCCGCGGCTTCACCGCTGACCACCGGGAGCAACACATGAGCCTCGCCAGCAACACCGCACGCAGCACCA
>Ga0207691_10002308_pt1 | contig 18699 bp, 11 predicted proteins | sample KBSM13metaG_FD_184327 | JGI IMG/M metagenome (GOLD analysis project Ga0207691, IMG submission 184327) | Miscanthus rhizosphere microbial communities from Kellogg Biological Station, Michigan, USA - KBS M1-3 metaG (SPAdes) (version 2) | ecosystem: Host-associated > Plants > Roots > Rhizosphere >... | reverse complement strand
CGCGCACCGTGTCTGGCAGCGGAATCGATTCCGACGGCATCCGGCTCGAATCATCGCCAGGCGCCGTCATCGACCAGAACGCCGTGTGTGCAAGCGCAACCAGCACTGCCGACGCGGCGGCGATCCGCATTGCCGGCGATGCGCAAGGAACGGTCATCCGCCGCAACCAGATCCTGGGCGGCGGCGGTCTGCAGAGTTCGGTCGGCATCCTGGCGGACGCGTGCGCCGGAGCGTCGCCGTGGATCGTCGACAACGCCCAGATATCCGCGAGCACGACGTCGAATGTCGCGCACCTCGAGGGCATCCGCGCGAGCGGAGATTGCCACCCGCGGATCGACAGCAATGTCCGCGTCGTCGGCAACGTCGGCGCTCCGGCCAACGTATCGGCGACTGGCATCCTGTGCGGCAAGGACGAAGGCAGTGGTATCTCCAGCCGTTGCACGATACTCGGCAATGCGGAAATCTCCGGCTCATCCGCCGGTACCATTGCGGCGTCGACCGGAGTCCGCTGCGACGACGGTGCCTGCGCGCTGATACAGGACAACCTGCTGATCAGCGGCAAGCAAGGTGTAAATTCCACAGGCATTTCGCTCGGCGATACGGACGCATTCATCGATGAAAACGTCGTCGAGTCCGGTTGCGGGACGTCGACCGGCACCGGTCTGCTGTCCGACAATTCCCACGCACGCGTCCAGAACAACCGCATCTCGGGTATCGTCGGTGTGTCTTGCCCGTCGACGCCATCGAGCAGCGCAGCCGTCGAAGTGCTGGTCGGCAACAGCTCGAACGAGATCGACTTGCATTCCAACGATCTGTTCGCCGGCGGAGTCGTTGGCGCATGCACGAGCTTCGGCATCGCGTTCGACCTGTCCGCGCAGGCGCCGCCCGGTGCGCGCGGCATCGTCCGCAACAACATCGTCCTGCCCGGCACCTGCGCGCAGAGTTTCGATATCGCCGAACTCGATGCGGCGGCCGATCCGCGCGTCGTGCAGAACAACGATCTGTGGAAGGACACGAGCAACCCGACTGCCCTGTACCGTAACGAAGCCGCGGTGAATCTCGTTACGGCCGCCGACGTGAACCTGATGTCCGACATTGTCGCCGGCGGAAATATTTCTGCCGACCCTTCGCTGGCCGTCGACGGCCATATCGCCGCCAATTCGGCGTGCCGCAACACCGGCACGTCGGAGGGCGGCCCACTCTACGACTTCGACGGCAACCTGCGTCCACAAGAGGCAGTCTTCGACATCGGCATGGACGAATACCACCCTTGAAATGCACGGGACCTTCGACACTGACAAGCTCTTCGCGTTTGAACCACCCTCACCCGCACCTGCGCGCGACCCCGGATCGAGTCCGGGGCAGACTCTCTCCCGCAAGCGGGAAAAGTAAAATTTCGGGTCGACAGATTCTCGTTCTGATGATCTGCCAGATCATGATTCGCTGAGCCGAACGCCACGCACGACGAAGCGCCGAAACCGTCATGTCGTCGCTAGCGCAATTCGAGAACGAACGATAGGCTGAAGGTAGAGCCTGTTGCGTGGGCTCCCTTCTCCGCTGGGGCCGTCGATGAAACGACGTGGATTGACGATGCGTGGCGTCGCGCTCGCGCGATGGCTTGGTTTTGTTCTGCTCGGAGGGACCGTCGTCTTCGCGCCGGTCAACGCCGGCGCGCAGGCCGAATGCGACCGTTCGCCGATCCTCGTCCAAAGTGCCCGGCTCTGGACTCCGACCGGATCCGCCGGAGTGAGCGACGTCCTGTTCGAGGATGGCCGCGTCGCCTCGATCGCACCGGGCGGGACGACGAGTCCGTCCGCGCAAGTACGCGTGATCGACGGGAAAGGACAGACGCTGCTTCCGGGCCTGATCGATCTGCATCTTCATTTCGGCGTGCCGGGAGGGTTGCCGCACGATGGGTCATCGCCGCCGGCGCGCAACTGGCAAATCAGCGGCCGCCAGTTGCTACGCTCGGGAGTGACGAGCGGGCGCTCCCATATGACGAGTCCGCAGGGCGCGGCTCTGATCCGCAAGGATGGCGCGAACCCGTGTTCCCCGCTGCCGCGCGTGGAGTTCTCCGGGCCGGAAATGGCCGGCGGCCAGCCCGATGCCGAAACGCCGAATTTCATCGGCGTCAGGAATGCGCAAGACGCCGCTGAAAAAGTGCAACGGGCCGCCGAGGCCGGATTCAAGTGGATCTCACTGTACGACGCCGGCAAGTTCGGCCCCGGCGAGCTGCCGGCGCTGATCGCGACCGCGCGGAGTACCGGAATCAGGATCATGGGTCCGATCGGCAGCGCGCACGAAATGACCGCATTGATCACGGCCGGCGTCGACACGATCGACGACATCGACACGACTCCGGCGAAGCACTATCCGCGAGAGTTGCTCGACGGTTTGAAGACGTTGCCGGACGTGACCCTGGTACCGACGATCGGCTATGCCTTCCGGATCGAGGCCTTCGACCGCGACCCGAGCCTGATCGATGCGCCGTCCAACTACGAATTCATGACGCCCGCAGAAAAAGCGTTCGTCGGGTTGACTGCGAAGGAAGCGCTGAAAAAGGACGGCTACGTGGTCAACAGCCGGCGCATCCGTGCGACACTCGAAACGAAATTCCGTGAACTCCTCGCAACGCGAGCGCCGATGGCGACGGGAACCGATGCAGGATCGGCCGATCACTTCCACTCCGGCGCGATCTGGTGGGAGCTCGAGGCTTGGCGTTCGTTCGGCGCTCAGCCCCGCGAAGCGCTCGTGGCGGCGACCGCCACTGCGGCCCGTGTTCTTCGCGACCCGCGCGCAGGATCACTGCAGGTCGGCAGCCGCGCGGACTTCGTGCTCTATGCGGGCGACGCCGAGAAGGGACGTTTCACGCTCGAGCGAGTGCGCGCCGTCGCCAGAGACGGCATCCTCTTCGTCCGCGACGGCGCGTGGATCGCCGATGTCGTTGACTAGCGACTCGTCTCGTCGACCACGGCGAGAAGGCCTTGGTTACGCCCTGCCCTCTCGCGGTTGCGAGAGACGTTGGAGTCGGGCTTCCGGTGGCGTTTCACGCCGCGTGCAACGAACGACTACTGCTGGAAACCGTTTTTGAAGATCGTGTCGTTGCCGCCGTTTGCGACCATGAAACAGGCGCCCATCGCCGATGAATTTCCGTTGAGGGCATTCGTCGCGGTCAGGCTCAGCGCGGATGTGGGCGGCGAGTCCGGCAACGTCACCTGCAGGTTGAACGCAGCCTTGCCGGCGCCGTCCGTCGTCACGACCTGCGTGCCGAGATAGTATTCCGCGTGGCCGCGCCCGGCGGGCGAACAGGTGGCAGCGTAATAGACGTCGATGCGGAAGCTCGCGTTGGCGACGCTGTCGAGGTGCGCTGCGATCGTGGCCGGCTGCGCCGAGCCGGGCGGCAGCGCCTGCGGCAGGCTCAGCGTATCGATGACGGGAGACTTCTGCTGCGCGTTGCCGACAGGACCGAGCTCGATGTCCGGCGCGCTGCCGTCGTTGGCCACGCCGTTGAAGCTGCTCAGGTTGGCGCGCACGCTGTCATTGGTGCCGTTAACCAGGACGCCGCCGGTATCCATGAAGCTGATGACGTTGCCGAGGGCCGGCGCGTAGGCGACACCCTGAGGCGCGCCGATCACGTTGCCGTCGCCTTCGACACGGACGGCCCAGCCGTAGCTCTGGGCCGGATTGCCCGCGGCGTTGAGGCCGAGCACGTTGCCCTGGATCCTGTTGCCGAAGCCGCCGTTGATCCAGATGCCGTCGATGAAATTTGCGGCGATGCGGTTGCGCGCGATTTCGCAATTGCCATTCTGCAGTTCGATACCGAACTCGTTGCCGCGCTCGCCGATGCCGTCCGGCATCAACCCGATCAGGTTGTTGTTGACGTGACAGTTCGAGGTCGTGACCGTGCTGTCCATGAACACGCCGTCACGCGACGCTCCGGAGATCACGTTGCGTTCGCCCGGCGTCAAGCCGCCGATCGTGACGTTTCCGCTCGTGACGCCGTGCACCCAGATCGCATTGAGAAGAGAACCTTGCAGGTTGATGCCCCCGACGCTGCCGCCGAACTGGTTGCCGCTGATGAAATGATCCGAGCCGCCGAGGATCGCAACCTGCTGGTTGAAGTCGCCGAAGGCGAGTCCTCTCAGCGTCAGCCCACCGGCAGCAGTGTCGACCGCGAGCGCGCTGAGGATCGAGCCGGGCACGGCTTCCTTGACGATGACGCACAGGGTCGCGTCGAACGCGTTCGGATCGGAGTTCGCGTGAGCCAGGACATTGCCGGCATAGCCATCGATCGTCACCGGCGCATGGATCGTCGGCAGCGGCGTCTTGATCTCGATGACGGACGGGCACTTGGGCAGGCTGAACGTGATCGTGTCCGGATTGTCGAACTGGTTGGCGGTCGCTATCGCCGCGCGCAAGGACCCTGCTCCGCTGTCGGCCGTCGAGGTGACGACGGTCGATGGCGAGTCGACGTATGGCGACTCGACCGCACCGCGATCGACGAAATTTCCCACCTGGCGCGGCGCGGACGCGATGTCGAGCGATGGATAGGCGACGATGCCGGACGGAAATCCCGAATTGATCGCGCTCGATGTCGGCAGCAGGCCGTAGTCGGCGCCGGCGCCCGCAATCGGCTTGATCCACTGTGGATTGTCCTGCGGGTTGGCCGAGCGCGTCGCGAAATCCTGCACCGTCGCGCTGCCGTCGTAGCCGCGAATCGTGTTGAAATACAGCGAGACGTCCAGCGGCGAGGAATTGTTCTCGTAGTCGATGAAATGCAACGGCTGGAACGCACCATAGACGCCGTCGTTGGGCCAGAAGATGCTGTTGAATATCTGTACCGTATTCTGCGCGCCGTCGTAGTCCGGCTCGATGCAGAACGAGTTGCCGCCGGCCGTGTCGATGCTGTCGAACATCATCACGACCGAGGCGTCGTCGTACAGGCTGATCTCGGTAGAACAGGTGTAGTCCGGGTTCGGCTGGTGCAGATGATCGAAAATCGAATTGACGACGCTGACCGAACCCTTGAACGTCTGCAGGGTCACCGGAACCGCTTCGAAGAAATAGAAGCCGGAAGGATTCGCGGTCAGGTCGGTGAAACGCGTATTGCGCACGGTCACGTTGCCGGCATCGTCGGGTGAAAACTGGTTGTAGCCGCCGGCGTACATGCTGACGCTCTCGCCATGCCGAAACGTGATGCCGTCCAGCGTGATGCTCGCGATCGGTTCGGCGCTTCCCTGGTAGATGTGCAGATAGCCGGTGCCGCCGAAGTCGAGCACCGTGTTGTCCGGGTCGACGATGCGCGTACCGCACGTTGCGTCGGTGTAGCCGCCGGCCACAGTCAGCTGGCTGCTCGGATTGGCATAGTACGAGCCGAAATTGTACGTGCCCTGCACCAGCCTGATGAGAAGAGGCGAGTTGTCGGGCTGCGCAGCCGATTGCGCCAGCGCGTCGTACAGCTGCGCGACGGTCGTGACGCATGGAGGCGCGGTTGCATGCGCGGCAGAGCTGGCGAGCAATGACAGAACAGGGGCCGCAAACACAGTTGCGATCGGACGGAGGCTCATTGCGGTTCCTGGCAGGGCGTATTGGGTTGTCCCACCTCAATACGCGCTATCGCCAGTAACTGGACAATTCGCCGAGTGCGCGCCACATGATGCGCAAATCAGTTGCGGATGTTACGACTCCTGCTGATGCCGCCGCGTTCTCGCTCCTGGCTGGTAGGAATGCTCTACGCTCCCCTCCTCCGCGAGCCTCAAAGCTCCGCTTGCTCGCGCATCCCGTGGTGTCGCGGGCCAAGCGGTACTTCTTGTGCTTACCTCTCGAAGTCGTTGCGGAACAACAGATCCGATACGACCGTGTTGACCGTAAAGGTCATCTTCGTGGCGCCGACCGAAAACGTGCCCAATAGCGTGTCGCCCGCTCCCGTGCCGATGTACGCGTACGTATCATTCAGGGCACTGGCGCTGAAGCCGGTGGCGGAGGCGTATTCCGCGACCGTGTACACCTCACCGACCTTCGGCGGCGTATCGCCGTCGACGAAGACGAACTGGTGCACGCCGGCACCGTTCGCCGCGAACGTGCCGGTCAGCTTGATGCTGTCCGCGCGCTTGCCTACCCGCAGGTAAATCTGCGACGGGTCCACCCAGGAAAGAAAGTTGCCGGAAATCGTGCCGGGCTTGCCGGGCGTGCCGGGTTTCAGCTTGCTGCCGGGCTCGAGCTGCGTAGTCGGCCCCATGGTGCCGACGCCGGTAAGCGTCACTCCGCTCGCCACGTCCAGCGTACCGGTCGCCGTGCCATCGAGTTCGAGGACGCCTTCGAATGGCAGCAGGACCGGTTCGATGATGCCATTCAAAATGAGCGTCCCCGGACCGTATTTCATCAGGTAGGTCACGGTCGAATCGTAGGCGCCGTTCAGCGTCAGCGAGTCGCCGGCATAGTCGACGCTGACGGTGCCGCTACTGGAAAAGAGCAGCGCGTTGTTGATCGTGTTATTGCCGAGGAAATTTTCCAGCTCGCCGCCGTTGATATAGATCGTTTCGGGCAGCGCAATGTCGCCGTAAACGAGCAGCGTGCCATCGGGCTGGACGAGCGTGCTGGCGCCCAGGCCGGGCGCGCCGAGACAATGGTCCGCATTGACGGACAACGTGCCGCCCGAGATCGACGTGACGCCGGTGTAGCTGCTCGTATCGTTCGAGAGGAACAGCGAACCGTTGCCGTATTTCTCGATGCTCCCGGACCCGACGATCGCGCCGCGCAGCCCGGTGCTGCACGCCGACGTGTCGCTGTCGATCGTCAACGTGTTCGCGCCGATATCGAGCGTGCCGTCGAGAAAGACGAACGTACCGAGCTGGCAGAGAATCGTCTGCGCGTTGTTCAGCGTGATGTCGGGGCGAAACCGCGGGCCCTTGTCGGTCAATCCGGCGATCGGCGTACTGACCGTGATGCCCGACGAGAGAGAGATCGCGTTGCCGTCGATATCGTAGTTGAGCCCGTTGAACAGCAAGCCGGCCAGCTGCAGACCGGGGAGATCGTTCGTGTTCGTCTTCTTGTTCGCCACCTCGGGAAACGCGAGGGTGTCGCCATTGATCGGCAACGCATGCGCCCCGCCGCAGTTGTTCCAGTTCGCGGACGAGCTCCACTTGGCGTCGGCGCCGGCGCCAGTCCACGTACAGGTGGCCGCGTTCACGCCCGCACTCACAACCAGCGCCAGCAAGGCGCCAACGAACCTGACCATACTTGAATCCCCCAGTTGATTGACCCCGGCCGCCGGCCCGTGCGGTTCGGCTGCCCATCGATCGCGCCGGTCGAATGAACGTCGGCGACTCATTGAACAGAAACGCAGGAACGGAGAGTTCCCGACACGCAGCGAGGGGCGCAGCAATCATCCAGCGGGCACGAGAGCAGGGCTTTCTACAAAGCGGACGAGGGGGCGCGCCGTGGCCTCCCTTCTACGCCGCTCTATTCCATGCCGTCGCGAAAGATCAAATCGGACGTGACCGTAACGACGGTGAACGTGATCGAGGTGCTGGAGACGGTGAAGAAGCCGGTCAGGTTCGTTCCGGGACCGGTTCCAACATACGAGAACGAGAGATTGTTCGAGCCGAATCCGCCTTGACTCGAGTACTCGATCAGTGTGTAGGTCGAGCCGACGACGGGCGGTGTAGCGCCATCGCGGAACTTGAACTCATAGGCGCCGCTGCCGACCTTGGTCAGGGCGTTTCCCAGCGTCAGCCGATCGGACTTCGTTCCTAGTCGCATGCGGAAAGCCGAATCGCCATACCAGAGCAGGCTCGTTCCTGCCAGCGTGCCCGGCGTCGCGCTCCTGCCCGGCGCGATCGTCCCGCCGCCGAGCAATTGCGCCGCGTCCGTCAGCGCGCCGTCGCCGGCGAGCGTGCCGCCAGAATCCACCGTCACGGCGCCTGTCGTCGCGTCGACCTCCACGGTGCCGGCGCTGATCACGCTGTCGACACCCGTGGTATTGGCGAGCACCAGGGTTCCGGCGCCGGCCTTCGTCATGTTCAGGCCGACGACCTGTCCCGCCAACGTCAGGGTCGTGCCGGCAGCAACGTCGACGGTGCCGCTCAAATTGAACGAAACAAAACCGGTGATCGTGTTGTCGCCGATGAAATTTTCGAGCGTTCCGCCACCGAGATAGATTGGCTCACCGATCGTGACGCCGAGGTAGAGCGCAAGGGTTCCATTGTCCTGGATCGTAGTGAACGACAGGCCGTCGGTTGCACCGAGCCCGGAGTCGCTGCCAGCGTAGATCGTGCCCGCGTTGATCTCCGTTGGCCCGGTGTAGGAATACGGACCGGTCTGCATGTACAGGCTGCCGGTGCCGAACTTCGTAAGCTGGCCATCGCCCGAGATCGCTCCGCGCAACGCCGTGTTGCAGGGACCGTCGATCGCGAGTTGCTTGCCGTTGAGATTGAGCGCCCCGTCGAGGTAGAGGAACTTGCCGGCCGCACAGGTAAACGTCTGCGTGTTGGAGAGCGTGATGCCTGGCCTGAAACGCGGGCCGAAATCCGAGAACAGGCCCAGCGGCGTGTTCACCGAGATGCCGAGGCTCAGGGTTATCGCATTGCCGTCGATGTCGTAGTTCAATCCGTTCAACTGCATCGCCGACAGCTGCAGGGCGACGAGGTCGTTCGTATTGGTCTTGCGTGCGGCCCCGTCCGGAAAAATCAGCGTATCGGTGTTGATCGGTACAGTGCGGACCCCGACGCACGTGTCCCAGTTCGCCGCCCTGCTCCACTTGCCGTCCACGCCGTTGCCGGTCCACGTGCACGTCGCGGCATGAACATGCGCGCACGCGAACAGTGCCGCTACGCGGCACGAAAACTTGAACATGATGCCGTCCCCCAAGGACTAGACCCCAGCCGTCACCGTACGCGCAGCCGTGAACGTGCGCAACCGAAAATCCGGCGAAACCATGAAGCAGATCCAACTGCGAAGTCGAGGCGCCGCCGGCTCTCGAGTTTTCCGCGCAAAACCGAAGCGCGTAGAGTCTGCGGCCTGGGCGCATACTGGATGCTCGCGTTGGCCGGAGGACGTCATGAGATCACTGGGTTGTCGCCCCTGCTGTCTTACGGCGTTTTTCGCGCTGGCTGCCGCCGATGTCGCTGCAGCGGACTTGATCTTCGCCAAAGATTTCGACCTGGAGGCAGGCCCCGGGCCGACGCAGGCTTGTGCTTTCAGTCCGGACGCCAGCGGATTTTTCACCCTCACCAGTGCCGCGTCGACATACGTCGTCCGCTTGCCGCCCGCGTACGACACCCTGAACCCGGCGCCGCAGCGCCTGCTCGTTGCACTCCACGGCTGCGGCGACACTGCTTACAATTTCGCCACGTGGGCAGCGGTGCCCACGGCGCTTCGCTCCACCCAGGACTACATTGCGATTTCCGTCGGCGGGCATGACGGTGGGTGCTTCAACACATCGAGCGACACGGCAATCGTGTTGGCGGCAATCGAACACGTCCGCTCGTGCTTCTACGTGCACAGGCGGCGCATCGTGCTCGGCGGCTATTCGACGGGTGGAATGCTCGCGTACAAGATGGCTATGGCGCCCGGGCTTGTCTACGCCGGCGTGCTGATCGAAAACTCCGGTCTGAGCCAGGCTGTGGGCGGCGTGGGCAACGTCGACGCAGCACTCGATGCCGCGATGTGGCCGCTCAACGTCGGCCATAGCGCGAGCGTCGATGATGCCAGTTTCGCGATCGCCGGCGTGCGTGCCGATCGCGACAAGCTCATTGCCCACTCTTTCCCGCTGCAGTATCGCGAGCTTGCCGGTTCGGGCGACGGAAACAGCGACGACTGGACGCTCTACCTCATTCCGCAAATGGCGACCTGGGTCTCTCCGTAGCGCAATCGCGAAACCCACGAACGCTCGGTCAAGATGCGCGTGCCCAAGTCGAGGCTGCACGCTTTTCGATCATCCGGCGAGCCGATGATCCCCGCAGGCTCGTTCAGGACTCGAATCCGTCGGCAAATACGTGGTCGTTTATGCAATTGGCCGCCGTGACGTTGCATGTGTAGTACGACCACGGCTGACCGAGGTCCGGCACCGGATACATCGTGTCGGCACCACACTCCAGATTGCTGGTGCATGCCGCGGTGCAACGGTTTGGCGTCAGGCCTTGCGTACAGTGGAGCCCCGAAGGGCACTGGGCGTCACTCGTACAGGTCGTCGTGCACTCCGAGCGCTGCGCACCGGCTTCGAACGGAAAATACGAACACAATCCCGACGCGCAGTTGCTGTCACGATCGCAGCTTGCGCCAAGCGCAAGATTCGCCGGCGCAGAGTTCGCGACACAAGCTCCCTCCGTGCACTGGGAGCGGAACAGTTGGGTGCTGAAAGTGACGCCGCAATCGGCGCTGATCGTGCAGGCCTGGGCCACCGAGGTAGTCGCCGTAATTGTGTAGGCGTTGGCAGCGGTGCTCGCCGGTCGGGTCGAGTTCACCACGCGAAGGAAATAGGGACCGGAAGGCAAATAGCTGAGGTCGACTATCTCCGGCGACTGATGCAGCGAAAATCCCTGCGCTACGCCGCTGCTGTCGTACACGGCGAGATCGAGATTGGCTTCACCGGACCACGACACGTTCACATTCAGACCGGCGCCTTTGGCGACCGTGACGCTGTAGTAGTCTGCCTCGGTGCTGGGCGTACCGCAGATCGCACCCGCGAGTTGGATCGGGCTTCCGACGGGACCGCCAAGATTTCTTGCACCTGCCGGCCCATCGTCGGCCCCTGAAGTATCGCCAATGTCGTCGCCGATGCACTCGCTCGGTCCGGCAACGCACGTGTTGGCCACGCACACGGATTGTGCAGGCGTGAAGCAATCAAAATCGGTCGCGCATACTGCGGCCTGGCCCGCAGGCGTGTGAAAGAACGCCGAGGCGGCGAGTACGAACGTAGATGCCAGCTTGACCATGTCGGGTACCTCTGCGTCCCATGCTACACCTAGCAAGCAGCCGGGACGAAGCGAATCGAAAACGGGATACCCTGCAGAAGATCGAGCGCCGCCGGTCGATACTGTTACCGCTGAAAAACCCCTCGACCCAGAAACTGGAGAAGGCATCAAACGATATTGATCCGATCTGGCTGCATTCGAAGCGCTGAGTCTCCAACTGCCCGGCCCGCAGCTGTTGCGTGCGCGAAAGCGCTTTGGATATCCCGTCCGAGGGAGTAGGGTCGCGACATGCGCAGTTTTCCCAAAGTCACGCTCCGCTCGCTCGGCGCGCTCTTCGCCTTCGCACCTCACGTGCAGGCCGGCGACTTCGTGTGGACTCACGTCGGCAACGGCGGCGCGCCCGGCATCGCTTCCCTCAACGGCAGCGTGACCGCATTGCACGCGGATGGGGCCGATCTCTATGTCGGCGGAATTTTCACGGACGCGGGTGGCGTCACGTCCGCGGACTACGTCGCGAAGTGGAACGGCACTGCGTGGAGCGGGTTCGCGCCCCTCAACGGTCTCGTCAAGGCCATCGCGGTTGCGGACGGGAGGCCGATCGTCGGAGGTAATTTTACCGACGCGAGCGGTAATGCCGCAGCAGATTTCCTCGCGGCCTGGAATGGATCGACGTGGGAACCGTTCTGTACTTCAACGGGCCAGCAGCCGGCGTTCAACGGCAATGTCAACGCGCTGCAGGTAATCGGCAACACACTGTACGTCGGTGGCAGTTTCACAGACGGCGCCGGAATCCTGACCGCCGACTATCTCGTTGCCTGCGATCTGACCACGGGAGATGCGCGATCGACGATCGCGATCGACGGCAACATGACCGGCACTGTCTACGCTCTCACCGCCGACGGCAGCGGTACGCTGTATGCCGGAGGGGCATTCGTCAACCTCGACGGGAATCCGGCGATCGACTATGTCGGCTCCTACGACGGCGCGTGGCACGCAATGGGAAGCGGTCCGGGTGCGGGCGGCAGCGCGATCAACGACTTGGTCCGCGCGCTCGCGTCCGATGGCACTGGCGTCTACGTCGGCACGGATGCGCTGGGCATCGCCGGCATTGCGGCGGCGGACCATGTCGCCAGATGGAACGGTGCCGCCTGGTCTGCGCTGGGAACCAATTATTTCTCGACCGCGACATCGATCAACAGTCTGGTCTTCGCCGGCTCACTCGTTTTTGCCGGTGGAACCTTCCAGAACGCGGATGCAGACCCGTACGCCGATGCGATCGTCTATTGGGACGGATCTGCGTGGCATCCGCTCGGGTCCGACGGCGCCGGCAACGGGCCGTTGTCCGGCAGCGTGTACGCGCTTGCGACATTCGCCGGTCGGGTCTTCGCAGGTGGCAACTTCACGAGCGCCGGAGTCGATACGCTGGCCCGATTCATCGCCCAGTCGCCGATCGCGCCGATCTACGTGTTCGCCGACGCCTTCGAAAACCCGCAGTAGCGCAACCGCCACTCAGGAAAGTCATCCTGTTTTTTTTTCGCCGTGCCACGCGCCACCCGCGAACTTGAACGATTTCGGAGGCTCCGCGCAAAACGCGCTCGCGCCGGCGTCCCAGACCCACCGTTCGACCTTCACGACAGGCCGATCGATGCGCACGACGTTGAACGAGTTCACTTCGCCGCGGCGTCGCGTCGACGTTGCGGTGCCGGCGTGGACCACGAGCGCGGAGTAGCCTTCGATCCGGTAGCGCGTCGCGGTATTGCCGACTTCGCCATGGTGCAAGTGACCGGACAACAGCAGATCGATCCGGCATTCGGCGAAAGTCTCCATCGCCAGGTGCGCGCGTCCAACGAGGTCGTCGTCATCGCCGCCGTGCGGCAAGTCCAGCGGATGGTGCGTGACGACGATGCGCGTGATCGTTTCGGGAAGTTGCGCGAGCCGCGCCCGCACGCGATCGAGTTGCTCGCGGTTGATGCGGCCGTTCTTGAACGTGAGCGAGCGCGCGCTGTTGATGCCGAGCACTGCGATCTCGTCGTCGCCGAAGTACGGTTCGAGTTCGCTGCTGACGTAACGCCGGTAGTTCGCGAGCGGCCGCAGCATGCGCGCGAAGACGTTGTACAGGGGAACGTCGTGGTTGCCCGGGACGACGATGCGCGGGGCCGGCAGCGCGTCGAGGAATTCGCGCGCCTGCTCGAATTGCCGCTTGCGCGCGCGCTGGGTCAGGTCGCCGGACACGACGATCAGGTGCGGTGCGATGCGGGCCACCGTATCGATCAACGGTTGCAGCAGGCGCTTCTCGATGCGCCCGAAGTGCAGATCCGACATGTGTACGATCGTGCGCATGGGCGTCGCTCCTAGGCTGTGTCGCCGGGCTTCGCGCCGACAACGACCGTCAGCACGCGAGGGCGAATGCGATAGCGCAGCGGCGCGTCCATGCTGACCACCTCGCCGTCGATCGACACCGGGAGGCGCGAGTGCCTCGATTCGATGTCGATCGCCGCCGTGACCATCGCGTCGAGGCCTGCGGCGCCGCGCAAACGCCCGAATAGCGCGCGCAATGCAAGCGTCACGAGGCCGAAGCGCCCGTTGCGGTGCGTGACGAATACGCTCAATTGCCCGCCGTCCAGTCGTTCGCGGTCGCCGAGGCTCAGGCCGGACATGCTGTAGACATTGTTTCCAATGAACACCACGGCTGCGCGCCGGTTGATGCAGTGGTCATTGACGGTCAATCTCAGCCGCAGGATCGGGTGCAGCCGGAACAGCGTGACGGCCGCCCACAGCGCCGCTGGCCATTTGCCGCGTCCGAGTTTTTCCTGTTGCGCCTCGCGCCTGCGAACGAGACGTGGATAGAGCCCGAGGCTGGAATTGTTCAGGAAAATCCTGCCGTTGACTTCGCCGACGTCGACCACGGCGCGCTTTCCCATTGCCACGACCTCGGCAGCGCGCACGGGATCCAGCGGCAGGTGCAACGCCTTCGCAAAGTGATTCAGCGTGCCGAGAGGCAAGACGCCGAGCGCGACATCCGTGCCGACGAGCTGCGCCGCAACCGCGTTGATCGTGCCGTCGCCGCCGCCCGCGACAATGATGTCCGGTTTCTCGCGCATCGCATCGCGCACCGCCGCCGTTATCTCGTCCCCGCTGCGCGTCAGTACCAGCTTCGCATCGATGTCATGCGCGGCGAACATCGGCATCAGCTCCTCCGCGGGTGCGCCTTTGCCCTCGTCGCCGGCGGCTGCGTTGATGATCGCAATGAGGCGGCGGCGCGCGGACATGGCGTCAGTTCGTACGCAGGCGGCGATAACGCAGTGCGTCGACTGCCATGAGGCACGAGACCAGCCAGATCACTCCCGCCAGGCAGCCGGCGACGACATCGGAAAGGTAATGCACTCCGAGATAGATCCGGCTGAAACAGATCAACGCAACAAGGAGGGCCATGGCGGAGAGCGCTGCAATACGCCAGCGCCATTGCGGCACGGGCCATATGAGGATCGCGACGAGCGCGCCGTACAGGAGCGTCGAACCCATCGCATGGCCGCTGGGAAAACTGAAACTCGTCAACGTCAGTATCGGATCCTCGAATAACGGGCGATCGCGATGCACTGCGACTTTGATCAGGTAGTTGACGCATTCGCCGCCAACGGTCGCAAGCAGCAGGAATGCCAGCCGATACCAGCGCCGCCGCCAGGCAAGTACCGCTGCGACGATCAGCGTGATGACAATGACCGTGAGCGGTGCGCCCATGTCGCTCAGCCAGAACATCAATCTCGTGACGGCAGGAGTCGCGTGCGCGTGCAGCCACGTTGCGACATAGATGTCGAGCGTGCTGAGCGGCGCATCGCGGTTCACGACGTCTTCGGCGATCGCCCCGAACAACCACCCCGCCGTGACGAGCACGACCAAGCCGAGCCCCAGACGGAGTACAAACGCCCACCTGGGCGATCGAGGCATCACTGGCGTCGCACGTGCATTGGTGTGACTTTGCAGCGCGCGTGCCCGCGGACGTGCCGACGACAGGCGGCGCGAGGCAACTCGATGCACATCTCCCATTTCAAATCGAAGGCCTGCCGTGAGGAGGGCCGAGCTTACAGGCCCCTTCTCGGACGGCACCTTAACGCACGCCGGAACCCCGCCGTCGCAAGGCGCACCCGCGCGGAAAATCCCCGGCGGTCCGGGCATCCGCTTCTTGTCTCCATGACCTCAATTCTCGAATCCATCCGCGAACACGCGGTCAATCGCAAACGGCACTGGTGGACCAATGAGAGGGGTATCGACGGGCCCGGCCGCGCCGATCGCAATCACGATCGCGTTGCCGAATGGATTGACGAACGGGTTGGCGTCGCGCTTCCAGTTGTTCGTGAGCCAGATGTTGCCCGATGGGTCGATCTGGCCGCCGGTGATCCGCTCGAGTGCATCGCTCCTGTAGCCGGTGCCCGGCGAGATCGGATCGCCGACTTGCTGTCCCGCGGGACAATTTCCGGTTGTGACGCCGCAGAAACGGCTGATTCCCGTCGCCACACTCGTCGATTGACCGACGGGCGCCGCGCCGAAGTTGAAGACCCAGACGGTATCGTCGCCATCGACGGCGATTCCCCAGGGCAGCGTGAGTCCGCCACCGGTGAATGGCGAATTCGGATACGGCTCGCGGGTGAGCGCCTGGAACAGGGTGACGGAAGGGCTGGCCGCCGCGCCGAGCTGCGTCCGCGTCGGACAAGGGGAATCGAGCCAGTCCGAGTTGGCCACCCAGATGTTTCCCTTGCTGTCGGCGGCGTTGCCGACGGGGTGACTGAGCACCGTCTTGCCGTTGTACGTGCCGGGCAGCGTGTCCAGCAGCACGCCGTCGGGAGAAAGAACGTAGACGCTGTTGCTGCGATTGCCGTTGATCCAGACGTTGCCGGTCCCATCGACCACCGCACCGAACGGCTTGATCTGTGGATCGCCGTCGGCGGGAATCGGTCCCAATGCGATGTTGATAGCCTGCGAGGGATCACCACCCGGGATTTTCGTGACCGAGTCGTTGCCGCAGTTCGCCACCCAGATATTGTTCTGCCGGTCCGAAACCGTTCCCTGCGGCCATGAAACATTGCCCTGGTCGAAGCCCGCTGCCGGCGACATCGCTCCGCCGTCCGCACGGAACGCCGAGACCGTGTTGTGCGGCGCTGCGAGCTCAGGCAGCAACGCGCACGGCGGATCCTGAAACCCGAAGTTGCCGACCCAGACGTTGCCTGCGGGATCGAGCGTGATCCCATAGCCGACACCACTGAGCCCGCCGCCGAAATACGGCGAACCGGGAAACGTTTCACCCCAGGGATAGAACTTCAGGAGGCGCCTGCCTGCACAGGCGAACTCGCCCGGCGGGCGCGGCTCGGCGTTGTCGTTCGCCCAGACGAAGCCCTGATGGTCGATCGCGAAATTGCCCGGACCGTTGAACAGGTTGTCGCTGTCCTGCGCGCTGTAGAAACCACCGGTGATCTTCAGAAACAACAACCAGTTCGTCGGCCGTTGCGGCAGCGCAGGCTGATAAATCGGGTCGAGCATCGACAACACGAACACGGGATCCGCCGTGTCCGGATAACCGGGATAGGACGGATACTTCACCATGTTGGCGACAGCCTGCAGCACGGTGGCAGGTGCCGGGCCACCGGGTGGCGTCGCGGCGGCGAAAAGCTGCGTGCAATTCGCCGCATCGGCCACGCAGCTGGCCACGGCATTCGCGAGCGAGTTGAACGTCGCGAGCGTCGAGGTCTCCGTGCCGTTCGGCGACGAAGAAAGCACAACACCGACCTCGCCGCTTTCCGGATCGGCAAGATTCGCGGCCATGCGGACAGCGTTGACCATGCCATACAGGTTGCCGTTGATCTTCGCTCCGTCGATGAATTGGGCGAACGCGTTTCCGACCGCAACGGTGGTGCGTTCATTCACGACGACGTCGCTCGGAACGCTGGAGCCTGCGCTCACGGCGGTCGCCAGCATCACGGGGCCATGCTGCGCTTCGATGAACAGCACCGGTTGCCGGTCGCTCGACAGCCCGGGTGGAATCGCGTAGCTGATGAGGAAGTCTCCTGCGCCGGTGCTGGTGGCAGAGCCCAGCCGCGTCCATGTTGGCCCATGTTCGACATAGCTCGCATAAAGCGAGACATCGTAGCCGGCGAGTCCCGTGCCTCCGCTTTCAACCTTGCCCTGAAGAGTCGCGCCATACGACGAAGGTGCCGGTCCGACCAGCACAGCGACCAGCAACGACATTGCCGCGGTACAGGTCGATCCCGTGGGCTCACGGCGTTGCGTCATTTGATCGGTTGTCGTAAACAAAAAATGCCTCCAGTGCCGAGGTCCATTCGAACCGCATGGACGAATCACAAACCCGAACGAGCAGCAAGGAACGGGCCAGAGTGCGAGCGCGGCAATGTTTTTGCGGCCATCGGCGCGGACGCGAATGATGACTCAATTCTTGCCAACCAGCTCGAAGCACTGGATCGGACCGGCTCGCGGCAACCTGGAGCAATTTGGAAGCAATTCATCAGACCAGGAACGCGAGCTGCAATGGCCAACGTGGCGCACTGCCTCGTATCCGGCGTCGAGTATTAGCTGAACGATTCGCCTCTCCACGTTCCCGAGTCGTGTCGCAACCAGGATCGGACCGGCGTTGATCAAAGGTAAGTGATTCACGCGAGGAGAATTTCGATGACTCGCCGCGTTTTTCTTCTTCTGCGCCTCGTCGCGATGCTTGCGCTGTCAGGTTTTGCCTTGCCGGCCGCCGCAATCTGCTTTCCGCAACTGCTCACCGTAGGCGACAGCGCCGGATGCACAGACGGCGGCATCCAGTCGGCGATCGACAAGGTCATCAACAACGCCTCATGCCCGTCCGTCGTCGCGATCACGCGCGCCAGCTACGACTACGTCGACCAGCACCTGAGCATCGCAGACAAGACCTTGCGCCTGATCGGTTATGCAGACGGTGTTGCCTGCAATCAGATCAGCGCGACCCTGGCTTGCGGGATATTTACCGAGTGCCCGACAGTACCGCTACGCACGCTGGATGGCAGCGACGGCGGCCGCGTGCTGTCGATCACCGGCGCCAGCAACGTGACCATCCAAAACCTCACGATCACGGGCGGCGCGACCGGCGGCGACGGCGGCGGCATCCGCTTCAACGGTACCGGGACGCTGACGATAGACACCAGCACCATCAGCAACAATATGGCCAACAGCGGCGCGGGCATCGCGTTCATCGACAGCGGCGGCGGCGCGTCGCTGCGCCTGCTGAGAAATTCACTCGTCCTGTTCAACACCGCGACAAACTCCGGAGCGGCCGGCGGCGGCATATTCCTTTCCGGCCACGCGCGGCTGTATGCAACGAGTCCGCAGACCTTCGTCGCGTTCAACCATGCAACGAACGGTTACGGGGGCGGCCTTGCCATTGCCGGATCGGCGCGCGCGGATATCGGTTCGCCCGGACTCAACGGCGCTGGCGTGATCTTCTTCAACGACGCGATCAACGGCGGCGGAGTTGCGGTAGTTCCTGACGGCGAGTTCTCCGGAGCAACGCTGCGGCTGTTCACCGTCGACCCGTCCGCGCCGGTGCAGATCGAGAATAACGCGGCCGCGGACAAGGGCGGCGGCGTCTATGTTGGCGCAGTCCAATTCGACCAAGGCCGATTGTGCGCGTTCGATTTCCGCCTGGACAAGAACCAGGCTTCCGATGGCGCCGCGATATATGCCGCCTCGCATTCGAGCACGTTCGATCCGGACAAGGGCGGCGCGGTCTACTTCAATGCCGGCCCGTCGGATGATC
>Ga0207691_10002305_pt1 | contig 18709 bp, 22 predicted proteins | sample KBSM13metaG_FD_184327 | JGI IMG/M metagenome (GOLD analysis project Ga0207691, IMG submission 184327) | Miscanthus rhizosphere microbial communities from Kellogg Biological Station, Michigan, USA - KBS M1-3 metaG (SPAdes) (version 2) | ecosystem: Host-associated > Plants > Roots > Rhizosphere >... | reverse complement strand
GATTCGGTGAGCCGCGGGGGCGGGCGACCGGCGACGAGATCCTGGAGCGCGCGCGCCGCGTCCGCGCAGGGCGTCAGGATGCGCCGGTTCACGTCGGCGAGCAGCAGGACGAGCCCGGCGAGGATGAGGCCGGCGAGGATGACGAGCGCGGCCGTCGCCGCATTGCGGCTGCCTTTCAGCTGGAGCTCTCCGAAGTCCTGCCGCCGCGCGAACTCCCGCTCGAGCTGGGCCAGCATTTCGCGAAGATTCCGGGCGGCGGGCAGAGCCTGGTTGTCCCGGATCTCGAGCCTCCGCCCGGGTTCGAGCGCGGATCGCGTGGAGACCGAGCGTTCCGAGGCGGTGTCGTACACCTCGGCGGCGGCCTCGGCGCGGCGAAACGTTCCGCCGATCACGACCGGGAGCGGTTGACGCCGGATCGCGCCGAGGGAGCCTTTCAGCTCGGTGCGGCTCGCGTAGTGCTGCGACAAGTCGTAGCCTTGCCCCTCTCGGAGGTAGCGATCCAGGCTGTCGGAAGCCTCCTGGACCTCGGACATCGCGTCGGTGACCCGCTGGCGGAGATCGGTGTAGAGCGTGGTCTGGAGGGTCGCGTCGTAGAGGCTCAGGACCGCCTGGATCGTGTAGTAGAGCCAGCCGCCGATGACCAGGAGCCCGACGACCGCATAGATGCGGATTCGCGTGCGCAGCGAGCTCCGCACGGTACGGCTGGTCGCCCGCGTCCGGATCGGTGGAAGAGGAGTGCCTGCTGGGGACACGGGATCTGTCATACGATCGCGGCTGGAGTCACGGCTGATTGTATGCACAAAGAGTGCCCGGAGTGAGTAACCCTGTGAAGTCCGAATCGCCCGATCCCGCGTTCGATCTGCGCCGCTTTTTCCACGATCTGGCGACGCCGCTCTCGGGAGCATCGCTCCACCTCGAACGCGCTTCGCGCCTCGCTGCGCGCGGCGAGGATCCCGAAGAAGCCCTCGCGACGGCCAGGCGCGAGCTGCATCGGGCGTTCGAGCTCTTCGAGCAGGGCCGCGCCGAGCTATTGAAGCCATGAGGGTCCTCGTCGTCGAGGACGACGTCGCGATCCGGCGGGGGCTCGAGAGCGCGCTCCGCGACCTCGGCGCGACGCCCAAAGCCGTGGGCACGGCGGGGGAGGCGGCGCGCGTCCTCGAAGAGTTCGACCCGCAGGTCCTGATCGTCGACCTGAACCTGCCGGACGGTGACGGGATCGAGGTGTTCCGCGCGGCGCGCGAGGTGAAACCGGATCGCGACGGCATCGTGCTGACGGGCCAGGCTTCGCTCGACAGCGCGGTGGAGGCCTTGCGCGCGGGAGTGTCGGACTATCTGCTCAAACCGTTGCGGCCGGCGCAGCTGGAGGTCGTATTCCAGAGACTCTCGGCTCGGCGCTCGCTCGAGTCCGAGGTGGACACGCTGCGGGCCGAGCTCCAGGAGACCGGGAAGCTGGGCGAGCTCATCGGCAAGTCGCCGGCGATGGTCAAAGTCTTCGAGGCCATCCGTCGCGTCGCCGTCTCGAACGCCCCGGTCCTCGTCACGGGCCAGAGCGGTACCGGTAAGGAGGTCGTGGCGAGGACGATCCATCGCCTCTCCCGGCGCGCGTCCGCACCCTTCGTCGCGTTCAATTGCGCGGCGATCTCGCCGACGCTCATCGAGAGCGAGCTTTTCGGTCACGAGCGCGGCTCGTTCACCGGAGCGGACAAGCGCCGCATCGGCTATTTCGAGGAGGCCAACGGCGGCTCTCTGCTGCTCGATGAGATCACGGAGATGGGACCCGAGCTCCAGGTCAAGCTCCTCCGCGTGCTCGAGGCCAAGACGCTCCGCCGCGTGGGCGGAGTGCAGGATCTGCGGGTCGACGTGCGGCTCATTTCCGCCACAAACCGCGATCCTCTCGACGCGATCAAGGAGAACAAGCTTCGGGAAGATCTCTACTACCGACTGAACGTCTTCCCGATCGCCTTGCCCCCCCTGGCGGAGCGGCGCGAGGACATCGCGGTTCTCGCCGAGCACTTCCGCAAGCAGATCGAGGACCAGGAGCGCTCCGGCGTGCAGGCCTGGGATCCCGCGGCGCTGCGCAATCTCGAGGCCTACCCGTGGCCCGGCAACGTGCGGGAGCTGCGCAACGTCGTGCACCGCGCCCACGTCATGACGGAGGGCGACACGATCCTTCCCGGAGTGCTCGAGGAGCTGCTTCCCGACGTCCCCCGGCCGGCCGCGGCGACGAGCTCGCGGGGCACTCCGACGACACGCACCTCGCCTTCGTCGACGGCGAAGCGCACTCGCAAGCGCTGACCGGCCTCCGGCGCCCCCAAACTCTGGCACGAGATTCGCTCTAGGGGCTGCCAGGGGCCCGAGCATGCCCCGGAAAGGGACAGCCATGTTGTGGACCATCTTCGTCATCCTTCTCGTTCTCTGGCTCCTGGGTCTCGTGTCGGGATACACGCTTTCCGGGTTCATCCACATCCTTCTCGTTCTCGCAGTCGTCGTTCTGATCATCAACCTGATCCAGGGGCGTAAGGTCGTCTGAAGGGCGCCTCGCCCTTTTGAAGGGGTGGAGGTTCAGACCGGTTAGCCACCACCGATTGCGGCCAGGTGGAGGCGGGCCCGCTTCGATGCGGGCCCGCTTCGTATTCGCAGTGGCCGGCGAAGTCTCCATACGACCCGGGGAAACCGGGCCGATCCACGTGGATGGAAGCATCCCCGCAGGGATCAAAAAGCAAAAAGAAAGCCGCCCGGGTGGGCGGCTGCAAATCCGATCCGGGATACTCACATGCTAGCCGCGCCGGCGAATCGCGAAGCCGGTGAGAATCAATCCGATGCCCGCGGCGCCGAGCAACGGCGTCGAGCTCGCGGTCTCGGGGAGTGTCCGCAGCCGGGCTGAGCTCGTCGTCGTGTCTTCGCGCGGCATTGACACTGCCGGGGCAGGCGCCGGCGCAGGCGCCGGCGGCGGAGGCGGGGGGGCCTGCACGCGGGCCGGGGGCTCGGGCGCGGGCGCCGGAGGAACCGAAGCCTGGGTGTCGGTGGTGGCCGCGGCGCGGTGCGTCTCGACGCTCGACTGCGCCACGGTGGTGCGCGGCTCGGCCGTGAAGTTGATCTCCTTGCGGTCGATCACCTCGCCGCTCATGTTCTTGGCGAGAATCACCAGCTTGTGGGCGCCGGTGGCGACGGCGTCGAGAGTCATGACGTTCTGACCCTCCTGGAGAGTGCCCTTGCTGTCGTTGTCGAGGAAAACCTCCACGCGGGGACGCGGCATCGAGTTGACGTCGCGACGCTCGGCGCCGACTTCGGGGAACGGACGCAGATCGACGACGACCTGGAGCGAGTCGCCCTTGATCATGGCGCCTTCCGCCGGCTCGACGACGCGCAGGCGGTAGTCGTTCTTCGTCGGACCCGCGGAATTCGGATCCGCGTTCTGACCAAGAGCGAGGCCCGCGAGAGCGAGTCCCGCCGCGACCAGGGTGACCGTGAAGATTCGAGATCGAGTTCGATGCATAAGCTCCTCCTTTTTCCTCGGCGCAGCGCCGGCCACATGCCGGACGCGGCTTGGGAATGTGCAAGGAAAGTGCCGCGCGCGCGGGCGGCCACCCCGTGCCGGCACAGATCCTGCTAACGAAGTCTCTATGGGATCTCCGTGTGCCTCCCGCTCGATCAGGATCGCCCAGGTCGCCCCTCTCTACGAGCCGGTACCGCCGCGGCTCTACGGCGGGACCGAGCGCGTCGTCTCGTACCTGACGGAGGAGCTCGTGGCGCAGGGCCACGACGTCACGCTCTTCGCCAGCGGAGACTCCGCGACCTCCGCGCGTCTGGTGCCGGGCTCGCCGCGGGCCCTGCGCCTCGATCGCTCCTGCATGGACCCTCTGGCGCACCACGTGCTGCTCCTCGAGAAAGTCCTGCAGCGGGCCGCCGAGTTCGACGTCATCCACTTCCACGTCGACTACATGCACTTTCCGCTCTCGCGCCGGGCCGGGATCCCGCACGTGACGACGCTCCACGGGCGCCTGGATCTGCCGGACCTCGCGGCCGTGTACCGCGAGTTCCGCGACGTGCCCGTCGTATCGATTTCGGACTCGCAGCAGTCGTTCCTGGAGGCGGCGTGGGTGCGTACCGTCCACCACGGGCTTCCGCCTCGGCTCGTTCGAGAGGGCGCCGGAGACGGGGGCTACCTCGCGTTTCTCGGCCGCATCTCTCCGGAGAAGCGTGTCGACCGGGCGATCGAGATCGCTCGCCGGGCCGGCAAGCGGCTGCGCATCGCCGCCAAGGTGGATCGCGCGGACATCGAATACTTCGAGCGCCAGATCCGTCCCCTCCTGACTCTCCCGCACGTCGAGTTCATCGGCGAGATCACGGAGGACGAGAAGAGCGACTTTCTCGGAGGAGCGACCGCGTTGCTGTTTCCGATCGACTGGCCCGAGCCCTTCGGCCTCGTCCTGATCGAGTCCCTCGCCGCCGGTACGCCGATCGTCGCCTACGACGAGGGCTCGGTGCGTGAGATCCTCGACGACGGCGTGACGGGATTCCTGGTCCAGAGCGTGACCGAGGCCGTCGCGGCGGTCGGCCGCCTTCCGTCGATCGACCGGGCCGCGTGCCGGCGGGCATTCGAGGAGCGCTTTACCGTCGGCCGGATGGCCGCCGACTACGTCGCGATCTACGAGGACCTCATCTCGCGCTCGCACGCTCTGGTTCTCGCGGGAGGATCCGCCGCCTGAGCATGGAAGCCGACCCACCGCTCGACGGCGCCGAAGAGGCCGAGAGTCCGTTCTCGATTCGCGCGGCCTCCTCACGGATCGACGTCGGCAGTCGAATCCTCAAGGCCGACGAAACGTTCGTCGTCCTGGATCGTTCCGGCGACATCTCCCCCGGTGGCGCGAACGAGCTGGGCCTCTACCACGCCGGCACGCGTTTCCTGTCTCGCTTCGCGCTTCACCTGGAGGGCGGCCGGCCGTTTCTGCTCTCGTCCGAGGTCCGCGAGGACAACGCCGCCTTCGTGGCGAACCTGACGAACCCCGACATCCTTCGGAACGGTGCATCGCTGGCGCGCGGCAGCGTGCATCTCGTGCGGGAATGCCGCCTCGGCCCTTCGACACTCGATGTCCGGGTCCTGCTGCGGAGTTACGCGGCCGAGCCCCTCCGGCTGCGGCTGACGCTCCAGATCGAGTCCGACTTCGCCGACATTTTCGAGGTGCGCGGGACGCCGCGCCCCTCTCGCGGACGGCTGTTCCCTCCCCGGTGGCGCAACGGGTCGTTCCTGCTCACCTATGGAGGGCTCGACGGGATCGTCCGCCGTCTGCGCGTGGATGCGACCCCCGCGGCAACTCGCGTTTCCGGCGGGAATCTCGAATTCGACGTCGCGCTCTCGGCGGGGGAAGAGCAGACGCTGAGCTGGCAGGCGGTTTGTCGCGTCGGGAAATCCGCGACGGCCCGAACGGGCGCCCGCAACGGAGCCCTGCGCGATTCGCCGCGGGTGCGCGCATCCAGCGAGAGGTTCGACGCCTGGCTCCGCCGGTCCGCCGCGGATCTCCGGATGATGATGACGCGCACCGCCTGGGGCACCTACCCTTTCGCCGGGGTGCCCTGGTTCAGCGCGCCTTTCGGCCGCGACGGCATCCTGACCGCCCTCGAGCTCCTGTGGCTGGATCCGGCTCCGGCTCGCGGCGTTCTGCGCTTTCTGGCGGCACATCAGGCGCGTGCGGTGGATCCGTTCCGCGACGCCGAGCCCGGCAAGATTCTTCACGAGGCCCGCCGCGGCGAGATGGCGAACCTCGGAGAGGTGCCCTTCGGCCGGTACTACGGGAGCGTCGATGCCACGCCGCTCTTCATCATCCTCGCCGGAGCGCACCTCGATCGGACGGGAGATGTCGCGTTCGCGCGGGAGATGTGGCCGCACGTCGAGCGCGCGCTCGAGTGGATGAACCGCTGGGGCGATCCCGATGGGGACGGCTTCCTCGAGTATTCCGGTCACTCCTCGCGGGGCCTCGTCCACCAGGGCTGGAAGGACTCGCACGACTCCGTCTTCCACGCCGATGGCTCGCCCGTGGACGGTCCCGTGGCCCTCTGCGAAGTCCAGGGGTACGCCTACGCCGCCAGGCTCGCCGCCTCCCGCCTCGCAGCCGCCCTGGGCCGCGCCGAGCTCGGCCGCCGGTTCGAAAGCGATGCGGCGCGCCTGCAGGAAGCCTTCGAAACGAGTTTCTGGGACGAGGAGCTGGGAACCTACGCTCTCGCTCTCGACGGCGCCGGGAAGCCCTGTCGCGTGAAGACCTCGAACGCGGGCCATGCTCTCTGGACGGGGATCGTGCCGTTGAAGAGGGTCGGCCGGCTCTCGCGCACGCTTCTCGCCGCCGATTCTTTCGCCGGCTGGGGCGTGCGCACTCTGGCCTCGGGCCAGGCGCGTTTCAACCCCATGTCGTACCACAATGGATCGGTCTGGCCGCACGACAACGCTGTGATCGCCGCCGGGCTCGGACGCTACGGCCTCCGGCAGGAGGCCGCGCGCATCCTGCACGCGTTCTTCGACCTCTCGCGCGCCGTCGAGCTCGCGCGGCTGCCGGAGCTGATCTGCGGCTTCGAGAGGCGGGCGGGGGAGGGTCCGACGCTTTATCCGCTGGCCTGCGCGCCGCAGGCCTGGGCCGCCGGATCGGTTTTCATGATGCTCCAGGCCAGCCTCGGGATCTCGGTCCTGGCTTCGGAGCGGCGCATCGTTTTCGACAGGCCGGTGCTTCCGCCCATTCTCGAATCGCTCGCGATCGAGGACCTGCGCGTCGGGCCGACCGTCGTGGATCTCCGCCTGACACGCAAAGGAACCGAGGTGGACGTGGAAGTGACGCGCCGCCGCGGCCGGGTGGAGATCGAGACGATCCGCTAACCCGTTGACCCGTTAACCCGCGAACCGGGCTGTCGGTCTAGGCCGCGCCGGCCCGGCGGCGGCCCGCGGCCCGGCGAGGCTCCCGTCGCGGCTGACCGAGGCTCTTCTTCAGAGCCTCCATGAGGTCGACCACGTTCTCGGCCGCGCGCTCCTTGCCCTGACCTTCCGCTTTTTCCTCCAGCGCGAACCGTTTCTTGGAGGCGAGCAGCTTCTTGAGCGACTTGCGGTACTCGTTCGGATGCTCGGCCGGATCCCATCCCTCGCCCGACATCTGGTCGATCAACATCCTGGCCATCTTCACCTCGGCCGACTTCCGGGTGTGGGCCGGCACGCCGACGCGCGAAGGGTCCCGCAGCTCTTCGAACGGCCGCAGGCTCTCGAGGGCGATCGCTTTGGGGCCCGGCAGAAGCGCGCCGAGAGTCGGTTTCTTGCGAAGGCGGAACCGGATGATGCCGACCTGCTTCGCTTCGAGCAGAGCGTCGCGGAGCACGCCGTAGGCTTTCTCCCCGCCCTTGCGCGGCGAGATGTAGTACGGGTGATCGAACGTGAGGGGATTCACGGCCCCGAAGTCGACGAACTGGAGCACCTCCATGTCGTCGCTTCCCCCCGCCTCCTTCTCGGCCTTCTCGATGTCTTCCTTCTCGACCAGCGTGTATTCGTCATCGTCGAGCTCATAGCCCTTCACGATCTCGTCGTTCGGGACTTCCTTGTCTTCCTTGCTGCAGAACTTCTTGTAGACGATGGGCGCCCGGTCCTTGCGGTGGAGCATGCGGAACGACACCCGCTCCGAGGCCTCGACCGCCGAATGCAGCGCGACCGGAATCGAGATGAGGCCGAACGTGATGTGTCCGTTCCAGATGGGTCGCATGGATTTCTCCGATCGGACTGCGGGGCCTGGACGCTGGAAGCTAGACCGCCGCGCAGTCGGGATGCCCGCAGAGGCAACCCTTCGCGGAGGCCGGGCCCTGGAGAGTCGCGTCCGCGCAGCGCTCGCTGCAGTAGTTCTTGCCGTCGCGCTCGATGGTCGCGTCGTTGCAGCGGCAGCCGTTGTGAGCACAGTTCATGACTTCACCTCTCGAAACGAGAGCGAGCAATTTGCCTGCCACTCCGGACGTCGCGCACCGACGCGGGCACGCATCCTGCAGGATCTCTCGTCGCGGGCAATTGGGCCCGTAATCAAGGCGTATCCAGGGAGGAAATCATGTCGAGCGAATACGACAAGAAGAACGAGCCCGGCCAGGGGCAGCGCGACGACAAGTCGACGGGCGGCCGGCAGGGTCAGAATCCGCAGGGCGGCCAGGGTGGACGCGAGGGAACCGACAAAGAGAACCCGCGCGAAGGCCAGGGCGGCTCTCAGAACCCGGGCGGCTCGCAGCGCAAGCCGGGCCAGTCGGGCGAGACCGAGACGGAATAAGCATCGACAGCCCCGGCGGGTTTCCCGCCGGGGCTTTTCTTCATTTCACGACGACGCACATTCGATTGGCCGAAACGCACGAGCCGGGGCTGCTGCGACCCGGGCCCGAACTCGCTTCCTTTTTCGCGAAGGTGGCGGCGGCCCGTCGGCGAGCAATCCTGATCGACTATGACGGCACGCTCGCGCCTTATGCGACCGACCGGCGACAGGCCGAGCCGTATCCGGGGATGCGCTCCGCACTCGTCGAGCTCGCCCTCGCGGCGAATCCCACCGTGATCTGGATTGTGAGCGGACGGGGCGTGAGCGATCTCGCGCGACTCGCGCGCCTCGAACACGTCGCGGACCTCTGGGGCTCCCACGGCCTCGAGCGTCAGACGCGCCAGGGCTGCTGGGCCGGTCCCGCGCCCGAGCGAGAAGCCTCGAGCTTCCTCGACGAGGTGAGCGCCGCGCTCTGCCGTGAAGGCGCCGGAGCCCTGCTGGAGCGCAAGCTTTACGGACTCGCGATCCACTGGCGTGGAGCAGATCCCGGCCTCTATGACGCGGCGAGCGAGATGCTCGCACGCCGCTTCGCACCGGCGGCCGCGGACCATGACCTCGAATTGCTGGCTTTCGACGGAGGTCTCGAGCTGCGGCCGAAGGCGTTCCACAAGGGGCAGGTCGTCGACCGAGCGTTCGCCGAGCTCGGCAGCGATGCGGCGATCGCCTATCTCGGCGACGATCGGACCGACGAGGACGCGTTCGAGGCGCTGCGCGGCCGGGGCCTGCCCGTGCTCGTGCGCCCCGAGCCTCGCCCCACTCGCGCCGTCGCATGGCTCCAGCCTCCCGGGGAAGTCCTCGCCTTCTTCGGGGAGTGGAACGCCGCTTCCTCGCCGGTCTCGTCATGAGCCTGGTCGTCGTCTCCAATCGGCTTCCGTTCACCGCCGTCCGCGGTGAGAACGGAGAGTGGCAGGTCGAGCCCGGTTCGGGCGGACTGGTGACGGCGCTGCGGCCGGTGCTCGGCAACCGCGGCGGGCGTTGGATCGGCTGGTCGGGCGCGACCGAGGAGGAGCTGCCGGACGCGCGCCAGCTCTTTCAGGATTCGCAGCATCGCTTCGGCTACGAGCTCGTCCCGGTGCCGCTCACGACGGCGGAGCGGGACGGCTTCTACGCCGGCTTCTCCAACGAGATCGTCTGGCCCCTGTTTCACGATCTGATTTCACTGGCGAACTTCGACCCGTCGTACTGGGCGGCGTACGAGACCGTGAACGAGCGCTTCGCCGACACGATCATGAGGGTCGCGGCGCCGGACGATCTCGTCTGGGTCCACGACTATCACCTCATGCGGGTGGCCACGGCGCTCGGAGCGCGCAAAGCGTCCCTGCGGACGGCGTTCTTCCTCCACATCCCGTTTCCGCCACTCGACGTGTTCCTCAAGCTGCCGTGGCGCTTCCAGGTGCTGCATTCGCTCCTCGACTTCGACCTCGTGGGGTTCCAGACCGTCCGGGACCGCCGGAACTTCATCCAGTGCGTCCGACTGCTCCTTCCCGAGGTGAAAGTCTCCGGGCGGGGCGCCGTCTGGACGATGCGGATCGGGGAGCGCGAGCTGCGAGTGGGCGCCTTCGCGATCTCGGTGGACTCCGCCGAGTTCGAGCGGCGCGCGGCGCGAGCCGAGGTCGCGCAGCTCGCGCAGGAGATCCGGGAGCGCGAGCCGGGCCGCAAGCTCGTCCTGGGGATCGACCGGTTGGACTACACGAAGGGCGTCCCTCAGAAACTTCAGGCGTTCCGAACGCTCCTGCGCCGGCATCCCGAGATGCAGGGCCAGGTGACCCTGATCCAGGTCGTTGTTCCCAGCCGCGAGGAGATTCCCCGGTACCAGGAGCACAAGACGCTCGTCGACAGTCTCGTCGGCGAGATCAACGGCGAGTTCACGCGCGGGAGCTGGGCTCCGATCCGATACGTGCATCGCAGTCTGGAGGGGGAGCGGCTCTCCGCGTACTATCGGGCCGCCGACGTGGCTCTCGTCACTCCGCTGAAGGACGGCATGAACCTGGTGTCCAAGGAGTACTGCGCGTCCCACATCGAAGGCGACGGGGTCCTCGTCCTCTCCGAATTCGCCGGCGCCGCGGCCGAGCTGCAGGGAGGAGCGCTGCTCGTCAACCCGTTCGACGTCGAGGGAATGGCCGAGACGCTGCGCACGGCGCTGACCATGCCCGAAGGCGCGCGCCGCTCCCGCTTCCGGCGCCTCCGGCGCACGGTGCGCGAGCGCGACATCTACCGGTGGCTCGACACCTTCCTCCGGGCCGCGGCGGATCATGAGCTCGCCGACTATCCCCTCGTCGCGGACTATCTGCCGGCGGCGGCTGCGAGGTCGGAGATCGCGGGATGAGCTATCCGCCCATCGAGCACCATGGCGTGATCGGCGACCTCCACACGGTCGCGCTGGTGGCGCTGGACGGCACGATCGACTGGCTCTGCCTTCCGCATTTCGACTCGCCCAGCATCTTCGCCTCGATCCTCGACGACAAACGCGGAGGATCCTTCCGGATCACCGCCACCTCCGACGCTCTCCGCCGCCGCCAGATGTACCTGCCCGACTCGAACGTCCTGGTCACGCGGTTCCTCACGCCCGAGGGCGTCGGGGAGGTCGTGGACTTCATGCCCATTCATCTGGAGGCGCGGCCCAAGCGGGCGGAGGAGCATCAGATCGTGCGGATCGTCCGAGGGATCCGCGGCGAGCTCCCGTTCCGCCTCGATTGCGATCCCGCCTTCGATTACGGGCGGGAGCGCGGGAAACCCGAGCCGACCGGGTCCGGGTGCCGCTTCGTCGCCGGCCGCTTCTGCGTGGATCTCGCGACGCCGCTGGCTCTGACGTTCGGCGAGCACTCCGTGTCGTCGGAGTTCGTCCTGCGCGAAGGCGATGAGATCCCGGTGGTGCTCGCGCAGTCGTCCGAAGCCCCACCCGCGCTGGACGGCCTGGCCGAGCGGTGCCATCGGGAGTTTCGCCGGACTCTGGCCTACTGGCAGGACTGGATCTCTCGGAGCCACTACCAGGGCCGATGGCGGGAGATGGTCAAGCGTTCCTGCCTCGCGCTGAAGCTCATGACGTTTCACCCCACGGGGGCCATCATCGCGGCGCCCACGATGAGCCTGCCCGAAAAGATCGGAGGACCGCGCAACTGGGACTACCGCTACACCTGGGTGCGGGACGCGGCATTCACCGTCTACGCCTTCCTGCGCGTGGGTTTCACCGACGAAGCCCGCCACTACATCGAGTTTCTGGAGCGGCGCTTCCGGGACCTCGGCGGCGACGCGAGCCTGCAGGTGCTCTATGGCGTGGACGGGCGCACGGAGCTCCCCGAAACGATCCTCGAGCATCTCGAGGGATACAAAGGCTCCGGCCCCGTGCGCGCCGGCAACGACGCCTCCCGGCAGTTCCAGCTGGACATCGTGGGCGACCTCATGGATGCGGTCTATCTGTACAACAAGTACTGCGAGCCCGCTTCGCACGAGCTCTGGATGACCATGCGCCGCCTGGCGGACTGGGTGTGCGAGAAGTGGCGCGAGCCCGACGAGGGGATCTGGGAGGTCCGCGGCGGCCGCCAGCAGTTCACTTTTTCGAAGCTGATGTGCTGGGTTGCCCTGGACCGGGCGCTGCGACTGGCCGCGCAGCGGAGCTTCCCGGCGGACGTGCCGCGCTGGACCGCGATCCGCGACGAGATCTACTCGACGATCATGGAGCGGGGGTTTTCGCGTAAGAAGAATTCCTTCGTGCAGAGGCTCGATGGGGAAGTCCTGGACGCCTCGATGCTGCTCGCGCCGCTCGTGCACTTCGTCGCACCCTCGGATCCGCGGATGCTCGGGACCCTCGATGCGATCCAGCGCGAGCTCGAGAGCGATCATCTCGTCCGCCGCTACGACCCCCGCGTCGCTCCCGACGGGCTCGACGGAGAGGAAGGCACGTTTTCGACCTGCACGTTCTGGCTGGCCGAGGCCCTGGCCCGCGCGGGCCGACTGGAGGAAGCCCGCCTGACCTTCGAGAAGATGCTGGGCTATGCCAATCACCTCGGCCTCTATTCCGAGGAGATCGATCTCACCGGCGAAGCCCTGGGGAATTTTCCACAGGCTCTGACGCACCTGGCGCTGATTTCGGCGGCGGTCAACATCAGCCACGCTCTCGACGGTCGGCCCGTGAACCGGCAGGGCCTCTCGGGCGAGGGCTAGGTGAGGCCCGAGCCGGCACGGGGGTTGCAGCGAGTAGCCGCGGGCCCGGCGACGGGTCCCTTCAGGAGGAAAGCGCAATGAAGAGGACGCTCACCATGGTTGGTTTTCTGATCGCGGGGACCGCTGCGCTCGCGCTCGGATGCCAGAAACGCGAAACCACGACGACGACGACGGAGACTTCCACGACCAGCGAGGCTCCCTCGTCCACGGGCACCCCGCAGCCCGTGACCGAAACGACGACGACCACCTCGACGGTCGACTCTCCGACGCCCGTTCCGTAAAACGGCCGGGCTCGACTTTCCCCGCTTCCCGCCGAGCGGCACGCGCGTCCACGGGCGCGTCCCGCCCGGCTTTTTCGCATTCAAGCGATTTCGGGATCCCTCGGGCCTGCGCCCCTCGGGATGAGCGCTACGCGATCACGATCGCTGGTCGAGTTCGGGATCCTTCGGGCCTGCGGCCCTCGGGATGAGCGCTACGCGATCACGATCGCCGGTCGAGTTCGGGATCCCTCGGGCCTTTGGCCCTCGGGATGAGCGCTACGCGATCACGGGGTGATCGCTACGCGCTCACCCTGTCGCCCCGGCGATCGCGACGTCGAGAGAGCGCACGGTGGCGAATCTCTCGGCAACGTCCGCCCAGTTCCAGACGCTCCAGACCGCTGCGAAGTAGTCGGTCTTCTTGTTCTGGTACTGGAGGTAGTAGGCGTGCTCCCAGGCGTCGAGCACCAGGATCGGCACGCCGCCCTGGGCGAGGTTGGATTGGTGGTCATAGATCTGGGTGGTCAGGAGCTTTCCGGCGAGCGGCTCCCAGACGAGGGCGCCCCACCCGGAGCCCATGATCGTCGAGGCCGCCTCGGTCAGCTGACGCTTCATCTTGGCGAAGCTGCCGAAGTCGTTGGCGATCGCCTGGCCCAGCTCGCCTTCGGCCTCGCCGCCGCCCTTGGGCGTGAGGTTCTGCCAGAAGAGCGAGTGGAGCACGTGGCCCGAGAGATTGAAGGCCAGCGATTTTTCGAGGGCGCCGAGACGCGTGAAGTCTTCCTTGTCGCGGGCTTCGTCGAGCTTCTCGAGGGCATCGTTGGCGCCCTTGACGTACGCCGCGTGGTGCTTGTCGTGATGGAGCTCCATGATCTTGCCCGAAATGTGAGGCTCGAGAGCGCCGAAGTCGTACCGGAGATCCGGAAGGGTATACGTGGACATGAGTCCTCCTCGCTCACTCGAGTCTAGCGAATTCCGTGCCGCACGCCCCTTCCAGCGCCTCCCCGGCACCCCTCTTGCAATTCGCCGACACGGGAGGTACTGGAATCATGTTGAAGCTTGCCCTGACGTTCCTCGTGATCGGTTTGGTGGCCGCGCTGCTCGGTTTCACGAGCGTGGCCGGCGCGTCGTTCGCGATCGCGAAAGTCTTCGCAGCCATCTTTGCGGTCCTGTTTCTGGTGTTCCTGCTTCTCGGCCTGGCCGGAGCGAACAAGCTCGCCCGAAGCTGAGCCGCGCATCGCATCAAAGGAAAGGGGGCCGCAAGGCCCCCTTTTTGTGTTCGATCGACTTTGTACTAGGGGGTCGGCGGCGACTTCACCTGCAGATCGTTGATCACCTTGACGACGCCATCCGTGGTCCGGGCCTCGTGTTCGGCCTCGGCCTTGACCTTGGAGTTCGGCACCTCGCCGGCGAGCGTCACGACGCCGTTCGTCACGTTGACGTCGATGTTCGTGATGTTCGAGAACCGGTCGGCCGTCAGCTTGGTCTTGAGCGCCGCGTGGATGCTGGCGTCGTCGACCTGCTTGCCCGCCGGCTGGGTGGTCGAGCACGCGCCGAGCGCCAGCAGCGCCGCGAGTCCCGCGGCGAGAATCATCGAGTGTCGTTTCATCTCTATCCTCCTGATTTCGATTCGAGGGCGCGTCGCCGGGCGAATCCTCAGCATTCGCAACCCGCCATGGAGAGAGCACGTGTCATGCCAGAACGTCGGACGATGCCGTTGTCGTTGCGGCTTTGCTCGTTTTCGATGGAGGCCGTGCCCGAGCGCTTCAAAAAAAAGACGCCGCGAGCGCCTCCATCGGAAGCTCGCGGCGGGAGAGAAGGGCGTGAGGGTAACGCCCGGGTTGTCAGCTCGCAACTCGCTTGCCACGCTCCCGCGACTTGAACTCGCTCCGGTCCCGCGCTTCCTCGATGGAGTGGGACTCGAGTACGTTGCCGGCTTTCCCCGCGAGGCGCGCCAGCTCGCCGTAGTGCTTGTGCAAAATTTCGATCTCCTGCTCGGAAAGATTCTCGACGTCGATCAGGTGGTTGCTCGCTCCCTGGATCGCCGCGACGATCTCGTTCAGCTTGAGCTGAATGGCTTTGGATTCCTTGTTCTGCGCCCGCTGGATCAGGAAGACCATCAGGAAGGTGACGATCGTCGTTCCCGTATTGATGACGAGCTGCCAGGTGTCCGAAAACCCGAAGATGGGACCGGTGAGTCCCCATACGAGGATGACTGAGACGGCCATCGCGAAGGCCCAGGACCCGCCGGCCCATTCGATGGCGGCGCGGGCGAGCTTTTCGAAAAATGCCGAGATGCCGTGGCCCTTCCGGCCGCGCTTGGTGGTCGTGCGTCGTTTCATGGTCGTGCATCCGCGCGCTTCATGGTCGCCTCAGGAGGCCGCGCGCGCGGATCTCTCTCGCGCCGCGGGAGCGGGCGGCTCTTCGAGCACGCCGATGCGATGCTCGTAAGCGAGCTTGCCGCCCATCCAGCCGGAGACGGCGAGGAGCCCGAACCCGGCCAGGGCGAAACCGAAAGCCGGCGGCCAATGCCCGGGCTGGAGCGCCCCATTGTGGCGGCGCAGCAGGAAGCTCGCCGCGTAGCACGACGCCATCGTCATGTTCAGGACCGCGTGCCAGGTTGCAAGGCGGAAGGCCCGCGAGCTCATCTTCAGGCTGATGTAGTCGATCGCTCCGAAGACCGCGGCCGTCAGGGCGAAGAGCAGCCCGATGCCGATGCAGGTGAACGACAGGTCGTACCAGAACGGGTCTTCCGGGCGGGCCATGTGGAGGATGTCGCCGATCAGGGCGATGACGAACGCGCCGATCGGAATCGGCACGAGCATCGGGTGGATCGGGTGGCTGCCGATGGCGGCCCGGCTTTTCATCTCGACCTCGAAGATGCAACGGGGGTGCCACGGCGCAGATCTTGCTTTTTGTAGTCAGGTCTAGTCAGGAGTTCGTCGAAAACAGGAGGATTCGTGGCGAGGAAGTACGGAGACAAGGCCCAGAAGAAGGTCGAGCGCGCGATGCACGAGAGGAAAACGGGCACGCTTCGCTCCGGCCGCTCGGGAAAGAAAGTCACGAGCCGCAAGCAGGCAATCGCGATCGGCTTGTCGGAGGCCCGGAAAGCGGGCGCGAAGGTCCCGAAGAAGCGGGGCGGAAGCAAGAAAAAGTAGCCTCGGGAGGCTTCCGATGGCATCCCGTTTGCTTCAGGAAGCCTGCAAGGTTCCGTGGAAACTCGAACCGCTCCCACCAAAAGCACCCGCCCTAGAAGGACCCGCCCCTAAGGGGGCGGCAGTCCCCTGTCCGCGGCACGGCGGACGCTCCGCGGCGAGCGCACCAGTAATCAAAAGCGACTGATCGAGAAGGTCGCAGCCCTCTTCCGGTCCCAGATCTGAGTGGCACGGGCGATGCATCGGGGGCGTTCGTATGATCGCTGCCGCGCCTGTCCGCAACACGCTGTCCGCATCCACCCTGATCGGGAACGAGGTTCGCAACCGCGAGGGCGAAGACCTCGGCAGGATCGAGGACTTCATGATGGACCTCGAGACCGGGCGGGTCGCCTACGCGGTCCTCTCCTTCGGCGGATTCCTGGGCGTCGGAAACAAGCTCTTCGCGGTGCCCTGGGACGCATTCACGATCGACTCGCTCCACCACGCGTTCATCCTCGACGTCACGAAAGAGCGCCTGAAGGAGGCGCCGGGTTTCGACAAGGATCACTGGCCGGACGTGGCCGACTCCGAGGCGCGGACTCGGATCTTCGGCTTCTACGGCGTGACTCCCGACTGGGAGTAGCGCCTCAGAACTTGTACGCGAGCGAGTAAATGATCGCCCAGGAATCCACGGAGATGTCGGAATCCAGGACGTCGGCGAGCGGCACGTTGCTCGCGTCGCCCCACTGGTAGTTGACGCCGACGGCCGCTGTGAAGCCCTGGACCGAACCGCTGATGCCGGCCGTCAGGCCGTAGAGATCCACGCGGCTGAAGTACTGGTCGGCGTCCCCGACCGGCGAAAAGTCGGTGTTGAAGCCGAAGTGGAGCGTCCAGACCTTGTTCTTCGTCAGGGCGTAGCTGCCGCCGACGGCGACGTTGACGACCGCCTTGTTCTCGCTGATGACGTCCTGGAAGGGAACCTGGGTCACGATGGGCGGGTTTCCGCTGCCGTCGTCCTGGATATAGACCGCCGTCCGCTCGCTCGAGAAGAGATCGTACGGCGAGCTGCCGCTCGCAAACAGGACGTCGACCTCGAGCTGGAAGCGCTCCTTCTCGATGGCGGCCCCGATCGCGGCCTGAAATGGCAGCTCATAGTCGAACCGCGGGTCCGGATCGAAGAACGCGAGACTCGCGGTTCCCGCGCTGCGGTGCTGAAGGGCGTCGTAGCTGACCTCCCCGCTCCGGAACAGGTCGAGGCCGGGCGTGCGGACGTTCGCTCCGAGCAGAATCTCCGGGGTCAGCTGGTACTGGGCCCCCGCCGAAAGGCGAAGCTGCGTGATCGAGCCGCTCGCTCTCCGCGCGAGCAGCGTCGCGTCGAGCCCGCCGGGCTGGACCTCCTGGTCGAAAACGGATCCGACGGCGCGCAGGCTCGTGTTCGCAACGGCGAGCGTCGCTCCGAAACGCCAGGCCCGCCCGCAGGAGTAGCCGAGGCCGAGGCTGTACTCATTGCGGCGGTACTGGGAGTCCGCCGAGTAGTCCAGGATCGCCGCGGTGCTGGGGAGCAGATCCGATCTCTGGGCGTCCGTTTCCTGCTCGAAGGAGTTCGTCCGGACGACGGAGAACCCGGCGGTAAACTGCTTGTTTCCGAAGAGGTCCTTGACCAGGACACCGACGAGCGCCGGGACCGTCTGCGAAGATCCTCCCGAGTCGTCCCTCGACAGCGCTTCGGGGACGAGGCTGAACGACTGATAGGTGCCGGCGCTGCTGCTGACCGACGATTTCTCGGCGAGGGCGAGGCCGGCCGGGTTGTACCAGTTGGAGGAGGCGTCGTTGGCGCGCGCCACGAACGCGCCTCCTTCGAGGCCTGCCGTCTGCCCGATCGGAGTCATCCCGTAGTTCGGGAGCGTGAGCGTCAAGGCCGGAGGCGAAAGTTCCTGGGCCGCGAGGCTCGCGGCGAAAGCGGCTGCGACTGTGGCGATGCCGAAGACTCGGGTCGCTCTCGGTTTCATTTGTGCCCCTCTTTTTGTGGTGCGGAGCCTACCAGCATCGCGCCGGGGGCGGAAAGGCTAGACTCCCGGTGCCCATGCGCACCGACCCGGCCGGGCCGCTCGTCGCGGCCGACGGCGTCTCCCGCTCCTACGTCCTCGGCGCCGCGCGGGTCGCGGCCGTGCGGGACGTCTCTCTTGCGGTCCGGCCGGGGGAATTCATTGCTCTCCAGGGGCCGAGCGGCTCGGGAAAGTCGACCCTGCTGAATCTCCTCGGCCTCCTCGATCGTCCGGACGCCGGAGAGGTCCGCGTCGAGGGCCGCGACGGCCAGGCCCTTTCGGAAAACGAGAGGTCGGACCTGCGGCGCGACCGGTTCGGGTTCATTTTCCAGACTTTCAACCTCATCCCCGTCCTCACCGCCGAGGAGAACGTGGCGTATCCGCAGGTCCTGGCCGGGGCCGACGCGGCGGCCCGGCGTGAACGCGCGAAGGAGCTGCTGGCTTCGGTCGGCCTCGATTCCAAGGCGGACGTCCGTCCGGACCTTCTTTCCGGGGGCGAGCGCCAGCGCGTCGCCATCGCCCGAGCCCTCGCGAACCGGCCGGCCGTCGTCTTCGCCGACGAGCCGACGGCCAACCTGGACAGCCGCACGGCCGACGACATCCTGAACCTCATGCGCCGGTTCAACGAGGCCTACTCCGTGGCCTTTCTCTTCGCGACCCATGATCCGCGCGTGGTCGAACGGGCCCGCCGGATCGTCAGGCTCCACGACGGCGCGATCGAGTCGGACGTGACGACGTGAGCGCGCCCCTGGCGGTCGCGACGTGAGCGCGCCCCTGGCGGTCACATGAGCGCCTTCGCC
>Ga0207691_10002304_pt1 | contig 18711 bp, 11 predicted proteins | sample KBSM13metaG_FD_184327 | JGI IMG/M metagenome (GOLD analysis project Ga0207691, IMG submission 184327) | Miscanthus rhizosphere microbial communities from Kellogg Biological Station, Michigan, USA - KBS M1-3 metaG (SPAdes) (version 2) | ecosystem: Host-associated > Plants > Roots > Rhizosphere >... | reverse complement strand
CCGTGGGCTTGCGGATGGGCTTGTAGACCGCCTCTCACTGGCGGCGATCGCCTCACCCCTGTTGCCGCGGCTTCCGCGGCGCGTGCGCGAAGAGCGCGTCGTAAATCGGGCGCGGAAGTATCCGCAGCACGCGCCCGACGATCGCCATCGGCCACGGCAGCACGTAAAACCGCCGCCGGCGCTCGATGGCGCGGACGATGCGCCGCGCGGCAATGTCCGCTTCCAGCAGGAACGGCATCGGATAGGGATTCCTCGCGGTCATCGGCGTTCTGATGTAGCCGGGGCAGATCGTGAGCACGTCGACGCCGCTCCCCCGCAGCTCGATGCGCAGACTCTCGAGATACGCGATCGCCGCGGCCTTCGATGCCGAGTACGCGCCGGAGCCCGGTAATCCCCTGAACCCCGCAATGCTCGCGATGCCGACGAGCGCGCCGCGCCCGGCGGTCCGCATTGCCGCGACGAATGGCGCGAATGTGTGCACGAGGCCGACGACGTTGGTGTCGAGCACGACCCGGAATGTCGCCAGGTCCTCTTCGTGATCCGTCAATGCGCCGCGCGAGATTCCGGCGTTGGCGATGACGACGTCGGGAGCGCCGAAGCGAGCGATGAAATCGGAACCGGCGAAGCGCAGCGAATCGGCATCGCGCACGTCGCCTTCATAGACGACTGCGCGCCCAGGCGGCATTGCCGCTGCCAGCGCATCGAGGAGGGCGCGACGGCGAGCAAAGAGCCCGACCGTCGCGCCTTGCTCCGCATAGTATTGCGCGAGCGCCGCGCCCAAGCCCCCGCTCGCGCCGGTGATGAAGACGGTGCACGGGCGCGCCAAGGCGGTTTCCGTGCCGGACGGCCCGCCCGCTCGTTCGCGCTAACGCACCGCGAGCGCTCGCAGCGCGGAAGCCATAGCGTACGCCGCGTCGCCCGAAGTCAAGACTTGGGACGCTCGGCGCGGGCCTTCGCGACCAGCGCGTCGATCAGCGGCGGCATCTGCGCGTGCGAGCTGATGCGATTGCTGACGAACTTGCCGTCGACGACGATCAGCGGAACCGATTGCACCTGGTAGGCTTGCGCGCTCATGCGCGCACGGTTGACCTTCCCCTGGATCCCGAACGAGTTGTACATGTCCTCGACCTTCTTGCGATCGAGGCCCTGGCTTGCCGCCCAGTCGAAGAACGTCTTGTCCTGCCAAAGGCTCAAGCCTTTTCCGTGCACCGCGACGAAAACCTCCGGCGAAAACCGCGCCTCCTCGCCGAGGGCCTCCAGCGTGTAGTAGATCTTGGCGAGCGGAACCCAGCGGTCCTGGAACATCACTGGAATGCGCCGGAACTGCACGTCGGCCGGGGCCGATTTGATCCACGCCTGCAGAATGGGCTCGAATTCCCCGCAATGCGGGCAGCCATAGGAAAAGAATTCGATGACCTCGATCTTCTTGCCCGTCTCCACGGGCTGCGGGTTCTTGAGCCGCAGGTATTCCTTGCCTTCCTGCGGGGCGGCGATCTGGGCGGCCGCGGACAGCGACAGGAATGCGGAGAGCGCCGCCACGAGCGGAACAAGGCGGCGCATCAGGGTTTGCAACGGGTGCATGTTCGAACTCTCCCTAGTCGTTTGGATGTCATTGGGCCCCTCGCGACCGCGCGAGTTCCCGGCATGGCCCTATTTGATCACGGCCACGTCGAAGCCGCGCTTGGCAAGCTCGCTTTTCATCCGGGACAGCTCGTCGGTGTTGTCGTAGGGACCGAGCCGGACGCGAAAGCGCTGGCCCTTGTCCGGCAGGCTCACCGGTTGAATCGCGGCTTCCCAGCCCGCGAGCGCCAGCCGCGCCTTCAAGTCTTCGGCGTCGGCCTCGTTCGCGAACGATCCCGCCTGCAGCCAGAAGCGCTCGGCGGCTTTCGCTGCTTTGTCCTTGTCGGTCTGTGCCGCACGTTCGTCGACTTTCGCGACGGCCTTGTCGGACGGAGGAACGGCAGCCTTCGGCACGCGCGGCTCTGCACCTCCGGGGAGTATCTTGTAGAAATCGAAGCGCGGCTTTTCCGGCGCGGCCGCTTCACCGCGTCCGGACTTCGGCGTCTCTTTCGCAACGTCGCGCGAAGCAGCCGTACTGGCGGAGACATACGGGTTGCCGGACTTCATGAGGTAGAACGCGACGGCAGCGGCGAGCGAAAGACCCAGCGCGACACCGATGAAGATGCCGAAGAGCGTTCCGCCGAACCCCGATTTGCGCGACGAAGCGGGACGGCGCCTTGCGGCGGCCGGTGAGCGATTCTCGGTGCGGGCGTTCATGGCGCGGGTTCGAAAGCTGCCGTCACATCTGGTCCGGCGCGCTGATGCCCAGCACGGCGAGCCCGTTTTTCACGACTTGCCCCGTTGCCGCGACGAGCGCAAGACGCGCCTGCTGTGTCGCGGGTTCATCGACAAGAAATCGCTCAGCATTATAGTAACTGTGGAATTCCGCGGCCAATTCCTTGAGGTAGGCCGCCACGAGATGCGGCGCAAGCTCGCGCGCGGCGAGCTCCAACTCGGCGGGAAAAGCGGCAAGCCGGCGCAGGAGCGCCTCCTCGTAGGGACTTGTCAGAGGCGCGAGCGAAGCGCGGCGCAACGCTGACCGCCCTTCCCCGGAGGCGATGCCGGCCTGGCGCATCACCGATTCGACGCGAGCGTTCGCGTACTGCACGTAGTAGACGGGATTGTCGAGCGTCTGCGACCGCGCAAGATCGATGTCGAAGGTGAATTCGCTCTCCGCCTTGCGCACCACGAGGAAGAAGCGGACGGCGTCGCGGCCGACTTCGTCGATCAAGTCGCGCAGCGACACGGACGTCCCCGCGCGCTTGCTGAGCTTCACTTCCTCGCCGCCCTTCATCACCGTCACCATCTTGTGCAACACGTAGTCCGGGTAGCCCGTCGGAATCCCGAGGCCGACCGCCTGCAGTCCCGCCCGCACTCGCGTGACCGTGCTGTGGTGGTCGCCGCCCTGGATGTTGATGACCTTGGTGAATCCGCGCTCCCATTTCGTCACGTGATACGCGACGTCCGGCACGAAATACGTGTACCCGCCGTCCGACTTCCGCATGACGCGATCCTTGTCGTCGCCGAACTCGGTGGTCTTGAGCCACAGCGCCCCCTCGGCCTCGTAGGTCCGGCCGGACGCGGCCAGTCGCTCGACGGTTGCGTCCACGCGACCGTCGGAATAGAGCGAGCTCTCGAGGAAGTAGTTGTCGAACCGCACTCCGAAAGCGGTGAGGTCGCGATCCTGCTCTCGCCGCAGCTCGGCCACCGCGAAGCGGCGGATCGAGTCGATGTCTCCCAAGTCGTGGCCGACCTCGTCGAGATACCTCTGCGCCAATTCGCGGATGTACTCGCCGTGATAGCCGTCCTCAGGAAGCGTCGCGTGCTCGCCCAGGAGCTCCTGCGCGCGCACCCGCACCGAGACGGCGAGGTTCTCGATCTGCTGGCCGGCGTCGTTGTAGTAGAACTCCCGGGCAACGTCGGCGCCCTGCCATTCGAGGAGTCGCGCGAGCGCGTCGCCGAGCGCCGCCTGGCGACCGTGGCCGACGTGCAGCGGGCCCGTCGGGTTCGCCGACACGAACTCGACCATCACGCGCTCGCCCTTGCGCGATTCGCCGCGCCCGAACTTTTCGCCGGCGACGAGAATATCCGAGACGACTTCCTGGCGCGCGGCTGCGGCAACGAAGATATTGATGAATCCGGCGCCCGCGATCTCGACCCTGTCCACGATTTTGGATGCCGGCAGCGCGGCCACGAGCGCCTTCGCGAGCTCCCGCGGATTCCTTTTCTGCGCCTTTGCGAGCTGCAGTGCGACGTTCGACGCGAAGTCGCCGTGCTCCGGCTGCTTCGGGCGATCGAGCTCGACATCGGCGGTGGCGCCGTCCGGCGCGACGGCGGCCACGCCTTGCCTCAGCAACTCCTTCAACTGGGTGCGCAAATCGCTCATGGGGGCCGTCGGATTATAGCCGCACGGACATCGGGACTCCGGCCGACGGCATCACGCGAATCCAAGCGGATCGACATCGAGAGCGAAGCGGACGCGGCGGCCGGGCAGCGCCTCGATGGCGGCGCGCCATTGCGGGAGAAAACGCTGCATCGCGCTCCGTTCGGTCGAGTGCGCCAGCACTTGTCCCCGCTCGAGTCCCGCTCGCCGCGGCAGCGCCGCCGGCACCGGCGCGAAGACTTCGACGCGCGAGGATTCCGCGCGCGCAGCGGTGCGGCCCGCGTCGCTCGCCGCAGCGAGGAACGCATCGACGGCGTCGCGCTGCGGCGCTTCGGCGGTGAGGAGCGCGAGATGCGCGAACGGCGGCAGCGTTGCCGCGCGCCGTTCGGCGAGCAGCGACTCCGCGAAGCGCCCAAAGTCGTGGGCCGCGAGTGCCTGCGCGAGAGGATGCGACGGAAAATCCGTCTGCACGATCACTTCACCCGGCAGATCGGCGCGCCCGGCGCGCCCCGACACCTGGAACAGGAGCGCGGCCAGCCTTTCGGTCGCGCGGAAATCGCCGCTGTAGAGGGCGTTGTCGGCGCCGAGCACGCCGACCAGAGTGAGCCGCGGAAAATCATGTCCCTTGGCGAGCATCTGCGTGCCGACGAGGATGTCGACGTCCCCCGCGTGGACGCGATCGAGAACGCCGGCGAAGGCCCCCTTGCGCTTCGTGCTGTCGCGGTCGATGCGCACGATGCGCGCTCGAGGGAATGTGGCGGTCAGCGCGCGCTCGAGGCGCTGCGTGCCGTGCCCGAGGGGTACGAGGTCGACGTTGCCGCAGTCGGGACATGCTCGCGCGAGCCGCTCGACGTGGCCGCAATGATGGCAGCGCAGATCCGTGGTTTCGCGGTGGACGATGAGGCGGGCGCTGCAACGCGGGCAGCCGGCCTGCCAGCCGCACGAAGAGCAGAGGAGCGAGAGCGCGAACCCGCGGCGGTTGATGAAGACCAGCGATTGCTCGCCTCGATCGAGCCGTGCCGCGAGCGCCGACAAGAGCGGCGCGCCGATGCCTTCGACGGCGGATGCGTCGCGATTGCCGACGAACCGGAAATCGGGAAGGCGCGCCGAAACCACCGCGCGGCGCGGCAACAGAAGCGCGCGATAGCGGCCCCGTTGCGCGTGAACCAGGGACTCGAGCGACGGCGTGGCGCTGCCCAGCACCACAGGCACGTTGCGCTGACGCGCACGCCAGACGGCGACGTCGCGAGCATGATAGCGAACGCCCTCCTGCTGCTTGAACGACGGATCGTGCTCCTCGTCGACGACGATGAGGCCGAGCCGCGGCATTGGCGTGAAGACGGCGAGCCGGGTACCGAGGACGAGATCCGCGTTGCCGCTCGCCGCTGCGCACCAGTTGCGCAGGCGCTCCCCGGCCGGGAGGCGGCTGTGCAACGTGACCGTGAGATGGCTCTGGAGTGCATCCGCAATGCGTTGGCCGAATTGCGGCGTCAGGTTGATTTCGGGCACCAGGATCAGCACCTGCCCGCCGGCGGCGATGCATGCGGCAGCGGCGGCCAAATACACCTCCGTCTTGCCACTGCCGGTGATGCCTTGCAGCAGGAAAGGCGCAAACGATCCGGCGCTCTCGGTGATGGCGGTTGCCGCGAGCTCTTGATCGGGATTCAAGGGCACGCCGGACGCACCGCGACTCTTCTTCGCGTCGATCGCTGCGCCGGACGATGCGCCTTTCGTCCGCTCGGTCTGCCGCGATTTCGCAGCAAGCGGCGGCAGCATCTGCGCGAGTGCGAGACCCACTGGCTCCTGGTAGTACGCGGCAACGAACTGCGCGAGTTCGAGGACATCGGGAGGCAACGCTGGAACGTCGCTGCGGAGCTCGACGATCGGCTGCAATTTCTCGCGTGGAATCTCAGACACGGGCGCCACGTCGACCACCACTCCCGTCAGCGCACGCTTGCCCAATCGAACACGCACGAGCGAACCCATATCGACGGCGAGCCCGTCGGGAATCCAGTAGTCGAATGCCGCTTCCGTGGCGACCGGAAGGGCGACGCGCGCAACGGCCATGGCGTCAGTTTCGCGCGAGCCCGCGTCGATCCTTGTGGCGCGAGCGCGGTCGCAAGTTGATTGTGGTCCGCGGAATGCTCACCACGCTCAGCAGCAACTCGTGGCAAGTCCTTGGTTTATAACGCCGGCAAAAATCGGTTCACAACGACTGTGGATAATCTTGTGCGTAACTCGACCAAAGCATTTCCCGGGCCAGCCCCTGCCCAGGCGAGGTTCTTGCGTATCGGTGCGAGACGCCATTTTTTTCATTATTTTTTTCAGAAGGTTAGCGACCTCATGCCCGGGAGGCCTCACCGTCGCCTGCCGGGCGGCGAAGTAGGCGATCGCGTGTGCATAAGTGGCGGCCGTGGAACGACGGTTTCGCTCATTGTCAAGCACCACGCAAATCTGCGGCACACATTCTCCAAGGACTGTTGCGCAATCAATGGCCCGCGCGCAGTGCGCGCGACTCGCGGTGCACCGTTTCGACCAGCACGGCGACGTTGTCCGGAGGGGTCGCCGGCACGATGCCGTGGCCGAGATTGAAGACGTGGCCCGGCAGGGGTCCCGCAGCGCGAACGACCGCGGCCGCTTCTCGCGCCACCGTCGCTGCGTCCGCCAGGAGCACGATCGGGTCGAGATTCCCCTGCAGCGCGACGCGTTCGCCGACGCGTTTCCGCGCGGCGGCAAGGTCGACGGTCCAATCGAGACCGACACACTGGGCGCCGCACGTCGCGATGGCGTCGAGCCACTGCCCGCCTCCCTTCGTGAACACGATCGCCGGAACGCTGCGCCCATCGGGCGCCGGATGCAGCGCCGACAGCACCGCTCGCATCGGGTCGAGCGAGTGCGCCAGGTAGCCGCCGGTCGTGAGCAGGCCGCCCCACGTATCGAAGAGCATCACGGCGTCGACGCCCGCGCGGATCTGCTCGTCGAGGTAGGCGCTCACCGCGCGCGCGTTCAAGGCGACGAGGCGCTGCAGGAGATCGGGGCGGCCGTGCGCCATGCGCCGCACCGTCGCGAAGTCGGAACTCCCCGCGCCCTCGATCATGTAGCAGGCGAGCGTGAAGGGACTCCCGGCAAACCCGATGAGCGGCACGCGTCCGGCGAGCGAGCGCTTGATCTCGCGGATCGCGTCGAACACGTAGCGAAGGTTGGCCATGTCCGGCACTTCGAGCCGTGCGATCGAGCTCTCGTCGGCGACGGGGCGCTCGAAGCGGGGACCTTCGCCTTCGGCGAAGGAGAGGCCGAGACCCATTGCATCCGGGACGGTCAGGATGTCGGAGAACAGGATCGCCGCGTCCAGCGGAAACCGGTCGAGCGGCTGCAGCGTGACCTCGGTAGCGAGCGAAGGCGTTTTCGCAAGGGCGAGAAAGCTTCCCGCTTTCGCGCGCGTCGCGTTGTATTCGGGCAGGTAACGGCCCGCCTGGCGCATCAGCCAGACGGGCGTGTACGGCGTGGGCTCGCGGCGCAGCGCGCGAAGGAAGACGTCGTTCTGGAGAGGCGGCATCGCGGGAGCGTAATGGCGCGGCGCGCGTCCGGCAAGCCGGCTCGGCGACCGTCTTTTCCGACCGCGGCCCGAATTCAGCGGGGGAGTTCGGTGCTGCCCATCAGGAAGAGATCGACGGCGCGCGCGCACTGCCGCCCTTCGCGGATCGCCCACACCACGAGCGACTGGCCGCGGCGCATGTCCCCGGCCGCAAAGACCTTCGGCACCGACGTTTGGTAGTCTTCGGTGTCGGCGCGGACGTTGCCGCGCGGGTCGTGCGCGACGCCCAGCTGCTGCAGCATTCCTTCGCGCACCGGGCCGACGAAACCCATCGCGAGCAGCACGAGATCGGCCTTGATTTCGAACTCGGAACCCACGATCTCGACCATCTTCGGCGCTCCGGAACCTTCCTTGCGCCACTCGACGCGCACCGCGACGAGTTTCTCGACGCGCCCGTTGCTGCCTTCGAAGCGCTTGGTCGCGACGGCCCAGTCGCGCTCGCATCCTTCCTGGTGCGACGACGACGTCCGGAGCTTGATGGGCCAATACGGCCACGTGAGCGCCTTGTTCTCCTGCTCCGGCGGCTGGGGCAGGAGCTCGAACTGCATGATCGATTTCGCGCGCTGGCGATTCGACGTGCCCACGCAATCGGAGCCCGTGTCGCCGCCGCCGATGACAATGACGTGCTTGCCCGTCGCGAGAATCTGCTCCGGCACCTTGTCGCCGGCATTCACGCGGTTCTGCTGCGGCAGGAATTCCATCGCGTAATGGATGCCCGCGAGATCGCGGCCCGGCACGGGAAGATCGCGCGGCGCTTCGGCGCCGCCGGTCAGCGCGACCGCGTCATATTCGGCTACGAGCTCCTCGGCCGAAACATCCTTGCCGACGTGAACGCCTGGGCGGAATTCGACGCCCTCGATCGACATCTGCGCCATGCGCCGGTCGATCAAGTGCCGTTCCATCTTGAAATCGGGAATGCCGTAGCGGAGCAGCCCGCCGATGCGATCGGCCTTCTCGTAGAGCACGACATCGTGGCCCGCACGCGCGAGCTGTTGCGCGCACGCGAGCCCCGCCGGGCCCGAGCCCACGACGGCGACGCGGCGCCCGGTTTTACTCGCGGGGGGCAATGGGAGCACCCAGCCTTCCTCCCAGCCCTTGTCGATGATGAAGTGCTCGATCGACTTGATGCCTACCGGATCGTCGTTGATGTTGAGCGTACACGCTTCCTCGCACGGCGCCGGACAGATGCGGCCGGTGAACTCCGGAAAATTGTTCGTCGAGTGCAGCACGTCGAGCGCTTGGCGCCACTGCTTCAGGTAGACGAGATCGTTCCAGTCCGGAATGACGTTGTTGACGGGGCAGCCGCTCTGGCAGAACGGAATGCCGCAATCCATGCAGCGCGCGCCCTGCTTCGATGCGGCGCTGTCGTCGAGCGCGATGACGAACTCGCGATAGTGGGAGACGCGCTCCTGCGGCGGCAGCGACGCCTCCTGGATGCGCGCGAGCTCCATGAAGCCTGTGATCTTGCCCATCAGCGGGATCCGTTCAGGCTCATGCGCGGCCTCTTTGCACCATAGTTGGCAGGGGACATGCCCGGTTGTCGGCCGCGCGCAATCGCTCGGCGACGCGCCCTTCGGGCCTCGGCTCGCTGACGCTCGCCCGCCTCGCTCATGCCGCTACCTTCACGGCCGCGGCCTTGTCAGCCACCTTGGCGGCATGCATCTCGGTCAGCGCCCGCTTGTATTCGGTCGGGAATATCTTGACGAATTTGCGGCGCGCGGCCTCCCAGTCGTCGACGATCGCAAGCGCCAGCGTGCTGCCCGTGAAGCGCAAGTGCTTCTCGATCAGTTCGCGCACCAGTGCCTCGTCCGAGCGGCCCAGGTGGAGCAGCCGTCCGTGGCCGGCGGCGGCGAGCTCCTTCTCCGCCTTCGCCTGCTCGGCTTCCGAGAGCAACGGCTCGAGCGCGACCATCGAAGTGTTGCAGCGCGCGGCGAACGTGCCGTCACCGTCGTAGACGTACGCCATGCCGCCGCTCATCCCGGCCGCGAAGTTTCGCCCCGTGCTGCCCAGCACGACGACCGTGCCGCCGGTCATGTATTCGCAGCCGTGATCGCCGGTGCCTTCGACGACCGCGGACGCTCCCGAGTTGCGCACGCAGAACCGTTCGCCGGCCACGCCGCGGAAGTACGCTTCACCCGCGATCGCGCCGTACATCACCGTATTGCCGATGACGATGTTGGCTTCGGGCTTGGCCGGACACGCAGGGTCCGGATAGACGACGATGCGCCCTCCCGAAAGCCCCTTGCCCACGTAGTCGTTGGTGGCGCCCTGCAACTCGAACGTGATCCCCCGTGCCAGAAACGCGCCGAAGCTCTGTCCGGCGACGCCCTCGAACGCGACGTGGATCGTGTCGTCGGGAAGCCCTTCGTGCCCGTATTTCCGCGCAACTGCGCCGGAGAGCATCGCGCCGACCGAGCGGTTGGCGTTGCGAATCTTGAACGCAAGGCGCGCCGGTTCCTTTTTCTCGAGCGCCGGCACCGCGGCGGCGATCAGCCGATGGTCGAGCGCTCCGACGAGGCCGTGATCCTGCGTTTCGCAAAGGCGGCGAGCGACATCGGCGGGCATGGGCGGCTGATAGAAGATCCGCGAGAAATCGAGGCCGCTCGCCTTCCAGTGCTCGATGCCACGCCGCATGTCGAGGAGATCGGAACGCCCGATCAAGTCCTCGAACTTGCGGACGCCTAGCTTCGCCATCAATTCACGCACTTCCTCGGCGACGAAGAAGAAATAGTTGACGACGTGCTCCGGCTGGCCGGTGAATTTGCGGCGCAACTCCGGATCCTGCGTCGCAATGCCCACCGGGCACGTGTTGAGGTGGCACTTCCTCATCATGATGCAACCCTCGACGACGAGCGGCGCCGTCGAGAAGCCGAACTCGTCGGCACCGAGCAGCGCGCCTATCACCACGTCGCGTCCGGTCTTCAACTGACCGTCGACCTGCACGGCAATGCGGCCGCGCAAGCGATTCATCACCAGCGTCTGCTGAGTCTCGGCGAGCCCCAATTCCCACGGCGTGCCCGCGTGCTTGATCGACGACTCCGGAGACGCTCCGGTCCCGCCGTCGTGACCCGCGATCGTCACGTGATCCGCCTTGGCCTTGGCAACGCCCGCGGCGACCGTGCCCACGCCGACCTCGGACACGAGCTTCACCGAAATGGACGCTTGCGAGTTCGCGTTCTTCAAGTCGTGGATCAACTGCGCGAGATCCTCGATCGAGTAGATGTCGTGGTGCGGCGGCGGCGAAATGAGGCCGACTCCGGGCACCGCATAGCGCAGCTGCGCGATGTAGGCGGAGACCTTGTGGCCCGGGAGCTGGCCCCCTTCGCCGGGCTTGGCACCCTGCGCGATCTTGATCTGCAGCTGATCCGCGTTGACGAGATATTCGGCGGTGACGCCAAACCGCGCGGAGGCCACCTGCTTGATCCGGGAGCGCAGCGAATCCCCTTCCTTCAGCGGAATGTCGCTGACGACTGCGCTGATCCGCGATTTGAGCGTCTCGCCCGCTTTCACGAGCGGATAGCGTTGCGAATCCTCGCCGCCCTCGCCGGTGTTCGACTTGCCGCCGATGCGGTTCATCGCAACGGCAAGGGTCGTGTGCGCCTCGGTCGAGATCGACCCCAGGCTCATGGCGCCGGTCGCGAAGCGCCGGACGATTTCCGACGCCGGCTCGACTTCGTCGAGCGGCACCGGTTCCGGGGCCAAGCGCAATTCGAACAACCCGCGCAAGGTGAGCATCCGCTTCGACTGATCGTTGATCAGCGCGGCGTACTCCTTGTACGTCTCTGCGCTGCCCGTGCGCGAAGCGTGCTGCAGCTTCGCGATCGAGTCCGGCGTCCACATGTGGTCTTCGCCGCGAATGCGGTAGTAGTACTCGCCACCCGCGTCGAGCGCGTTGGCAAGGAGCGGGTCGCCACCGAACGCCGACTGGTGCATCCGGTAGGCCTCTTCGGCAATCTCGAAGAGACCGATGCCTTCCACGTTGCTCGCCGTGCCGGTGAAATACTTGGCGACGAAATCGCGTTGCAGGCCGACCGCCTCGAAGATCTGCGCGCCGCAGTACGACTGGTAGGTGGAGATGCCCATTTTCGACATCACCTTGTAGAGCCCTTTCGAGATCGCCTTGATGAAGCGATACGAGAGCTCCTGCTGCGTCGCGCGGGCATCGTCGGTCAGCGTCGGCAGCGTCTCGAGCGCGAGATACGGGTGGATCGCCTCCGCGCCGTAGCCCGCGAGGAGCGCGAAATGATGCACTTCGCGCGCCGAGCCGGTCTCGACCACGAGGCCCGTGCTGGTGCGCAGACCTTTGCGCACGAGGTGCTGATGCACGGCCGCCGTGGCGAGCAGCGCGGGAATCGGCATCAGCTCGGCCGACACCTTGCGATCGGACACTACAAGGATGTTGTAGCCCAGCTGAATGGCGTCTTCCGCGGCCGCCGATATCGACGCCAGCGCGGCTTCCATGCCGTTGGCACCCCATTCTGCGGGATAGCAGATGTCGAGCTCGAACGTCTTGAACGCTCCGCCGGTGAAGAGATCGGCGTGGCGGATCTTTTCCATCGCGCCGTTGGTGAGGATCGGCTGCGTCGCCTCCAGGCGCATCGGGAGATCCTCGGCATCCGCCGGAACGTCGACCGCAAGCAGGTTGGGTCGAGGTCCGATGAACGTCACGAGGGACATCACGAGCTCTTCGCGGATGGGATCGATAGGCGGATTCGTCACCTGCGCGAACAGCTGCTTGAAGTAGCTGTAGAGCACTTTCGGCCGCCGCGAAAGAACCGGCAACGCGGCGTCGTTGCCCATCGATCCGATCGCCTCCTCGCCCGAGCGCGCCATCGGCGCGAGGATCACCTTCAGGTCTTCCTGCGTGTAGCCGAACGCCTGCTGGCGGTCGATGAGCGGCACTTCGGTCGGCAACGGCGGCGCAGGGTCCGGCAGCTCGTCGAGCGCGATCCTCGAGCGCTCGATCCAGCGGCGATATGGCTTGGCCGTCGCGAGCGTGCGCTTCAGCTCGGCATCGTCGATGATGCGGCCCTGCTCGGTGTCGACGAGCAGCATCTTGCCGGGCTGCAGCCGCCATTTGGTGACGATCTTGCGCTCCGGGATGTCGAGCACGCCGACCTCGGAGGCCATCACGATGTAGTCGTCGTCGGTGACGACGAAACGCGCCGGGCGCAGCCCGTTGCGATCGAGCGTCGCGCCGATCTGGCGGCCATCGGTGAACGCCATCGCCGCGGGTCCGTCCCACGGCTCCATCAGTGCCGCATGGTATTCGTAGAACGCGCGGCGATCCTCGTCCATCAGCGGGTTGCCGGCCCACGCTTCCGGGATCATCAGCATCATCGCGTGCGCGAGCGAGTAGCCCCCCATCACGAGGAGCTCGAGCGCGTTGTCGAACGATGCGGAATCGGACTGGCCGTCGTAGATCAGCGGCCAGATCTTGTCGAGGTCGTCGCCGAGCACCGTGCTCGCGATGCCCTGCTGGCGCGCGCGGATCCAGTTGACGTTTCCGCGCAGCGTGTTGATCTCGCCATTGTGGCAAACGAGCCGGAAGGGATGCGCCAGATCCCACGTCGGGAACGTATTCGTGGAGAAGCGCTGGTGCACCATCGCAAGCGCCGACACCATCGACTCGTCGCTGAGGTCCACGAAGTACTCGCCCACCTGGTGTGCGAGCAGCATCCCCTTGTAGACGATAGTGCGCGTCGACATCGACGTGACGTAGAACTCCTTGCCGTGGCGAAGCTGCAGGGCCTGTATCGCGTGGCCGGACTTCTTGCGGATGATGTAGAGCTTGCGCTCCAGCGCGTCCTGGTCCATCTCCTTCCCGCCCCGCGCGATGAAGACCTGCCGGATGACGGGCTCGACGTCCTTGGTGCGCTCGGAAAGGCCGCTGTTCGACGTCGGCACGTTGCGCCAGCCGAGCAGGATCTGGCCTTCGCTCGCCACCGCCCGCTCGATCTCCTGCTCGCAGGCCATTCGCGATGCCGGCTCTTTCGGCAGGAACACCATGCCGACGCCGTACTGGCCGACCGCCGGGAGCGTGAGACCCTGCGCGCCGCACGCCTTGCGGAGAAAGCGGTCGGGCAACTGGATCAGGATCCCCGCGCCATCGCCTTGCAGCGGGTCCGCCCCCGTCGCGCCGCGGTGCGAGAGGTTCCGGAGAATCTGCAACGCCTGCGTTATGATGGCGTGGCGCTTTTCGCCTTTTATGTGTGCGATGAAGCCCAAGCCGCACGCATCGTGCTCGTTCGCGGGGTCGTAGAGACCCTGACGCGACGGCGGCCAAGCAATCGATGCTTCAAAACGTTGTTGCACGATGACCTCTACGCTGCGACAAGGGCGTCCTGGCCCGGTCCGGGACCCCGGCGCCGCTTCCAGCCTTCACATTTTCAGGGCGAAACCTTTGTAGACTAGCAGCGATGCTGCATTGCGACAAGACATCGCCAATCGCCCAGCTGACAGGCCATGCAACATCTCAAGTCGCGGCGAAACCGATCTCGACCAAAAGACTTGCGCCCGGCACAAACTTAGGCTTTAATCTCAAGAGAATGGGCTAGATGCTTGTTGCAGCATCCAAAACAGCACTGCCACCCCGCCATCTTTAGGACAACATCATCGGGAATCCCATCATGACGGAAATCCGCCATTTCGCCGGCTGGCTGCGCTCGCTGGCCGGCCTCGCGGCAGTTGCCGGAATGCTCGCACTCAGCGGTTGCGGGGGCGGAAGCGGTGCGCCGAACAACGTCTTCAAGAGCACGGTGACGGTTCAGCCCGACACTGCAGTTGCCTATTCGGGCCAGCCGATGACCCTGACGCTCACTGGCGGGACGGGGCCATTCCGGGCCTTTTCGTCGAATTCGGGGGTTCTGCCGGTGACGCAGGACGTCGCCGGGCGCACGGTGGTGCTGCTCCCCGCCAATGTCGCCGCCGACACTGACGTCACGATCACCATCCAGGATCTCGGTCCCCTGCAGCCGGTCGCTCCGACGGCGACGGCGGTCATCACCGTTCGCGCGTCACCACTAGGCAATTCGCTGACGATCGTTCCCACCACTGACGATTGCGGCACCGCAGTCTGCTCCGGCCAGACCGCGCTCGCGACGGTGACGGTGCTCGGGTCCCAGGGCAACCCCCAAGGTCGAGCGGTGCGTTTCGACGTCATCGGCTCCGCCTACTCTATCGTGACCAACAATCCCGCGCAGCCGCTCGCCTCGACGTTGACCGTGCTCACCGACGCCGCGGGCAAGGCGAGTGTCATCCTCCTGGTCAACGCCAATGCGCCGACGCAGTTCGCGCAGTTGAGGGTGACCGATGTCGCGTCCGGACAGCAACTGGTCGGCAATTTCACCATCGTGGAGAACACCAACGGCGAAGCCGTCCTCTCGATCGTACCGGATACGGTGACCATCACGGGCGCGTTCAAGGGCGTGTGCTCGAACGGATTCCCGATCGACTATTTCATCTATGGCGGCACGCCTCCCTATCGTGTCTCGTCGACGTTCCCAAGCGCCGTCACGCTGGTCAATTCGGTGGTCAATACCAACGGCGGATCCTTCAGGGCGATCACCAATGGCACCTGCGTGTCTCCCCTGGTATTTTCGATCGTGGACGCGACCGGTCGCCAAACCACGGCGACACTCAACAACAACCCAGGGACGGAGGAGCCGCCGGCGCCCGCGCCTATCGCCATTTCGCCAACGTCGGTGAGCTCGGCAGCCTGCACCGGCAAGACGTTCACCTTTATCGTGACCGGCGGGACGCCTGGCTATTCAGCAATCGTGAACCCGTCCGGGACCGCGGTGGTCACCGGCAACCAGGTGAAGGTTTCCGGCCTCACCACCGGCTCCGGCGATACCACGGTTAGCGTGGTCGACCAGAGTTCGCCGCCGATGAGCATCCCGGCGACCATCAGCTGCTCGTAGTCGCAGCATAGGCGTCGGCGACCTGGTTGCCGTCCAGCCTCAAGGAACGGCGCTCGAAAGGGCGCCGTTCGAATTTCGGGCGCCCGAATGCGCCGATCAGCCCAGCACTGCACGCAACACGGCGTCCGGAACGTCGGCGCGAATGCGCGCGGCGCCGACACTGTCGAGCAACACAAATCGCAGCGATCCCGCCGTCACCTTCTTGTCACGACCCATCAAGTCGAGGTAACGCTCCACCCCGAGAGGCGGGGCCTCGACCGGCAATCCGGCGAGGAGCAGAAGCGCGCGCAGCCGTTCGACATCGGCACTGGAGATCATGCCGAGCCGCTCGGACAACTTCGCTGCGAGCACCATGCCCGCTGCGACTGCTTCGCCGTGCAGCCACCCGCCATAGCCAACGCCAGCTTCGATCGCATGGCCGAACGTATGGCCGAAGTTGAGCAACGCACGCTCCCCTGCTTCGCGCTCATCGGCTGCGACGATCTCCGCCTTGATGCGGCAGCTCTCTCCCACCGCGTGCACCAGCGCATCGTCGTCGCGCGCGACGAGATCCGGAACATTTGCTTCGAGCCACTCGAAAAACGCGCGGTCCCGGACCGCGGCGGTCTTGATCACTTCCGCGATCCCGGCTGCGAGCTCGCGATCGGGCAGCGTCTTCAAGCAATCGGTGTCGATCACGACCGCGCGCGGCTGATGGAAAGCGCCGATCATGTTCTTGCCCAGCGGGTGGTTGATGCCGGTCTTGCCGCCGACCGACGAATCGACCTGCGAGAGCAACGTCGTCGGCACCTGGACGAAGGGCATGCCGCGCTGATAGATGGCTGCCGCGAACCCCGCGATATCGCCGACGACGCCGCCCCCCAAAGCCACGAGCGTCGTCGCCCGCTCCGCCTTCTGCTCGAGGAGCTGGGTGAGAACATCCTGCAGCGTCGACCACGACTTGAAAGCTTCGCCGTCGGGGACGACGATCGATTCGCTCCCGATCCCGGCTGCGTCCAGGCTATCGCGCAGCGGCGCAAGCCAGAGCGAAGCGACGACCGGGTTCGTCAGCACGACGACCCGCGGTTGCGGGAGCAACGGCGCGAGGAGCTTCCCCGTATCGGCAAGAAGACCAGGACGGATGTGGATCGCGTAGGTTCTTTCGCCGAGCGCGACACGCTGCGTATGCCTGGCGCTCATGGTGCACGCTTGGCGCTGCGCGATTCCCCTCCGAGGGGGAGCACTTTGCGCTCGAGGCAACCCGGTGCGCTCATGCCTGCAGCGGATTCTGCAGTGCCGCCTCGAGCTGCCGCGAGAACTGCGCGATCTCGTCGCGATTGGATTCGATGATGGTCGCCGCGACCTCGCGATAGAGCGCATCGCGAGCCGTGTAGAGCTCCACCAGGCGCGCCACCGGATCGGCCGCATTGAGGAGCGGCCGGTGCCGGCTTCGGCGGGTGCGCTCCCGCAGCATTTCCGGCATCGCGTGAAGGTAGATCACTGTCCCGTTCTGCTTCAGGCGTTCGCGATTCGCGGGCCGGATGACGACTCCGCCGCCGGTCGCGAGGACGATGTCGGTGAGTGTCGTCAGCTCGGCGAGCACCGCTTCCTCGCGGTCGCGAAAGCTCGCCTCCCCCTCGATCTCGAAAATCGTGGGGATCGTCACGCCGAGCTTGCGCTCGAGCTCGGCATCGGCGTCGACGAATGTCTTGTTGAGACGTCGCGCGAGTTGGCGGCCGAGCGTCGATTTTCCGGCGCCCGGCAGTCCGACCAGATAGAGATTGCCTCGATGCAGATGCACCCGCGCATTGTAGTGGATTCGCTGCACGCACGATCGCGCGAGCGCGATGCGTGACGGGACGCTCGTTACAGCAGTGGTATGGGCGACAGCGCGCGCACCGAACTGCGCCGCACGCAGTGCTGCGCGGCTGTGTTACTTGATCGCGTTGAGCGATTCCCTGATCACGCGCGGCGTGAGGAAGATCAGGAGCTCCTGCTTCTCGCTCGTGCGGCCGGTGGTCTTGAAGAGGTAGCCCAGCACCGGGACGTCGCCCAGGAACGGCACCTTGTCGATGGTGTTGTTGACCGTCTCTTCGTAGATCCCGCCGATCACCGCGGTATCGCCGTTGTTGACCGAGATCTGCGTGGTGACGTTGCGCGTGTCGATCGAAGGCACCTGGAATCCACCGCCCAGGTTCACCATCTGGCCGACGGAATCCTTGCGGACCTCGACGGTCATGATGATCCTGTTGTCCGGAGTGATCTGCGGCGTAACGCTCAAGCTCAGCACCGCCTTCTTGAACTGCACCGTCGCCGGATTGTTGGCGCTGCCAGGCGTGACGTACGGAATTTCCGTGCCCTGCTCGATATGCGCCTTCTGGTTGTCGCCGGTGACCACGCGCGGGCTCGACACGACCTTGCCGCGGTTGTCGGACTCGAGCGCCGAGAGCTCGAGGTTGATGAGATTGCCGCTGCCGAGGTTGATGAGCGTGAGGGCGAGACTGCCGGCTGCGTTCAACACCGGCAGGTTCACGTTGAGCTGCGGCGAATCGGAGTACCCGGCATAGGTGATCCCCGATGCGAGCTCGTACGGCGTCTGCGTCCTCGTGTCGCGGGTCACCGTGGTGCCGCTCGTCGTGACGACCGGCTGCGTGCTGAGACTGCCGCCCTGCCCCACCGCATACCTGTTGTTGATCCGGAATCCGGTTTGCGCTCCGAAGCGCACGCCGAGCTGGCGGCCGAATTTGTCGCTCGCGATCACGATGCGGGCCTCGATTACCACCTGCCGGATCGCCGTGTCGATCTGGCGGATGATCTTGCGGATTTCATCCAGGTTGGACGGGATGTCCTGCACGAAGAGAATGTTCGACCGCGGATCGACCATCGCGACGCCGCGCTTCGAAATGAACGATCCCTGGCCGCCCGTGGTCGCGGTCTGGCCCGCTCCCGCGCCGAATTGCTGCTGGCGGTTCGTCGTGATGAGGTTGAGAAGGTCCTGCGCCTTGATGTAGTTCAACTGGAAGGATTCGGAAACGAGCGGCTCCAGCTCGCTGATGTCCTTCTGCGCCTCGAGCTGCTGCTTCTCCTTCAGCGCGAGCTCCTCGCGCGGCGCGATCAGCACGACATTGCCGTTCTTGCGCATGTCGAGCCCCTTGGTCTGCATGATGATGTCGAGCGCCTGATCCCACGGAATGTCCTTCAGGCGCAGCGTAAGGCTGCCGCTCACCGAGTCGCTGGTGATGATGTTGAGCCCGGTGAAGTCGGCGACCACC
>Ga0207691_10002303_pt1 | contig 18711 bp, 15 predicted proteins | sample KBSM13metaG_FD_184327 | JGI IMG/M metagenome (GOLD analysis project Ga0207691, IMG submission 184327) | Miscanthus rhizosphere microbial communities from Kellogg Biological Station, Michigan, USA - KBS M1-3 metaG (SPAdes) (version 2) | ecosystem: Host-associated > Plants > Roots > Rhizosphere >... | reverse complement strand
TCGACGACGGTCAGCGTCTCGAACAGCGAGAAGTGCTGGAACACCATGCCGATGCCGAGCGAGCGCGCTTGGGCCGGATTCTCGGGCGTCACCGGCTGCCCCTCCCAGACCATCTCGCCTGCGGTCTGCTGCGTCACGCCGTAGATGATTTTCATGAGCGTCGACTTGCCGGCGCCGTTCTCGCCGAGCACTGCGTGAATCTCGCCCGGCAGGACCGTGAGGTCGATGCCGTCGTTCGCAACGACCGATGGGTACACCTTGCGAATGCCATGAAGCTCGAGGCGCGGGCGCTTTCCCTCCGTGCCGGCAACCGCTGCCGGCGTGCTCATGGATTCCCCCAAGGCACTCGTCTCCCGTTGCGGTTGTGCCGCCGACGCGCGATCACGCGCAGCGCCGCGCGTTTGTCGTGTCCGTCGCCGCGGGCGCGCCGAGCGCTGCCCGGTCTGCGCTGCGCAAGCGCAAAACTTCCGCGGCGACCGCGATCGCGATCACCTCGGGCTCCTTGCCGGTGACCCCTTCAATCCCAATGGGACAGGTCATCGTCGCGAGCCGATCCTTCGTCACCCCGCGAGCTTCGAGGCGCTTTTCGAACTGGCGGCGCTTCGACAACGATCCGATCAGTCCGAAATACGCGAAGTCACCCCGGCGCAGGATGCACTCGCAGAGCGCCTCGTCGAGCGGGTGACTGTGCGTCATAACCAGAAAGTACGCACCCGGCGGCGCGGCCGCAACTTCCGCCTCGGGAGCATCGGTGATGGCCACCTCGACATTGTCGGGGACCGACGCGGGAAACGCATCGTCGCGCGCATCGACCCAGGTGATGCGGCAGTCGAGATCGGCGAACGTGCGCACGAGGGCGCGCCCGACGTGCCCCGCGCCGAAGAGCACAATGGAGAAGTTCGGCGGCCGCAGGACGTCGATGAAAACCTCGATGCTCGAGGCACCGGCCAGCGTCGCGAGACCGGGCGCCCCTTCGCCATCCAGGAGCGTGCGGGCGAGCGCTGTCGCGGCAGCATCGTGACCCGACGCGCCCACCGTGCCAAGTGCCTCGCTCGCCGTCACGACCAGGCGGCTTTCCGCGGCGTCGCCGCGCACCGGCACGACGAGCGCGCACGCTTTTCTCTCGGCACACAACGCCGCAAGCGTTTCGAGCCATTTCGCGTCGCCGTGCATCGGCTCGAACAGGAGCTGCGCCACGCCGCCGCAGCACTGGCCGAGACTCGCCGCGAGCGGAATGCGATGAAGCGCGAGCGGCCCGCGCGCGGCCAGCAGATCGCGCGCGATGGCGATCGCCTTGTGCTCAAGGTGACCGCCGCCAATCGTGCCTTCGATACCTTCCGCAGTCACGATCATCCGCGTGCCGGGGCGCCGCGGCACGGAGCCCTTCGCCGAGGCGACGCTCACGAGAACCGCCGGCCGGCGCGCCGCGACGTGCGATGACAGCTTTGCCACCCAGTTCTTCATGTCGCCGCGACCGGCGCGCCCGCGCGCACCGCATTGATCGCCTTCAGGATCGATTCGCCCGTCGCCGGCGCGTCGAGCGGCGGGTTCACGCGATGTCCGCCGACGCTCGAGATGGCATCGCGAATCGCGAAAAACACGGAAAACGGCAGCAGCAGCGGCGGCTCGCCCGTCGCTTTGGAGCGATGGATCGTGTCCTCGACGTTGCTGTTCCGATAGAGCTTCGTGCGGAAGTCGGCGGGGCAGTCGTTGACCGATGGAATCTTGTACGTCGACGGCGCGTGCGTCATCAACGCGCCATCGTTGTTCCACCAGAGCTCCTCGGTCGTGAGCCAGCCCATTCCCTGGATGAACGCGCCCTCGACCTGGCCGATGTCGATCGCCGGATTGATGGAGTCGCCGGCGTCGTGCAGCAAATCGGCGCGCAACAGCTTGAACTCGCCCGTCAGCGTATCGACGATCACTTCGGAAACGGCCGCGCCGTAAGCGAAATAGAAGAACGGCCGGCCGCTCATCGTCTTCACGTCCCAGTGCAGCTTGGGTGTCGCATAGAAGCCGTCGGACCAGAGCTGCACGCGCGCGCGGTACGCCTGTTGGACGAGATCCGGAAACGCAATGGATTTGCCGCCGACACTCACGAAATCGGCAGCGAAGGCAACGTCTTCCGCGCGCCCGCCGTACGTCTTGGCGGCAAACTCTGCCAGCCGCCGCTTGATTTGCCGTGCAGCGTCCTGCCCTGCCTTGCCGTTCAAGTCGCTGCCCGTCGATGCGGCGGTCGCCGACGTGTTCGCGACCTTGCTCGTATCGGCCGCGGACGAGCGCACGTGCGCAAGGCCGATCCCGAGCTCGTGGGCGACGACCTGCGCAACCTTGGTGTTGAGTCCCTGCCCCATCTCCGTCCCGCCGTGGCTCACGAGCACGGAGCCATCGGTGTAAACGTGGACCAGAGCGCCGGCCTGGTTGTAATGGACCACATTGAACGAGATGCCGAACTTGACCGGCGTCAGCGCGATGCCTTTCCTGAGCACGGGGCTCGACGCGTTGAACGCTTCGATGCCTTGGCGGCGCCGCCGGTAATCCGACGAGCTCTCGAGCTCCGCGACGAGCTCCGGAATCACGTTGTCCTCGACTGTCATGCTGTACGGCGTGACGTTGCGCTCGGTCTTGCCGTAGAAGTTCGCCTTGCGCACGTCGAGAGGGTCGCGCCCAAGCTCGCGTGCGATGTTGTCGATGATGTACTCGATGGCGATCGCGCCCTGCGGCCCGCCGAAGCCGCGAAATGCGGTGTTCGATTGGGTGTTGGTCTTGCCGGCGATCGCCAGGATGTCCACGTCCGGCAGAAAGTACGCGTTGTCGAAGTGGCACACCGCGCGCGTGCAGACCGGGCCCGACAAATCGGCGGAGAAGCCGGCGCGCGCCGCCATCTCGACTTTGGCCGCGCGGATCACGCCGTCGTCGTCATAGCCGACCTCGTACTCGTAGTGGAAGCAGTGCCGCTTGCCGGTGATCATGAAGTCGTCGTCACGGTCGACGCGGATCTTCACCGGACGGCGCGTGTGCTGCGCGGCGACGGCAGCCACGCAGGCGAACAGCGCCGACTGCGATTCCTTGCCGCCGAATCCGCCGCCCATCCTTCGCATCTCGACTGTCACCTGGTTCGCGACCAGCACGAGCGCGTGCGCAACGACGTGCTGCATTTCCGTCGGATGCTGCGTCGAGCAGTAAAGGTGAAGGCAGCCGTCCTCCTTCGGAATGGCGTACGAGATCTGCCCCTCGAGATAGAACTGCTCCTGCCCGCCGACGTAGAACTGGCCGGCCAGGCGGCGTGGCGCGCTTTCCATCGCCGCGGCGGCATCGCCGCGCTTGAGATGCATCGGCGGCAGCACGTACGACTTCTGCCGCTTCGCCTGCTGCGGCGTCAGCACCGCGGGAAGCTCGTCGTAATCGACCTTGGCGAGCCGCGCGGCACGACGCGCAATGTCGTTCGTCTCGGCGACGACCGCGAACATCGGCTGCCCGACGTACTGGACGAGGCCATCGGCGAGGATCGGGTCGTCGTGGATGATGGGACCGCAATCGTTCGCACCCGGGATGTCGGCGGCTGTCAGCACCGTGACCACGCCCGGCACGGCGCGGACCGCGGTCAAGTCGAGCGAACGAATCCACGCGTGCGCGCAGCCCGACAGGCCGAGAGCGGCGTGCAGGGTTCCGGCGATTTCCGGGATGTCGTCGACGTAGCACGCCTCGCCCGCGACGTGCAGATGGGCCGACTCGTGCGGATGCGCGACGCCGGGGACGGCGCGCGACTCGCTCGCGGTGATGAAGCCTTCGGCTTGCCGGTTCATGAGGCCTCCCGCAGGCGTCGCATGCTCGACTCAGGCCGTCGCGAAGACGCTGACATGGCTTGCCGGCAGCGGATGGTCCGGCCGCGTCTCGAGGAAAAAACGATACAGGAGGTTCTGCGCCGCCTGCCGCCGATAGTCCGCGCTGGCCCGCATGTCGCCAAGCGGCGCGTAGTCGGTGCCGAGCGCACCCATCGCTGCGCGCGCCGCGGCCTCGTTCCAGATCGCGTCCGTGAGCGCGCTTTCCGCCGCGGGTGCGCGCTTCGGCGTGGCGGCCATGCCCCCGAATGCGACGCGTGCGCGCCGGATGCGGTCGCCGTCGAGCGCGACCGCAAACGCTGCGCACACCGCCGAGATATCCGAATCGAAGCGCTTCGACAACTTGTAGGTGCGAAAGCGTCCGGAAGGGGTTGGCAGGGGCACTTCGATCGCCTCGACGATCTCGTCCTCCGCCATCGCCTTTTCCATGTAGGCGACGTAGAGGTCTTCCAGCGGGAGCGTCCGGGCGCGCGCGCGGCTGCGCACCGTGACGGCGGCGCCCAGGGCCATCAGTCCCGGCATTGAATCGCCGATCGGCGAGCCGTTCGCCACGTTGCCACCCATGGTTCCGGCGTTGCGGATCGGCGGCGACGCGAAGCGCTCCCACATCTCGCGGAGCTCAGGATAGTGCCGCGCGAGCGCCCGATAGGCGTCCGTCAGCGAAGCGCCGGCACCAATGCGGATCTTGCCGTCGCTTTCGCTGATGACCTTGAGCTCGTCGACGTTCCCGACATAGAGGATCTCCGCAAGGTCACGCAGCTGCTTCGTCACCCACAGACCCACGTCGGTGTTGCCCGCGAGGATCGTCGCCTGCGGGTGCGCTGCGCGAAGCTCCAGCAAGTCGGACAGCGTGCGCGGCGCGAAGAAGCGGCGCCCTTGGTGTTCGTAAGCAAGCGATTCGCGGCGCATGATGGACTGCAGTTGCTTCACGAGCGCGTCGCGGTCGAGCGGCACTTTCGGCAGGTCGAGCATCTGCAGGCCCGCATCGAGGATCGGTCGGTAGCCCGTGCAGCGGCACAGGTTGCCCGTAAGCCCGCTGCGCAGCTCTTCGAGCGTCGGCCTCGTATCGGCGGCCTCGTGCGCGACATAGAGCGCCCACAACGACATCACGAAGCCTGGGGTGCAGAAGCCGCACTGCGATCCGTGGCAATCGACCATCGCCTGCTGCACCGGATGGAGGTCGCCATTCCCCTGCCGCAGGTGCTCGACCGTGAACAGGGCCTTGCCGTCGAGCGCGGGCACGAACTGGATGCAAGCGTTCACCGTCTTCAGGGCGACCTCATTGCCCGCGAGCTCGCCGACGACGACAGTGCAGGCGCCGCAGTCGCCTTCGGCGCACCCCTCCTTCGTGCCCGTGCAGCGCAAGTCCTCGCGCAGGAAATTGAGCACGGACTTCGTGGGCGCGACGCCGCCGGCCCCGACCACCTTGCCGTTCAGGACAAAGCGGATAGCCTCGTGCCGCGAGCCCGTCGTGCCGTTCGCCATCAGCTGCCTTTCCCGCGATTGCAATGGAAACTGCGTGGACGCTGCCTGAAAACTGAGTGAAAACTAAGTGAAGTTTCCTGCATTGTCGGCATTCCGCGCGATCCAGGGAAGAGGATCGATGGCGCGCCAAGAGGGCAGCCGCCAACCCCGATCTCGCTAATATCCACGCACTAAACGATCCCCGGCATAGCTACTATAGCTAAACGCCTGCACCATTGCCGGCGCAGCTTCCGACAATGGATCATCTGATGCCCGACCCCTCCTATCCCCGCGATCTTGCTGGTTACGGCCGGAACCCCCCGCACGCGCAGTGGCCGGACGACGCGCGCATCGCGGTCCAGTTCGTCCTCAACTACGAAGAGGGCGCCGAGAGGTCGGTGCTTCACGGCGACGCCGCCTCGGAGCAATTCCTGTCCGAGATCAGCGGCGCGGCGGCGTTTCCGGCGCGCCACATGAGCATGGAGTCGGTCTACGAGTACGGCTCGCGTTCCGGCGTCTGGCGCATCCTGCGCGAGTTCGAGCGCCGAAGGCTGCCGCTCACTGTGTTCGGCGTGGCCATGGCCCTCGAGCGCAATCCGGAGGTGGCAGCGGCGATCGTCGAGCAGGGCCACGAGATCGCCTGCCACGGCTGGCGCTGGATTCCCTACCAGAACGTCGACGAGGCGACCGAGCGTGAGCACATGCGCATCGCCGTCGAAAGCCTGCGCCGCACGACCGGCAACGCGCCCATCGGGTGGTACACGGGCCGCGACAGCCCGAACACGAGGCGCCTCGTCGTCGAGCACGGCGGCTTTCTGTACGATTCCGACTATTACGGCGACGATTTGCCATTCTGGACCAGGGTGACGATGACGGATGGGACTCCGCAGCCGCATCTCATCGTCCCCTACACGCTGGACACCAACGACATGCGCTTCGCCTCGCCACAGGGATTTGCGAACGGCACCGAGTTCTTCGACTATCTGCGCGATGCCTTCGACGTGCTCTACGCGGAAGGCGCAGAGCGGCCGAAGATGCTTTCGATCGGCATGCACTGCCGGTTGCTGGGACGGCCGGGCCGTTTTGCATCGCTGCAGCGCTTTCTCGATCACCTCGGCCGACACGAGAAGGTATGGATCTGCCGCCGCGCCGACATCGCGCGTCACTGGATCGAGCGGCACCCGTACGCTGCTCCCGGGAGTGGGTCGTGAGCGCAGGGACCGCGGTGCAACCGTCCGGAACACGCATCTACGAGCGGTGCGGCGCGCTCGGGCGCCTGAGCGAAGATCCGGACGGACTCACGCGGGTTTTCCTGTCGCAAGAGCAGCGGAGGGCGAACGAGCTCACGCTCGGCTGGATGCGCGAAGCGGGCATGGGCGCGCGCCTCGATGCGATCGGCAACGCCGTCGGCCGCTATGAGGGGCGCTCGCCCGGAGCGCCGTGCCTCATGCTCGGCTCGCATCTCGACACCGTTCGCAATGCCGGCCGCTACGATGGCATGCTCGGCGTCGTCTCGGCGATCGAGTGCGTGCACACGCTCAATGTGCGAGGCACACGACTGCCGTTCGCCATCGAGGTCGTCGGCTTCGCCGATGAGGAAGGCGTGCGTTTCGGCTCGACGCTTCTCGGCAGCCGCGCGGTCGCCGGCGATTTCGATTCCAAGCTCCTCGACGCCCGCGACAGCGACGGCATCTCGATGCGCGAGGCGCTCGTCGCGTTCGGCCTCGATCCCGACCGGATCGGCGACGCGGCGAGGCATCGGAAGGACCTTCTCGCGTACGCCGAGCTGCACATCGAGCAGGGGCCCGTGCTGGAGTCGGAGGGCCTGCCCGTCGGCGTCGTGACCGCAATCAACGGCGCGAATCGTTTTCTCGTCGAGATCCAGGGGATGGCAGGTCACGCGGGCACGGTCCCGATGAGCCTGCGCCGCGATGCGCTGGCGGCGGCGTCCGAGTGCATCCTGGCGATCGAAGCCCGCTGCGGGCGCGAGCCCGAGCTCGTCGGCACCGTCGGCAAGGTGGAAGCAGGCCCCGGCGCCACGAACGTCATTCCCGGGCTGGCGCGATTCACGATCGACTTGCGAGCGCCATCGGACGATCAGCGCCGGCGTGCCACGGCCGACGTCGAGCAGGCCATCCGCTCGATCTGCGCGCGCCGCAACGTGCAAGTCGACATCAAGCCGACGCACGAGGGCAAGACGGCCGCCTGCGCGGAGTGGCTGCAGACGCAGATCGGCCGCGCCATCGAGGCGGAAGGCATCGCGCCGCGGCGGTTGCCTTCGGGCGCCGGCCACGACGGCATGGCGCTCGTCGACCGCGTCGACATCGGCATGCTGTTCGTCCGCTGCCAGGGAGGCATCAGTCACAACCCGCTCGAAGCCATCACCGTGGCCGACGCCGAGTTGTCGGCGCGCGTCTTCCTGCGCTTCATCGAGCACTTCGAGCCCAGGTCGTAACGAGCCGGCCCGCATGCCTCCGACGCCCGCTGCGATGATCGACGACTATCTCGCGCGCCACCGCGAACTCGAGACGCGGTTTCTCGCCGAGCTCGTGAGAATACCCTCGGACAACCCGCCCGGCGATTGCGCGCCGCATGCGGAGCGCGTCGCGGAGCTCCTGGCCGAGATGGGCTTCACCGTGGAACGCCATCCGGTCGCGGTGGACGCCGTCCGCGCGAACGGGATGATCTCGGCCACCAACCTGATCGTGCGCGAGCGCTTCGGCCCCGGCCCCACGATCGCGCTCAATGCGCACGGCGATGTCGTGCCACCCGGTCTTGGTTGGTCGACGGATCCGTACGCCGCGGTCATTGCGGATGGCGTGATGTACGGCCGCGGCGTCGCCGTCTCGAAATCGGACATCGCCACCTACGCGTTCGCGCTCGCCGCCCTCAAAGCGTGCGGGGCGCCGCTGCATGGGTCCGTCGAGCTTCACTTCACGTACGACGAGGAGGTTGGCGGCGGCATCGGCCCGGCGTGGATCCTGCAGCAAGGGCTTTCGCATCCCGATTTCGCGATTTCGGCCGGCTTCTCGTACGGGATCACGACGGCGCACAACGGATGCCTGCATCTCGAAGTAGAGATCGTCGGCCGCTCGGCGCACGCGGCGCGACCAGATACCGGAATCGACGCGCTGGAAGCAGCGACGGGCGTGCTCTCAGACCTGTACGCGATCCGCCGCGGCTATGCGAAGACCGTCTCGAAGGTCGACGGCATCGGCTCGCCGAACCTGACCGTCGGACTCATCTCCGGCGGCATCAACACCAACGTCGTGCCGGACAAGGTCATGTTGCGGATCGACCGTCGCATCATTCCCGAGGAGGACGCAGCGGATGCGGAGGCGGCGCTTTCGCGCCAGATCCGCGAATCGGCGGCCGAGTGGCCGGAGATCAAGTGCAACATTCGCCGCATCCTGCTCGCCGTTCCCTTTGTTCCCATCCCCGGCCAGGAGAAGCTCGTCGCGGCCATCTCGCGGCACGCGACGCGCATCATGGGCGAGGAAGTGACGGCGCACGGCGTGCCGATCTACACGGACGCGCGGCTCTACTCGACGGCCGGCATCCCGACCGTGCTGTATGGCGCCGGACCGCACACGCTGCTCGAGGCTAACGGTCATCGCGCCGACGAGAAGCTCAAGCTCGACGATCTGCACAAGGCGACGCGCGTCGTTGCCTTCGCGCTCGCCGACCTGCTGGCGGGCTAGGATCCCCTCGCCCGCGCCACGATTTTCACCGCCTCGCCGAGCGCGGCCCGAACGCAGTACGACGCAAGGCAGCGCTGCACCGCCCGGTCGTCGCCGGCAGGAAGCGTCACCTCGATCGCCACGTCCGGCAGTTCGGCGGCAATGGCGGCGACGAGCCGCGGCACGTCTTCGCGCAGGTGTCCACCGCGACCGAAGAACAGCGGCACGATGCGAACGGAACGTGCGCCGTTTCGAGCGAGGTCGCGAATCGCGTCCCCAAGACTTGGCGGCAGATGCTCGAGATAGGCAACGGCGACGGCGAGCTCCGGCGCTGCGACGCGAACCTCGTTCGCGACCTGCACGAAAGGCTCCGCCCAGCGCGGATCGCGCGCCCCGTGGGCGAGAAGAACGACGGCGGCAAGGTTGTCAGGCATCGGCGGGCTTCGGCGGCAACGTTTATAGCCTGAAGCGCCTAGGACAGATCGGTTTATTCTTTTCCATTATAACAATGTGGGCTTAAGATGGCACTTGATTATATGGAGGTTCCGGCACGTGTACCGCTACGATGAGTTCGACCAGTCGGTCGTCGACCGCCGCGTGGACCAGTTCCGCGACCAGACGCAGCGCTTTCTCCGCGGCGAGCTGACCGAGGACGAGTTTCGCCCGCTGCGCCTCGAAAACGGCTTGTATATCCAGAAGCATGCGCCGATGCTGCGCATTGCGATCCCCTACGGTCTAGTGTCGGCCCGGCAGCTCAGGATGCTGGCGCGTATCTCCCGCGAGTATGACCGCGGCTACGGCCATTTCACCACGCGCCAGAATCTTCAGCTCAACTGGCCGCGCCTCGAGGATGTCCCCGACATTCTCGCGCTTCTGGCCACCGTGCAGATGCATGCGATCCAGACGAGCGGCAATTGCGTTCGGAACACGACGACCGATCCGCTCGCGGGCGTGGCGCGAGACGAGATCGTCGATCCGCGGCCCTGGGCCGAGCTCGTGCGCCAGTGGTCGACGATCCATCCGGAATTCGCCTTCCTGCCGCGCAAGTTCAAGATCGCGATCACCGGCGCGACCGTCGATCGCACCGCTGCCCTCGTCCACGACATCGGTGCGCAAGCGGTGCGAGACCACCGTGGCGAGGTCGGATTCCGCGTGTTCGTGGGCGGCGGCCAGGGGCGCACTCCAATGATCGCGTACACCATCCGCGAGTTCCTGCCGGCCAACGAGCTCCTCAACTATTTCGACGCGATCCTTCGCGTTTACAACCTGCACGGTCGCCGCGACAACAAGTACAAGGCCAGAATCAAGATCATCGTCAAGGAGATGACGCCGCCCGTCTTCACGCGGCAGGTCGAGGCTGAGTGGGAGCGCATTCGCGGCGGTCCCGGCACCGTTCCCGGCGACGAGATCGAGCGGCTCGCGCGATTCTTCACCGATCCGCCTTACCAGGACTTCGCGCGCGACAGCGTCGCCTACCGCGCTGCGATCGCCGACAGCCGTCCCTTTTCCCGCTGGGCCGCCCGCAACGTCAAGCCGCACAAGCGCAAGGGTTACGCGATCGTCACGCTGTCCTTGAAGCGCACCGGCACGCCGCCCGGCGACGTGACGGCGGCCGACCTCGAGGCCATCGCGGACCTCACCGAGCGGTACAGCTTCAGGGAGGCGCGCGTCACGCACGAGCAGAACCTCGTGCTCGCCGACGTATTGCAAAACGACCTGCACTCCCTCTGGATGCGGCTCCAGCAGCTCGGGTTCGCGACGCCGAACATCGGGCTTCTGACCGACATCGTGTGCTGCCCCGGCGGCGACTTCTGCTCGCTGGCCAACGCAAAGTCGATTCCGATCGCGGAAGCGATCCAGCGCCGCTTCGACGACCTCGACTACCTGTACGATCTCGGCGACCTCGAGCTCAACATGTCCGGCTGCATGAACGCGTGCGGCCATCATCACGTCGGCAACATCGGCATCCTAGGCGTCGACAAGAACGGCGAGGAGTGGTACCAGGTGTCGATCGGCGGCGCGCAAGGGAACGAGGCGTCGCTCGGCAAGGTCATCGGCCCGTCGTTCGCCGCGGCGGACGTGCCCGACGTGATCGTGCGGCTCGTCGACGTCTACGTCGAGAACCGCCACGAGGACGAGCATTTCATCGAGACCGTGCGCCGCATTGGGATCGTCCCGTTCAAGGAGCGCGTCTATGCCACAGCTCATTAAGAACGCCGCGCTCGTCGATGACGCCTGGTCGTTGCGCCGCGAAGTGAGCTCGCTCGCGGAGCTTGGCGCCGGCACGCGCGAGATCGTCCCTCTTCCCTTCTGGCTTGCACATCGCGATGCATTGATCGCGCGCGGCGACGTCGGCGTGTGGCTCGCACCGGATGCCGACCCCGAAGCGTTGGCGGCGGACGTCGGGGCGGTGCCGGTCATCGCCGTCGATTTTCCGGCGTTCACCGATGGGCGCGGTTATTCGATCGGGCGCCTATTGCGCGACCGCTTTGGATTCAAGGGCGAGCTACGCGCGATCGGCGACATCCTGCGCGACCAGCTGTTCGCGCTGGCCGAATGCGGGTTCGATGCGTTTTTGATCCGCAGCGACCGCGATGCCGCCGCCGCGCTCGCCGGCCTCCGCGACTTCGCAAGCATTTACGCCACCACGTCGCGTACGCCGCAGCCGTGGTTCCGGCGCCGCAAGGAAGGCCCCGAAAAGCCCGTTTCAGCCGGCGCCGCGTAGCAACCCGAAGCGATCGTGATTCCCCTGAGCGGGGCGCGGTATCATGTGCCCGGCCCAATGCCGCTCCCGTTGTTTAAGCTTGCTCCGCTTGCCCAGCGCGATTGGCTGGTCCGCGCGCTCGCACGTCCGGCGCCCGAATCGGCGCGCAACCTTTCCGACGGCTTTCGCTTGCCCGGACGCGAGGGCAGGTCGACCGCCGCGGCCGTGCTGATTCCCCTCATCAATCGGCCTGAAGGCCTGCAGCTCCTGCTCACGCAACGCAGCGCCGATCTTCCCGACCATCCCGGACAAATCAGTTTCCCCGGCGGCCGCGTCGAGCCTTCCGATCGCTCGCACGACGAAGCGGCCTTGCGCGAAGCGGCCGAGGAGGTGGGCCTGCCTTCGCCGAACGTCACGGTGCTGGGGCATCTGGCGCAATACGAGACCGTAACGGGCTTTCGCGTGACGCCGGTCGTGGGCTGGGTCGAGCCGCCGTTCGATCTCGTTCGCGATCCCGTCGAGGTCGCGGATATCTTCGAAGTCCCGCTCCAGTTCGTGCTCGATCCCGCCAACCAGCAGCGTCACTTCCGCATGCTCGGGACGACCCGTCGCGACTTCTGGGCGATCCCTTGGCGCGAGCGCTACATCTGGGGCGCGACGGCGGCGATGCTGCTGATCCTCGACCGCACGCTGCGCGACAACGGCGGCTGACTCGACCGACGAACGCCCTTATCAATCCGACTTTTCCAGAATCCTTATCCCGAATGCCGCTCACCTCGACTTTCCCTCGCCGCTCGCAATTCACGAGCCTCTCGCCGCACGGGTTCCATCGCGTCGTCTACTACGAGTGGGGCGAAGCAGCCAATCCGCGCGTCGTCGTCTGCGTTCATGGCGTGGGCCGCAACGGGCGGGACTTCGACGTGCTGGCAGAAGCGCTCGCGCCGACCCATCGCGTGCTCGCGATCGACATGCCGGGCCGCGGCCAGAGCGAATGGCTCGCCGATCCGAACCACTACGTGTTCGCCACTTATCTGACGACGCTCGTCGCACTGATCGCGAGAAGCGGCGCCGAGAGCGTCGATTGGGTCGGCACATCGATGGGCGGGCTTCTCGGGATCGTGGCCGCCGCGCAACCGAAGAGCCCGGTCGCGCGGCTCGTCGTCAACGACGTCGGGCCGGTCATCGAGCAGGTGGCGCTCGATCGGATCCGGACGTATTTCGGGACCAACCCCGACTTCGACACGTACGAGGACATCGCGCGCTACGTGCGCACGATTTCCGCCCCCTTCGGTCCGCTCACTGATCCGCAGTGGGAGCACACCGTGCGCACCAACGTGCGCCAAGACCCCGACGGCCGCTGGCGCATCGGCTACGACCCGGGCATCGCGGTTCCCTTCCGCTCAACCGCCGCCCCTCCGAATCTGTGGCCCATGTGGGATGGCATCCGTTGCCCGACGCTCGTGTTGCGCGGCGCCGAGTCGGATCTGCTTTCCGCTGCAACCGCGAACGAAATGTCGAAACGCGGTCCGAAGCCCTCCATTGTCGAGTTCGCGGGCGTCGGGCACGCTCCCACGCTCCTGTCGGCTGAGCAGGTCGATCCGGTACGCGCATTCCTATCCGCGCGCGAAGCGGCGTCGAGTGAGGCCGCAGTGCGCGCCGCGAAAGAACCTTGACGCCGGATCCGCACTTCGGCCGCGGGCGACGGATCGCTTACAATCGCGCTCGCCCATGGCTCTGACGCTCAGCCTTCCGTCGCTCGAACCTGGTTCAGCGAATCCGCCCGAGACCCGCCCCGCACTGCTCGGTAAGTGGCTCGAAGACGCGCTGACGCGCAACGCGATCGAAGCGGCGCGCGTCATCGGCGACGCGCTTGCGGCAACCAACACGGTACCGATGAACGAGGCGCGCCGCCTCGAGCTCGCCGAGAAGTTCTTCACGACGGCGGAGGTCCTGTGGCCGCGGCTCGAGCTTTACTTCGCGCCGGCGCCGCACCCGCTGCGCGGCGAGGCGCTGGACGCGGCCAAGGCTTCGCTCGGGCTCGTGCAGGAGCTTTTCTATGCTTACAAGCGCGTGCTCGAGCACGAGGCGAACAAGCGCGTGCACTTCGGGGGCAGCCGCACGCTGGCGCTGCTGGTCTATCGCTGCATGCAGTGCGCGTGGCGAATCCTTGTCAACAGCTACATCGCGTATGCGCCGATCATGCCGCGGACGTGGCTCGATGCGCACCGCATCTATGCGTTCGCACGCGAGCGCGGGCTTCATCAGCGGGCCATCTCCGCCGACGATGCCGCGTCTACGCCCGAGACGGCGTACACGCAAGCGCTGCTGCTCGCGCTCGCCAATCCGTACGGTTTTTTGCAGGGCCAGCTCGACACGGTCATCCGCTACGTTCAGCAATATTCGGTATGGGTGAAGCTCACCGACGTCCCGCCGGTGCACCGGATGGCGAAGGCCGTCGCAATCGTGCCCGTCGGACACGACTTCCCGCCGTTCTCGGCCAGCAAGGGCGGGGCAGTCGAAGGCAGCAAGATCTTTTTGCTCGCGTTCGATCTCGCGTTCCAGATCCAGGAGCAGGTGCGCAAGCTCGAAGCGGGAGGCGATTTCCCGGGGGAGGTCGGCAAGGATATGGCGTCGCGGCGGCGCTACCTCACGCTGCTGAAGCGCCTGCTTCGCCAATGGGCGATCCCTCCGGCGCGCCAGTTCAACCGGTTGCCGTCGCAGGCGCGCGTAATCATGTGCACCGAGCTCGTCGGCGTCTGGCAATACAGCCGGGGACGGCACAGTGGCGTCTCGGTGCCGCCGAAATCGGCCGCGCCGCTGATGCATTGTCAGGTCATCAACCACACCCCGGCGGGCTATGCGCTGCGACAGACCGATCCGCATCCGCCGGCGCTGCGGATCGGCGAGCTCGTCGCGCTGCGTGTCGAAGGCAAGGCGGGCCTGCAGGTCGCGATCCTCCGGTGGTTTCGCAACACGATGCGCGGCAGCGGCTTGGAATTCGGCTGTGAAGTGTTGTCCGACAGTCCCGAGGCCGCATCCGCCGCTCTCGAGAATGCGCCCGAAGGCAAGCGCGTGCCCGTCGTCGTGCTTCCGCTCGACACGGCCAAGCCGGGATCCGCGGATACTCCGCCGCAGATCATCGTCGCCGCGGGCCCGTTCGCGGTGGACCAGGGCGTCGCGCTCACGCGTGCCGGCGAAACGGGGTTCGCGGTGCTCACGAAGCTCGTCGAGCAGGGCCCCGGGTTCGAGATCTACGACTACGCAGCCGTCAGCTGATTCGGCTCGCGTGGCGGCGTCACTTCCGCCCGAAGCCGCCCGGCGATGCCACATGCAGTGGCAGCGATGGGCCGTCGCGCTCGTCGCTGCACTCGCGCTGCTGGAGACGCTCTGGGAGCTCGGTCTCGCGCCGCTGCGACCGCGAGGCTCCTGGCTCGCGCTTAAAGCGCTGCCGCTCGCGCTGTTGTGGTGGCCGCTTGCCCGCGGCAAACTCCGGGCGCGTCAAATCGCAAGCCTGCTGCTTCCGCTCTATTTCGGCGAAGGCATCGTCCGTGCGTTGACGGAGCACGGCCGTCACGCGCAGGTTGCCGCGCTGGCCACGGCGATCGCGCTCGCCGCGCTGGTCGTTGTCCTGGTGTCGTTCAAGGGCAAATAGGCCCACTCGCGGCGCTAGGGGTGATGGGGGGTGCTGAGTGCTTTCGGCATCGGAAACACGATGCGCTCGGCCACGCCTTCGAGCTCGTGCACGCCGCCGGCGCCAAGCTCGGCGAGCCGCTCGAGAACTTCCCGCACCAGGACCTCGGGCGCCGACGCGCCGGCCGTCACACCCACCGTTCGCTTGCCGGCCACCCACTCCGGCCGCAGCTGGTCGGCGCGATCGATCATGTAGGCGGCCACGCCGCGCTTCGCCGCGACTTCACGGAGGCGGTTCGAGTTCGAGCTGTTGGGACTGCCGACCACGATGACGACGTCCGCATGCCGCGCCATCACCTTGACGGCATCCTGCCGGTTCTGGGTCGCATAGCAGATGTCGTCCTTCTTCGGCCCGACGATCAGGGGGAAGCGCCTCTTGAGCGCGGCGACGATCGCAGCCGCGTCGTCGACGGAAAGCGTCGTTTGGGTGACGTAGGCGAGCGCATCCGCTGAACCGACGTCGAGGCGCTCGACGTCGGGCACCGATTCTACGAGGTGGATGCCGCCGTTGCACTGGCCCATCGTGCCTTCGACCTCGGGATGGCCGGCGTGGCCGATCATCACGATCTCCCTGCCCTGCGCGCGCATCTTCTCGACCTCGGCGTGTACCTTGGTCACCAGCGGACACGTCGCATCGAACACCCGCAGCCCGCGCGCTTCCGCTTCGACGCGCACGCTTCGCGCGACCCCATGCGCGGAAAACACCACGGTGCTGCCCGGCGGCACCTCGTCGAGCTCCTCGACGAACACCGCGCCCTTCGCTTTCAGGTCGTCCACGACGAACCGGTTGTGAACGACTTCATGGCGCACGTAGATCGGCGCGCCGTAGTGCAGAAGCGCCTGCTCGACGATCGCGATCGCGCGATCGACGCCGGCGCAGAAGCCACGCGGATTGGCGAGCAGGACGTCCATCACACCCCTTTGGTCGCCTCGCGCGCATCGCCGCGCGGCCGACGGAAGCTATCCAGAACGATGAGGCCCGCGCCGACGGTGATCGCGCTGTCCGCGACGTTGAACGCGGGATACGCCCACTGTGCGTAATGAAACAGCAGAAAGTCGACAACCTTGCCGAGCAGCAGCCGGTCGATCAGGTTGCCGAGCGCGCCGCCCAGAATCAGCGCGAGACCGGCACAGTAGATCTTCGAACCGCCGCGGCGCAACAGCGCGACGATGACGATCGCAGCGGCGGCGGCAATGCCGGCGAACAGCCAACGCTGCCAGCCCGAGGCGCCGGCCAGGAAGCTGAACGCCGCGCCGGTGTTGTAGGTGAGCACGAGCGTGAAGAACGGCGTGATGGCGAGTCCGCCGCCGTCGCGAAACGCCGCGATGATCGCCGCCTTCGTGAGCTGGTCCGCGACGAACACGCCGGCCGCGAGCCACAGCCAGCGGAGCGAATGCGTGCTGTACGGGCGCGAAAGTGGTCGTCGTCGGGTCATGCGTAGGTGCGAGGCTCGCCCGGGCCGTCGAGGTTCGAAACGCAGCGGGCGCAAAGCGTCGGATGCGCCGGATTCTTGCCGACCTCCGGCCGGTAATGCCAGCACCGCTCGCACTTCGGGTGCGTGCTCGGCTTGACGTCGATCGTCAACGCCTCCGCGCGCGCGACCGTAGCGGCCGAGGTGATCATCACGAAGCGGAGGTCGTCGTCGAGGCTCGCGAGCGCCTCGTAGTCGCCGGGCGGCGCCGCTATCGTCACCTCGGCCTGCAGCGACGAACCGATCCCGCCCTCTTGGCGCAGCGCCTCCAGTTGCTTCAGCACCGCCGCGCGAACCGCGAGGATGCGCGACCATTTGGCGCGGAGGGCCTCCTCGTCGGCGACACGCGGCAGCGCATCGATCCAGGTCCGGCAGAAAATCGACGGCTCGCCGGGCCGAACGATCCGCCATGCTTCCTCCGCCGTGAACGACAGCACCGGCGCCATGAGGAGAAGGAGCGCATCGCGTATGTGCACGAGCGCCGTCTGCGCCGAACGGCGAGCGATGCCTTTTGGCGCCGCGGTGTAGAGCCGATCCTTCAGCACGTCGAGATAGAAGCCCCCGAGGTCCTCCGAGCAGAACATCTGCAGCCGCTGGACGACGACGTGAAAGTCGTAGCGCGCGTAATCGCCCGCGACACCTTCCGCAAGCGCGCGAGTCGCCGCGAGCGCGTAGCGGTCGATCTCGAAAAGCTCGCTCACGGGGACCGCGTCCTTGGCCGCGTCGAAGTCCGACGTGTTGGCGAGCAGGAAGCGCAGCGTATTGCGGATGCGGCGATAACTCTCGACCACGCGCTTCAGGATCTCGTCGCCGATCGCCATGTCGCCCGAGAAGTCGGTCGACGCGACCCACAGCCGCAGGATCTCGGCGCCGAGCGAGTCGGCGATCCTCTGCGGAGCCACGACGTTGCCCTTCGACTTCGACATCTTGCGGCCTTCGTTGTCGACGACGAAGCCGTGGGTCAAGAGTGCCTTGTACGGCGGCACGCCATTCAGCATGCACGACACGAGCAGCGACGAGTGGAACCAGCCACGATGCTGGTCCGATCCCTCGAGGTACAGATCCGCGGGAAACCCCGTTTCCTGCGACCGCGAGCCGGCGCCCGTGACGCGGCCCTGCGGACCACCCATCACCGTCTGGTGCGTCGAGCCCGAGTCGAACCAGACGTCGAGCGTGTCGGTGAGCTTGCGGTACTTCACCGGGTCGACGCCGAAGTCTTCGTGCGTCGCATCGAACCAGGCTTCGATGCCGCCCTTTTCCACCTTGCACGCCGCGAGCTCGAGCAGCGCGGGCGTGTCCGGGTGGAGCTCGTCGGTCGCGTTGTCGACGAAAAACGGCAGCGGCACGCCCCATTGCCGCTGGCGCGACAGCGTCCAGTCGGGCCGATGGGCGATCATGCTGTAGAGCCGCGACTTGCCCCACGTCGGGAAGAATTGCGTCGCCTCGATGCCGGCCAGCGCCGTCGTGCGCAGCGGTTCCTTCGGCTTCACCTTCCCCGCGCCGGGAACGTCGTCCATCGCCGCGAACCACTGCGTCGTGGCGCGGTAGATGATCGGCGTCTTGTGCCGCCAGCAGTGCATGTAGCTGTGCACGTACTTCTCGGCGTGCCACAGGACGCCGACCTCACGCAGCTTGTCGACGATCTTCGGGTTCGCGTCCCAGATCTTCATGCCGCCGAAGAACGGAAGGTCCGCTGCGTAGCGGCCGTCGCCCCGCACCGGCTTCAGCATGTCGTCGTCGATCATCCCGTAGCGGCGGCAGGAATTGAAGTCGTCGATGCCATACGACGGCGCGCTGTGGACGATGCCCGTGCCGTGCTCGATCGTCACGTAGTCCGCAAGATACATCGGCGATGCGCG
>Ga0207691_10002298_pt1 | contig 18719 bp, 12 predicted proteins | sample KBSM13metaG_FD_184327 | JGI IMG/M metagenome (GOLD analysis project Ga0207691, IMG submission 184327) | Miscanthus rhizosphere microbial communities from Kellogg Biological Station, Michigan, USA - KBS M1-3 metaG (SPAdes) (version 2) | ecosystem: Host-associated > Plants > Roots > Rhizosphere >... | reverse complement strand
GGGGCTGTTCGGCATCGCGCTCGCTTCGACGCTGTTCATCGCCGTGACGCTCTGGATCATCGAAGGGTTCGAGACGCGGGTGCGTACCTTCCTGCTCACTGTCAAGCTCGGTGAGAACACATCGGCGCGACGGGCTGATGTGGAGAAACTCCTCAAGAGGGCGGGCACTCAGTACGAGCTGAGGACGACCTCAGGCGAGGAGCTCTCGTATCTGGTGACTGCGGGCGCATCGCTCAAGACGGAGCGCCTGTCTGCCGCGCTGAGCGCCCTGGTGCCGGAGGGCAAAGCACAAGTCGAGTGGAAAGAGGACACGAAGGCACGTCCACTCCCTGAGAAGGATCAGGAATGAACCTCATCGTCCAGCCGGAAGCCGGCCTGGCGCCCGTCGTGCGAGCGATCAAACGGGCCAGACGGAACGTCGACATCGCCATTTTTCGGGCCGATCGCGAGGAAATCGAAAAGGCCCTCGGCGCGGCGGTTCAGCGCGGCGTGAAGGTGCGCGTGCTCGTCGCTCATACCAATAGCGGCGGTGAGAATCGATTGCGCAAGCTGGAACAACGGCTGCTCGAGGCGGGTGCGACAGTCACGCGTACCGGCGATGACTTCGTTCGCTATCACGGGAAGTTCATGGTCGCCGACGACACACTGCATCTGTTCGGGTTCAATTTCACCAAGGTGGACACGATCAAGAGCCGCAGCTTTGGCGTGTCCACGAGGGACAAAAGCGCCGTGCGTGAAGCGCTCGCGCTCTTCGATGCCGACTGCACTCGGCAACCGTTCGTGCCAAAGCGCACGCATCTCGTCGTCAGCCCCGAAAACTCGCGTGAAGCGCTGACCGCCTTCATCAAGGGCGCCAGGCGGCAGCTGCTCATCTACGACGTGAACGTGCAGGATCGAACGCTCATCAAGCTGCTGGAACAGCAGGCGTCGGCAGGTGTCGACGTCCGCGTGATCGGCAAGTGCAAGGGGGGCAAAGGCATCTCGGTCCGCCCGCTGCGGTCGATGCGCTTGCACGTTCGTGCGATGGTCCGGGACGGCGCGCGCGCCTTCGTTGGCAGTCAGAGCCTGCGCCGGCTCGAGCTGGATCAACGCCGTGAAGTTGGCGTGGTGATTACCAACGGCGTCGTGGCCCGGCAAATCCGCGACACCTTCGAAGCCGACTGGACCGAATCGGAATCAGCCGCGGCCTGATTGCGTCACTGCGTCGATGAGGACTGCGCGACCTCGCGCCGTGGGAACTCCCCCGAATCGACGACCTGCCCCAGGCGTGAAATCGTTTCGAAGAACAGGTGATCGCCGACGACTTCCACGAGCGTGAACGATCGATCGGTATCGAAGCCCTTTGCCGTCATCGCCGAGTTGTCGCGGATATTGCCGCGACGCAGCTTGGCCGCGCCTCCTTGCGTGATGTAGACGATCCCCTTCTGCGGTTTCAGGCGCTCGTAGAAATGCTCGTGACCGGAGAACACGACGTCGACGCCATTTGTCAGGAACAGCGGTTCGACGACTTTCTGGAGATCGAGCTCGGACCCGTGGCGTTCGCCCGACGAATAGATCGGATGGTGGAAGTAGGGAATCTTCCACTTCGCATCCGAGCGCTTGAGCTCGCCGGCGAGCCACTTGATCTGCTCCGGCGACATGTACGTGCTGTCGAGGACGAAGAACTCGACGTCCTTCTTGCGGAAGGTGTAGTAGCGCTTCCCGTCCATGTTGAACTTCTGATAGAAGCGCTGGTTCGGGTCGTCGTGGTTGCCGAGCGACGCGTAGAACTTCACGCCGTCATCCAGCAGCGGCTTGTACGGCGTCTCGAACTTTCTCACGAAGTCGATCGCCGTCTCGCCGCCGTACATGTTGTCGCCGAGCATGATGACGAACTCGAACTTGAAGCGCTCGCGGGCCTCAACGATCTTCTCCGCCACTTCGTACTGGGGACGATCGCCTGTTCCGGAATCGCCGATCACCAGGAACTTCACGGAGTCGGAGTCGTTGGGCAGCGTCGAGCGCGGCGCGGCTGCCTGGATTTGCGGCGCCGCGGACGCAGGAGTGGCCTGGTCGAGCGCATCGACGCGTGACGACGGCGCGCAGACAATCAGCAGCGCGAGGAGCGCAGAGAGTAGGGTGCGGAACATTTGCCTGACCTGCCAGAGACTGATCCGAGCAGGGATCGCATACACGATACTGCGAATCACTGAGCCAACACACCATTTTCGCGTCGAGGGGACGTATAATCGACTATATCGGCCGCTCGAACCTCGATGCTCCACGGGAACCGCCCGCAGGACACCCTGCGCCCTCCTCTCGGCCAACTGATTGATCAATTGGCGCATCTGCTGCCTGCGCAAGGGCCAATCAGCATCTTTATCCACCACAACACGCTGCATGCTTTCGAAGATCTATTTTTCGAGGATGCAGTCGAGCGCGCGGGTGAGCGTTTCCGGTGCCAGCCGTTCCTGTCGGAAGAACGGTACCGCGCGAAGGTGGCTGCGGGGCGGATCCTCGCGAAAGATGTCGAAGCGCTCCTCGCCGAAAAGCTGGGTACGCGATGCGACGAACAGGTTGCCGGCATCGGCACACGCTTCGAGCTCTGGCGCCGCGTTGTGCTTCATGGCATCCCCGCGGCCAGCGGTCCCGCCTTATCGTGGCTGCTGGAGGAGACCACCGCCCTCACGCGTTTTCGGACGGATGTGCCTCGCGACGCCCAGTCAGCACTCACGGCGTTAAACGATCTCGAAGAGGACCGGGCGACGGAAGCGCTCGCAGTGAGGCGCTTGTGGAAGGCCTGCCTTGCCGCGGCGTCACGTGCCGGGCGGCCGCAGCCCATGGTCGCACCGCCGATCGTGCGGCATCGCGACCTGCTCCTCGCCGTCTGCGGCATTGACACCGATCAGTGGGTGCATCCGCCTCTCATACGGTTCATGGCCGGATATCTCGACCAGGGACTCGCTTATTGGGCCATGCCCTCGCGGGATCGCGGGATTCATGGCTGCTTCCTGGATCTCTACCAGACACCCCTGGGCGGACTCTGCACGCCGTGGGCACACGCGCTGCCTCGACTGGTGCGCGACGATCGCGAGACGGGGCGCGACGCACTCGCCTCCATCGAACACTCGCTCGCGGCCCTGGGGGTGGCCGACGCGGAACGACTGGAATTTCTCAGCGCGACGTCACTTGCGCTGCGCGGCTGGGCCGGGATGGTACGGCAGATCGAGGAGCGGCCGGACCGCGTGCCGGCAAGGGAGATCCCCTCCACACTCGCGGCATACCTCGCCGTACGTCTGTTGTTCGAACGCGCGGCGATCGAGCACGCGCTTCGGCAAATCCTTTTCGACGGTTCGCCGGCGTCAGTGCGTGAACACTTGCGACCGAGCGTGCCAACCCCGGCTCGCCCGACGACCCAGGAACGGGCCTGGCCGCTGTTTCACGTTGCGCAGCTGCACGGCCTCGACACGCCTATCGCGGAATGCTGGACAGCGAGCGACGTTCATCAAATCGAAGCGGAGCTTACCGAACTCGATGGCGTGCGGCGACGGCGGATTCTGCATCGCGCCTACGAGCGGACGGTCAGAAATCGTCTGTACGACGCGCTCACTCAGCATACGCCGCGTGAACGGTCCGCTTCTCCGTCGTTTCAGGCGGTCTTCTGTCTAGACGAGCGAGAGGAGTCCTTTCGACGCCATTTGGAGGAGGTCGACCCGTCGGTCGAAACCTTCGGAGCACCGGGGTTCTTCAACGTCGCCATGTATCACCAGAGCGCCACCGATGCGCATCCACGGCCTCTGTGCCCCGTTGTCATTCGTCCCGACCATTTCGTACCGGAGATCGAGCGGGACGCTGACGCGTTCATGGGCCGCTCTCGGCGTGTCCAGCGCCGGGCGGTAGGGTTCCTCGGATACAACGTGCATCTCGGCAGCCGCATGCTCGTCCGCGGAGCGCTGCTGGCGACGCTGGCTGGAGGCCTCCTGCTGATTCCGCTGGTCCTTCGAGTGGTGTTTCCCTGGCTGGTATCACGGTGGGGCCGGGCCAGCACGACATCGGGCGCCGGCAGAACGCGGCTGCAGTTGAACAGGGATGACACGCCGCCGCCGGTAGGCAAGCATGCGGGTTTCACTGTCATAGAGATGGCGGCGATCGTCGCGCGCGTCCTGCACGACAGTGGCCTCGGCGGCCGACTGTCTCCACTCGTTCTCATCGTCGGTCATGGTTCGATCAGCCTCAACAACCCACACGAGTCGGCACACGACTGCGGTGCGTGCGGCGGCGGACGCGGCGGACCGAATGCCCGAGCATTTGCCCAGATGGCCAACGACCCGCGCGTCCGTGCTGTACTCGCTGCGCAAGGACTGCGAATCGATGAATCGACGTGGTTCGTCGGTGCCGAGCGCAACACCTGCAGCAACACGGTGACGTTCTTCGACGAAGATCTCGTGCCTTCCGGGCTGGACGCAGCGTTCACCCATGCACGCGACGCGATCGAGACCGCGCGGCGACGCGAGGCGCACGAGCGCTGCCGCCGGTTCGACGCCGTGCCGAGCTGGTATCCGCCGCTCGCCGCGCTGGCGCACGTCGAGGGACGCTCGGCGGATCTGGCGCAGCCGCGCCCGGAGTACGGCCACGCAACGAATGCATTCTGCGTCATCGGGCGGCGCATGCGCACCTCGGGCCTGTTTCTCGATCGCCGTGCGTTCCTCGTCTCGTACGACCCGACTTCCGATCACGACGGCAGTGTCCTGGCACGCGTCATCGCAGCGGTCGTTCCGGTCGTGGCGGGAATCAGCCTCGAGTACTACTTCAGCTATGTCGATCCGGTTGGCTATGGCTGCGGGACGAAGCTGCCGCACAATGTCACATCGCTGCTCGGCGTCATGGATGGCGCACAAAGCGATTTACGGACGGGGCTGCCGTGGCAGATGGTCGAGATTCACGAACCGTCGCGGCTCGCCATTGTCGTCGAAGGTCGTCCCGATGTGGTGATACGGGTCTTCGACGGCCATCCGGGCATCGGACGTCTCGTCCGGAATCGCTGGATCTTCCTGGCGTGTCTTGATCCCGACTCGAGTGCGCTCTGGGAATTCCGCGCTGGCCGCTTCGTTCCGCACACGCCGCATCAGGCGCTCCCGGTCGTCACCGGAGACTCCGCCGACTGGTATCAGGGCAAGCGCGGCTTCCTGCCGCCGGTCCGTATCGTGTCTGAGTCCGCGGTTCGCGCTGTGCCGCAATCGGGGGTGCCGGTGTGAATTCGATGATCTCGCTCGAGGTGTTGATGCTCGTCGGCATTGGCTCGCCGGCACTCCTGCTCGCTGTGCTCGGCGTGTTCTCGATGATCAATCGACCGCTGCGCGAACAGTGGACTGGGCGACTGGCCGCCGGCTCGATGACCATGGCGTCCCTCGCCTTCGTGGCTGCGCTCGTCTTGTACCTCACCAGCAGCACGGACATGTTCGTCCTGTCGTACGGGTCGTGGCTGACATCGCACGAAGGCGGCATTGCCGTCGAGTTCCTGGTCGACTCCCTGTCGCTCGCCTTTGCCGCGCTCTCGGCTGCGATTGCGGGTGTCGTCGCAGCCTTCTCCAATCGCTATCTGCATCGCGAGCCCGGCTACAACCGCTACTTCGTGCTGTTTGCGATGTTCGTCACCGGAATGATCCTCGTGTCGCTCGCCGGCACGGTCGGCGTACTTTTCACTGGCTGGGAGATGGTCGGCCTCAGCTCAGCGTTGCTGGTGGCGTTCTTCCACGAACGCTCCGCTCCGGTGACCAACGCCATCCGCGTGTTCTCCATCTACCGAATCAGCGACGCGGCGATGCTGGCGGCCGCCGTGCATCTGCATCACGTCGCCGGCAGCGGCAGCCTGGCGTTGCTGTTTGGATCCGCGGACCCGCACGTGGGGACGGTTCTGACCGGAACGGATGCCACGCTCATCGCAACGCTGCTCGTAGTGGCAGTGGCGGGTAAGAGTGCTTTGCTGCCGTTTTCCGGCTGGCTGCCGCGCGCGATGGAGGGACCCACGCCTTCGAGCGCCGTTTATTACGGCTCGTTATCGATTCACGCCGGCTGCTTCCTGCTGCTGCGCGCGGCACCACTGCTCGAACAGTCCATGGTGGCGCGTCTACTCGCTGGGATGATTGGTTTGGCAACGGCGCTCTTTTCCACAGTGGTCACGCGCGTGCAGAGCGACGTCAAATCATCGCTGGCTTATGCCTCATTGACACAGGTCGGCATCATCGTTGTCGAGATCGCGCTCGGGCTGCACACGCTCGCCTTTGTGCACCTGACCGGGCACGCGTGCTTCCGGCTCCTGCAATTCCTGAGCGCTCCCAACGTGCTCCACGACCTGCATGGGCTCGAGGCCGCAGTCGGGGAGCGCCTCGCATCGTCAAGCGGCTACTTCGAATCATTGATTCCCGACGCCGCACGCCGCCGCGTGTATCTGTTCGCGCTCGAACGCGGATTCCTCGACGCCATACTCGATCGCCTGGCGGTGGAGCCGTTTCACCGGGTTGCGCGATGGTGCACCCGTCTTGACCACTTCCTTTGCGACTTCGTCGTACGTGCCGCCCCCTCGATTCTCGTAGACGCTGGCGAGAGCGGAGATGATTGATTCGCGCGTCGGGATCGTTGCACTGGTGGCACTACCCGCACTCGTTGTGGCTGTGTCGTACATTCGTCTCGATGTTGAGCGGCTTCGCCAGTACGCCGTTTCCTCCGCCATCGTCATGTTGCTGACCGCGCTGGCCTTGGCGATCACTTCCAACGCGCGCGCCGTGTTGGTGAGTGGGGTTGTGCGCGATGGAGCACCTCAGGGCGAGGCGTTGCTGCGGATCGATGCGCTGTCGTCGGCGCTTCTGCCATTTGCCGCGGGCCTATGGCTCTTGACGGTTGCCGTCACCCCGCGCGGCGCGCTCGATCGCGGCGGTCTGCGCCGCACGGCGCTTGCGACGCTTGTCACCGTCGCCTCCTTCCTGACCGAGAGCGCCTTGCTCTTGCTGCTGCTGTGGATCCTGTCGATCTGGACGTTCATCGCGGCGCTCTCGGATGCCAGACACCGTCATCAGCGGCGGGTCGTTTCCGTGTATCTCGGCCTGTCTGCAGTGCTGCTGGCGATTGGCGTCGCGCTCCTCATCATGCCGATGACGATGGGCACGCGTCTCGAAGTGGTCGGCGTGTGGCTGGTGGCGCTCGCAGCCGTTATACGCGCCGGGATCATCCCGTTCCACGCCTGGGTTCCGGAGGTGTTCGATCATGGGCGGCTCGGGCCAGCTATCTTGTTCAGTGCACCGCAGCTCGGCGCCTACGTGACGGTCGTGCTCGTCGTGCCGCGCGCCGCGCCGGACCTGCTACGGGTGCTCGCGGTTCTTGCACTCGCCACAGCCGTCTACGGAGCGGGTCTGGCGCTGGTTCAAACCAGCGCGCGCCGGGCACTTGGCTACCTGTTTGTGAGCCAGTCGTCGCTGGTCATGGCTGGCCTCGACTGCACCAGTGTCAGCGCGCTGGCCGGCGGGCTGTTGCTGTGGCTATCAGCGGGCATCGCATTCGCCGGGCTCGCGCGATGCGTACTGGTGCTCGAAGCGCGTCGAGGTCGTCTGGATTTGTCGACGCACCACGGTGGGTACGAACGGATGCCCGTGCTGGCCACGAGTTTCCTTGCCATGGGGCTGGCGTGCACGGGGTTCCCCGGCACGCTCGGCTTTGCCGGCCAGGAACTGTTGGTTGACGGCGCGGTCGAGATGTTTCCAGTCATGGGATTCGCCGTGGTCGTCGCGTCGGCGTTGACCGGTCTGGCTGTGCTCCGGATGTACTTCGCGCTGTTCTGCGGCCGACGCGAGACTGCGCTCGACGCGACCATTCACCTGGGGCTCACACGCCGCGAAGCGTGGACGTTTGCCTCACTTGTCATCGCGCTCGTGGGGATGGGCGTCATGCCTCGGCCGATCGCCGATTCCCGCTTTGCAGCAAGCGAGGAGATCCTGCGGACGCGGCAGGGGCTGATTGCCTCCAGTGCGGTGACGCAACAGGACGCCGGGCCCTAGGTCGATGTTCGACATGCCGCCGCCGAGCGCGATGACATCCGAATCGAGCTCCTGGATCGTCAAGCAACACATGATTGCGTTCGAGCCGATGCTCGAAATGCGTTCCTATTCGAGTCGCGACAAAGCGGTGGACTATCACCACGGCTTGATCGGCATTTCGTGGGACCTGCCGTACCGCGCTGATCACAGCTCGTTTGACAAATTCGGCCTGAAGTTCAGGCCAATCGGCATCACGATCAAGAAGAAGTGGAACATGTCATACACCCTTCGGCTGTATCCGAATGGGTTCACGAACGATGAATTCGGCATCGGTGATCCCGTCCCGAATGCCAATCGCGACGCGGAAGTGCTGCATGGCTTCACGTTCGGATACGTCTGAGGCCGATAACGCCGGCAGCGTGCGAGGGAGCGCGATGGGATTGGCTAACAGCGTTCGGTTGCTCTGCGTCGCATGTCCGTTGGTCATGCTGGCAGCCACTGCGCCCTGCGCACGTGGCGGCGCCGAATAGCTCCGATGCGGTGAGTGCTGCTTGCGGCGCAGCTGGTTCGACGACAGTCGTAGACGCGGCTCGTCGCTGAGCGTAACGCCGTCGTCGATCTCATTCGAATCATCAGTGCGAGACTGCGTCGGCCCGCAAGCAGAACTTCTAAGCTCGAACGCTCGTCGCGGTCGATCTACATGTGGACAGGGCTCTCGGTCATCGCTCCGGTTCTCGGCGCCTATCTCGCGCACGCCCTGTGTTGCGATTCGATCTTCTGCACCAACTTGCGCGTCCAATCGACCGCGGGGCTACACTGCGCGGTCGGCGCGTCTTCGGCGATAACAAGACGTGGCGTGGGGCCATCGTCATGTCGGCAGGCGTCTTGACGGCGACGTTGCTACTGTCGCGTTGGCGAACTTGCGAGCGAGAGTGGCCGGCGATCTTGCGCTCGCATCCGGTGCTATTCGGGTTGTTACTCGCGCTCGGCTTTGTCGCAGGCGAGTTGCCCAATAGCTTCATGAAGCGGCAGCTCGACATCGAGCCAGGCGGCCGACGCATCTCACTGCTTGGGATTGCCCTGTCGATATTCGACCAGGCGGACTTCGTCCCCGGCGTGTGGCTCACGCTCTCTCCGTTGTGGCTGATGTCGCCCGCGCAGGCACTCGTTGTCTTCGTGGTGGCGGTGATGGCCCACTCGATGATCAATGTGCTCGGTTACGCGATCGGCGCGCGCAAGACATGGACCTGACTCGCGATGATCGACGATTGAGCTGTGACTTTTGACCTGTGACTTTTGACCTGTGACTTCTGACCTCTGACCTTTGACCTCTGACCTTTGACTTGTGACCTTTGACTTGTGACCTTTGACCTTACTTTTGACCTTTGACCTTTGACCTTGATTTAGCCCGGCCAGAGCCAGGCAGCGCCGCGAACACCGCTGGCGTCGCCGTGCTTTGCTCGTGCCAGGCGCGTCCGAACGTCTGGCGTCGACCCGGTGGCGGCAAACACCCATTGGCCCCAGAGGCGAGGCACGTTCTCGTACAGCCGATCGATTTTCGACATCCCTCCGCCAAGAACAATGACATCGGGGTCCAGGACATTGATGACGCTCGCCAGCGCACGCGCCATCCGCCGCTCGTAGCGCTCTATCGTCGCGATCGCCGCAGCGTCGCCGCGATTGGCGTCGAGGGCGATCGCCTGCGGCAATTGACGACGTGCAGTGTGCCGCTCGTGGTCCGCGGACATGCCCGGCCCGGACAGAAACGTCTCGATGCACCCGTGTTTGCCGCAATAGCACGATGGGCCTGGATGCTCGTCGTCATCGGGCCACGGCAAGGCGTTATGACCCCATTCACCGGCGATGCCATTGGCACCGGTCAGCACCTGCCCTCGCACGACGACTCCCGCGCCCGTTCCAGTGCCAACGATCACACCAAAAACGATCTCGGCTCCGGCGGCGGCCCCGTCACTGGCTTCCGACATCGCGAAGCAGTTGGCGTCATTGGCGACTCGCACCGGGCGAGCGAGTCGCGCTTCGATGTCGCGCTGAAGCGGCTTCCCAATCAGCCACGTTGAGTTGGCGTTCTTGACCAGGCCGGTCGCCGTCGCGATCGTGCCTGGAATCCCGATGCCGACGGTACCGGTCACACCCGCGGCTCGCTCGAGATCGCCGACCAGCGCGCGGATGGTATCGAGCGTCGCCTCGTAGTCGTCGCGCGGCGTATCGACACGAAGCCGCCCGATCTCGCGGGCGTCTTCGAGTGCCACGGCCTCGATCTTGGTTCCTCCCACGTCCACGCCGATACGCAGTGTCATCTTCGCCGCGAGTCGTTATCGCACGATCGGAATCAGTCGCCCGTCCTTGTAGTGAAACAGCAGCCGGACATCGTCGGGTACTGCCTCGCCGACGCGAATGATCTCGCCGTTCCAATCGGGTCCGGCGACCAGCGTCACCGCCTCGGGAAACATCCCTGTAAACGTCGAATCCAGATCGAATCGCTTGTCGCGCGAATCGACGATGACGATGCGGCCGCCGGAGGTGGTATCGCGGACGCTGGCTTCAACGGTCTTCATGACGTGGTTGGAAATATCGGCAATCCCCACCCATCGCACGTTCCTGATTCGATAAACGGGAATCAGCAGGACGACGAGCACCGCCAGCGCCATCGCCGCCCGCCGAAAACGCACGGGGTTGCTCCGGATGGCCCAGGACGCAAAAGCGCCGGCGATGAGACTCGAGCCGATCGACGGCAGCAGCGCGTAGAGGCTTGACCGCACCGGAAGCCACAGCGTGATCGCAAAGGTCCCGACGATCCAGAGCATGGAGAAAAGCACGTTGCGCCGCCCCGGCTCATCCAGCTCGGGCCTCCGCCGGCAGGCGATGATCAGGACCAGGATCACCGCGACTGCAACCGTTGCGCTGCGATCGGCGTACTCGAGCAGGTTCCGCGCTGTCTGCGCCGTCGAAAGCTGGTAGTACCAGGGCGCATTCGAGAAGCCGAAGGCACCGCTCCGCAGCCGCAGCACTGCGTAGACGGCAAGCGCCGCCCACATCGGCCAGACGCGAAACAGCGTCTGGCGCAGTCTCGACGTGAACGGCGGCGGCTGCACTGCGAACAGGTAAACCGAGATCAGCAACGGCAACAGCGTGGCCTCTTCCTTCGAGAGCAGGGCTGCCAGGCAGAACACACCGGCGACCAGCGGCGCTCTCATGAGGACAGCGTGCGCGGTCAACAGAGAGAAGAACGTCACGAGCAAGGATGTGCGTCCACTCAGCCAGAGGAGTGCCATGTTGACGCCATGAAAGTTGAAGGCCCACACGGCAACGGTCAACAGGGCGGCGGGCGGCGACAGGCTGAATCGGCGCGCGAGTGCGTAAAGCAGCACAATACAGCCGCTGAACACGGCGAGATTCGTCAGCCCATACCCGAAGGGCCGCATGCCCCAGACACCGTAGTCAGCGGCAAAGGTGAGCGATACCAGCGGCCGATAGAAACCCACGTTCGCCTTGAACAGGGCAACGGCGTCGGTCAGGTCAGTCGCGCGGCTCGACAGGATCCAGACGAAGTCGTCTTTGAGGAAGCCGTGGCCGATGTCTGGAAGATAGATGACGAGAAACGCCGCACAGAGCACGCCGGCGGCCAGCAGCAGTCGCATTCTCGGATCAGTGGCGTGAAGGCGGATCCCACCCGGAGGGCGTTCCGACAGGCTCGACTTCGAGGATCGCTTCAGCCGCGTGGATCATCCCGCCGTACACCTTGAACGCCTCGAAGGTGGAGATCATCGTGTCGGCCTGACCGCGGGGCACTGAACCAGCGCCGAAATCCTGACGCAGCCACACGACGCCCATCTCCTCGTCAACGGCGACCACGCGGTACGTCACACCCGGGAGCTTCGGGACCGCCTGGGCCTTCATGTTCTCGCAGCCGGGCGGGCGGAAGGTGCAGCCGGGACCGGCCATCTTCTGGCCGTTCTCGAACCGGTAGGCGTCGCTCGACAAGGGCACGTCGGGCATGAGGAAGCTTCCTGCGCGAAGGCCGGCAGGATACAGCGACGCAATCCGAATCATCTCTTCGCGGGTGTTCAGCTCCGACTTCTTCGGCGCGTAGGCCATGCCTGCATTCGGCTTCGTGAATGCATCGGGCTGAAAGAGCACGCCTTCCTCCCGGTTTCTGACGACCATCGTCTCGACCTCTGACAGCGCGAGGCCGAACACCTTCAATCGAAGCGCGAGCAGCACCGGCTTGCCGTTCTCTTCGACGACGGTGTGGGTTCCGGCGACGCCCTCGCGAACGTCGAGAAAATCCTGGCGGTAGGGCCGGGGTGCGGTTGCTGTTTTCCAGAGACCTTCACCCAGTTTCATCTCGACGGTGTCTTCGGTGAACCGCACACGGCTGCTGACGTGAAGTCTCTCGGGATCGTGAGCGACCATTGCTTCCAGATAGGTGGTGATGAAATCGCCAAGGCACTGTCGATCACACCGCTGGGCGGCAGACAGGGATGGATGGGCGACGACGAGCGCTAGAGCAAGAGCAACGAGCGACAGTCGCATACCGCGCATTGTAGTTGGAACTCGCTCTCGACGGAGTAGGGCGGGTCTTGCTTCGTAGACCCGCCGTCGAGATCACAGCCGGGTCCAAAGAAGAGGACCCGGCCTACCCGTCCTCAATAGAAATCGTGGGCGTCAATCGAGGCGGCGCCCTGGATACCCTCGATCCGTTCGGCGCGCACCGACAGCACGCCGTCCTGATGTTGCAGCACGCCTTCAATCATCAGGAATGGTTGACGCACGACGGCCGTGCGCTCCCGGTCGTAGAGATCGGGGCGGATGATGACATTCGAGATCCCGGTTTCATCTTCAAGCGTGAGGAAGACGAAGCCCTTGGCCGTTCCCGGCCGCTGCCGTGTGATGACCATGCCCGCAATGCGCACACGGCGGCCATCACGCGCGCGCGGCAGGTCGGCCGCGCGCAGCACACCACGCAGCGCCAGCTCGCTGCGCCGCAACGCCATCGGATGCGGACCGATCGTCAGGCCCATTCCGGCGTAGTCCGCCTGCAGGCGCTCGCTGGTATCCATGGCTCGGAGCGGTGAGGACGAAGCGGCGCCGCCATCGTCAACTTCCAACTCCCAACTCCCAACTTCCAATGTCTTCTCGTCGCCATCCTTGCCCGCAAAAAGCTCACCGGCAGGCCGGACAGATCTTTCTATCTGCCACAGTGCACTGCGCCGCTCGCTCGTGAATGCATTCAGTGCGCCGATATCCGCGAGCGTCGTCAACTCGTCGCGCCGCAGACCGGTGCGCTGCACCACGTCTTCGATCGATCGGAATCGACCCGCGGGTTGCGGCTCCACTGTCCATTCGTGCGAGCAGATGTTGCAGTAATACGTGCGGGCTTTCTGCGTATCGCGGACCATCTCGATCATGGACTCATCGTCGGCTCCGCATTTCCCGCACAGCAACGGAGGAGCAAACATCTTCGTGCGATCGAAAGCCGCCATCGCCTGCCCCATGTCTTTTCGCAAGCCGTTTACGTACATGAAGCCGATGCGGACTCCGCCATCGGTCTCGACGCGACAGAGCCAGTCGGACTGCTGCACGTCGATAGGATGGAAGCGGACACCGCGACGCTGCGCGTCCTTGACGAGCGTCGCCGGGTGATAGAACCCCATCGGCTGGTTGTTGAGGAGCGCCGTGTAGAACGCGGCTGGGAAATGCGCTTTCAGATAGGCGCTCGCGTAGGCCAGCAACGCGAAGCTGGCCGCGTGCGATTCGGGAAATCCGTACAGCGCGAATGACGTGATCGACGTGATGATCCGCTCGGCGGTCTCACCGGTGATGCCGTTACGCGCCATCCCCTCACGCAGCTGCACCTCGATCTGCTTCATGCGCTTCTCCGAGCGCTTGAAGCCCATCGCGCGGCGCAATTCCTCGGCCTGACCGCCAGTGAACCCGGCTGCCACCATCGCCATGCGCAGCAGCTGCTCCTGGAAGAGCGGAACTCCCAGCGTTCGTTTGAGCACCGGCTCGAGCGAGGGATGGAGCGGGACGACCGGCTCCCTGCCCGCTCGTCGATTGAGGTAGGGGTGCACCATCTGCCCGACGATCGGACCCGGACGGATGATGGCGACTTCCACGACAAGGTCGTAGAAATTCTTCGGCTTGAGGCGCGGCAGCGTCGCCATCTGCGCGCGCGATTCGACCTGGAAGACGCCGATCGTCTCGGCCTTCTGCAACATCTCGTAGACGACTGGATCGTCTGCAGGCATGTGCGCGAGATCGAATCGCTCAACTCGGGATCCGGGATCCGGGATCCGGGATCCGATTTGGGTATCAGTTTTGGGAGTTGGGAGTTGGGAGTTGGGAGTTGACGACGAGTTCACCAGCTCTATGGCATCCTGCAGGACTGCCATCATCCCGAGGCCGAGCAGGTCGACCTTCACGATCCCCATGTCGGCGCAATCGTCTTTGTCCCACTGGATGACCACGCGCCCGGGCATGCTGGCGGGCTCGAGCGGCACCACCGTATCCAGTGCCCCTTGCGACACCACCATGCCGCCGGAATGCTGACCGAGATGACGCGGCAGATCCTGGATGGCCATCCACAACTCGGCAAACGCGCGCACGCGCGGCATATCGAGTGACAGGCCGGCCGCTTCCATGTTACGCGCCAGTGTTTCGTTCGGATCGGTGAACTCGAAGGCGTGCATCACCTTGGCGAGCCGATCGATGCGCTCCTCGTCGAGCGACAGCGCCTTTCCTACCTCGCGTGCCGCGCTCTTGCCGCGATACGTGATGACGTTGGCGGTCATGGCGGCCCCGCGCTGACCGTACTTCTCGTAGACGTGCTGAATCACCTGCTCGCGCCGATCGCCGCTCGGCAGATCGAGATCGATATCCGGCCATTCGCCACGCTCTTCCGACAGGAACCGCTCGAACAGCAGCTCCATCCTGATGGGGTCGACCGCCGTGATCCCCAGGCTGTAACAGACGGCGCTATTGGCCGCCGATCCTCTGCCCTGCACGAGGATGTTCTGCTGACGGCAGTAATTGACGATGTCCCAGACGATCAGGAAGTAGCCGGCGAGATCGAGCTTCTCGATGAGATCGAGTTCGCGGGCGATCTGTGCCCGCGCCTTGTCGTGATACGGGCGATAGCGATCGCGCGCGCCCACCTCGGTGATGTGACGGAGGAATGAGGCCGCAGTCTCACCAGGCGGCACGGGATAGATCGGAAACCGATATCCCAGATCCGCCATCGTGTACTCGAGCCGCTCGGCCAGCGCGATCGTTCCCGCGAGCGCATCGGGAAGATCGGAGAACAGCTCCGCCATCACCTCGGGCGACTTGAGGTAGCGCTCGGCGTTGCGTGCCAGGCGTCGCCCCGCTGCATCGAGCGTCGTGTGATGACGCACGCACGTCAGGACGTCGAAGAGGGGGCGCTCGGCAGGCGTCGCACACCGGACGTCGTTGGTCGCCACGATCGGCACGCGAAATCCGCGGGCCAGTTCCGTCAGCGCAGCGTTTTCACATTCCTCGTCGCGCAGGAGATGGCGCTGCAATTCGACGCAGACGTTGCCGCGTCCGAAAAGACCGACGAGTCGATCGAGCAACCCGCCGACGCCGTGATGCCGGGTATCAAGAACGGGCCGACCGGCCAGCGCCACAAGACCAGTCGTGAAGCCATCGAACTCTTGGAGCGTGAGCGCGCCTTCGCCTTTCGGTGCGCGCAGCTTCATGCGGGTAACGAGGCGACAGAGGTTCTTGTAGCCGTCGGCGGAGGCGACGAGAACGGGTAATCGCCATGTCGATCGACGTGGCGATTCCGCGTCGGCGGGTCCTAAAGACAGGACCCGCCCTACACTGCCGATCTGCTGTTTATCGACAGCGTAGGGCGGATCCTGCTTTGTGGATCCGCCAACCTGCTTTGTGGACCCGCCGACTTGATTCGCGGACCCGCCGATCGTGTTCTCAATCGTTAATTCCGCCCCGATGATCGCGCGGAGTCCTGCCTGCTTCGCCGCTTTATGAAACCGCGGCGCGCCGTACACGCCATCGGCATCGAGCAGCGCCAGCGCCGGGTAGCCGAGCGCCGCCGCGCGCTCGATGAGTGTTTCGGGCAACGAGGCGCCCTGAAGAAAGCTGAAGGCCGAAGCGGCATGAAGCTCGATGTACACGACTGAACTCTGTCAACTCCCAACGACTGTCGCTCGACCAACTCCCAACTCCCAATGGCATCAATCAACAACCCCCTCGAGGAACCACTTGTCGGAGTGGCGCTCGCGGAACAGCCGATACGTCGGCCCCTCAGCAAGCGCGACGTCCCATTCGTCGCGATCCCAGGGGGTCGGAACTCGGGACTCGAGACTCGGGAAACGGGACTCCGTCCGGCTTTCCCACCAGGCGCCAGATGTACGCCAGGGGCCGGCACACGAATCGACGACTCCCCCATTCAAACCGCGCCGCATGATCGACACGCTCATAGGCTGGCCATGTTTCATTTGCACGCGGATAGGAATCGGATGGCGAAATCGACGAAGCGCGACAACTGGCAACTTCGACGCATCATTCACCTCCACGACACACCGCCCTTCGACGCTGCTCAGGGCGCCCCGAGCGCAAGTCGAGGGGCGAGGCACTGAGGCACCGCGGCTATGAATCAAAGAACTTGACGATTTGTTCTCTGTATCACGGTACCGCTGTGTGTCGTAGCGCTGGTGACGAGCGTTGACATCGAGTGGCATGAAACTCTTCATCGCAAACGCTCCTGGCTCCCACGAGTCGACCATCGCCGGCGATCCACACCGTGTCTCTCCCATGAGCGCCTGGAGACGCGCCATGAGCGTGGCGACTTGCTCCGGAGAGGGCAATGGACGCGTCAGCAGCGAAAACTGGACGATGCGCCCGGGGGTGGGATCCACCGCCACCGTCACGCGATCGATCGCTGCGGGCGGGGGATGTGATTCGAGATCGAGCAACGCGAGCGTGCGCAGCGTACGCGCGTCGCGAATCGCAACCGGCAATTGCAACGACCGCTCGTGCACCTCGCGCGTCGTGCCATCCGTTGACCTTTGACCTTGGACGTTTGACCTTTTGATTAGATGCAGGCGCACGTGGAGGACAGCCGCGCCGCGGTCACGCTGCTCCAGGTGAGCCTCGAGCCGATCCATCAGGCGCCCGAGCACGAACGACAGCGGCTCGAGCTCCTCGATGGGCCACTCGAGATCGAGCGACTGCTCGAACCGCTCTTCGGGTACAGCGGGCACCAGCGGACGTGCGTCTTCCCCGCGAGCCAGACGCTGCCAGTCCGTCTGCTGACGGCCGAGCCGCGCGGCGAGATCATCTGCGGGCAATGCCGCGAGATCGCCAAGCGTTCGCAGGCCCCAATGACGGAATGTGGCGATCTGGTCCTTGGTTCTTGGTTCTTGGTCCTTGGTCCTGTGGTGTGGGTCCTTGATCCCTGATGTGTTCGACGATAGTTCGTCGAGGAGCGTGATCGGCAGCGGGGCAACCGCAGCAGCCTCGTTGCCAGGCTCGACGATCGTGAGACCGGCGCGATACCGCACGAGCAGTCGCGCAGCCATTCGCGTGCCGGCGATCGCGACGCGCACCCGTAATCCGCGATCGGCGGCGGTTCGTCGCAGTTCCTCCGCAATCGTGCGCGCTTCACCGAACAATCGCGTCAGCCCGTCCAGATCCAATACGATCTCGGTGGGGCTGCACACCTCGATGCGCGGAGAGAACTCGCGCGCGACCTCCTCCAGCACGCCGGAGGGAGCGCCTTCTACTGTCGACAACGCGCCGAACACAGATACCTCACATCGACGCGCGCACGCGCACGTCGCCATCAATCCGCTTCCGTGGTGACACGACACGCACACGGAGATCGATCCCCTGCAACACGTGACTGCGATCCGACATACCAGCCCACGTCGATCGACTTGTCAGCGACAACGTCAGGCCACCTGCACTGCGCGCCAGTGGCTCCGGCGTCACCAGCACGCATGCCGTGTCGCTTCCTTCGATCACGCGTTGCACGCGCGGCCACGTCGTAAATGGAATCTGTCTGAGCGTCACAGCGGGCACGTCAGCCAGATCAATCGCGACAATGCCGAACCCACCCGCCTGGAGCACCAGATTGAGCGCCTTGAGGGCGCGATCGATTGCCCGATCGACGGAACTCGGGATCCGGGACTCGCGATCCGGGATCCGGGATTCCATGTTCCGACTTCTTACGTTCTGGGTTCTTGTGTGCTGCGTTCCCGAGTCCCGAGTCCCGAGCCCCGAGTCAGACCCTCTTATCCACAGCAATCGATCGAGATCCACACCCGCCGCTGCTGCAGAGGCGACGTCGAAGCAGTCGAGCGTATCGACGAGAGCCGCAATCTCTCCCCGACGCGTCGCGGCCGCCATGAGCTGCAGCAACAGCGTCATCCGCCCGGATGAACAGGCTCCCGTCAACTCCGACAACTGCCCGCGCGGCAACCCGCCTCGCAGGCAGGCATCGACGAGCGGGATATCCGTCGGCAGCAGACTCGAGGGATCCGTCCATTCCCACGACGGCAGCGTGGTCGTCAGCGTGCGATCGAGCTTGCGGGCACGGAGGGCGGATTCGAGGACGGCAACGGCTGGGTGCGCCATGGATTTTCGCTCTATCTTCGCCAGACTATATGATCGAATGGCAATGGCGATCAAGAGGCGAAAATCACT